>Ga0315899_10006155_pt1 | contig 12913 bp, 12 predicted proteins | sample LakEriMetagenome_2_FD_203518 | JGI IMG/M metagenome (GOLD analysis project Ga0315899, IMG submission 203518) | Freshwater fungal communities from buoy surface, Lake Erie, Ohio, United States - Buoy 4 MA112 | ecosystem: Environmental > Aquatic > Freshwater > Lake | place: USA: Lake Erie, Ohio...
GGGGATCGGGGTCGGTGGGTCAGATCCGGCGGATCGGGCCCCGGGGGGGCTCCGGTGGATCAGATCGGGCTGACGGTCCAGGGGGCGGGCTCGGGCCGGCAGCCCGGCTGGGCTGGGGCCGGAAGGGCTGGGGGGTTGGGTTGCGGCTGGGTTTGGGGGTGGCTGGGGAGGGCGACGATCCGTTCCGCAAGCCTACCCCTGGATACTACCCTTGCCAGCCTCAGTACACTTTCTCCTATCCCACCGGATCCCAGGGGCGTGCCCACCCGCCAGACCTCCTCCAGCGGGCGGCCCAAGTCGCCCAGGATTCAGGTGGTGCTGCCTGAGGAGCTCTGCCTGCGGCTGGCTGCTCTGGCGGACGACGAATCGCGCACCGTCAGCAACATGGCCAAGGTGCTGATTCAACAGGGCGTCGAGCGTTTGGAGCGGGAGCGCGCCCGCTTCGCCGCCAGCGATGGCTTCCGCGCCGAGCTCGAGCGCCGCGGCAGCAGCCCGTCGCGGCCGCCGCGGCGGCTGCGGTTGCGGCCCCCCGGGAGCTGAGGCTGCCTCCCCGCGATGGCGGAAGCCGCAGGTGTGCCGACTGAGCAAACCTCCGACGGCCAACCTCGCCGGCCCTGGAGGTGGTCAGCGCAGAGAGCGAGTCGCAGTCGGGGCGAGCTGGATCGGACATGCTGCAGCCTCTCCTGTCTGGCTTCCCGGCGGGCGGGGCTGAGGCGGTGCCCCCTCAGCCCCGCCCGCCTGATCCGCGGCCTGGGCAGGGGGCGAGCTGGCCCAGCCGCGAGGCGGACCGGGCGCCGGTGACCGCCGGCAGGGAGGCCGGATGGCCTTGCTGATGCCACCAGGCCAGCAGGGCGAAGGCCAGGGCCTCCCGCTCGCTGGCTCCGATCCCCAGCTCCTTCAGGGGCAGCACCGCAATGCCCCGGCAGCGGCGCCGTAGCTGCTCCATCAGAAAGCCGTTGCGGCAACCGCCGCCGGCCACCAGCAGCTCCAGGGGCTGGGGGTGGGGGCCCCGCTGCAGGTCCGCCGCCACCACGGCGGCGCTGAAGGCGGTGAGCGTTGCCAGGGCGTTGGCCGCTTCGTCTGGGGCAGCGGGCCTGCCGGTTCCGGAGGCGTTACTTGGGCCGGCGCCAGGGCCGACAGCACCAGGGGCGATCACCCGGCCGGCGGCCCCGTCAAGATCCGTCAGGCGACGGTCCAGGTCTTCGCCGCCGAAGCTCTCGCGACCGGTGGATTTCGGCGGGCTCTGGCGGAAATAGGGCTCCGCCAGCCAACGCTCGATCAGCGCCTCATCGATCCGTCCGCTGCGGGCCCAGGCACCGTCGGCATCGAAGCTGAGCTGACCCTTGCTGAAGCGGCTGATCGCCAGGTCGAGCAGGGTGTTGGCCGGGCCGCAGTCCCAGCCGAGCACCGGCGCGCTGCGCTCCGGCCCGCTGGCCGGCGGCAGCAGGGTGAGATTGGCGATGCCGCCAAGGTTGAGCAGGGCGCGCCAGCCGCCGATTCCCCCCAGCAGGGCCGCATCGGCTGGCGGCACCAGGGGGGCACCCTGGCCGCCCAGGGCCAGGTCGGCGCTGCGGAAATCGTGAACCACCGGCCTCTGCAGCAGGTGGGCCAGCAGGGGCGCCTGCAGCAGCTGCCAGCTCGCCCCGCGTCGGCCGGTGCCGGGGTCCGGTGGGCGGTGCCAGAGGGTCTGGCCGTGGCAGCCGACCAGCTCGGCCCGGCCCTGGGGATCGCAGCGACGGGCCGCCAGGGCCTGCTGTTCGGTCAGCGATTCGGCCAGCTCGAGCAGCTCAGCGCTGCAGGTGGGCTGGCCCTGGCCGACGGCCACCAGGCGATGGCGCAGATCGTCGGGGTAGGGGATCGAGGCGCTGGCGAGGATCCGCCAGCGGGGGCGCTGACAGGGGCCGCTGAAGTCGGCCAGCACTGCGTCGACACCATCGGCGCTGGTCCCGCTCATCAGACCCAGCACACGCATGGCGCTCAGGCCGAGGGCAGGGCTTCTAGGGCCTTGTAGGAGCCCATCACCACCAGCAGTTCACCCTGGCCCAGCACGGTGGAGGCCGGGGGGTTGAAAGTCAGCTGGTTGGCGGGTCCTGCGGCCAGCACCGTGACCTGGTGGTTGCGGCGCAGGTTGAGGTCCCGCAGGGATTGGCCCACGAAGGCCGGTGGCACCGTGATCTCCTCGATGCCATTGCTGTCGTCGAGTCGGAGCCGCTCCAGCAGGTTGGGGCGCACCAGTTCCCGGCCCAGGCGGCTGCCCTGCATCCGCGAGGGAAACACCACCCGGTCGGCTCCGACCCGCTGCAGCATCCGCTCGTGCAGGGCGCTGGTGGCCCTGGCGATCACCTGCCGCACCTGGCTGTCGCGGCCCTCCTTGACGATCAGGGTGGCGGTGATGCTCACCTCCAGGGGCTCCTTGATCGCCACCACCACCGTGTCGACATCAAGGGCCCCGGAGGCACGCAACGCCTCCTCATCGGTGCAGTCGACCACCCGGGCCTCGAAGCCCGGGCAGACCTGCCGTAGCTCCTCAATCGCCCGCTGGTTGCTGTCGATCGCCAGCACCTCAGCGCCGGCGTTCAGCAACTCTTCGCATACGGCTCCACCGAACCGGCCGATGCCGATCACGGCGAAGCTGCTCGGCCGGACATCCGGCCGCCATGGCCACCACTGCGTCATGCTTCAGCGATTCGGTTGGGGCGTGGTGCGCAGGTAGGGCCGGATCTCGGTCACACCCTTTGGGAACCGGGTGCGGGCGTCTTCGGTGGAGATGGAGGGCACCACCACACAATCCTGGCCATCCTTCCAATTCACCGGGGTGGCAACGGAATGGTGGTCGGTGAGCTGCAGCGAATCGATCACGCGCAGGATTTCATCGAAGTTGCGGCCTGTGCTGGCAGGGTAGGTGATCTGCAGGCGCAGCTTCTTGTTCGGGTCGATGATGAACACCGACCGTACGGTGAGGTTGTTGAGGGAATTGGGGTGGATCATCCCGTAGAGGTCGCTCACCTTTTTATCGGCGTCGGCGAGGATCGGGTAATCGACCGTGGTGTTCTGGGTTTCGTTGATATCGCCGATCCAACCGGCATGGCTTTCGGCCGTGTCGACGCTCAGGGCGATGGTCTTGACGTTGCGCTTCTCCCATTCCGGACGAAGTCGCGCCACCTCGCCGAGCTCGGTGGTGCAGACGGGGGTGTAGTCGGCGGGGTGGGAAAACAGCACCACCCAGCTGTCGGCGGCGAAGGTGTAGAGATTGATCGGGCCGAGCTGGGAATCCTGGGTGAAATCGGGGACGGTGTCGCCGAGCTGCAGTGCCATGGACGGAAGGGTCAACACCCTGATGCTGGCACAGGGGCGCGGCCGTTGCCTTGGTCCTCGGCGCCATCCCTTTGGATCGGCGGCTCCGGCCAGTGGCGCAGCTGCTGGCGCAGGTGGCCCAGGCCAAGGGCTGCGGTGGCCGAGACGAACAGCATCTGCGGTTCCAGGGTCCGGGCCCGCTCCAGCGCCTCGGCAGGGCAGCGGTCGATCTGGTTGCCGATCACAAGCCGCGGCGGGCTGGCGCCGAGCTGGTCGAGCAGGGCGTGCACGCTGCCGAGCTGCTCAGGCCAGGCCGGATCGCTCAGATCGACAACCACCAGCAGCCCGTCGGCTTCCAGCGCCTCCTCCAGGGTGGAGCGGAAGGCCTCCAGCAGCGGCGGCGGCAGGTCTTCGATGAAGCCCACCGTGTCGGTGATCAGCAGCCCGGTTTCGCCACCGTTGCCGTCCCCATCCCCCGTCGCTTTCGAGCTGGCCCCCAGCTCCAGCCGCACCCGGCGGGTGGTGGGATCGAGGGTGGCGAACAGCCGGTCCTCCGCCAGCACCCCCTGCCCCGGTGCCGCGCCGCTGAGGGCATTGAGCAGCGAACTCTTGCCGGCATTGGTGTAACCCACCAGGGCCAGCCGCCGCTGGCCGCGGCGACCCCGGCGCAGCCTGGCCCGGTGTTCGCCCAGGTCGCGCACATCGCGCTGCAGCCGCTCGATCCGGCGGGCGATGGCGCGTCGGTCCTTCTCCAGCTGGGTTTCGCCCGGTCCGCGGGTGCCGATGCCGCCGCCCTGGCGCGACAGGCTCAGGCCACGGCCGGCCAGCCTGGGCAGCCGGTAGCGCAGTTGGGCCAGCTCCACCTGCAGCCGTCCGGCGGCACTGGCGGCCCTCTGGGCAAAGATGTCGAGAATCAGCTCGCTGCGGTCGCTCACCGGCAGGTCGAGCAGCCGCTCCAGATTGCGCGCCTGCACCGGTGTCAGATCCCGGTCGGTCACAACCAGCGAGGCCCCGAGTCGCCGGGCCTCCAGGGCCGCCTCCCGAAGCTTGCCCTCCCCCCAGAGCGTCGCTGAGCTGCCCCTGGTGGTGCGCTGCGCCACCAGGCCCAGGGGTTCGGCCCCGGCGCTGCGCACCAGCCCCTCGAGCTCAGCGATGCGGCGCCGATCGATGCCGGGGTCTCCGCCGCTGCTCACCAGCAGCAGCACCCCTTCCCGTCCGGGGCGCACCCCGGTGCCGGATCCGCTCGCCCCGGCCCCGTGCCTGCGGCCTGAGGCGGGGACTCCGTCTGCGCCGCTCTCCAGGGTGGCGGGATCAATGGCGCAGAGTTCGCCCAGCTCCTCCTCGCGGTGGAGCTGCCAGGCCTCCTCCCCCTCGCCACAGGGCAGGAGCAGGGCGGCGGGCCAATGGCCCCCGGCACCGGCCTGACGCGGAAACCGGAGCCACAGCCGCGGCTGCAGGTCGAGGCCAACGATCGCCTCCTGGGCCCCGGGACGCAGCCGGGGGTGGCGGGCGCTGCCGGCGCAGGTGAGCAGGCGCAGGTCGCTGCCCTGGCGCCGCACCGGCCCGCTCAGCCGGTCGAGCAGTCGGCCCGAGGTTTCAAGATCGCCGATCCAGAGCAGGCGGCACAGTCCCCGTCCGTCCACTACCAGGGTCAGGGGCTGGTCCAGCTGCTCGGCCTCATCCGCCAGCCGCTGCAGGGTGAGCCGATCGGCCACTCCATCGGCCGGGTGGCGGCGATGGCAGAGGGACTCAAGGCGCCGCCGCTCGGCTGGCCGCAGTCCGGCGGTGCGCCCCGCCAGCACCGCCTGTTTCATCGTGCCGCTCCTCCCGTGGCCCTGCTCGGCGGCATCGGGCCGCTCACGCCGCCCAGTCGGTGAGCCAGCCGGCGGCCACACGCAGCTGCTGACGCAGCCCCGGCAGGCGGGTCAGGTAGGCCAGGCGTCGCAGCTGGAAGGCGGCCGGGCCCGCCAGGGTGATCCCGCCGCTGGTCAGGGCGGCCTCGCCGCGGCCGAGGCTGAGCATTTCGCCGAGATCGGTCCAGCGGAACGGCTGGAGCCCCCGTCCCTCCAGGTGGGCGAGCAGGTTGGCGGCCACCACCGGCGCCTGCTGGAAGGCCACCTGGGCGCTGGTCGGCAGCGACAGACCCTGGCCCTCGGGCCCCTGGGGGACGGCGGCGAGGTCGCCGACCACAAACACATCGTCGCGGCCAAGCAGCCGCAACTCCTGATCGCAGAGCAGACGGCCACAACCATCGCTCTGGGGGGTGGGGCTGATCAGGGGCGGACGGCAGCGCTGGCCGGCGGTCCAGATCACCCCCTGCACCGCCAGCGACTGCTCCTCGCCGCTTGGCAGCAGACGCAGCTGCAGCCGGTCGGCGGCCACCTCCACAACCCGGGTGCGGGTGCGCAGCCGCACATCACGGCGCTGCAGGCTGAGCAGGGCCTGTTCCCGGTTGAAGGACCGCGACTGGGGCAGCAGGGTTTCTCCCTGCTCGATCAACTCAACCACGGTGCCGGAGCCGGCCAGGTCGGCGAGCTTGCAGGCCAGCTCCACACCGGTTGGACCGGCCCCCACCACCGCCAGCCGCTGCAGGGGGCGACCGCTGCGGCGAAGCAGCGCGAGACGCTCCTGCAGCCGCTGCACATCAGCCAGGCTGCGGAATCCGAGGCAGTGGTGCTCCGCCCCCGGCACCCCGAAGGTGTCCACCGAGGCACCGGTCGCCAGAACCAGGAACCTCCAGGGGATGGACCGGCCGGAGGCGGTTTGGAGGGTGCGGCGCTCCAGGTCGATGCGATCGACCCGATCCTGCAGCCACCCCACCCCCAGATTCGCCAGCAGGGTGTCATAGCGGGGGGCGATCTCCCAGCTGCGCAGCTCGCCGCTGAGCAGTTCGTAGAGCAGCGGCAGGAACACGAACTGCTCCCGCGGTTCCACCAGCAACAGCGGTGGATGGCGCCGTTCCCTGGTCAGGGCCTGGGCGGTGTAGAGGCCGCCAAAACCACCGCCCACCACGACGACGGTTCCGGTTGGTCCTTCGGATGGGCCTGCCTTCCAGGCCTGGGATCGGGAACCGCTGGTCTCCATGGCATGACCCTACCCAGGCCAGCGCCCCGGGGGTGATGATGGAGCGATGGTTTTTGCCGCGTCCGCCACGACCCCAACCCCCGGCCCAAACCCCGGTCGAGTGCCATCCGGCGGCCCCGGCCTGGACCAACGGAGCGGTGCCGCCAACCCTGATCCGCTGCCTGCCGAGTCGGCTCTGCCGACCGATCGCCGTGGGATTTCGGTGGACCGGGAGCGGGCCCAGGCTGAGCTCCAGGAACTCTCCCCTCAGGAACGGCTGGCCTGGGGGCTGGAGACCTTCGGCGAGGGGCTGGCCCTCACCTCCAGCTTCGGCATCCAGTCGGCGGTGCTCTTGCACATGCTCAGCGATCTGGCCGGCGGCGCGTCGGTGCCGGTGCTCTGGGTCGACACCGGCTATCTCCCCCCCGAGACCTACCGCTACGCCGCCGAGCTGCAGGACCGGCTCGGTTTCGATCTGCGGGTCGTTCAGGCGGGGCTCAGCCCGGCCCGCATGGAAGCCCTCCACGGCAAGCTGTGGGAGACCGGCAACCTGGCCGATCTGGAGCTTTACAACCGCCTGCGCAAGGTGGAGCCCCTTGAGCAGGGCTTCGCGGAGCTGGGGGTGTGCTGCTGGGCCAGCGGCGTCAGAGGCGGCCAGACGGACCACCGCAGCACCATGGCCGTGCTCGACGGGGTGCGCGGGCGCTGGGCCCTGCGTCCCCTGCTGGCCTGGAGCCGCCGTGATGTCTATTACTACATGGAGCGCCACGACCTGCCCCAACATCCGCTGTTCGAGCAGGGCTATTCCACGGTTGGCGACTGGCACAGCAGTGGCCCCGACACCGCCAGCGCCGCAGGCCGGGCCACCCGCTTCGGGGGCCTCAAGCAGGAATGCGGCATCCATCTGCCCGGTCTGATGGGTGAGGGGATCTGAGCCGCTACCGCTCTGGCTGTTGATCGGCAACAGCCGCTGGCATTGGGCCTGGCCTGATCCCAGCGCCCCCGGGGGTCTGCAAATTCGCCACACCGCCCCGGAGCAGCCCCAACCCGATCCTTCCGCCCTGCTGGCCTGGGCCGCCGTTGGGCATGTGCCCGCTGCTCCCCTCCCGGAGGCCCGCCGGCTTACTCTGGAGGCGGTACCCCTGGAGGATCTGCCCCCCTGGTTGGGCATCGATCGGGCCCTGGGGGGATGGCTCGCCTGGCGACGGGTCGGTGGTCCCGTGCTGCTGGCCGATGCAGGCACCGTGCTGAGCCTGACCTGGGTGGATGGGCAGGGGCGCTTCCGCGGTGGTCGCCTGCTGGCCGGCGCCGCCCTGCAGCTGCGGGCGATGGCGGCGGGTACGGCCGCATTACCGGATCTGGCGGAGCCGGGCCGTGGTGGTGCCGATCCGGGGCTTGCCCTGCTGCCCTCGCCCTGGCCACGAGCCACCGACGGGGCGATGCGCTCTGGGGTGCTGCGGGGGTTGGCGGCAGCCATTGCCGCCGCCCATCGGGAGTTGCGTGGTCTGGATTCCACCTGCCGTCTGGTGCTCAGCGGTGGTGATGCGGCGATGCTGGCCGCCCTGCCCGCTTGGGGCAGTGACCCTGCTGACAGGCCGGAGCTGCAGCTCGACCTGGGGGTGGCGGCCCTGGCGGCGTTGCGGCCTGGTCCGGCCTGAGGGTCTGCCGGTTGCGGATCGGTCAGGCCGCGGCGAGGTCGCTCAGGATCAGGTCGGCCATGGTTTCGGCCTTCACCTGGCGGTAGATCCGTTCCAGTTTGCCCTCGGCATCAATCACGAAGGTGTGGCGCATCATGCCCATGGATTCCCTGCCCATGAACTTCTTGAGGCCGTAGCTGCCGTAGGCCTCCGCCACCGGGCAGGGCTCCGCATCGCTGAGCAGGGTGAAGGGAAGGGTGTATTTCGTGATGAACTTGGCGTGGCTGCTGGCACCGTCCTTGCTAATGCCGAGCACACGGATGCCCGCGGCTTCGAGATCGGCCCAGCGGTCGCGGAAGTTGCAAGCTTCCTTGGTGCAGCCTGGCGTGTCATCCTTGGGGTAGAAATACAGCACCACCCGCTGCCCTCGCAGGGAGGACAGGCTCACCGGTTGGCCGTCCTGATCGGGAAGAGTGAAATCGGGGGCTGGATCGCCGATCGCAAGGCTCATCGGTGTTGGCGCAACAGGGCCTTGAGCCTAGGGCCCACGTCTGTGGTGCCGCTCCGGGCTGCTGCGATCGCGGGCTGTTGGCTGCTGCCGGGCCCCGGAACTGGTCCGACAATGGGTCACCGATCGGGCCAGAGTCACCGGGGTGGAATGTGGGCAACGGGCAGCAAGGTTCCTACGTTGCCAGTGAGTCCTTCCATCTCTGCCCGTGACCAAGTCTCTGTTCGCCGCCTTCCTGGTGGGTGCAGCCGCCGCCTCGCTGCTCGGCGGCACCCTGGCGGCCCAGGCCACCCCCAATCCGATCCGTTGGAACAGCGGTGGTGCCGTCTGGTCGACGCCCCAGGGTGCCGTCGACACCTTCGTTGAGACCGGCGAGGTGACCGAACGCGGCCTCGCAGGAGGGCTGGCCCGCTCCGGTTGGAGCCGCGAGGAGGTGCGCACCGGCCTGAGCAAGAGCTACACGGTGGATCTGGCTTCGGTGAGCCGCTTCCTCTATGCGGATGCCGGCGTCAAGTTTCTGAAGAACGCCACCGCCAGCTACTTTCCCTACGCCTCAATGAACACCTACGCCGTACAGGCCCTGCGTTCGGCCATCCTCAAGGATGCGGCCGATGGTGCCCTTTCGGCTGTGGGCATCATGCGGGCCCTGCCGGTGGATTTCCGCCTCGCCGATTTCTGCAACACCTACACCGGCGCCCAGAACATCTGCGCGGAGGGCCGCTGCCAGCCCGGTACCGCCCAGTGCACCTCCCTGTTCTCCTGGTACGTGTTCCTGCCGGCCTGCATTCAGGCCAACCAGGTGCCCGATCCCCTCGATCGCCTCTCCTCCCGCCGCGGCATGTGGTGAGCGGGCCCCTGCCGGCTGCTGCTCTGCTGCCTTGCCCTCAGGGCAGGCCGCTGAGCAGCAGCCGGTGCTCCATCGGCTGGGGCAGGCTCGCCCCCCGCTGCTCCCCGAACAGGGTTTCCAGGGCGGCGGCGGCCCCTGACCCCAGCCCGGCCTCCAGTCGCCGCCGGTAATCGGCCCCGGGGCCAAACCAGCGCTGCAGGAGGTCCGGCTCCAGCCGCAGCTCCAGGCCCTCCTCCCAGATCGCCGCTTCGACCCGCCAGCCCAGCAGCTCCAGCTGTTGCCGCACCATGGCGCCACCGTCCTGCTCCGCCAACCAGTCGTTTTCCAGAGCGACCGCCGCCGCCAGGGTGCGCCGGCCTTCGCCACTGCCTCCATCGTTGCCGCCGCGGCTACGGCCCTGCCCCTGGGCCGCCAGCCATGCCGCCAGGCTGCCGGCCGGTCCGAGCCGGGGGCGACTGAACAGCCAGCGCCCCCGGGCCGCCGGCGCCGCCAGGGCGGTGAGCCTGGCCAGCCAGTCGGCCAGGGTGGGCTCCGCCAGCCCGCGGAAGGGTTGGCGGGCCACGATCCATTCGAACCGCTCCTCTGGCTCCAGCTGGGCACTGAGCCGCCCCGGATCCTGGGGATCGACCGTGATCAGTCGAGGGCGGCGCAGGGCGTCGAGCAGCTGCAGCTGAGCTTCAAGCCGCCGCCGTTCGGCCTCCCCCGCCACGCTCACCACCACCTCCCCCTCACTGGCCGCCTCCAGCGGATCAAGGCACCAGAGCAGTGACTGGGCCCCCACCACCAGCACCCGATCGAGCCGGGTCACGCTGGCCCCTTCCCAGAAGCGGCGTCGCAGCCGATCGAGCCGCTCCCCCTCAGCCACCGCCTGGCGTTGCAACCAGCGCTCCAGCACCGGATCCTCAGGACTGCTGCTCAGCCGGCCCGGCTGCTCCAGGGCGGTCTCGGCCGCGGCGGCCAGCTGGGCCGCCCGACGGCGCTGCAGCCGCTCCCGCAGCTGGCCCTCCCAGCCCAGCGGGCCCGGCTGCCAGAACACCTGGCCCTGCAGCTCGGCGGGTAGATACTGCTGGGCGACCCAGTGTTCGGCGTAGGCGTGGGGGTAGCGGTAGCCCACGCCATCACCGAAGGCCGGGCCATCGCGGTTGCCATCGCGCAGGTGGCTCGGCACCTCCTGGCGGTTGGCCTGGCGCACCGCCCGGAGGGCATCGAAGAAGCCGAGGCTGCTGTTGCTTTTATCGGCCCCAGCCAGATACAGGGCGGCATGGGCCAGGGGGTAGAGGCCCTCGGGCAGCCCCACCCGGTCGAAGGCGGCGGCGCAGGCCTCCACCACCACCATCGCCTGGGGATCGGCCAGGCCGACGTCCTCGCCGGCGGCGATCAGCATGCGGCGGAAGATGAAGCGCGGGTTCTCGCCGGCCTCAACCATCCGCGCCAGCCAGAACAGGGCGGCATCGGCGTCCGAGCCACGCAGCGACTTGATGAAGGCGCTGATCGTGTCGAAGTGGGCGTCCCCTTGCTTGTCGTAGAGCACAGCGCGCTGCTGGATCGATTCTTCGGCGATCGCCAGGTCGATACGGATCACCCCGGCGTTGTCGGGCGGGGTGGTCTCCACCGCCAGCTCCAGGGCGTTGAGCAGGCTGCGGCCGTCGCCCCCGGCCACGCTGAGCAGGTGGTCAATGGCCTCGGGGCTGATCGCTACGGGGCGATCGCCGTAGCCCTGCTCCGGATCGGCCAGGGCCCGTGCCAGCAGGCGCCGCAGGTCCTCCGCCGCCAGGGGCTGGAGGCGAAACAGGCGGGAGCGGCTGACCAGGGCCTTGTTCACCTCGAAGAAAGGGTTCTCGGTGGTGGCGCCGATCAGGCTGACGCTGCCGTTCTCCACCCAGGGCAACAGGGCGTCCTGCTGGGCGGTGTTGAAACGGTGCACCTCGTCGATGAACAGGATGGTGCGCAGCCCGTGGCGGGCCAGCCGCTCTCGGGCTGCCTCCACCTCGGCGCGCAGCTCCTTCACCCCCGCCAGTACGGCGTTGAGGCTGCTGAAGTGGGCGCGGCTGGCGCCGGCGATGATCCGTGCCAGGGTGGTTTTGCCGGTACCAGGCGGGCCATGCAGGATCAGGTTGCCGACCCGATCGGCGGCGATGGCGCGGCGCAGCAGCCGGCCCGGACCGAGGATGGCCTCCTGGCCCACGAAGTCGTCGAGGCTGCGGGGCCGCATCCGCTCCGCCAGTGGCGCGATCCGACGCAGCTCCTGCTCGCGGCGGTGGCTGAACAGATCACTCACAGCCTGGCTGGCGTCTGGCGGAGTCCAATCCTGGCGCGGCTGCGGGGCTGGCCCCGGCCGGTTGAGCGCCGCAGACAGCTCGCGTAGGGTTTGCGGCAGTCTTGACCCCTCCGTGCGCCTACGAAGCTCTGGTTCCCTGGCGCTCGGTCTGGCGATGCTGGCGACCACCCTGGTCGGTTGCGCTGGCAGCAAGCCAGCCCCGCCCGTACCTCCCCAGGTGCAGCTGTTCACGCCCCGGCCCATGCTGAGCGTCGACTCAGCCGACTACCAGAGCACCCTGGAGGCGATCCGCGAGATCCGCCTCTCCTCAGAGATCGCTGGCCGGATCACGGCGATGCCGATCTACGAGGGCCAGCCGGTCAAGCCCGGCCAGCTTCTGTTCACCCTGGATCAGGTGCAGCAGCGCGCCGCCGTCAATGCCGACGCGGCCGAGGCCAGAAAGAATCGATTGAATGCCGAGCGCTACATCTTTCTCAACCAGCAGGGGGCGGTGTCGACCAAGGACCGCGACTTTTATGTAACTCAGGCGATCCAGAGCCGCGACAAGCTCAACGCTTCGCTTGCAACCCTGGCTTACAAGAACGTGGTCTCGCCGATCCCCGGTTATGTGGGCAACCTCAGCTACAAGATCGGCGATGTCATCAAGCCCGGCGATGTCGTCACCAGCGTCGTCGACAACAGCCGCCTCTGGCTGCGGATCGATGTGCCCGGCGAGCTCAGCCCCCGGGTCCGGCCCGGTCTGCCGGTGTTCCTGAAGGGCCCTGATCCGCGTCGGCCGCGGGCGGTCGGCCGTGTGATCTTCGTGGCACCGGCCCTCGATAAGGAGCGCCAGACCCTGTTGGTGAAGGCGGAGTTCAACAATCCGGATGGTTCGCTGCGCAACAACGAGCGGGTCAACGCCACCGTGGTGTTCGCCCAGCAGCAGGTTCTGGCGATCCCCCAACAGGCGGTGATGCTGCAGGCCGGCAAAACCTTCGTATTTCAGGCGGTGAGCGTGGAGGAGGCCCGTCGCCGGCTGGGTCGGGCGATCGAGCCGGAGCCCCTGCCCAACCTGCCGGTGGCGATCCAGGTGCCGGTGAGCCTCGGCACCCTCCAGAACGGTGCCTACCCGGTGCGTGCCGGGATCACGGCAGCAGACACCGTGGTGGTGGGCAACCTGGCCCAGCTGCGCAGCGGCCTGTCGGTGCAGCCGGCCACCGCCATGCTCCAGCCGGCGGCGATGGGGATGCCTGCGACAGGCTCCAGCCCTGCGGCGGTGAAGTCGCGATGAGCCTTTCCGATACCTT
>Ga0315899_10006156_pt1 | contig 12912 bp, 10 predicted proteins | sample LakEriMetagenome_2_FD_203518 | JGI IMG/M metagenome (GOLD analysis project Ga0315899, IMG submission 203518) | Freshwater fungal communities from buoy surface, Lake Erie, Ohio, United States - Buoy 4 MA112 | ecosystem: Environmental > Aquatic > Freshwater > Lake | place: USA: Lake Erie, Ohio...
TGCCTGGCGTGCTGATGGCCATGGCGCGTCTGAATTGCCCCAGTGTGTTTGTTTACGGTGGGGCCATGCTCCCCGGCCAATGGCGCGGGAAAGATGTGACCATCTTGACCGCTTACGAAGGCGTGGGCGCAGTGATGACCGGCCAAATGACCGAGGCCGAGCTGGGTGAGTTGGAACGCCAATGCGCGCCCACCGTGGGCTCATGCCCGGGACAATTCACCGCCAACACTATGGCCATGGTGGCCGAAACCCTGGGGCTGGCGCTGCCCGGTTCGGCCATGATGCCGGCCGTCTATAGCGAACGCTTGGCCCTGGCGCGCGCCGCCGGACGGCGCGTGACCGAGATTTTGCGCACCGGTGGCCCCCTGCCCCGTGACCTGATCACCCGCGAGTCATTGGAGAACGCCGCCGCTGTGGTGGCCGCCACCGGGGGCTCGACCAATGCGGGCTTGCACCTGCCCGCCATTGCCCACGAAGCGGGCATCTCATTTACCTTGGACGATGTGGCCGAGGTATTTGCGCGCACCCCTTTGATCGCCGACTTGCAACCCGGTGGGCGCTTTTTGGCGGTGGATTTGCACCGGGTGGGCGGCACCCGCGCAGTGCTGAAAGCCTTGCTCGACGGCGGGCACTTGCACGGCCAAGCCCTCACCTTGTCGGGCCGCAGCTTGGCCGAAGAATTGGCCCATATCCCAGCGCCTGACGGTCAAGTGGTGCGCCCAACCACCCAGGCCATCATGGCCAGCGGTGGCGTGGTGGTGCTCAAAGGCAATTTGGCCCCAGACGGCGCCCTGATCAAAGTGGCGGGCTTGAAAAAGCTGGTGTTTGAAGGGCCAGCGCGGGTATTTGAAAACGAAGAAGACGCCTACGCTGCCGTGTCTGCCAAGCAATACCAAGCTGGTGATGTGCTGGTCATCCGCAACGAAGGCCCGCGCGGTGGGCCGGGCATGCGCGAGATGCTGGGCGTGACCGCCCTGGTGTATGGCCAAGGCATGGGCGAAGAGGTGGCCTTGATCACCGATGGGCGGTTTTCAGGTGCCACCCGCGGCATGATGATTGGCTACGTGGGTCCCGAGGCCGCCGCCGGTGGGCCGATTGGCTGGCTGCGCGACGGCGACCGCATCCGCATCGATGGCCAAACCGCGCGTCTGGATGTGCTGGTGGACGAAGCCACTTGGGCCCAGCGCCAAGCCCAGGCCGTCAAGCCACACGGAGAACACCTGAGCGGTGTGCTGGAGAAATACGCCAAGTTGGTTTCACCGGCACGGCTTGGGGCGGTGACCCACAGCGGGCCGCCCAAACAGACCACCTGAGCCACTCGGCTGGTCATGGCAAACCGGCCGCCATGAAACCCCCGTGCACGCCACTGGTTTACCTCGCAAGCAGAGTGTCTTGGGTTGGGGCCAGCACCCAACGGATTGCCGCCGGTTCAGGCTGGCTGGCGCCACTCCAGCGCCGTCACCGCCAGCCCCACGCCTTTGTCGCGCAGGGCTTGCAAAACCGCCAAATTCACCGCTGAACGCACGCTGAGCTGAGACACCATGGGGTCTTGGATCCAGTAGACCAAGGTGAACTGCAAACCCGCTGGCGTGACTTCACGCAACTGGGCTTGAGGCGCTGGATCGTGGATCACGCGCTCGACCCCCAAAGCGGCTTGCACCAAAGCGGTTTGCACCATGTCCACATCGCTGTCGTGTTTGACCGTCCAGTTGGAGCTCAAGATCAAGCCATCCGCAAACGGCATCGGCACATCTTGCCTTTGTTTGAGCACCATCTTGGTGGTCAAGTCCTGGTTGGGCACCACCGCATCTTGCCCGTTGGCCCCACGGATCAAGGTGTAGCGGGTGGTGATGTCCACCACCTGACCCTCGAAAGAATGCATGACGATGTTGTCACCAATGCGCAGGGAGCGCTCCAACAAAATGACAAAACCACTCACGTAATTGGCCGCCAGATTTTGCAAGCCAAAGCCCAACCCAACCCCCAAGGCGCCACCCAGCACCGACAAGGCCGTGAGGTCCACGCCAATCGACGACAGCGCAATTACTAGGCCCAAAAACATCAGCAAGGCGCGCAATGCATTGCCAGCCATTTTGCGCATCGACAAATCGAATACCGCCGGGGCAATCAGGGCCCGCTCGGCCAAAGCCGACAACCACAAGGTCACCATCAACACCAAACCGGTGTAGGCCGCGCCTTGCAACAAGGTGAGCAAACTCAGCTTGTTTTTGCCAAACACCAATTCAATGACTTCCAACTCGTGCAGCAATGGCTTGTCCAAGCCCGTGAACCACATCACCAGCCCCAGCCACACCAACCACGACACCGAACGCTCCATCCATTGCACGCTGCGCGATTGCGGAAACAAGCCGGTGAGCAAGCGCACCAGCATGCGAATCACCACCAAAGAGAGCAACACCGGCAGGGTCAGGCTGAGCAACGGCGTGGGGCCATGGGTGGCGGCCAAAGCACGCAGTCCAAACACCATGGCCAGCGCCAAAAAGGGGAAAACAAAACCCTTGGTGACCGAGCGGCCAGTCCAGCGGGTGTTGTCGCTCATGGCCAAGGCCATGCGCCGCGTCAAGGCCCATGCCAAAACCAGGCACAGCAACAAGCTCAGCAACTCCAACCACCACAGCGGGTGTTGAACTTCTTGTATCAACTGGTCCATGTCACGCACTTTTGACTCCTGAAAAACGATGCCCACAAGCTGCTCCCAGGCAGCAGGGCCATCACACTGTGCCACACTTGTGGCGTTGTCCAGAACCCCATTTTTTTCCATGTCCGCCCGCAGCCCTGCTCCCCTCCCGCTGAATCAACCCATCACCTGCCAGGGCGTTGGGGTTGGGGTGCTGCAGGAATGGGTGCTGGGCACGTCAGCGCTGGAAAAATGGATCTGGACTTTCGCCAAAGATGCACGGACTTGGGCTTTGCTGGTGGCCATGTTCTGTGCCCCATGGGCTGGCGCGTCGCCCAATGCCCAAGGCAATGCGGTGGCTTCGCCCGGCGCGCATCAGCGGGCCAGCAAACCTGCAAAATCCAACCACCGGGCCAAAGGCCCCAAGGCCCCCAAAGCACCAGCCCATGGTGACACCCCTGAGGTGCAGGCCTTGGCTGAGCGCATTGCACAAACACACGCCTTACCCGTCCCCTGGGTGCGGCGCCAGATGGCCCATGCTGTGCGCTTGGACAGCTTGTCGGCACTGGTTTTGCCCCCGGCCACGCCCAGCGCCAAAAACTGGCAGGCCTATCGAGAGCGCTTTGTCGAGCCGCGCCGCATCGCCGCTGGCCTGGCGTTTTGGCAACAGCACGCCCAGGCTCTGCAACGCGCTGAGCAGCGCTATGGCGTGCCCGCTGAATTGGTGGTGGGCATCATCGGTGTAGAAACCTACTACGGTCGCCACATGGGTAACTTTCGGCTGATCGACGCCTTGAGCACCTTGGCCCTGAACTTTCCCACCGAACACCCACGCCATGCCGAGCGCCGCGCGTTTTTTCAAGCCGAACTGGGCCACTTTTTGGCCCAGGCCCACCAGGCCGGACCCTCGGCCTTGAACGCCAAGGGCAGTTATGCAGGCGCTGCGGGTTGGCCACAATTCATGCCCTCCAGCGTGGCCCAATGGGCGGTTGATTTTGATGGCAATGGCCGCATTGATTTGGTGCGCAGCCCGGTGGACGCGATTGGTTCGGTCGCCAACTACCTGAAGTCATTTGGCTGGGTCAGTGGCATGCCCACGCATTACCCGGTCACGCCCCCGGTGGAGCCGGGCCAGCTGGAAACCTTGCTCTTGCCCGACATCTTGCCCAGCTTCAGCGCCGAGCGCATGACGGAACTGGGTGCCACCTTGGATGCCGCAGGCCAAAAGCACACCGGCCCCATGGCCTTGGTGGAGTTGTTTAACGGTGGGCAAACGCCCAGTTATGTGGCGGGGACCGAAAATTTTTACGTGGTCACCCGCTACAACTGGAGCAGTTATTACGCACTGGCGGTGATTGAGTTAGGACAAGAAATCAAAGCTGCACGGCTGCGCTGATCCCCGGTCCAACGCCATGAACCCATTGAACCCCAAAAAACTGCAAGGAATTCATTTGGCCCCCATAAAGAGTAAAAGTGACATGGCGAGACATTGTCCAAACATGGCTTTTTCTAGGGTGAACATTGGCCCGCTAAATCAACGCCATCCCCTTAGAGCTTGGTGAGGCTGTTGCATCTAAGCGCAACCCAGAGCAGCGCACTCCAATTAGCTCAGTGACAGATTAATCACAGAGCCCCAGTCAATTCTCGCGTCAGCTTCGTAATCAGCTACCAACCAGGCACGCGAAGGATCATCGGCCATGTCGTTCAAAAAGTCACAAAGCACTGTGATCGAGGCCTGATCCAGCGCCACAAAAGGCTGATCTAAGCATATGAATTGAGAACCACTGGCCAGCAAAGATATCAGGGCAACTTTGCGTCGACTTCCGGTCGAGAGCATGTACAACTGTTTGCCCAAGTGATCATGAAGATCAAGCGCCAAGCTCAGCTCTTTGCTCAAGCCATCATTCCAATGAGTATGCTTGCTTTTGAGGAGCGCCCAAAATTCTTTAGGCGTGGTTTGATCGTGCTCTGGCAATCGAGTATCTAGCCATAAAGCATCAGGGTGTGCTTCACACAACTCACGCAGAAAAAGCGTTTTACCGCTGCCTTCATCGCCAACGATAGCGTTCAGTCCAGCAACAATTTGCTGGCCATTCAATTTGGCTAAAACTTGATTCAATGACGCTACCTGTGACGCAAAATTTCCGATTGATTCTACAACCCAGCTCATCACGGCCATTCACTTTGGGTTCACGATTCTCTAGGATGGCCTCCATGAATTCGGTCAGCCGTGCTCGGTGTGGTTCGTGCGAAAAATCCATGATGTTTGCCCCACTGCCCGTTGCGCCTTCGCAAAGCCGATGTCATTGGCTCCGTTGCCAACTGCTTTAAAGCATTTCAGTGGCAAGCTGGTATGCCCACGCACTGCCCTGTTCAGTTTGACGCAGCCAAACTTGACATGGATGCATTGATGGCACCGGATATTTTGCCTACCTTCAGTATGGCCAATTATTTAAGCAAGGGATCTGTTTTGGAGGGCGAAGGTTTGAACCACTCAGGCCCCTTGGCCTTGATTGAATGACTGAATGGCGAAAAACCACCAAGTTATGTGGCCGGTACGGAACACTTTTATGTCTTCACCCGCCACATCAGGAGCAGCTACTGCGCACTGGCGGTCATCGAGTTGGGCCAGGCCATTCGCAACGCCCGGCCCTGAAGGCTTACACCACCACAGGTTCGGGCTCGAGCAGGATGCCAAAGCGCTCGTAAACGCTGGTTTGGATGGCCTTGGCCAAGGTCATCACTTCGCCGCCCGTGCACGGCGACTCGCGCCCGCCCCGGTTGACCAGCACCAAGGCTTGCTTTTCATACACGCCCGCTTGGCCCACCGATTTGCCCTTCCAGCCGCAGGCGTCGATCAACCATCCCGCTGCCAGCTTGATGCTGCCGTCGAGCATGGGGTAATGCACCACACCCGGGTCGCGGCCAATGATGTCGGCGCATTGCTCAGGGCTGACACTGGGGTTTTTGAAAAAGCTGCCTGCATTGCCCAGGACGGCGGGGTCGGGCAACTTGGCGCGGCGAATCTCACACACCCAGTCAAACAACTCCTGCGCCGTTGGATGGAATTGGCCCGAGGCGGCGATTTTTCGCTGAATGTCGGCATAACCCAATGTGGGGCGCCATTTTTTGGCCAGCCGAAACCGCACCCGCAAAATGGCTGCCCGCCCGGCCAAGCCCATGTACCGCGACCCGTGCTGCGCCTGGTCGGGGCCGTGCTTGAACACCGAGTCCCGGTAAGCAAAGGCGCATTGGGCGGCATCCAGGCTGAAAAGCTCGCCACTGTCCAAGTCGATGGCATCCAGGGAATCGAACACATCTTGCAACTCGACCCCATAGGCACCGATGTTTTGCACCGGCGTGGCCCCGACGTTGCCGGGGATCAGGGCCAGATTCTCCAGACCAGGCCAGCCTTGGGCCAAAGTCCAAGCCACCAACTCATGCCAGTTTTCACCCGACTCGGCCTGCACCAGCCAGTGCCGGTCGTCTTCGCGCAACAGCTGCTTGCCCTTGTTTTCCATTTTGATGACCAAGGGCTTCACGTCCCCTGTGATCACAATATTGCTGCCCCCACCCAGCACAAACTTGGGTTTTTCACGCCAAACGGGGTCGCGCAGCAGGGTTTGCAAGGGCTCGGTGGCGGTGACCCGCACCAATTGCAAAGCCTTGGCAGCGATGCCAAATGTGTTGTAGGTCTGCAAGGAGACATGCGACTCGATCTTCATGGGAGAATTGTCGCACCCCGTTTTTGACAACAAGTAATACAACCATGCCTTCTTTTGACACCGTTTGTGAAGCCGATTTGGTCGAGGTGAAAAACGCCGTGGACAACGCCGCCAAGGAAATTGCCACCCGTTTTGACTTCAAAGGCACGTCCGCATCGATTGAATTCAAAGACAAAGAGATCACCCTGATTGGGGACGCCGACTTTCAACTCAATCAAATTGACGAAATCTTGCGCAACAAACTGGCCAAACGCAATGTCGATGTGCGCTTTTTGGACAAAGGCACGGTACAAAAAATCGGTGGCGACAAGGTCAAGCAAGTGGTCAAGGTGCGCAACGGCATCGAGGCCGAGGCCGCCAAAAAAATTCAACGCTTGGTCAAGGACAGCAAAATCAAGGTGCAAGCCAGCATCCAAGGGGACGCCATCCGGGTCAATGGCACCAAGCGCGACGACTTACAAGCGGTGATGGCGCTGATCCGCAAAGATGTGCCTGAACTGCCCTTGAGCTTTAACAACTTTCGCGATTAATCGCTGCCATTGATCAGGTCAAATCCATGGCAGATGGATTTTTGCGCTGCGTTCGCCATGAATCTATCGGTTTGATCCAGACGGGCATCAGGAGCCCTTAGCGCCTATGCGCGACTCTTTGCCCGCGATCAAACGCGCGATGTTGTCCTTGTGTCGATACAGCAACACGGCACTCATGACACCAATGGACAGCGCGATGACGGGTGCGCCCGTCCACACCACTTTGGCCCCCAACAGGTAATAGGCCGGGGCGAACACCGCTGCAGCCACAGCGGCCAACGATGAATAGCGCGAAAAAAACGCCACGATCAACCAAGTGGCCATGGTGGCCAGGCCCAGCCAAGGATCCACACCGAACAAAACGCCAGCCGCTGTGGCCACCCCTTTGCCCCCTTTGAAGCGAAAAAACACCGGCCATACATGACCGACAAAAGCGGCCAGGGCACAAGCGGCAATCACCGCATCCAGGCCCATGCCAGGCAGGCGCTGAACCAGAAAAACGGGCAACCAACCTTTGACGGCGTCGAGCAACAGCGTGAGCACGGCGGCCGCCTTGCTGCCAGAGCGCAGCACATTGGTGGCCCCAGGGTTTTGGCTGCCATAGGTGCGCGGGTCTTGCAGGCCCATCATGCGGCTGACAATGACTGCAAACGAGAGCGAACCGATCAAATAAGAGGCCACAACGGCCGCTGAAGCTTGGACAACAAAAAAATCCACATCCATCTTTCAAAAAATCAGAGGTTCTGCCCGCAGCGCCGCAAGCTTAGCGATTGGTGATTGGTTTGAAGGCAAGAAACAGCGTGTCACTGCGCGGGGTCGCGCATGTCTTTGCGGATCGCATCGATTTTGGCCAACACATCCGCTGATAAGACCGTGCCCCAAGCAGCCAGGTTTTCTTCCAAGTGGGCCACCGAGGTCACGCCAATGATGGTGCTGGCCACACGCCACTGGGCGTAACAAAAGGCCAAGGCCATTTGGGTCGGCGTCATGCCGTGGTCACGGGCCACGGCGTTGTAGCGGCGCGAGGCAGCGAGCGACTCGGTGCGTCCCCAGCGCTGGGCCTTCATGCCATCGAATTGGCCCAAACGGCCCAGCGGTGGATGGTCACCGTGGATGCCCAAGGCGTCGTACTTGCCCGTCAACGAGCCAAAAGCCAAGGGCGAATAAGCCAGCAAGGACACGCCCAAGCGGTGCATGGTCTCGTCCAATGCATTTTCATAACTGCGGTTGGTCAAGCAGTAGGGGTTTTGCACAGACACGATGCGAGGCAAGCCATGCTGCTCGGCCAAGCGCACAAACTCGTGCACGCCGTAAGGCGTCTCATTGGACAGGCCGATGTATCGCACCTTGCCTTGCTTGACCAGGGTCGCCAAGGCCTGCAGTTGGTCATGGATGGGAGTGGTCGATTTCTCTTTCTTGGGGTCGTAATACATCATCCCAAAGGCGGGCACATGGCGCTCGGGCCAATGAATTTGGTACAGGTCAATCACGTCGGTTTGCAGTCGTTTCAAGCTGGCGTCGCACGAGGTCAAAATGTCTTGGGCAGTCATCCCCTGCCCTGCTCGGACCCATGGGGTGTCCCGTGATGGACCAGCCACTTTGGTCGCCAGCACAATGCGCTGGCGCATGCCCGGGTTGTGGGACAACCAATGGCCGATGATGCTTTCGGTCACGCTATAGGTTTCGGCGCGGGTGGGCACCGAATACATCTCTGCCGTGTCAATGAAGTTAACCCCCAAGCCTACAGATCTGTCCATGATGGCGTGGGCAGTGGCTTCATTGACCTGCTCACCAAAAGTCATGGTGCCCAAACAAATGGGGGTGACATGCAAATCGCTTTGACCCAAGCGAACAGGGCTGAGTTGAAGTGGGTTCATGGGGGCAGAGTTTACTGTCGGGCTACCGCTTGGTGCCCAGCGCCATTTAAGTTTGCAAAAGCGACTTGGCCCGCGCCTCTTCTTGCAAACGCAGCACCCGGCGTTGCACCTTGCCGGTGGTGGTCATGGGCAAGGCATCGATGAACTCAATGTCCTTGGGGTACTCGTATGGCGCCAACTGACCGCGCACATGGTATTGCAGCTCCAGCACCAATGCATCCGAAGGCGCGAAACCTGCCGACAACACCACATAGGCCTTGACCACGTTGCCACGCGCCGCATCGGGCTTGGGCACCACTGCTGCGTTGGCCACGGCCGGGTGTTTGAGCAAACAATTTTCGATTTCGCTGGGGCCAATGCGGTACCCCGCCGCTTTGAACACATCGTCCGAGCGCCCTTGGTACCACAGGTAGCCGTCGGCGTCACGGGTCGCCAAATCACCGGTGCGGCACCAGTCGCCGGTGTATTTGTCCGCTGTGGCCTGGGGGTTGCGCCAATAGCCCAAAAAGAAAATCGGGTCTTCGCGGCCATGCACATCGCGGCGGTTCAAGGCCACATCACCCACCTCGCCATCGGCGCACACATGGCCTTGCTCGTCGATCACATCCACCCGGTGCCCCGGATAGGGCCGCCCCATGCTGCCCGCGCGGGCCGGCCAGCCCACACCGGCTAGGCTGCGCCCATTCATGGCGCAATTGCCCACAATGTAGTTGATCTCGGTTTGGCCAAACATCTCGTTGACCGTCACGCCCAACTGGTTCTGGCAATACCCAAACACCGTATCACCCACCGCCTCGCCGGCACTCATGATGGCTTGCAAGCGCAAGCGATAGGTCTGGCGGGGTTCTGGAAAGGCCTTCATCATGGCCTTGAGCGCCGTGGGAAACAAAAAGCTGTGCGTCACCCCGTGCTGCTGCATGAGTGAAAAAGCCAACTCCGGGCTGAACCGCCCACGCCAAGCGATGATGGGGCGACCAAAATACAAGGTGGGCATCAAGGCGTCGAGCAAGCCACCCGTCCAGGCCCAATCTGCTGGCGACCAAAACACCGCTGCACTGGTGCGCTCAGCCACACCCTGGGGCATGCCCGGGCCTGGGGGCATGGTGGTGGCGGGCCATGGATGGGCCGGGTCTTGGGGCACGGCACCGGGGCCAAAGCCAAACCAATTTTGGCTGCACACAAACCCCGTCAGGTTGCCGATCATGGCCTGGTGCGGTATCAAAGCACCCTTGGGTGCACCCGTGGTGCCACTGGTGTAAATCAGAATGGCCGGGTCCGCGGCCAGGGTTGGGCACAGCTCAAAAGCAGGGGCGCTCATGGCGCGCAGGTCGGGCAACACCTGATCGGCAGCTGACACCCCCGCCCCCAAACCAATGACATGGCGCAAAGCCGGGGCTTGATAACGCACCGCCAAGACACCGGCCAAGGACGCAGCATCCACAAACACGGCCACCGCTTCGCTGTCGTCCAATCGGTAAGCCAAGGCATCGGGCCCGAACAATTGGGACAAGGGCATGGCCACCGCACCCATCTGCATGACCGCAATGTGCACCGCCGCGGTTTCAAAGCATTGCGGCAACACCAAGGCCACGCGGTCGCCCCGTTGCACGCCCCAGTCTTGTAGCTTGTGGCTCAAGGCATTGGCCGCCTGTTGCAGCTGTGCGTAGCTGTGGTGGATGGGTGCTTGCCCCTCCATGTGCTCGACGATGGCGGCCTGGTGGGCTACATCGGGCATCTGGGCCCAACGCCGGCAACAGACCTCGGCGATGTTGAAATGGTCTGGCACGTGCCACACCAAGCCGGGGTGCATGCGGTGGTGGTGATCGAGTTGGGAAGAGGCCTTCATGCGCAAGATCCTTATGATCCAAGGAATGTACCAAGCCCTGAAACCATCCCGATCCTCGTTTATCCCCATTCGCGGCCTTCAATACCATTTGCGCGAATGGGGCCAGCCCCAAGCGGGCGTACCCCCGCTGTTGATGTTGCACGGCTGGATGGATGTTTCAGCGTCGTTTCAGTTTGCGGTCGACGCCTTGGGCGGCGAGCGCTGGATCGTGGCGCCGGATTGGCGCGGATACGGCTTGAGCGACCCCGGTGCCACCGACAATTTTTGGTTTCCCGACTACCTGGCCGACCTGGACGCCTTACTGGACCACCTGTGCCCCGAACAAAGCATCGATCTGGTCGGCCACAGCATGGGCGGGCATGTGGCCATGCTCTACAGCGGCATTCGGCCCGAGCGCATTCGCCGCTTGGTGAACCTGGAGGGTTTTGGAATGGCCGCCACTGTCCCCGCCCAAGCCCCAGGGCGTTATGCCCAGTGGATGGATCAGCTGCGCCAACTGCGTTTGGGCGACATGGCATTGCGCCCTTATGCCAATCAAGATGGCGTGGCGCAACGGCTCATGAAAAACAACCCCCGCTTGTCGCCCGACAAAGCCCAATGGCTGGCGCAACACTGGGCTGAGCAGCAAGCCGACGGGCAATGGATCATTCGGGGCCACCCGGCGCACAAAGTGGTCAACGCCCAGCTGTACCAAGTCGAAGAGACCAAAGCCGTGTACCAGCGCATCAGCGCCCCCACCCTCGTGGTGCATGCCAGTGACGACAGTTTGCAAACCTGGTGGAAAGGCAAATACGGGCGTGAAGAGTTTCACCAGCGCGCGAGCGTGGTTCCCCAGTTGCAACACGTCACCATCCCCGACACCGGCCACATGCTGCACCACGACCAACCGCAAGCCCTGGCCGAATTGATCGAAGACTTTTTGGCCAAGCCATGAAAACCTCTGATGTGGCCATCGTCGGCGCTGGCGCAGCGGGCTTGTTTTGCGCGGGCATCGCCGCCCAGCAAGGCTTGTCGGTGGTGCTGATCGACCACAGCGCCAAATTGGCCGAGAAAATCCGCATCTCAGGTGGCGGGCGCAGCAATTTCACCAACAAAGACATCGATGCCCAAGCGCCGCACAAACACTTTTTGGGCGAGAACCCCTTGTTTGCCCGCAGCGCTTTGTCGCGCTACACGGCGCAAGACTTTATTAGCTTGGTGCAAAGCCACGGCTTGGCCTTCCACGAAAAACACAAAGGCCAATTGTTTTGCGACCACTCTTCGCAAGACCTGATTGATTTGCTGTGGCAAGAATGCCAGCGCGGCGCGCAAGGCGGCAGCGTGGACCTGTGGCAACCCTGTGCCGTACATGCCGTGCGCCATCACCCCGGGCAAAGACACGCCTATGCGCTCGACACCGACCGGGGTGAACTGCAAGCCCAGGCGCTGGTGGTGGCCACGGGTGGGCTGTCCATCCCCCAAATTGGCGCGTCCGACCTGGGGTACCGCCTGGCCAAGCAATTCAACCTGCCCTTGGTGCCCACCCGCCCTGGCCTGGTACCACTGACGTTTGGCGGCGAAGATGGCGCCATTTGCGCCCAAATGGCGGGGGCGTCCCTGCCGGTTCACATTTCCACAGGGACGGGCAAAACGCGAATGGGCTTTGACGAAGACCTGCTGTTCACCCACCGTGGCTTATCGGGGCCCGCCGTGTTGCAAATTTCTAGCTTTTGGCACATGGGAGCGCCCATCGAGGTCAACCTGTTGCCCCAAAGCAGTCTGCCCCAGGCCTTGGTCGAAGCCAAACTTCAATCCCGCAAAAGCATTGCCAACGAGTTGGCCCAATGGTTACCCACGCGGCTTGCCAACGCCTGGGTGGCGGGTGACCCCCAATGGCAGCGCCCCATCAACCAAGCCAGCGACCGCGCCTTGGGCGACTTGGCCCAGGCCTTGTCGGGCTGGGCCTTGCGGCCCACCGGCTCAGAGGGCTATAAAAAGGCCGAGGTCACAGTGGGCGGCGTCTCCACCCAAGCCTTGTCGCAAAAAACCATGGAGTCAACCCAAAAAGGCCTGTATTTCATTGGTGAGGTGGTCGATATCACTGGCTGGCTGGGGGGCTACAACTTCCAGTGGGCCTGGTCCAGCGCCCATGCCTGCGCAACGGCTTTGGGGGCGTCGCTCAAACCGCTATAATGCTGGACTTTGCTGGCAAACCCCCAACGGCCTGATCACCTGAAGTTGGGGAACAACCGCAGACATGGCTTTGAAGCCCGATCTTCTTCAAAACCCACTGTTTGCACATCACGGAAACATTTCC
>Ga0315899_10006158_pt1 | contig 12911 bp, 11 predicted proteins | sample LakEriMetagenome_2_FD_203518 | JGI IMG/M metagenome (GOLD analysis project Ga0315899, IMG submission 203518) | Freshwater fungal communities from buoy surface, Lake Erie, Ohio, United States - Buoy 4 MA112 | ecosystem: Environmental > Aquatic > Freshwater > Lake | place: USA: Lake Erie, Ohio...
TGGAGCTCATGCTTGAGGTTCAGGAGTTGCTGCGTTACGCCTGGCAGACCGACAACAGGCTCACCCTGCCCATGAGCGGCACCGGCAGCGCCGCCATGGAGGCAGCCATAGCCAACATGATCGAACCTGGGGATCGGGTGGTGGTTGCGGTCAATGGTTACTTCGGCTTGCGCCTAGCCGACATGGCTGGCCGCTATGGAGCCGAGGTGATCACCATCGAACGTCCCTGGGGCGAAGCCTTCAGTCTTGAGGAGATTGGGGCCGCCTTGGAGGCCCATCACCCCACCTTGTTGGCGATCGTCCACGCCGAGACATCTACCGGCATCTGCCAGCCCCTGGAGGGCATAGGCGACCTCTGTCGGGCCCACGACGCCCTGCTGCTGGTCGACACGGTGACTTCTTTGGGGGCCGTACCCCTCTTCTTGGACGACTGGAAAATCGACCTGGCCTACAGCTGCAGCCAGAAAGGACTCAGCTGTCCCCCTGGCCTGGGTCCCTTCAGCATGGGTCCAAGGGCCGAGCAGAAGCTGGCCAGCCGCAAGGGCAAGGTACCTAATTGGTACCTGGACATCTCGTTGCTCAACAACTACTGGGGCAGTGATCGTGTGTATCACCACACCGCTCCGGTCAACATGAACTACGGCATGCGTGAAGCCCTGCGGCTGCTTTCTGAAGAGGGCTTGGAGCAAGCCTGGGCCCGTCATCGCAGCAACGCTGAACGGCTCTGGACCGGTCTTGAGCGCCTTGGTCTTCAGTTGTTGGTCCCCGAGCCCCTGCGCCTGCCCACCCTCACCACGGTCAGAATTCCCGAAGGTGTTGATGGCAAGAGTTTCAGTCGCCACCTCCTCGATCAATTCGGGATTGAAGTTGGTGGCGGTCTGGGCGCCCTGGCCGGCAAGGTCTGGCGGATCGGCCTGATGGGTTACAACAGCACCCCAGCCAACGTAGATCGCCTACTCAACCTGCTGGAAAGCGAGCTTCCTGCCTTCCTGCCAACCGTGCCTGCCGCCGTCGCTGTCTGAACCAGTTGTCCAGCAACTGGCGCCCCTCCTCTGCCAGCACGCCTCCCTGGACCCGCATTCCATGGTGAGCACTGGCATGGTTGGCGAGATCCAGGCAACCCCCAAGGGCGCCGCGCTTGGGATCCGCTGCCCCGAATACCACCTGCCCCATCCTGGCTTGAACCAGGGCACCAGCGCACATGGGGCAGGGTTCAAGGGTTACCAGCAGGCTGCAGCCGTTGAAGCGCCAGTCGCCCCGCAGGGCAGCCGCCTGCCTGAGTGCCACTAGCTCGGCATGGCCCAGGGGATCCTGTTGGCGATGGCGCACGTTGCTGCCCCAGCCGATGGCCAATCCCTTTTCATCCAAGATGACTGCCGCCACCGGCACCTCCCCCTCCATTCCCACCCGCTGGGCGAGGCGCAGCAGGCGACCCATCCAGAGGTTGTGGTCAGTGCCCCCATCCATGACCGCAGGGCCCTCCTTGCTGGTGTGAATCCATTCTTTGCTCCGCTGGCCGACGCCAGGCACAATGGCAGCACGACAGAATTCCGCCGTTGGCCAGTGCGCCCCCTTTCCAGCGGCAGACTGAGCCGCTGATCGCCCTTTCCCCTTTCGCTGATCCCAACGAGGTCGATCCGGCGCTTGAGGACTTTTTACATCGTGCCTCCAGTTTGCTCTGCGGCTGGTTGGGACGCAGCAGCAAAGGCACGCCCCTGCCTGGCCTCGGCCCTATGCCTGCGATTGAACCGGAAGGGGTGGGACTTTCCCCCGACCGGCTTCTTGCTGACCTGCAAATGGTGATGGAGGGCGCCTACAACCCCAGCCATCCCGGTGCCCTCGCCCACCTGGATCCCCCCCCCTTGGTGGCGGGCCTGGCGGCCGAACTAATCTGCGCAGGCCTGAATAACAATCTTCTGGCCGAAGAGCTCTCCCCCAGCCTCAGCCGTCTGGAGAGAGGTCTCTGTGGCTGGTTGGCCGGGCAGATCGGCATGGCTGCCGGTGCTGGTGGGGTGGCGGCCAGTGGCGGCACCCTTAGCAATCTGATGGCCCTGGTGGTGGCCCGCCAACGGGCCGGTTTGGCCACCAACAGCGATGGGGTGGTGCTCTGCAGCGAAGATGCCCATCTCTCGTTGCTCAAGGCCCTGACAGTGATGGGCATGCCCCCGCAGGCGCTGATCCGGTTGCCGGTGGATCAGGAGGGGGCGATGGAGCCGATGGCCCTCGAAGAGACCTTGCAGCTCCTCGCCCGCCAGGGCCGTCCCGTTATCGCCGTGGTGGCTACGGCCGGCACCACGGTGCGGGGCGCCGTGGATCCGCTGGGCCCCATCGCCAACCTCTGCCAACGTTTTGGCCATTGGCTCCATGTCGATGGGGCCATCGGGGCGGTGTTTGCCCTCGCCGACCACCCCTTGGCGGCGCTGGAGGGTCTGGGCCAGGCCGATTCGATCACGGTGAATCCCCAGAAACTGTTGGGTATTCCCAAGACATCTTCTTTGCTGCTGCTCGCCGATCCTTCGCTGTTGAAGGCCACCTTCGCTACCGGTTTGCCCTACATGGAGCCCAGTTGGGGCCTTGGCCATGGGGGCGAAGAGGGTCTGCAGGGAACCCGTGCGGCTGAGATTCTGAAATTGTGGCTGGGGCTGCGCCACCTCGGCCAGGCCGGCATCCAGTCCTTACTGGTGGGGGCGTTGGCGCGGCGGCGGCGGCTGCAGGAGTTGCTGAGCGTTGATGGGCGACTGGTGCTACGCAGCGGCGCCCTCCATCTGCTGGCTTTTGCTCCTGCAGGCCTCGATGCCGCAGCGAGCGACATCTGGACTCGGCGGCTGCGGGAAAGACTTTTGGCGGAAGGGCTGTTGCTTTCCCGCCCCTTGTATCAGGGCCGCCACCACCTCAAAGCGGTCCTGGGCAATCCCCATACCCGTTCTCACCACCTTGAGCATCTCGCGAAGCTCGTGCTGCAGCAGCACCCTTGATCAGGGTGGGGGCAGGTCTGCAACTACGGTTGGATCTTGCGCCCGTTAATCCCTTGATGGCAACGCCGCCCAGCGATGTCCGTTCCCGTTGGGTGGCCATTGTCACCGGCGCCCTTTCGATCCTGATCGCCGTTGTTTATCTGCTGCTGGTCACCTGGCTTGATCGCCAGGGCCCCTTGCTGCCTCCTCCCCCCGAGGCCCTGGGCCTCGCTGCTGAGCCTGCGGTGGCAGCCGCCGTTCCTGACGGCGTTGCCAGGGTTCCACCACGCGGCTGAGGGCCACTTCTAGAAAGCGGTGCAGGGCTCCTTCGCGCTTGTTGAGTTCGTATTGCTTCTGGAGCACCTCGCGGACGCCCCCATCCCCCCAGTCCTGGTCCTGGCGGAAATAGGTGATGAAGCTGCGTCCTGCCACCCGCGTCAGCCAGGCGGCCGTCAACGCCTGAACCGCACGACTGAGGAGCAGGGCCGGCAGGTTCAAGCTGAGGGCGCCGCTGATCAGACCGATTCCCCCTTTGATCAGACCCAACCCCGCCAGGGTGCGGCCCACGGAAAGGGCCAGATCCTGGGCCGCCTCCCGGCTGAGGCTCACCCCGTAAAGGCGGCCGATCTCGATCACCATCTGGGCATTGACCGCCGCCGTTCCCAGCAGGTCCACGCCCGGCAGGGGATTGACCAGCAACACACCCGCCCCTATCCACATGTAGCGCTCCACGATCGTCTCGGCATCCCGGCCCCGTTGGCGATCGAGCAGTTGCTGGCTGGCTTCACCCAACTGGCGGCTTTGCAATAGCAGGTTGTCGGCGATCAACTCTTCGCCATCGGCCCGTAAAACCGCCGCCATGCGTCGCAGCAGCCCCTGGACCTCCGCAGGGGGTTGCAAGGGGCGGCCCCCCGGCCTCGGCACGCTTTGGGGCGCGGCGCTGGCGGCAATGACATCCTCAGGGGCGATACGGCCGGCGCCTCGCTGTCGCAATAGGGCCAGCAGTCGTTCCTCCTCCCGTTCGCCCCGCAGGTCGCATTTGTTGAGGACCAGCAGCAGGCGTTTGCCCAGGCTGGCCAGGGTGTCGAACACCTCCTGTTCCGCCGCCCGCAGGTCGCCATCTACCACCAGCAGCAGCAGGTCCGCTTTGGCGGCTCGGCGGCGGGCCAGCTCTTCCCGCTGTCGGCCCTCATGGCCCCCTTCCAGGATCCCTGGGGTGTCTTCGAGAATCACGGCCCGGGGCAGGCCCTCCAGCCGCAGGCGATAGCGCGCGCTGCGCTCGGTGGAGCCCATGGCCGCCGCCACGCTGCCCACCAGCTCGTTGAGCAGGGCTCGGATCAGGGAGGTCTTGCCCGTGGAGCCGCTGCCAAAGACGGCGATTTCCAGGTCGCCCCGTTCCAGTTCGGCCTGCAGGCGCTGGCGTTCCTGGCGCAGGGCTTCCCGCTCTACCTGATCACGCACACGATCAAGGGTTTGGTCGATGGCCTCCAGGTGGCGGGAGGCGGCTTCCCGGCGGCTGCTGGCTGGGGGTTGGGGTGCTGGGCTGGAGCGCCGAGGGCGGCCGTTGCCGCCGCTGCGCCACCAGGGCAGCACCAACTGGGCCAGCCCCAGGGCAAGGGCCGCCAGCAGCAGCAACACCATGGGGGCGACCAGCCAGCCCGGCAGCCAGTAGCTCAACTGCCAGATCAACTGGTTGAAGCCCTGCAGCACGGCGGCGACCAATAACAACGCCACCAGGCCCAGGCCGATGCCCATCCACAGGCGCATCCTGGGCATCAGGGTGAGGCGGCGCGGATGATTTCTCCCCAGAGTCCTGCCGCTAGGGCGCTGGTGGCTCGGGTCGGACGGTTGTCGTCATTGCCCATCCAGACCCCCATGACCCAGTGCCGCTCGGGCTCGTAGCCCACGAAAAGCAGGTCCCGCCCCTCGTTGGTGGTGCCGGTTTTGCCTCCTGAGCGGCCTCCCACATAGGCCGCCGTGCCGGTGCCGTTGTTGACCACTCCCCGGAGCAATTCCTGCAGGGTTGCCGCTGTGCTGGCGGCGATGGCGCGTCGACCGACGTTGTGCAAGTTGGGGGTGTCTCGCCCTCCTCGGCAGGGGTACTCGTCGGCCTTGCCGCTGCTGGGGCCAGGGTCTGGTTTAGCTGCCAAACCGCTGCCCGAATCCCCGTCGCCGCCATGGCAGCGTTCGGCATCGGTGAGCTTGCGAATGGTGCTGGGGGCATGCCAGATGCCGTTGTTGGCGACGGCTCCGTAGGCGGCAGTCAGCTCCAGCAGGGTCACCTCACTTTGGCCAAGGGCAAGGCCAGGCACAGGTTCAAGTGGGCTGGTGATGCCCAGATCCCTGGCTTTCTGGGTGACGGAGGTGAGGCCCACACGACGGGCCAGGCGCAAGGCGGCCGTGTTGCTGCTGATGGCCAGGGCCTGCCGCAGGCTGATCAGGCCCCCGCAGGGGCTATCGAAAAACTGGCCTTGCCAGCGCAGGGGACCGCAGGCGATGGAATCGCCGGCTCGGGCTCCCTGTTCAATCGCCACGGCGTAGGGAATCAGCTTGAAGGTGCTGCCCGGTTGTCTCTGGGCCATGGTGGCCCGGTTGAACTGGCTCTGGCGGTAATCTCGGCCCCCGGCAATCGCCAGGATGCCGCTATTGCGGCTGTCGAGCACCACCACAGCTCCCTCGCTAACGCCCAGTTCGGCGCTGGCCAAAAGCTTTTGCCGCAGCAGGCGCTCCACCAGGTTTTGCAACGCTGGATCGAGATGGGTATCGATGAGGTAGTTGCCCTGGGCTGCCACATCGCTGCCCACCAGGTTCTCCAGGTCACGACGCACCTGGTCGCTGTAGAAGGGGGCCACATGGCGCGATCTGGAGCGGCAGGCGTTGGCCGCTAGCTCAATGGGGGCCCTGCGGGCGCGGTGGGCCTTGTCTGAACTGATGCGGCCGGTGGATTCCATCTTGGCCAGGACGCCGTTGCGGGCGGCCAGGGCGGCCTGGGGGTACAGGCAGGGGTCGTAGCCATTCGGTGAAGGCAGCAGCCCCACCAGCAGGGCTGCCTGTTCCAGGTTGAGGCGTTTGGCTGGACGATCGAAGTAGCGACGGGCAGCATCTTCGAAGCCCCAGCCCACCCCCAGATACACCCGGTTGAGATAGCTGCGCAGCAGTTCGGCCTTGCTGAAGCGGGCTTCCAGTTGCAGTGCCACCAAAAGCTCGCGCCATTTGCGGGCCAGGGTTTCTCCCTGGCCCACCTGGTCGGGGTAGAGGCTGCGGGCCAACTGTTGTGTCAGGGTGCTGCCCCCCTCCAAGACGCGGCCCCCCATCAAGTTGGTCACCAGGGCCCGTCCCGTCCCGATCGGATCAACCCCTGGATGCCACCAGAAACGACTGTCCTCACTCGCGAGCAGGGCCTGGATCAGCAGCGGTGAAAACTGTTCCAGGGAGCGCAGCTCGCGATGGTGCTGGTCCTCCGCTGTGGCGATCGGGCGGCTTTCCCGGTCGTAGAGCACGAGGGGCCCCCGGACCGCAGCCAGACTGCCCCGAATCGGCAGCTGCAGGTACGACAGGGTCAACAGCATCACCCCAGCCAGGGCACCGCCCGCCAGGCTGGCCGCCGCCAACTGCCGCCAACGCTTCTGGCCATGCCAACGGGGGGATTCAAAGGTGAGTTCCGGCAGGCCCCCTTCTTGGTTGGGTCCAAAGCGCACGCCGTCGCCGTCGCGCAGCACCAGTTGCTTCACCCTGCGGCCTTGCCACCACAAGCCATTGGTGGAGTCGCAGTCGCTCAGGAGCCAGTCCCGACCCCGTTGTTCAAGCAGGGCATGGCGGCGGCTGACGGCGGCATGGTCGATCACCACATCGGCGCCTGTCTCCCGTCCGATGCGGTAGCAACTGCCGTGGAGCGGGACCGATTTTGGTTCTGCGCCCGGCACATGCAGCAGCAACTTGGCCTCGCCGTGGAACTGCCGAGGCCGTGTCCATGGGCTGGGCAGAACGCGTTCAGGGGATGCGGGAACCACGGGAGCGGCGCTGGGGCGCAAGCAGATGGATGGCGTAGCAGGCCACGGCCAAATTGATGGCGATGTCGGCGATGTTGAAAATCGGAAACGAGATGGGCATGAATTCGAGGAAGTCGACCACTGCCCCCAGCCGCCAGCGGTCCAGACCATTGCCTGCCGCTCCCCCGAGCAGGAAGCCAAAGGCCAAGGCCTGCCAGCGGTCTGTCGGGGGCTCCCGCAGGATCCAAAACACCAGGCCCAGGCTCACCAACAGGCTGATCCAGCCCAGCAGTTGGGGATTGCCGCTGAACAGGCTCCAGGCGGCACCGGTATTGCTGACCCGTCGCAGCTGCAGTAGTCCTGGCAGGAAAGGTTGCCCTTCGCCTGCAGGCAGTCGGCCGAGGGCCCAGGCCTTGCTGAGTTGATCGAAAAGGAGCGACAAGGTGGCCAGCAGCAAGGCAAGCAGCTTGCGGCGATTGGGCCCCGGATCTTGGCCAGGGGAGGGATAGTTGGCGTTCACGATTCGATCAACAGCAGGTGGCGCAGGGGCCAGGCCAGCACTCCGGCCGCACAACAAAGCAGGAGCTGGGGGAACACCGCCATCGCATAGCCGCTGATCATGGGGATGCCATTGGCCCCCCAGCGCCCGACCAGGGCCCCCAGCAACAGGTTGGCCATGCCGCAAAACTGCAGCACCAGTAAGCCGATGGCCGCCGCGCCCGCCAGGGCCAGGGGATCATTCATGCCGTTCTGGCGCGAGAGTTTGCCCGTGATCCAGGCCGCTGGAAGAAAACCTGCCAGGAAGCCGAAGCCCGGATCGAGCAGATAACTGGTGCCGCCGCCACCATGAAAAACCGGGAGTTGGAACAGGCCGATGCTGAGATAAGCGGCTGCCGCCAGCAAGCCGGCACGATGGCCCCCCACCAGGGCCGTGAGCAGCAGGGCAGGCACCTGCAGGGTGACGCCAAGGGGGCGCATGGCCAGGGTGCCCTGGTCTGGGAAGGGGAAGGACGCTGGAATCAGGCCACCGGCCACGATCAGCAAAAGACCGGCGATCGCACCACTCCAGGTGGCTAGGGCCCGCAACATCGCATTACCGGATAGCTACCCATCCTGCAGCAGCTAGGTTCACCTGGAAAGGGCGTGAACCTGCGCCCCCTGCCGCCATGCCCGGCTCTTCCCCACTTTCTTCCGCTTCCTCGGGCCCCGCCTCCGAGTCCAGCGAGGCACTGCCGACTGCCCCTGAGATTGCCCTGGCGGTAGGCGATGCCGTGCGCATGGTCGGCGTGCCGCCCTATCTCAAAACCGCTGATCCGATGCCGATGTTGCGCCCAGCGGATCTGGTGGACAGCGGCGAAATCGGCCAGGTACTTGAAGTGCGTGCCCTCGGCCAGTTCGCCGTCCGGTTCCGCCGCGGCGCGTTTCTGTTGCGCCGGGCCGATCTCAGTCCTGTGACAGGCCCTGGCTAAGGGGGTGATCACCCCAGAGCGCCGCCGCTGAATTGAGACCCTCGGCTGGCCCGACAAGGCTGAGGCTGGGATGGCGCAGCCAGCGGCCAGCGGCCTCCAAAAGATCGTCCGGGGTGAGGCGAGCGGCCTGCTCCAGGGTCCGTTCCACATGATTTTCGGGCAGCCCGTGGCTCAGCACCAAGGAGAGCCGTTCGGCGATCTGGGAGCAGGTTTGCCGTCCCATGGCATCTTGGCCACGGAACTTGGCCTGGGCCAGCTCCATCTCCACTGGGCTGAGGGGCTCCTCCAGCAGGCGTGTCCATTCGTCCAGCAGGCAGTGGCTGGCTTCCTCGGCCCGATCCGCTGAACTGGAGAGATGCATCACGAAGGGAGCAGCGCCGGATCGGGCCGGCATGTGCACCCCCACGTCGTAGGCCAGGCCCCGCTCCTCCCGCATCACCTGGAACAGACGGGCGGACATGCCAGCCCCCAGATGGGTTTGGAGTAGCCGCAAAGCTGGCCCGTCGGGATGGCCCAGGGGCAGGGTTGGGGTGCCCAGCATCAACACCAATTGCTCAGTGTCCTGCTCCTGCAGTTCAATGCTGCCGTAGCTGGTTGAACGGGGTTTGCTTTCGCCGTCCCAGCTGGGCGGCAGGGCCGTCGTCCAGGGGCTGGCGAGCAGAGGGGTCTCCAGCAACGTCTGCAGGTCGGGCGGAACCGTTCCGCAAAGCACCAGCACGGCCCCCTGGGCCCCCAGTCCGCTGACGAGGGACTGGAGATCTGGTCCCTCCAGGGTGGCCAGTTCGGCTTCCACCCCCAAGGGGTCATGGCCGTAGGGCCCTTCGCCGTAAAGCAAAGCGCGCAGACCGTCGTGGGCCAGTTGGAAGGGATCTTCCCGCTGCCGTCGCAGGGTTTGCAGGTTGAGTTGGCGCTCCAATGCGACCTGGTCGGCTTCCAATCGGGGCCGCCGCACCATCTCCAGTAGCAGGGGCAAGAGGACATCGGCATCCTCGGCGGCGCAGTGCAGCCCGACCAACAAGGCGTCCTCACTGGCCTCCGCCCGCAGGGAGGCTCCGCGCCCCTCGACGAAATCGGCCATGGCTTCGGCATCCAGGGGGCCGCATCCCCGGGTCATCAGGCCGGCCAGCAACTGGTGGGCGCCCCGCTGATGCAGGGGATCGGCGCTACTGCCGCCGCGCAGCACCAGCCGTGCCGCCAGCAGGGAAGGGCCGGGGCGTTCCTGGACGACAACGGGCAGTCCGCCGCTGAGGGCGAAACGTTGCTGGTTCGTCATGCCGGCACCGCTTCAAGAACCGAGGCCAGGGCCGGATCAAAGCCGCTGAGGACCTGCTGCTGCAGGGTCTCGGGGGTCCAGCGCTGCAGCATCTCCAGGGGGCTGGCGAGGCGGTTATCCCGCTGCCAGAGCTGATTGCTGCCGATCAAGCCGGCCACTCCAGCCGCCGATTCAAGGCCGAAGCGATAGCTGTTGGCCACAAGTCGCTGGGCCCGTTCCCATTCCTCCATACCAATCGGTGCTGCCATCACCTCCTGCCAGACCTCGGTGATCACCTGGCGCACCGCCTCCAGATCCTCCGGTTCGCAGACCGCCTCCAGCAGGGCCAGGCTGCCGCCCTGCATGGCATGGAGGTCGAGATCGATGCTTTCCACCAGTTGCAGGTCTTCCCGCAGGCGGTCGACCAGCCGGCTGCGGCGACCTTCTGACAAAACCGTCGTTGCCAGGTCGCTGCCAATCAAGGCTTCCAGATTCCCAGCTGGGGGTTGGACCCAAGCCATCAAAAGGCGGGCCGCTTCCAGCCGGGGCAAGGCCAGGCGATGTTCACCAGCTACCACTTGCAGGGGTGGGGGCTGGTTGGTGTCGCTTGGATCCCCGTTCGTGAGGGCCCCCAGGGGTCCAAGGGCGGCCCGGGTGGCCAGTTGGCCATCGGCGATGGCCCCGGCTAGGGAAAGCACGCAGCCCCCAGGTCGATACAACCGTTGGTGGAAGGCGGCCATCGCCTCGGGGTCATGGTGCAGCAGCGACTCCCGGTCGCCCAGAATGGGCAGGCTGTAGGGGTGACCGGGGCAAGCTTCGGCCAGGAGCCTTTGCAGGGCCACTTCTTCCGGTTGATCTTCGCTCTGGGCGAGTTCTTCGAGCACCACCTGGCGCTCCATGGCGAAGGCCTCCGCCTCAAGGCGGGGGCGCAAAACCAGATCAAGCAACAGATCCAGGGCTTCGGCCGCTGCGTCGGGAGGAATCAGAACGTGGAAATGGACATCATCGAAGCCGGTGGCAGCATTGGTCATTCCCCCTAGGGCCTCGACGCGGCGATCGAATTCGCCTGCGGCCAAATCATCGCTGCCCTTGAACACCATGTGCTCCAGGAAGTGGGCCATGCCGTGCTCCTGCGGCCGCTCGAAACAGCTGCCGGCCTGACACCAGAAGTCGATGCAGACCAGGGGAGCTTCAGGCAGGGGCAGGCTCACCAGTTCGACCCCGTTGGCGAGTCGCTGCCGTTGGGGATCTCCCAGGCCGCTCAGCAACGGGGCTGAAGAACCCCTCGTCTCACTCATGGATGCGTGGCAGGATCGCCATTCTGCTTGGCTGGGCGTCCCTTTGTCCTCTCCCCATGGTTCGGGCCTGCCGGACGGGCCCGTGGCCCCTAAGGCCCATGCGTCCGATCGGGCCCCTGGGGCCCCTTCCCCAGATCCAGCCGCCGGCGTCCATCCCTTGGTGGATGCTTTGGCCGAGCGGATCCGCGCCAGTCGGCAAAGATTGCCAGGCTTGGCACCGCTGCCGATCGATCCCGAGCTGGAAGCGATCAGCGGCAGTCTCGATGGCGAAAGGCTATTTATTCGCAATGAATTGCATCAGTGTCAAGGACTGCGCAAGCTGCATCTTGAAACCGCCCGGTTGGGGGCGGGATTGCAAATTCTCCACTGCGTCTTTTTCCCTGATCCCCACTTCGATTTGCCCATTTTCGGCGCCGATATCGTGGCCAGCCGGGGGGTTGTGTCGGCGGCCATCGTCGATCTTTCGCCTGTCGATGGGTCCCTCAACCCGTCTTTGAGCCAACAACTGGCGGCCCAACCGCGCGGCCCTTTTGCCCAGGTGCGGGAGCTGCCCCCCTGGGGATCGATCTTTTCCCCCCGGGTCCTGTTTGTCAGACCCCAGGGGCCGCAGGAGGAAGGGGCCTTTGTGGAGGCCGTGACGGGCGTCCTGACTGTGCTGGAGGCAGCTGTGCACCAGGCAACACCCCAGGCTGGTGATGATCCCGCTACGGTGAGAAGGTGGCAGGGTCAATTGAACTATTGCCGTCAACAGAAACTGAACGACAAGACCCGCCGGGTGTTGGAGAAAGCCTTCAATCCCGCCTGGGCAGACCATTACATCGAACAACTCCTGTTCGACGACCCCCCAGAGCTGGTCTCTCACCCCTCCTCTATGCCCTGATCGGCGCGCTCGGCGGAGGGGCAGTCACCTGGTCCTTGACCCACCGCCTGCCCTGGCTTCCTCGGCTCAACGGTTCTCCAGCAGCAAAAAGCGTTGGCGTCGCCAAGCCAGCAGCCCCCACCCCTCGGGCGGTTGCGGCCCTTGGTCGCCTCGAACCCGGTGGCGACATTCGCATCCTGGCGGCCCCCGGCAGCGGCTTCGATGGGGGTAGTCCGCGGATCACGGACCTGCTCGTGGTGGAGGGAGAGAGCGTGCGAGCTGGCCAGTTATTGGCCCACTTCGATTCAGCCCCCAGCCAAAGGGCCGAGCGGCAGCGGATTCGCGCTCGTCGGGTCAATCTGATTCGCCGCTTGAAAGTGGAGAGCCGTGAACTGGCCCGTTACCGACGGCTAACGGTTGATGGCGCCATCTCCGCCGATGAACTGGACCATCGCGAGCAGCAATACCTTGAACTGCAAGGCCAGTTGCATGAAACCGAGGCGTCCTTGCTGAAGATCGAGGCCGATCTCAGCAATACCGAGTTGCGGGCCCCCATCGATGGCACGGTTTTGCGTATCCATACCCGGGTGGGAGAGCGGGCCGGTGACAAGGGTGTGCTCGAAATGGGGGACAGTGCCCGCATGGAAGCGGTGCTAGAGGTTTATGAAAGCGACATTGCCCGGGTGCGCCTCGGCCAGCGGGCTCGGATCAGCAGTGAAAACGGCGGCTTCAAGGGTCAACTCAACGGTGTCGTCACGCGCATCAGCCCCCAGGTGCGCCAGCGGCAGGTGCTTTCCACAGACCCGAGCAGCGATGCCGATGCCCGCATCGTCGAGGTGCGGCTCGGGCTTGACCCAGAGGATGCAAGAAAGGTCAAGACCTTGACTGGTCTCAAGGTGATCGGCCGGTTAGAGGCTTGAGGAGGTTCCTCTGATGCCCCCGTCTTGGCCCAGCCGCCGCATACCCCTGGCCTGGTTGTTGCTCACCCGTCAGCCGATGCGGCTGGCGGTCGCCTTGGCCGGTATCGCCTTTGCGGGCATCTTGATGTTTATGCAACTGGGCTTTCGCGATGGTCTTTTTGAGGCCAGCA
>Ga0315899_10006159_pt1 | contig 12909 bp, 14 predicted proteins | sample LakEriMetagenome_2_FD_203518 | JGI IMG/M metagenome (GOLD analysis project Ga0315899, IMG submission 203518) | Freshwater fungal communities from buoy surface, Lake Erie, Ohio, United States - Buoy 4 MA112 | ecosystem: Environmental > Aquatic > Freshwater > Lake | place: USA: Lake Erie, Ohio...
GTCGGAGTTGGAACCGGATCAATGGCCTTGGTTTTCGCCGCAACGGTTGCTAATCGGTGGTTCGTCAAAAAGCGCGGAATTGTTACTGGCTTATTAACCGCTGCAAGCGCAACCGGACAGTTGATCTTCTTACCTGGACTTTCACACCTAGCAAATACTTATGGTTGGAAATCAGTCTCAATAACCGTTGCCTCATTTTCTCTTTCTGTAGTCCCATTCATCTATATCTTTTTGCGCGAAAAACCTGCCGACCTTGGCTATCTGCCATACGGTGCACCTAATGATTGGCAAGAGCCAGATAAGAGTGAACTAGGTGCGGCTGCTCTCGCAGTTGATACGCTGAAGCAGGGTTCAAAGAATAAAGATTTTTGGTATTTAGTTGGTTCATTCTTTGTTTGCGGTCTATCAACCAGCGGGTTGATAGGTACTCACTTTATTCCTGCGGCACACGACCATGGAATGCCAACCACCCTGGCAGCTTCTCTACTGGCCATGGTTGGCGTCTTTGATGTTATTGGAACTGTGTGCAGCGGATGGCTCACCGATCGTTACGATCCAAGAAAATTACTCTTCTTCTACTACGGACTTCGCGGGTTATCGCTCTTCTTGTTGCCTTCAATTCTATTTAGCACCATTCATCCATCAACACTTGTATTTGTAATTTTCTATGGTCTTGATTGGGTGGCAACTGTGCCGCCCACGATCATGCTCTGTCGGGCAGTGCTCGGCCCACAGCGCGCCAGCGTTGTCTACGGATGGGTCTTTGCGGCTCACCAAATAGGTGGTGCAGTTGCAGCCTTTGGGGCTGCTATCTTGCGAGTACAGATTGGTGATTACGCCGTTGCTTTCTATATCAGCGGTGCGCTTTGTATCGTTACCGCTTACTTCGTTTTGCAAATCGCTAAGGGCGTTGATGACAAGGTGTTACGAACGTGACGACTTTCTATGAAGAAGTCGGGGGAGAGCCGTTCTTTAACGACTTTGTCTCTCAGTTCTATGCGCGCGTAGCAACTGATCCGATCTTACGTCCCATGTATCCAGAAAATGATATGAAGGGTGCAGCGCTACGGTTGAAGATGTTCCTCGAACAATACTGGGGCGGACCAACTACATATTCAGATGAACGCGGGCATCCCCGTTTGCGGATGCGACATGCTGGATTTCATATAGATCTTGCGGCGCGCGATGCTTGGCTGGCTTGCGCATTTGGAGCGCTAGAAGGAATGGAAATGACCGAGATTCATCGCGCACAGCTGCGTGGATATCTAGAAATGGCAGCGCACGGAATGGTTAACGCTTCTGAGAACCGTTCCCTACAACCATAATTTCGCCATTTCGAACATACCAAAGAACGTTCTTCTTATCGCGAATGGTTGTTATGCGTAATCCAACTTTTTCAACTACGCCTTCAATATCTAAAACTTTAATTTCGTCGCCAACTCCATACTGATCTTCAATCAACATAAAGATTCCAGATAAAATATCGCGAACTAAAGTTTGTGCACCGAGTCCAATAGCAACACCAATCACACCTGCAGATGCGATTACCGGACCAAGGTTAAAGCCAAATTCACCCAAGATCATGCCAAGTGCGATGATCCAGATAACCGCCTTAAGTATTGAAGTTAGAACAGATCCTGTTGTGCGGGCGCGTTCTGCTTGGCGCTTGGCAAACCCTGGACCAGGTTTTAGGTCGGCGGTCGCTAGTTTGGCGATGGCGCGATCAATAGCGCGATGACCGATGCTTTGACTGATCCAGGCTGCGACCAGGACCGAGAAGATTCGCAGCGGTGATCCGCTCAGCCATTCGAGAATATCCCGGGTCTGCTCGCTCATAGATCAAACTCTATGCCAATTCTTTACCAAAAATTGACCTGTAAATGCCCCTATCTTGAAGATTCTTAGTGCAAGATAAACCAATCGGCGCGAGCCACGCGCTTCGAAACCGGGGTATGTATGTCTCGCTCGCTTGTTCTAAACGCCACCTACGAACCGTTAGGTGTTGTAACTGAACGTCGTGCCCTGCTGCTTGTACTTAATACCCGAGCCACCATGGTTGAGTCTTCTGGAACTGTTCTTCACTTTGCTCAGGGATCGATCGAACTCCCATCAGTTATTCGGCTAAATAAATTTGTAAAGATTCCTTATCGCCACGCAGTTCCACTTTCACGTCGAGCGATCTTTGCCCGCGATGGCGGTCGTTGCGTTTACTGTTCTGCACCAGCGACTTCAATAGATCACGTGATTCCTCGTTCTCGTGGCGGCGGTCACAACTGGGAGAACGTTGTATCTGCTTGCCACAAATGCAATCACTTGAAAGCTGATAAACCGCTCAAAGATTTGGGATGGAGACTTCGCTCACTTCCTCGCGAACCAGTTGGTGCAGCATGGCGCATTCTCGGCACCGGACGTACTGATAATCGATGGTTGCCTTACTTAGAGCCATTCGGTGTGGCTGCAGCTACCGCTTAACTGATTTACACTTACAACCATGATCAACCACTTTGCTTCCGTCGCGCTAGCCTTTTCACAAAGCACTCAAGAAGACGGAACAGTCGCTGGTGAAGGTTTAAGCGCAGTTGAAACCTTTACCTATTTCTTTGCAGCCCCAGTTGTGCTATTTCTTGCAATCTCATTAATTACATATGCACTTACTGGCGAGCGTAAGAAAAGCGACAAGAGTAGTTCTGTCGTAACTTCTATCGAGTAATTAACGAAGATCGACTGCGCGCGCCTTGAGCGCACGAGTCATAGCATCGCGACCTTCAGCAACAGTTCGACGCAGGGCAGCGGATGCATCTTTACCAGTCACATCTAGCCAGTGCTGCGCCTTCTTAACTGTCTCATCACTAATTACCCAGGTAGGGAAAGCTAGCGTCGCAGTTGTTTCTGCGATCTCATACCCCTTGGTCTCCCAGACTTTTAGGATCGCATCAAAATAATCGTCAACAAAGGCTTCAAGTAAGTCGCAATGGAGACTCTCGTTAAATCCACGGCACTTATATGAGTGAATTGTGTTGCTTAAATCATCTGTAGTTATGGATTTAAAGGCTGCAACTTTTGCTTCGCGTGTTGGAAGCGCTGCATGAGCAAAAGCAACGTATTGCTTTCCGTGAGCAGTCTTATCGCGCTCTCCTTCAGCTTCGATATCTGCAACGCCAAAGATTCCACGCTTTACTCCACAAAGGAAGACATACCAGCGAAGATCGGCATCCATCGTTAATCCATCGACAGATCCGTTGAGCATTGACTTCAGAGCTTCAAACTGTGCTGGAGTAAATGCGTTATTTGCGAATGCTCGCGCATATTGCAACTGGGCATCACTTCCTGGCTTGGAAGAGTTAAGTAACTCTTGTGCAGTGTTTGCAACCGATAGGCGAACCGCATCGCGATTCTTCGGCGCTAGATATGCCCAAATTGCAGTGTCAATCTGCATGAATGTTGCAGTGATCATTGAAATATCGGTCTCATCTTTGAGCGCACCGAGAGCAATTTCAATGTAATCACTCGCTGAAAGTTCGCCATCTCGAGTTGAATCCCAAAGTGAAGCCCAGATAAGGCCACGGGCAAGAGAGTCATCTAACTTGCCGAGATACTTCTTCATTGTTGCTACAGAACGATCATCAAAACGTAACTTGGCATAGGTTTGATCGTGATCGTTGATCAATAGCAAGTCGGCCGCCTTTTTTCCCGCTAATTCTTTAATCTCGGTCAATTCTCCTGCGATATCTACTTCAATGCTTTCACGTCGAACTAGCGCATCGCCTGAGATATCGAAGAGACCGATATATAGACGGTGAGGACGGAGCTCTTTTGATCCAGCCGGCATCGGAGGAACTTCTTGCTTAACAGCAACGGATGCGTATTTTTCGCCATCAAAGTTGATGACCGGACGAAGCGTGTTCACACCTGCAGTGCGCAGCCAAGTTGAAACCCAAGAGGTTAGATCTTTTCCACTTGTCGCTTCCAGCTCAGTAATAAGATCGCTTAACTCTGTATTGGCATATGCGTGCTTGGCAAAGTACTTGCGGAGCCCAGCGATGAAGTTATCGCGACCAACGTGGGCAACTAGTTGTTGCAGCACTGATGCGCCTTTGGCGTAAGAGATTCCATCAAAGTTTGTACGAACATCATCAAGGTCCTTCATCTCAACTGCAATTGGATGCGTTGAAGACAGTTGATCTGCGCGGTATGCCCAGTTTTTGCGGACAGAGTTAAATTCGGTCCATGCGTTCTTGTACTTGGTTGACTCGCTGACAGCCATATAAGAAGCCCATTCGGCAAATGATTCATTGAGCCAAAGGTCTTGCCACCATTTCATAGTGACTAAGTCACCGAACCACATGTGTGCCATTTCGTGGTGGATTGTTGTGGCGCGACTGATGTAGCTGCGTTCAGTAACTTTGGAGCGGAAGATCAAGACATCTTCGTGGAAGGTTACACAACCGACATTTTCCATTGCGCCCCAGTTGTATTCTGCAACAGCGATCTGGTCGTACTTACCAAATGGATATGCCAAACCGAAGGTCTTTTCAAAGTATGCAAAACCTTGCTTGGTGACTTCAAAGATATTTGCAGCGTCTACATATTGGAAGAATGACTTACGAGCGTAGATCCCAAGCGGAATCGTCTTTTCGCCTTTATACTCATCGTGTACTGAGGTGTAAGCACCTGCGACGATTGCGGTGACATAAGTTGAAATTACTTGTGATGTCGCAAATTGGGTGTGCTTGCGGTCGCCATCGAGTTCTTTAGTCGATTCGATGCCGTAGTTCGAGATAACCGCCCAATGCTTTGGCGTAATCGTGCTAATTGTGAAAGTGGCTTTCTGATCAGGTTGATCAAAGCAGGCATACATACGACGAGCATCGCCGGTTTCAAACTGGGTGTAGAGGTAGACCTCGTTATCAGCAGGATCCACAAAGCGATGGAGTCCTTCGCCAGAGTTTGAGTAAATACCTTCGTGTTCAATTTCTAGAGTGTTATCTGCTGCGATCGCAGGCAAGAAAATTGATTCGCCATCAAATTTAGGATCAAAATCTGCGCCATTGAGCTTGGCGCTAATGACTCGCTTTCCAACGCAATCGATAAAGGTGGTCGCACCTGGCTTTAGGCCAGCGAATTTGACCGTCGTTTTAACCAAGAATGTTTCAGCGCCGGTAGTTACATCTAAATCAATCTTGTAACTTTCAACTTTGATGATCGCTGAACGCTCGGTGGCTTCAATTTGGGTGATATTTGTACCTGGCACGACGGCTCCTTTGAGGCTGATGTTTTTTGCTTCTCGTAGTCTAATCGTGAAAGAGTTGTGCTGTGGAACCCGTGACTAACCGAAGTTATCGCCTGCGAGGGGTTCGGATCACCCCATCACAACAAGCAGCCCGCGATAATTTGTGGGCGATATACGGCGTCGCCACCGCTGAATCTCAAATCGAACTAGATTCACTCTTCAACAAAAAACAGCCAATCATTATGGAAATTGGATATGGCATGGGCGAGGCCACTTGGCAGATTGCTAAAGCAAACCCGGGAAACAATTATTTAGGTGTTGAAGTACATATGCCTGGTGCAGGAAAGTTGATGGCTAATCTAGCCCAACACGAGATTACAAATGTGAGATTGATAGAACGAGATGTCTTTGAAGTATTTCATTACGTAGTTAAAGATGAAAGCCTCGATGGCGTCCATTTATTCTTCCCGGATCCGTGGCCCAAGAAGCGCCACCATAAGCGACGAATAATCCAAGAACGCTTTCTAAATGAAGTTGCAGCTAAGTTAAAACCAAGTGGATATCTTCATATCGCCACTGATTGGGTTCCATATGCCGAATGGATCACTGAGGTGTTCTCTAAGAGCAACCTATTTGTTGGGGGAGTGATACCTCGCCCGGATTCACGCCCGCTGACTAGATTTGAAGGACAAGGGATTTCAAAAGATCACGCAGTAAATGACTTTAGATTTATTAAAGCTTAGTTAAATACTTCCAGTCTCTTCATACTTAGAGATTAAGTTAATTCTTCGGATGTGGCGTTCGTCGTTACTGAACGGAGTGGCAATAAAGGCATCGATAATCGCTTTGCATTCTGCAATGGAATGCATACGTCCGCCAATTGCCACAACATTTGCGTTGTTATGTTCTTTCCCAAGCTTTGCGGTTTCAACATTCCAAGCAAGCGCAGCGCGCACACCCTTGACCTTATTGGCCGCCATTTGTTCGCCGTTGCCGGATCCACCCAGAACAATTCCGAGCGATGCGGGATCTTTAGCGGTAGCAACTGCGGCAGGGATACAAAAGACGGGATAGTCATCTAAGGCGTCGTATTCGTAAGGACCGTGATCAGTAACATCGTGACCATTATTTACAAGGTGTTCGATTAACTCTGTTTTTAGTTCTAGACCAGCATGATCGCTACCAATGTGTAAACGCATGTCAGAAGTCTCTCACGCAGGCAATTAACCACCAGTGACCGCAACAACGAAAAACCCGCCGCGAAGGAGAATTCGCGACGGGTTTTTCTACCCTTGGAGGAACTACATGCCGTTAGGCACTTTTACTTATGATGGTGAACCAGCTCGTGCAGGAATCTGTGGAGCGTTGTTCATGTCGCCCATTCTTGGACCACCATGACCGCGACCACCTCTGTCACCTTTTCCTTTTCCACCCATGCCCTTGCCCATTCCTGGACCACCAACACGATCGACCTCAGCGGTCACGTGAGCAGTTAGACCAGCCTTAAGTGTTGTTGCTTGAGCAGCAGTCAACTTTCCGGCAGTTACAGCAGCATCGATGCGCTTCGTGTGTTCAGCAACTAGAACTGAAATTAGTTCTGCTTTCTTCGCACCTGCAATTGCACCAAGTGATTCACCTGCTGCAAGTCGCGTACGAATAGTTGCGCTATCTACGCCAATCGTTTTTGAGACTAGCGCTTCGAGAGCTACACGTTCCGCATCTCTAGCAGCGTGATCAGCATCGTGTGCTGCACGCTTTGCAGTTTCAGCTGCTGTCACAGCTGCAGTGATTGCATCTGCTTGAGTTTGGGTAATGGTTCCTTTGGCAACAAGTGCAGAAAGAGTTGCTGCTAATTGCGCAGCGTGTCCTCCACTTTTAGCCATAGGATTTGCAATCCCATTTGAGGAAGTACGGGTTGTCTTAGATGAGACAACCTTGGTCTTTGCTGATGAGGCTTGGCTGATTCCAACTGATCCGATTGTTAGCGCAACAGTTGTAATCGCTACGGCGATCACTGTCTTCTTTGATGACATTTGCATGCCTTCCTTTCACTCTTTGGAGCACGGTGTCGAAGTTTTGTCATCGACTACCCGTAGATAACTACTTGATGCTCAAAAAACTACCCTTAATTCCTGAGAGACCCCTGCGAGTTTGTGCCGACATTTCCCGCGTGGCTAAGGGGGAACTCCTATTGGCCACGCTTGGAATCTCGGGGAAAGCCCCCTTCGCCGACCTCAATAACCACTTCACACTTTTGTCTATTAACCATTATTTAGTGGGCCTGGAGGTTCCATGAATCGCAACTGGAAGCAAATAACTGCAATGCTCGTTCTGACATTTCTTTTCAGCGCTTCGGCGATTCCAAATTCTGTGGCAGCGAAAAAACCTAAAGCTGCCGGTAGAACTTCCAGCGCAATCGCAAACACGATCTTGAACGGAAAAGGCGCACCACTTAATTCATTAGGAATCAACGGTGATTTCTATATTGATACAAGAAACCTCTTGATTTACGGTCCGAAGAAAAGTAATAAATGGCCAGCACCACAAAGTTTGCAAGGCCCAGTCGGACCCACGGGTGCAGATGGAAAGAACGGCACCGAAGGTAAATCAACATCAAACATTTCCAATGTTGCAGGTCCAGCCGGTGTACAAGGTGAAAAAGGAGAGAAGGGCGATAAAGGAGAACCAGGAGCTGCAGGCGCGAATGGTTTACCTGGAGCAAACGGATCACCTGGCGCTAAGGGCGACACTGGCGCAACTGGACCATCAGGGAGTGGAAGTGGAACACCTGGAGCGACTGGTGCAACCGGAGCAACAGGTGCGCAAGGAGCACAAGGTCCAACTGGATTAACTGGATTAACAGGAGATAAAGGTGAAACAGGAACGGCAGGAAGTGCTGGTGCAAAAGGTGAAACGGGAACTGTCGGCGCAACTGGTCCATCTAATGTTTACCGAGGAACAATTTCTTTTTCCGACATAAGCGGGGGAGTTGGTACTAGTCAGACTGCCACCCTTTCAGGTTTTAGAGCAGGTTCAAGTTATCTAGTAGAAGTTGCAATTGTTGTTTATCAGCCAACGCGTAACTCGGATAACTTAATGCCTCTCGGATTGACCATCTCAAATAACGTAGGAACCGCTTCAATTTGGTATAGGTATCAAACGTTGAAGGGAAGGTCCTATAGATCTGGAACTTCCTCTGAGCGATATGAATACACAGTTCTGGCACAAGTCGTCTTGGATGGAACTTCAAGTATTGACTACTCGTTAAATTTACAGTTAGCAGTTGGAATCGATACGACTTCTAACTTGGCGAGATCGGATGCATCCTTTACAGCAACCCTAGTTGGGTCCGTAGGCGCTCTATAAAACTTTGGAGCGGGTGACCGGGATCGAACCGGCATGGCCAGCTTGGAAGGCTGGGGCTCTACCATTGAGCTACACCCGCGAGTGGAGATAGCCAAGGTTCTGGCTTCGCGATACGGGTAAGAGTACTGCCTCGGTAACCGAGAGTAAAAAATTACTCTAGACTCACCTCTTGCGCCACGGGGCGTAGCGTAGTGGCTAGCGCGCCTGCTTTGGGAGCAGGAGACCGGGAGTTCGAATCTCCCCGCCCCGACCAGAAGTTCAATGAAATGTTTATTGCACTTCAAATAACTTTCTATCAAGGAGCACTTTGTGAAGAGCACGGTCGAAACCCTTTCCCCAACTCGCGTCCGTCTCGATATCGAAGTTCCTTACTCTGATTTAACTGGATACGTAGCAGATGCATACACAGCTGTATCTAAGAAGGTAAACATCCCGGGATTTCGCAAAGGCAAAGTTCCAGCTGCAATGATCGATCAGCGCGTTGGTCGAGGTTCAGTAATCGACGAAGCGATCAATAACGCACTTCCTGAGTTCTATGCAAAGGCAGCTCGCGAGCACTCCGTACTCGTCGTCGGTCGCCCTGAGGTTGAAATCAAGGAATACGTTGATAACGAGAAACTGGTATTTGCAGTTGAAGTCGATGTCCGCCCAGAAGTCACCCTTCCAGACTTTTCAAAGATAACTATCGAAGTAGACGATGTTGCTGTCACAGATAAGGATGTCGACGAGCAGGTTAATGAGCTGCGCGCTCGCTTCGGAACCCTCAGTACCGTTGATCGCGAAACCAAAGTTGGTGACTTCGTAACTGTCGATCTAACGGCGAAGATTGATGGCGCTGAAGTTGATGGCGGTAAGGCAAATGACATTTCCTACGAAGTTGGCTCAAACCGAATGATCGATGGCCTAGATGCTGCGCTCATCGGAATGAAAGCTGGCGACGTTAAGAACTTCGAGACACAACTCGTTGGTCAAAAGGATGACGAAAAAGGCGATGTTGAAATCAAGCTAAAGGCTGTTAAAGAGCGCGAACTGCCACCGGTAGATGATGCCTTTGCAAAGCTAGCATCTGAATTCGACACTATTGCAGAATTAAAGGCTGATTTCACGGAACGCTTAAAGCGCGTGAAGTCACTCGAACAAGGTGCACAAGCACGTGACCTTCTTTTGAAGAAGATGATCGATGATTTAGATATTCCAGTCCCAGATAAGCTAGTTGAAGATGAAGTCCACCAACACCTAGAAGGCGAAGGCCGTTTGGAAGATGCTGCACATCGCGCTGAAGTTGATGGCGAAGTTCGTGCATCAATCAAATCAGATTTCCTTTTAGATGCAATCGTTAAGGCTGAAGAAGTACAGGTTAACGAGATTGAATTAACTGAATATTTGATTCGCACATCACAACGCTACGGAATGCCACCAGAGCAGTTTGCTAAGCAACTACAAGATGCAGGACAGATTTCACAACTAGTCGCAGAGGTCTCTCGCACGAAAGCGCTTGCAGGCGTTCTCGGTCGCGTAAATGTGGTCGATAAGTCTGGAAACAAGATTGATCTAGAGGCTCTTCGCCCACAAACTTCACCTGTTACTGAGCCTGCCGAATCTCTTCCAGAAGAGTAATTTTCAGAGTAGGTTGATCTTTCTACCTAAGATTTGAGGTTGCAGATGCGCCTATTGCTGGTTCGGCTTTCTTTAATCTCAGTACTGTCATTTTCGCTAGCCTTAAGCGCCTTGTTTGTGGCAAATGGTTCAGAGACGCTAACGACTTTGGCGCAACCAAAAACCACAACATCGGTTCTGCCTCCGAAGATGGTTAATCCGTTGAAGGCAAAGTCGATCACAGTAAAGTTGAAGAGCGCAGTTGTATTTACCGTTAAGAACCCTGAAATCTGGAGAGGTAAAGTCGTAAATTCAAAGATCGCCAGGTTCGTACCTGGCGGACCAGTCTCTTCATACGAAACTTATCCTTCGCTGACATTGCTAAAAAAAGGGAAGACCTCAATCTCGCTCACTGATGGAAAAAAGACTTACCTGCTCAAACTGACCGTCTCTTAATGAATCGGCTCTGCCCTGAGCGAACAAGGGGAGATTTACACCCCTTTTGCAGGTATTTGGGAAGCATTTAGTCTCAGGCATTGTTAAGGTCACTACATATAAAGAAGTAATCAATCAGGAGGATCACGTGGATTATCAAGACCCACAGTCGGCCGGGCAGAATGCACGCGTCGCTGCAAATGGCGGAAACTGGCTAGATGACAATGTCTATAACCGTTTGTTGCGCGAACGAATCATTTTTCTTGCCGGAGAATTTCGCGACGAAATGGCAAATGCGATTTGTGCACAGATGCTCCTCCTCGCAGCTGAAGATCCTGATAAAGATATTTATCTTTACATCAACTCACCCGGCGGTTCGGTAACTGCTGGAATGGCGATTTACGACACGATGCATTACATCAAGAACGATGTCGCAACAGTTGCAATGGGAATGGCTGCATCAATGGGTCAATTTATTCTCACCGCAGGCGCACCTGGAAAACGTTACGCAACACCAAATGCAAGAATCTTGATGCACCAACCACTTGGTGGAATCGGCGGAACCGCAACCGATATTCGAATTCAGGCAGAACAAATGGCGATCACAAAACAGACTATGTCTGAATTAAATGCCAAGCACACGGGTCAACCACTTGAAAAAATCATCGCAGATTCAGATCGCGATAATTGGTTCAATGCTAAGGATGCCCTTGCATATGGATTTATCGATCACATCGCAACAAACGATGGACAAATCGCGGGAGGTAAGAAGTAATGAAACATATCCAAGAGATAACCAACCGCTATGTTCTTCCAACAATTGAAGAAAAGACCGCCTACGGTTACAAGCGTCTAGATCCATATACAAAGTTATTTGAAGAGCGCATCATCTTCTTGGGCCAACCAATTGATGACACCGTTGCTAATGATGTTATGGCGCAGCTACTTACCCTTGAATCAATGGATCCAGATCGCGACATTTCGATCTACATCAACTCACCTGGTGGATCATTTACAGCGCTAACTGCTATTTATGACACTATGCAATTTGTTCGCCCAGACATCACAACAATTTGTCTTGGCCAAGCAGCATCTGCTGCTGCGATCATTTTGGCCGGTGGCACAAAGGGCAAGCGCTACGGACTTGAGCATTCACGAATTCTGATCCATCAACCTTCATCTGAAGGCGGGGGACAAGCTTCTGATATCGAAATCCAAGCTCGTGAAATTATGCGTATGCGTGGCTTGCTCGAGACGATGTTGGCAAAGCATTCCAACAAGACAATCGAAGAGATTGAAAAAGATATCGAACGCGACAAGATTCTTACCGCTGCTGAAGCAGTTGAGTATGGAATTATAGATAAGGTTATGTCATCACGTAAGGCGAAGCCTTCCGCATAATTTATACAAAGGGGCGTCGGTCTAGAAATGTTGCAAAGATATTTCGAGCCCGGCGCTCTTTTTTCTTTTAAGGATTACCGCAACTTCTTTATTTCAGGGTTAATTTTCGTTGTTGGTTCATCAGCTTTTCCAATAGCTCTAGCAATCAGTGTCCTAGATAACGGCGGCACCGCAACAGACCTCGGTCTGATTTTGGCCTCTCGCGTCTTCGCAGGGACCATTTTTACTCTCGCTGGTGGAGTCTGGTCAGATCGTCTTCCGCGCAAATGGGTAATGATTAGTGCAGATGCATTCCGCGGATTGATCGCTTTAGTTTTAGTAGTTATTTCTGCAGCCGATATGCCACTTTGGGCAATCGGATTATTAGTTTTTCTAATGGGTCTGGGCGATGCATTCGGAGCTCCTGCTGGTGCTGCAATCGTTCCGAGTTTACTTCCTGATCACCTGCTGCCGGCTGGCAACGTAGCACGCGGGATTGTTGCGAAGATAGGAACAATTGTTGGTCCAGGTGTAGGTGGAATTTCTGTTGCAGTCGTAGGTGCAGATCTCACTTTCGCAGTCACCGCAGTTGCATTTTTTATCGGTACTTCGCTACTGCTCGGCATCACTGAAGAACCGCGCCAAGTTGTTATTGAGAGCAAACCATCTTTCATTACAGAACTGCGTGAAGGGCTAAAACTGGTTTGGGAGATTAAATGGCTAGCCGCATCAATCTTTATGGCCTCTTTTCAATTAATGGTCATAGTTGCCGCAGAGACCGTTCTGCTTCCAGTCATAACCAGGCGTGAATTCGATACCAATAACGTCTTTGCGATATCAGCTGCAATGTTTAGCTTGGGTGGAGCAATTAGCGCGATCGCCGCAGTTAAATACAAAACCAA
>Ga0315899_10006162_pt1 | contig 12908 bp, 13 predicted proteins | sample LakEriMetagenome_2_FD_203518 | JGI IMG/M metagenome (GOLD analysis project Ga0315899, IMG submission 203518) | Freshwater fungal communities from buoy surface, Lake Erie, Ohio, United States - Buoy 4 MA112 | ecosystem: Environmental > Aquatic > Freshwater > Lake | place: USA: Lake Erie, Ohio...
ATGCAGTAAAACCCGCCCCCCCCCCTCATGCTGTCAGCGCACGAACGCCGCCATAACAGCGTAGCCATTAGGCCCACCAAGCTAAAAGCGCGCTGCCCATGAACGACACGCGCGCCGGACCCCTAAGATAAAAACATAGCCGTAGGGTCAAACCGCAATGGGTGCGCCAACGCGCCTGATTTGCGCTACAGCCAGCGCGTTCATGATGCCGAGTAAGCCTTGTAGGCGTCAACAATCTCCGCGCCTGTGGCAAACCAAACGCCATCATGGGAAGCAATGTAGGCAAGTGCGCTATCGAGATACTTGATTCGGTGCGCCGCGCCGATCAGGTAGGGATGCAGCGCGATGCACATGACGCGGGCGTTTTTCGCCCCTTCCGCATAAAGAGTGTCGAACGAATCGCGGATGCGACGCTCGAAGTCGACGATGCTGATCGACGGGTTGTTGAACAGCGGCATGTCGTTTAGTTCGAGCGAATAAGGCATGGCGTGGAGGCCGTTATCCATCACATAGGGCAGATCGTCGTTGCACCAGTCAGCGACATACGCAACGCCATGTTCGCGCAACAGGTCCAGCGTATGCCATGTCTCCGTCAGGCCAGGCCCGAGCCAGCCCCGCATTGTCTGGCCGCACGATTCGATTGCGGTCCTTGTGTCGGCGATGATGGTCGTTTCTTCCTCAAGGCTGACGCCGCGCAAGGGTTGCGAGTTGGTCATGCCGTGTCCCATCAGCTCCCAACCAAGCCGCGCGCACTCGCCAATGATGCGCGGATAGTGCTCAACAACCTCGCCATTGAGCGCTACAGAGCCGCGTACCCCATGCTTCGCCATGGTTTCTATCAACCGCCATACTCCGACGCGGTTGCCGTAATCACGCCGCGCGTGGTTGCGAATGTCTGGCGCGCCTGACCCCATGTCGATGCGGTAGTGCTCGATATTCGGGACGATCCAGACGGCGATCCGCGCGTCGCCTGGCCAGCGTATCTGCGGACGATCAACGATGGCCTGATAAGGAAACGGGCGTTTGGGATCGAAGGAGGACATGGCGCGCCTTTCGCGTCAAGGCTGGGCGATCTTTCGGAGCCTGTCGATAATCGGTTGCGGCGTTGCGTAAGCCGCATCGACAATGGCCTTCACCTGCGCGGCCGAGCGCGGCACGTTCACGCCCAGGTTCAGGCGGTCAGCCTCAGCAAGAAAATCCTTGTCTGCGAACGTATCAGCGAACGCCTTCTGCATCAGCTCGACGCGGTCGGCGGGAACGCCCGGAGGCATCAGGTAGGGTCGACCCAGCGCCAGCGGCGCGATAGCTGCCTCAAGCAGCAGCTTGTCGTCCGCCTTCGTAATGTGCTCGGCGACGGAGGGGACAGTACCAACCTGCGGTTCGCGCACAGGGCCAAACTGGACAAGCAGCTTGATCTTCTTGTCGCGAATCCAATCAGGCTTTGTCGTCGTCAGCGAACTCCAGAAGATGCTTGGGTAGCCATCGACCTCGCCCTTTTCCATGGCGAGAAAAGATTCGTTCTGGCCGGGATATCCAACCACGATCCGCATTTTCGTGCCGAGCAGATCATTGATAAGACGCGTGAAGAAGCTCGGCGTTGAATTGGCGCCGGACGAGGCGACCGTGATTTCACGCGTGCGCAAATCCTCGATCGTGTTCACGGACGTCGTGTGCCAGGCAATCACAAGCGCAGTTTCGAACGAGGGAGAACCAAGCCAGTTGAAACGTTGCGCGTCATAATCAGCTTCTTTCGTGCCCAGTAAGGGTTCGAAGGGCGTGTTATTCTGCACGCCTCCGATTGTGAGGCCATCCTTGGGTGCGACCGCATAAAGATACTTGGTGGCGATGATCCCGCCAGCGCCCGGCATGTTGCGCGCAGTGACGGCTTGAATGCCCGGTATCTGTTTTGGGAGGTGTCGTGCGATCGTTCGCGAAAGCAGGTCATAGCCCCCACCAGCGCTGGAGCTGATGACCATGTTGATCGTTTTACCCTTGTAGAAATCAGCCGCCGTCTCCGCCGCAGCGCCTGATGCGATGGTGACGAAGCTGAGTGAGAGTGCGAGCGCCACGCCTTGTTTCACCATCTGGATTTCCCCCGATTTTGCCGCCGCTGTAAATCATGACAAGGCTTTCGGGTAAATGCAATTCTGAAAACATGCCATTTTCGTTCAGTGTCCTGTTGCGCTCTGCGCGGCAATTGAAGCACGCACCCAGGCACGCTCTCAATACAGCAATGTGCCGAAGCGCGCTGCGTTTTGTCCCGACGCAAGGCGACACCCGGTGTCTCACCGGAGTTTATAGCTTGGTGAAAAAAGCCCTAGGCTACATAGTTGGCTTCCCCTCAGGTCCAATTACGCCCTTGAAAGTGACGTAGCCACCATCAATCAACAGATCGGTCCCTGTGACGAAAGCCGCGTCTTCCGAGGCGAGATAAGCAGCCCCTGCAGCGATATCCTCAACCGATCCGGGGCGATTGAGCAGATGCTTCGGCCCCTGGATGCGCGAAGCGTTTTCTTTTCCGCCGCTCCGACGGCTTGAGCGTTCTGTCAGTATAAAGCCCGGCGAGATGGTGTTGGCGCGGATATTGTCCTGCGCATAATCCATCGCAAGGATTTCAGTATACTTGATGAGTGCAGCTTTCGTTGTGCAATAGGGCGAGCGACCAGAGACGCTAAGGTGGCCAAGCTGCGAGGCAATGTTGATGATCGCGCCTCCGCCAGCCTTCCGCATCTCCGGCACTGCGTATTTGCACATAATGAACGAACCGGTGAGGTTCACGCGAAAGGCATTCTCCCAAACATCAAGCGACAGAGTTTCCGCGTTGCCGTCGGGGGTGACTGTTGCCGCGACGTTGACAAGCGTCGTCAACCTGTCGAAGGCGGCGATTGTGCTTTCAACAGCGGCCTTGGCGCTGTCCTCAAAGCGCACGTCAATGTGAACGGCGACGGCCTCGCCACCAGCGGCGCGAATGGCGGCTGCTGTTGCTTTCGCCTTTGTATGCTCTATATCGGCGACCACGATCCCGGCGCCTTCACGCGCGAGGCGCTCCGCGATTGCAGAGCCTATCTCGCCACCGCCGCCTGTGATGAGGGCGACGCGTCCGGTCAGTCGGCGAAGGTTGGTCATGGCTCTTGATCCTGTGTCTAGAAATCGCGAAGCAATCGGCCAAAACCCTCAATACGGTCTTTGAGTCCGCACAAACGCAGGGCGTGCCATACTGTTGTTTGCAGATTCGTCACGACGCTGATTCCAAACTCGCGCTCCAGCGGTTCAATCGCTTCGATTGTGGCCCAATGCGGGCAAGGAAACAGTAAGGTGTCGGTGTCCGGATGGGCCTTCATAAAGGCGCGCCCCCAGTCGAGCGCTTGCGCGCAGGTGAGTTTTGGCAATTCAACGAGATTGCTGCCGCCGCCTGCGCTGCCCACAGGCGTGAGGCCGAGTTGCGATATCATCCGGTTATGGCGCTCGTCTTCGTGCGGATCGAACGGATGAACGGTGCCCACCCGCCTTGATCCGAGCGCCTTGAACGCGGCAAGCTGCGCCGATGCATCGCTTGTCACGGTCACGCCAAGTTCGCGCGTCAACCGTCCGGTGATGTCGTCCAGGTTCTCACCGCGTGACAGAAGCACCGGGCGGCCGCCGAGAACGACAAGATTCACGCCCGACTCCGCAAGCGCGCGCGCGGCCATCATGGTCTTGTTGTAGAGGCGGTTCATTTCCCCACGCGTCAGTTCCGTCTGGTGCAAAGTAAGGAGTGCAAGGCTCACGCCGTCAGGAACCATTTTATAGAATGCGTAGGGGAACACCTCGGTGACGAAGGCGACTGAGGTGTATCCGATACGCGCGCGATGACCATACATAAGTGGATACGTCCTACTTTTCGGCAATGATTCTGGCGGCGCGCGCAATAATAGGTTCAGGCGTAGCGTAGACGTCTCTGATGAGCTTTTCCAGTTCATGCCAATAAGCGATATTGACGGGCATGCTCATCTTCTGCGCCTCTGCGAGGAAGTCCTTGTCAGCCACGGTGGCTTCGAATGCCCTGCGCAGCGCAGTTATCCGTTCGGCGGGCACGCCGGGCGGGGCGACGAACGGGCGCGCCATTTCCTGGCTTCCGAAGACAAGGCGCATAATCTGCCGCGCCTCCTCGTCGTTGGCCAGGTCAATAGCCATCGGAGAGTCCAACTCGGTGTGCTTTTGCAGTCCCAGTTGCAGCGGCACGTTGATCTGGTTGTCGGCCACCCAGTTCGGCTTTTCGGCCTTCACACAATCCCAGCACCAGCCGAGGCGGCCCGCGACCTCGCCGCGTTCGATGGCTAGGTTAAGATCGCTCGTGCCGCGATAGCCGCCCACCACCTTGAAGCGTGTGCCGAGGAGTGCGTTCAGCACTCGGGGGTAAATAGCGGTCACATCGCCCGCCCCCGTAGCCCCGACGGGAACTTCCATCTTGCGCAGGTCGTCGAGCGTTTTCGCCGTAGCGCCCGACCATAGCAGCACGATGCCGTTCCATCGGTCCATGCTGCCGATCCAGTTGAAACGCGTTGCTTCGAACGAAACGCCGTCGCGGCTCCACAGGGGGCCGAAGGGTACGGAGCCACCGATGATTCCAAACTCGCCGCCATCCTTGGGCGCGACGTTGTAGAGATAGTTCGCGGCGACGAGACTGCCCGCGCCGGGCATGTTCTTGGGAATCATAATAGGGGTGCCGGGGAGATGCTTCGGCATGTGCCGGATCAGAAGGCGTGCCGAGGTATCAAATCCACCGCCCGGCGGATAGCCGATCACGACGTCCATGGTGCGTCCGGCGTAAAATCTTTGCACGGCGTCCTGCGCCTGAGCGACCGGGGCGCCGGACGCGAGCGCGACAATAAATACAGCCGCAAAATGCGCCTTCATGGCTTCCTCCGCAACGTTTGACGACATAGTATTCATCATGCGATGGCGCCGCAAGTTTGGCGCTTGTGTCGCCCATCAAGGGGAGGAGGCTCCATGGCGTTCGGCGGTGCGTGGCGCGGGATGGTTGGCACGGTGAAGCCGACTAAAGGTTCTGGATCTCTTGAAGAGCTCATCCGGATGCTGCCCGAGGGCGTCGGCGTGCTGCCGTTGTTCAACAACGTTCGCCACGGCTCGCTTGAGGAATTTGGTTCGGCGATTCCCAGCTATGAGGAAAAGATCGCGGAGCTTGCGCAGGATGGCGTCGATCTCATCCATCCCGCGGGAACGCCACCCTTCATGTTGCTTGGCTATCAGGCCGAGAAAGATTTGATCACGCGCTGGGAAGATAAATACCAGATCCCGATCTTTACGTCCGGCAGCAACCAGATTCGCGCTCTCAAGGCCCTTGGGATCAAAAGGTTTGTAGGTATAGGATATGATTTTGATGACACAGCAGTCGTCGATCGTTACTTCACAGATGCTGGTTTCCATGTGCTCGGGCTCGAACGCTTGCCCGGCCATTGGGAAGAAGTAGGTCGCCTCTCTTCTCATGAGATCTATCGCCTGATCCGTCAGGCTCACAGGCGCCACCCGGACGCAGATGGCGTCTATATACAAGGCGGGAAAATCCGGATGCTTGATGTTTTGGAGACGCTGGAGCAGGATATTCGTGTTCCCGTGCTCCATCCAGGCGTTGCGACAGCGTGGGAAATTTTGCTGCGCCTCGGCGTTCACGCGCCGCGAACAGGATACGGGCGCCTTCTGGCGGATCCGCCGCCCGGTTGAATGACGCGACATCCTCACATGGCTCTTGGCAACAAATCGCCGGCGGAATATCTTTCGCTGGAAAGCTGTTATTCACAAGCGAAGAGCAAAGCGGCCGCCGAAAACTAGCGATCAAGGCGGACCACCAATCCCAAGCGTCTCAGGCCGACGATGAATTAAAATTCAACTTGGATCACCTCATGGGGTCTGGCCAACCTGCCGAAGTTCCGCGACGATCTCTTACGTCTTATCTTTTCTGGCTATTCTAACTTCTCCTAAAAAGCTCGTAAGCCATATTTTAGGTGGGCACTTTCCCGAAGGTAGGCGAATTGACTGGCTGCGTCGTGCTACATGCAGCTAGTTAGACTTGGCTTCAATCGCCTTACTGGCGGCTTCGACCACCTCTTTTGGGATCGCATACAGGCGTCCTAATGCCTCATCAATGAAAGATCCCGAAACCGCACTGATCTCGAGATTCGCTTTTGACGCGTCGGCGACAAAAAAAGGATCAGCAAGCATCTTGTCGAAAGCGCTTCTTAGATCCGCCACCCTTGCGGACGGAATTTCCGGAGGCGCAGCAAAGGGACGGCCAATGGTAAGTGGCGCAAGAAATAATTCGAGCATCTGGCGGCCATCTGAATTCCTTGCGAGATCGAGGACAAGCGGCACATCCGCTAGTTCCGAGTGTTTCTTCAGGCCTGCCTGCATCAGAATACGGACTTTCTTCTCCGACAGGTAGTGGGCAAATCCTGCGCGCCAGTTGGACCAAGAGGAATTACCTATCCCTTGAACTTCACCTCGTTCCATGGAAAGCAATACCTCATTAGTCGACTTGTACCCGCTTATGATTCTGATGCGAGCGCCGATTGCTTCACTATATACCCTTGGGAGGGTTTCGCTGTCGGTCGCAGGTCCTGAGCCGCCAACAAGTAGCTCATGCGACAGAACATCCTGAATTGTCTGATGTGGTGACGTATGCCAGACGGCAACAACGCCAGTTTCGCTTGTTGTACTACCAAGCCAGGTGAACTTCCTCGCATCGAACTGGACGCCTTGGGGCGCTATCAGGGGGGATATGATCATTCCCCGTTGGAGAGCGCCGACGACCGTACCGTCTTTGGAGGCGACATTGTAGAGATAGTTCGCAGAACTAAGGCCGCCGCCGCCAGGCATATTTTGTACGATGACACTTGGCGCGCCTTGCAAGTGCCTACCAAAGTTACGCGCCATCAAACGCGCATATGCGTCGTAGCCAGAGCCTGCCGCTGAGCCTACAATGATAGTTAGGCGCTTATCTTTGTAGAACGCGTCTTGTGCTTGCGCTGCGCCATGTAGAAAGTGAATTCCGATGGAAGTCGCTAATATTTTGAGTGTCGTTGAGCGCATCACCTTTACTCCTTTTTGTATCGTTGTTGGAGCGAAGCGGATCTAGTTTCCTTTGGCAGATTTTGCAGCTTCGATTGCTGATGCAGCACGGTCAATCAGCGGCTTCGGCGTGGAGAAGATCTTTTTCACGTGGGCTTCCACCTCCGGTCCGCTGACATAATCAAGTTCAAGACGAATTCGGTCAGCTTCTTCGAGTAGTGCTTTGTCCTTAACAGCCGCATCGAAGGCTGAACGAATCATCGTAATGCGCTGATGCGGAACTCCTGGGGGCATTGCAAACGGCCGTCCAAGAAATTGATGTGCGAAGATTACGTCCAATACGCGTTTGTCGTCTTCACTGCTGACCAGATCGTAGATGTTTGGAACCGATGGTAGCTCTTGATGGCGTTTGTCCGAGACTTGCATGATGATTTGGATGTCGGGAGATTTAGCCCAGCTAGGCCGTTCCAGCTTCAGGCTATCCCAGCTCCATCCTGCAATTCCGTCCAGCTCACCACGCTCCATTGCGAGAGTCATTTCCTGCGTCCCGGTAAAGCCAGTTATCACTTTGAATTGAGTGCCGAGGAATGCGTTGTAGACGTGTGGATTGAGGTTGGACTGCGAGCCGGAGCCGGACGCGCCAACGATCAATTTCGTTTGCCGTGCTATCTCGATGCTTGTCGCGCCCGACTTTGCAGTCATCACTGCAATGCTAACTTGCTTGTTCAGTGAACCAAGCCAGTTCAACTTTAGCGGGTCGAACATAATACCTGGGCCGTTGCGCAGCGGCTCAAAAGCAACTTCCGGCCCAAAGGTGACCATTGAAGTTCCATCTTGCGGACTGGAGCCATATACAGAATTGAGCGCGTTTAGTGAGCCGGCGCCGGGCATGTTCCTGACAACGATAGTTGGCTGACCGGGTATTTGTCGTGGAAGATGCCGCGCCAGCAAACGAGCGTAGGAGTCGTAGCCCCCACCTGCACCATAGCCGACAACCAAATTGATTGTCTTTTCTCTATAGAATTCCGGCGCCTGTGCGACGGCTATTTGTGTAGTGAGTAGCCCGGTGAATAAAGTTACTGCCGCTCTGCGTATCAGGATTTGGCACGACATTGTGCGTCTCCTTTGCTTTACATTTTATTGATCCAAGATGATCACGCTTCGCGGTATACAGGGGGCTCTAAGGCGCTTGGCAAGGCGCTCAGTGAGTCGATATCCTCAGCCCATCGATTTGCAACGATCCGTCGGCCGGTCAATCCATCGGAGAGCGGCGACATCAACCAGACCGCAGGGGCTCGCATAACTTGAGGAGGTATCAGAGTTCGGGTTTCTCTAACCGCTTGCGGCACAAAAGCTGTGTCGGTTGTGCCTCCGGGCAGGAGCGAGTTGACGCTGACTCCGAACTTGCGAAGCTCTTTTGACCACGCAAGTGTCATTGCCTCTATCGCGCCCTTTGAGGGTCCGTAAGGCGTTCCTCCCTCGCGATAGATTGTTGAGAGACCAGTGCTGGTGTTGACGATTCGGCCCCATCCGCGCTCGATAAGGCTTGGGGTGACCGCGTGCGCCATGTTGAACGTTCCGATGACGTTTACGCGGATGATTTCCGCCCATCGTCCCGGATCGACTTCCCAGAAGGGAGCGGTGCTGGCGTGGGGAGCTATATTAAGATGCATCGGGCCAAGGCCGGCGTTGCTAATGAGCCCATCTAGCCGTCCAAAAGCTGAAAGGCACATTTGCACTGCGATCCGGCAGGCCTCGATGTCTGCGATATCGGCGACCGCCGCTTCCGCTCGGCCGGGTCCAGCGTCACGGTTGATCTGAGCGGCGGCCTCTCCAAGCTCCGCCGCGTCTCTGTCGGGCGCTACCAATAACACGCGGCCCCCCGCAAGGGCGAGCGCATGCGCCATTTCGGCTCCCATCCCCCTAGATGCCCCTGTGACGATATAGGCCCTCTGTGCCAAGTCGATTGCAACCATCGGTCTGTCTCGTCAGCTCGAGATGCCTTCCCGTACTTTACGCTTCTGGACGGCCTTGAATTGAGCTCGGGTCTCCTCCATCAGCCTAATGCAATCCGGATCGAAATCGACTAACGGCTCGGGGTCGCGCCCCCAGTATCCATGCGTATCGACCCCGCGCACCAGCATCGCGGTAGGTCGCTCGATGAGCGTGTCTCTGACGTTCGGAGCGATATAGTGAATGACGAACCCAACCCGGGGATGATCGGCATTATTCGGGCCAGAACCATGGATGACGCTCTCGTGGTGGAACACGACTTGTCCCGCTCTGAGAACCGCATCTACGGCCAGCCTTTCGTCTACACCGACGACTGTGCGCCCGTCCCCTGCCAGATTGTTTGGATGCGGTTTAAACTCATGTTCGGGTGGAGCCCACTTGTGGCTCCCGGGAATGTAACGCACGCACCCCGACTCCACTGTTGCATCGTTGAACGAGACCCACGCTGAAAGCGTCTCGGGTGGCTCGAACCCATAATAGAAGCTGTCGGTGTGCCAAGATATATAGCGTGGATCGTGCGCCTTTTTTGCGAAGAATGATGCGCCCCAACAAAGAATGTTTGGTCCGATTATGTCTTCGACCGCATCGAGAAGTTTCTCGTTCCGCACTACGGAACATAACCAGGGAAACGGCAGGTGCGCCTTGATGCGAAATTTCTGCTGGAGTTCATGGCCGACAGTGGACTCCATGTGTTCCAGTTTAAGGCTAAGCTCATGAGCTTCTTGAGGTGAGCATGCCTCGACCGGAAAAAGGAACCCGTCTTTCTGATAAGCTGTAATTTGTTCCTCTGTGAGTGCCTTAGGCATTTCTTTCCTCCCCAGCAGTTAGTTTTATCGGCGCCCAAAAATTCAATGATGGCGCATGATCCATTCTCGCGTTCTTTCTTCAGCGACATTTAAACTAGAAAGTAGATTGCCACTGCTCGCTCTTCGCTGTCCAATTCCAAAAATTGCCAATTTTAGCTATTTTTGGGAATACCACTCGGGCGTCACCCAATTTTTCCAACTATACAAGCTCTCAAGGGTAAGGCACATGGAGCCTAATCCTTTCAGCCGCTTCACCTGATCGCCTTTCAGGCCGCCATATTCCGACCGCCACCGGTAGTATTTACTTCCGTTACCCCTATCGATCGGATGGACTCAGCAACCGGACGGCCCTGTGCAGTCAGTACGTCCACCTGTCTAAGCTTGGTGACGATCTCTTCCGCCTTGTGTCTCTTCCTGGGCATTCCGCAGTCCTCCATCAGGCCATAAAGCCGTACTTCAGGGAGGATCGCTTTTCAGGGGGCAGACCACTACGGCATCGTGACGTCGAATAAGACCTCATTCCGACGCAATGGCCCCGGAGTGAACGGATCGTTGTAATAGGCATAAGTAGGCACACCAACGACCACGATGTTCCGGGTCGCCAGCCACTCGCGCAGTGTCTTTTCTTTAGCGGCAATCGATTCATCGGTTGCTACGCCTGAAAACCGGATCGCAGCACGACGGGTAGGTGGCACCAGCAATAGGCGGACATCATCGCTTTCTGCCCGTGGCAAGGTCTCCAGCGTGTATTTCTCGGGCATGATGAAACGAACGAGCCATGAGCCATCTGGCGACGGCGTCTGGATAACCGGCGACGTCATGGCGATGGTTTCGCGGGTCTGGGTCACGGGCGCTGTCATGCTGATGCTGTCGCCGCTTCGATTCTTGGCAAAGATATAGCTGGCGAGAGGCGAGAACCCGGCACGCAGGGCACTGTTCCTGTCGCCCCGCCGGGTCACTTCAGCGACGAGGAGCGCCGGGTAATCGCGGACCTCGAAGGCGCCGTCCAGCGTAAGACTAACGTAGCTCGGTTGTTTGACATTGCTCATGACGTAGGCCCAGGCTCCGGCTGCGACCACAGCCAACGCGCCGATGATGGCCAGTCCGATCAACATGGCTTTCCTAACTATTCTCATCCCGACAACTTAAATCAGGCGATGCCGCGGGTCGAGCAAGATGATGATTTCAAGCGGCGCTAGACGTTGCGCCGTTCGCGGTCGATGCGCTCCAGTTTGCCCAGACGCAGGAGCTAGCGTGGATAGTCCGAACTGACTTGCGCCGATTCTCGCCGACACCAATGTTGGCCGCCTGGCGCGTCGCTTAATGCGAGTAAAATTTCGACGATGGGGTTCTCTTCCGTCGAATCCGGGTGATCTATCAGATAGACTTCGTCTTGCGTTACAGCGCTTGATACAGGAGCGGCGTGAACCGTGGTGATCCTATGTATCTCCCCTCTGGGCGATGGGGACGGCTATAGGCCTAGAGACGACCATTGGTGGGCGCCGCAGGGGGCGCCGCGTGCTTCAGACGGAGAGACGTTCATGGCCGAGGTTAGACGCACTTATCTTCGCGGCGCCGAAATCACTGTTGTCAGCGCTGGCGGCGCCAGCGGCGAACCGGGGCTACAGCTTGAGAGCGTCGTAGAGGCTTGCCGCGCAGCGTTGGCTGAAGAGGGGCTTTCGAAGGTTGATGTCGCGCATTCAAGATTGTGGATGCGGGACCGGGAAATCGCAGCCGCGCTCAATGATCAACGAGAACGATTGCTGCGTGGCGAGTTCCGGTCTGCAAGCTCAAGTTTCTTCTCTCGTCAGCGGATGAGTGGCGAAGGTGTCGTCGCCGTGGAGTTTTACGCCGTACGCCCGCTTGATCGTTCCACACGCAAAATCGTTACATTCGATCCACCCCGTCGCTATGCTCATTATCTTGCCGTCGACGACTGGCTCTTCCTCTCAGGTATGGCGGAGGAGGGCGATACGATGGATATGCAATTCGACAAGGCCTTTGCCCAAGTGCAAGGCGCGCTCGATCTTGAAGGCTTTACATGGGCGGACGTTTGCAGCGCCAGCTTGTTCCTTCAACGTGGCGAGGCTACGCCAGACTGGATGCTGGAGCGCTTTCGTCTGGCAGCGCCCCTTCAGCCCCACGTCGTCTCTTTCGAGTTTGTGGATGAACTCGCCAACACGCCCAAGCATCTTGAAATAGAGATCATCGCACGACGCTGGTCTGCCCCCTGAAAAGTGGTCCTCCTTGATGTATGGCTTATGAGCCTTTAGGAGGAATGCGCATGGCTAGGAAAAGGCACTAGCGGAAGAGATCGTCGCCAAACTTCGGCAGGTGGAAGTTCTCACAGCACAGGGCCGTCCAGTGGCCGAGGCTGTGAGATCGATAGGCGTTACGGAAGTGACTTAGGTCATTGGGATCGCCTGGTTACGCGCGCAAAGTAGAGACATTATTTATTCAGTTTGGTGGGAGGGCTCCGATGGTATTATCCACCGGAGCTCTCTCGTTTTAATGTTTTCTTGAATTCTCATTATAAATTGGAAGAGCAGAAGGCTGTGTTTCTTTTTTGGACACAGGCTGTTCTGCCCTCTGAAAAGTGATTCTGCCTAAATTAAAGATTAAATTGGAAATGTCGATAAAGCTAATCCATCAGTCAAATCGTAATTAGACTATCCAAAAAATCTCCATAACTTTGTGCGAGCATTTTCGTGCGGCGGAGATAATTCGCGCGGTTTTAGACGCTCACGATTCCAGAGCGTGTTCCTGATAGATGGCCTAAGAAAGCTTCGATGACAGGGATTGAAGCTTCGACGTGCTCGTCAGCATAAGAGGAGAACGTCCGACGCAGATCATGCATCCGCAGATCATCTGGTATGCCTGCCTCTTTGCGGAACATAGACCAGGCTTTGGAAAAGCCCGAGAACGAACTCCGACCTAGGGTTGCGTCGCCGAATACAAAGTTACCCTCAGGCATGCGAGGACGCTGCTCTAATATAAGTATTGCTTGATCACAAAGCGGGATTG
>Ga0315899_10006165_pt1 | contig 12902 bp, 15 predicted proteins | sample LakEriMetagenome_2_FD_203518 | JGI IMG/M metagenome (GOLD analysis project Ga0315899, IMG submission 203518) | Freshwater fungal communities from buoy surface, Lake Erie, Ohio, United States - Buoy 4 MA112 | ecosystem: Environmental > Aquatic > Freshwater > Lake | place: USA: Lake Erie, Ohio...
TGGATCCGAACGATTCGATCTTGAGTATTGCCGAGCGATTGGCAAAGTACGGTGGTGGTGGAACAGATTGTTCGCTGCCGTTGGTAGCTGCCAACCAGAAGCATGCAAAGCGCAAGTTCGCCGGCATTATTCTCGTTAGCGATAACGAGAGCTGGGTCGGAACTGGACGGCACGGTTCGACCGGTGTTATGACGGCTTGGGAAGCCTTCGTTGCCAACCAGCGCAAGCTGGCGGGTAAGGAAGCCAACCCGAAGCTAGTTTGCATCAATCTGCAACCGTACCAGACGGTTCAGGCTTGTGAGCGAGCTGACATTATGAACATCGGTGGCTTCAGTGACTCCGTGTTCAACGTGATCAGTGCGTTTCTCGCCGACAACAACCAGCGATTCGTCGCTGATGTTGAAGCGATAGAACTGTAAATGCGATTTTGACTCCCGTCCAATCGCTGTACTCTCAAAACTAAACACCCGCGGGTCGAATTTGCGAGTCGCGGGTGTTTTTGTTTGGGGTTCCGCCCCAGCCAAACTCCTTTCTCTCTTCAATCTCGCAAGCAAATTGAAATCTATTGTCTTTTTCTCGCCACGATAAAGTACGAGGGGTGCAACCATTCGAATAGTCCATTCACAGACTCCTGGATTTTTTCACATGCACTATCAATTTCGAGGCCACTACAGGAATAGCTCCAAGAAAAACCGCCGCTTTTGATTCTACGTATCGCTTCATGGACGGGAATAACGTCAACATCCACGACCTGCTCAATATGTATGATTTCAAAGCGGTTTTGAGTAAAATGGCTAATCATAGTCCACAATGGAAGGTACTTTTCTTTTGCTTGACTCTTTACTTTCGGAAGAAAATCATACCACCCAACAAGATCAACTAATTCCCTCGACATTCCTCGAAAAAGAAAGGTTGCTCCGTCCTTAAGAACGGCATGCGATTGTTCGAGGATCAAATGAAATTCGTCTGTCGCTTGACTCAAGACAGATGACATCCAAATGCACTCAAATCTACCCATTTCGTCAGATACCAATTCCACAAGCCGAGTTAAATCACCAAATCGCCACTCGGGTGGAGAAATTGATTCCTTAAGCTTAGCAACTCTAAGCATCTCCTCGCAGCAATCAATACCAATCACGCGAGCCTTGAGTTTTTCCGATATTGGATACGCAAATCGGCCCGTGCCGCACCCAGCGTCCAGTAGCAAAGTACCTTGCGTTATCTTTCCAAAACGCCTAATCCGATCAATCCACTCCGTGAGTGTATGCTCTCGTAGTTGCCTTGAAACATCAAAACGACTACCGTATCCAAACGTTCTCTGTGCTTGCCTATAGAAACCTGCTTGCTCTATTGGGTCAGCTTGCGAGCGAGGAAAGTCGTGAATTTTCTCCTCAAGTTCGTTGTCCCTTCGAATCCAGTTTTTGGGGTCAGAAATAAACTGGGATGCAACAAAACTGGCAAACTCCAAAGACTGCGATGCTGAACGCCGTTCCCCAACAAAGTAGTGCAGAAATGCGGCACTAAGTACATCACCCGCGCCATTGGAACAGTCGGGCTTCTCAACGATGAATCCCTTTACACCCACCAGATTGTTATCATGTGCAACAACCGCCCCCAAAGCCCCGAACGTGATAACAGCTGTTCTGCAGCGAAGCTCAGATGCAAGAGACCTAGTTATTCGTTGTGCACGAGATTCGGAAACTGAACTTTCGGTCCACTGAACGTAGTCAAAGTGCCCCAGCTCTGCTTGATTGCCAAAAACGATATCCACAAGTCCCGCAAAATGCTCGAGGTTATTACCGAATTCAGAAAAAAGCTTTGAAGCGTCAATCGAGATCAAAAGATCAGAGTTCTTCGCCCTTAGTTCCCTCAATAAATTTAACAGCGGGTGCTTGGGGCCCGTAACCAATTGATTTGCGGTGGAGATGTGCAGGACGTTTACTTCGTCAAAATCGAAATCCAATATCGATTTATGACGGAGTATGTCAACGGGAAGGTCCTCTTGCATTAGGTAACGAACGTTCGCTTGTTTGTCGACAGCAACGACATTTGTTGGCGTGTAGAATTCCGAATTTGCATCGATATGGAGATTGAACTCCTCATTCTTAAGAAGACTCGCTACTACCCTACCAGCAGTATCATCACCGTGATATGCGAAAACGTGAACTTCATTACCCAGCTTCTCGAACGTGCGTCCGCAGTGTACTGCTCCTCCTCCAAGTTCAAGGGCAATTGAATCCACCTGCTTGGCTGCAAATCGAGCTGGGATATTAACGGCGCATCGAATCACAACATCGAGCACCGAGCGCCCTACACAGACTACTTTCACGTAGCTTCCCTTTTTCTCTTCGAAGCAGATGTTCTTGAAGAATTTCCGGATTTGGAGGCTGACAGGTCTTCAATTAGAGTCGCGATTGCAGCGACCTTGCGACTCCTTTCCGTGCTCAAACTGCCGTGAAGCGAAGTCCAAGCTTTAATGACACACTCTGCGAGAGAAATATTGAGTTCTTTGCACACACGCACCAAAGAATCCCAAGTTGGATTTGCAGAACCGCATTCTATTTCTTGAATAAACGATTTACTGACTTCTGAGAGGGCTGATAGTTCTCGCTGCGAAAGTCCTAGTTCGTCCCTACTATTACGAATTTGCTTACCTACCTCCAAAAGCAATCTCTCAGATTCAAACTCAACATGCTCCATATGCTTGGCATTCATTTCAATGGTCCCAATAGGTTTTTCTAAAAATAGACAACAGGATGAACAAACAGGATGCTAGCCAATTTTTCTTAGACGATTGACGGCCTGAACGATTTGGAACGCGCCAACTTCGTTGTCCATGATAAGCTCTTGCGCCATGTAGCAACCCAACAGATGCTGCGCATGCTCTATCCAGCTTTCCTCTTTATTGCCAAAATCAATAAATTCAGCTCGAAGAGTTTGCTCAGATATTTCGTCATGAACGAATGCGACAAGAGCCCCTTGAAGTCGTTCATAACTACCCTTATCAAAATCTTGATATCTCATTTCCGGTTTCCTTGGTGAGTTGTTCATCCATCAATGAAAACCGCATCCTGCGATTTGCCCGCCCACAGCGGACAGTAGCATCCTAGCAACATGACTTGGTGGCTGCAACACTTCCTGAAAAAAAATTTGCAATTTCGAAACCGAAGGTCAACAAGACCGCGAACCGATTGAGCCCCAAAGCACTCGTTGCATTTCCCAATCAGATTGCAGTACAACGCTTTGCATCTCGCGTAGGTTGATCGAATCGCGACCGCTAGCAATTCTAGATCGATTGATCAATTGCTCTTGGATATCTGGTGCTAACAACCGCAGGTTCATGATCTGCGTTACTCGGGCTCGCGTGACGTGCCCCAGTGTGGCGATCTCGGCATAGTCATGGACGTGACCTCTGCGAATGAGATCCTCGTAATAAATAGCCAAAGCCATGTAGCGACTGATCCGAGGCAAGCGGCCGATTGGAGGGCGTTTGGGCTGGGGGGCTTTGCCTTCGGACAACACGATCCGCTTGCCGTCGCGTTTTTTGTGGAGGAGCGTGTCGACTTGTTTTTCTTCTAACATGATTACACCTGTGAGAGATCTTTGGCTGCGTATTCGGATTGCGATTTACCGCCAAGCGGATGAAAAGTGATAGTGACCCGTCCCGACTCGCCGTCGTAATCGACGCGTTTAACGATCATGTTGATCAGCCGGATCTGGTCACGAAGTGTCATCGCTTCCCAAATTGGGTCGAATGATAGGACAGCGGATTCAATTGCCGGTGCATTACTGGTGTTGTTGTCGATCTCGGCGAGCTCCTTGTCGATCGCCAGCATCCGGCGCTCATTGTGCTGAATGCGGTCCTGAAGGTCTGCCAAGCGAGCGACTGCGGGCGAATTTGTTTCGCTCGCTGCGATCTGCGACGTCATTTTGTAGATCTCGTTGCTCCACCGCGCCGTGTCGCGTTCCAATGTGACCCTTTCTTCTTTGAGTTGCAGCAGATGCTTTTGAGCCTTTATCTTTGTCGCCTCCACGACTTCTTTGAGGATCTCCGGTGCATAACCGATCTTCTTTACTTGGCTCACCACAAAATCTTCGATCTGCTTGGCTGGGATCGACTTAGACGCACAAGTGTGCCACCCGCGTTTCTGGGCCGAGCTGCAAACGTAATAACGATACCGTTTACTACCGGCCTTCGTGGTGTGGTTTGGAGTCATGGCTGCGTCGCAGCATACGCAACGCACGAGGCCCTTGAGCAACGCGCCGAATTTGTTGCGGACCGCAACACCACCGGTTTTGCCGTTGTGCTTGAGTAGCTTTTGTACGCGATCCCAAAGCTCTAGCGGGACAATCGCGTCGTGCTCACCGTTGTGGACCTCTTCCTTGTAGCGAATCTTTGCGATGTAGGCCATATTCGTGAGTAGTTTAAATAGCGAACTCTTGTCGAAATTCCGACCGCCGCGTTCTTTACCCTTCTTGGTGATACTCCGCTTGTTTCGCCAGTCGCGTCGATCGATCTCTTTGAGTGTTGAAACGATCGAGCCGACTTCGAGGTAGAGTTCGAAGATCGATCGCACGCGAGAGGCTTCATCTTCGTTCACCTTTAGTCGACGCGCAACCGGATCGATGTCGTAGCCTAGAGGTGCCAGGCCGCCAACCCATTTGCCTTTGCGGCGAGCGGCCGCCATCTTGTCACGTGTTCGCTCGGAGATGATCTCTCGTTCGAACTGGGCGAATGACAAAAGGACATTCAGCATCAACCTTCCCATCGAGTTTGTGGTATTGAACTGCTGTGTAACGCTTACGAAGGCAACTCGTTTGCGTTCGAATACCTCTAACATCTTGGCGAAGTCCATCAGCGATCGGCTCAATCGATCGACTTTGTAGACGATGACACAGTCGACTTTGCCTGCCTCGATATCTGTGAGAAGTCGCTTCAGAGCCGGTCGTTCCATATTGCCGCCAGTGTAGCCGCCGTCGTCATAGTGCTCCGGCAAGCAAACCCAGCCCTCTGCTTCCTGGCTCTTAATGTAACATTCGGCGGATTCGCGTTGTGCATCTAGCGTATTGAACTCTTGCTCGAGTCCTTCTTCGGTCGACTTACGAGTATAGATCGCGCAGTTGAGTAGTCGTTGATTGCTTGTTGTCTTCACGATGCGGCCTCCGTTTTACCAAGCTTGAAGAATTGAAATCCATTGATGTTCTTTTGTCCCGTTACGATGCGGGCAATCGATGTGAGCGTCTTGTGCTGTTCACCTTCGTACTCGAATGAGTTTGGTAGCACTCGCACCTGGATGCTGCGACCTTTGTAGTTCTTCATCAGCACGGTGCCGGCAACAGGTAATCTGCTATCCGCCGGTGGAGTGATGATCGTGCTGGCGGTTTCGAAGGTCGCTTCAATTGGTCGTGTTCGGATCTTTGGAGCAGAAGTTCGAATGTCGGACGATTGGGCGATCTCCATCGCAAGCTTGCGAGCTCGTTCGGAGATGTCGCCTTCTTCGTTGGCCTGAAGCTTCCAAGCGATGCGTTTGATGAGCCATTGTTTGTTGCGAGCTTTGGTGTCTTCGCCGAAGACCTCGCGGTATCGCTCGCACAGAGCGCCGACCGACAGTCGCTCCATGTTTGCGACTTCCTTGGTGATGTTGAGTACCATTGGTTCTCCGTTTTGAGAAAGTGACCTAGAGACCGTTAACCGGATTGGTCACAGAGAGCCCTGGCTTGGAAGAAACCTCAAGCGCTCCTTCGACGGATTCCGCTGAGAATTGTGATTTGTGCTGGCCACGATCGACTTTGCGTTTGGCTAGATAACGAAGGACGCCGTCCGCCAGCAGCGAGACGAGTTCTGCTCGCATTTCTTCGGGCGACATTTTTTCAACGCTTTTCGGTGGCGACATGGGCAACTCCTACGTGGGGATTGAATCGACCTGGGAAAGACGGACGATTGGCGACGCAACAAAGATGTGCGCCTCTATCTGTAGGGTTACACGCAAAGTGTTGGATCGGACGAAGCGGCAGGCCGAGATTTTCGCAGTTAATCAATAGACGATTAAAAGCCATGGATTGAGGGAGGTGCGGAAAGTTGCATCCAGTTAGAAATTGTCGGGACTTTCAATAATCACGCGACAGAACTTAAATGGGCAGATGATAGGGGCCGAGGCTTGCTTAGCTTTGTAACCACTGTTCCAAGCGTTCTTCGATCGAATCGGCGACAAGCGTTAACGCCTTAAGAACAGGCGTATTTGGAAGCCAAGTGTCGCCGCTTAGTAGATAGACCGCATGAGGCGGCCTGATGAAATCGCATAACTCGTAGCTAACACAACCTCGGCCGATCACTGTAACCATGCCGCGGGGCCACTGCACGAAAGGTTCTTCTAGTGCATGTTCGTCCGATATACACTCCAGGTAGTACCCCACTAAATCATTTTCTGTAGGTTTAGCACCATCGGTCGCAATTGGCTCAAATCCGTAATATGGTCCCCAACTGCCGTTTCCGATCTCTGTGTACATTCGACGAACGACGATTGGAAATGGGAAACCACACAACCGTTCGGCGTTTGAAACATCCTGCGGACTCGCAGGTGCGCCAATCTTCGGCGTGGGCCGAACCCAGGCTGCGGCATCAAGAAATCGTAACGGATCGGAAACTCTTGTCTGGATGCGACTCACTAACAGGTCAATGTCGTGCATAGGGCTCAGATCTATATTTTGGCAGAAGTTATGTGTCAAATAGCATTGGTCGCTAATTCCGTAGAATCAAGAATACGGTGGACCGAGCCGACGAAAACCATGGCAAAGCACGATCGCCAGAAAGATGAGATTCCGAAGGATCACAGCAATCGGATTCACGCTTGGAGCGCGAGAGCCCTGTGAACTCGGCCAAGCCTGTGACATTGCTGTCCCGAGCGATTCCATCCATCTGACGCTTCTCGGCCATTCCCAAATGCCGCTGATCAATTCGGTAGGAATTCCATCTTTACCAACGCGTGCTCCGACGATGCCACCAACGATCGCCGCGGTCGTATCTGCATCACCACCACATTCGATGGCTGCGGCCACCGCCTTTTGAAAGTCGTCCGGGTAAGTCAGCCAACAATGAATGGCCACTGGCACTGTGTGATAGGTGTACCCCGAAACACCGCGACCAAGTCCAAGTGCATTCGCGTACGTTAGAGTCGATTCTCGCTTTGCAACTGATGCCATCGCTGACCGCAGCATTTCAATCAAATCGGCAGCTTCGCTGGGCAGGGCTTGTGAAACGAGTTCTAGCCATCGTTCCGCAATAACACTGTCATTCTGTGAAGACTCGCGAGCGGCGAGTGCAACTGCTACAGCTCCGAATTCGGCTTTGGGATCAGTATGCGTTAGACGAGATGAGGCTCGAACGTATTCGAGCAACTTTGGAATATCGTCAATCGTCGCACCGAAAATTGCAGCTCGCATGGCGGGACCGTTGCCTGCGGAATAGACCCCGGACTTCGACGGACGGATACCAAGCCACAACTTAATACAACTGCGAGCCGTGGCTTTTCCAACGCCGGCAGGCAGAGCCAAAATCCACCAACGCAATCGGGAAGCAAGTCGTCTCGTGAACGTATCAACGTTATCGCCGGATTCGATCAGAGTCTGCGACACCATGCATGTATGCTCGGTATCGTCCGAGATCATGCCACGCCCGAACACGAATCGATATCGCTTTGGCGGCCCCAGTAACTTGCGAGCGCGACTTGGCGATATTCCTTCATAGGGCAAACCAAGGGCATCACCCACAGCGGTTCCTAAGATGCATCCTATTATCGCCTTCTCATTCAACATTAACCTGTTTGCCTGCCACAGTTTGATCCTCGATTTCGTACTGCCTCAATTCTAGCGACTTACTAACCGAGATAGCCTTTTGCCTCTGGATATCCTGAAAACCAACGATCGAACAGTACTCTGTTCGTAGTTTGGCGATCCTCTGTCCAGTCGAACGACTTTAGGCAGGCGACCGATTGATCCGTCCTCGAATCAGAGACGAACTACGGAACAGCCGAGAGCCAAGTTAACACGCTTGTTGCCGCCCGTTTGCCCATGGTTTTTCGAGTTCTTTGGCCCGATGCCGACTCGACCAACCAGCATTTCATCATGTTAAGCGTCGAAACAACTGGGCAGGAACCGCTCGAAACCGTCTCCAACTCACTTGCAGACACTGTGTTAATCAAAACAGGGAGCGGAAACGGAGATCTTGAGAGTTCTCAGTAGAGAATCGGGCGGCCGGGAGAAACCGGTATGGTTTCGGTCGTAGCCCGGTATCTCTCTTTCCTAACCGAGATATTTGGGGCGGGCGTCGCGGAGGCGGAAAAGGCCCAAAACGTTGGGTAGAAACGAAAAACGCCGGGCGTCGATCTCTCGTCGTCCGGCGTTAACTTTTTGGCGTTTCTTCCGTAGAAAAAACTAAGGCTCAAATTTTAGCTGGCTCACGCTGACAGAGCGGTTAACAGAACCCGCCAAAACACCACCCATACAGGTGGTTTTCCGGATGTTTTTGCGACGCCCGAAAGCAGCCGTGTTCAAACTTTGCGGTCGCAACCAGTGCGAACTGGACTTGCAGGTAGCAAAATGCTACCATTGGATTGGAGGGTAAATTCCATGGGTCAACCTGTAAAACTATCGGACGAGCTCGTCGACGATGCTCGTGCTGTGGTGCCGTTCTCGCAGCGGAGTATTGCTGGGCAAATTGAATTCTGGGCCGGGCTCGGAAAATCGATTGAGCCGCTGCTTCGCGGAGATCGGGCATTGTCGCTACAAATTGCTGGTGGCGAGCGACGCCTATCAGAGCTTCTTGCGGAAGTAGAGACGGCCAAGGGCCGCAAACGTCTTGAAGCCGTTTTGAATAGACGCCTCTATCCGCATTTCAAGCCTGTCGCTAGCCACCCCGAGCTGATTTGCCGCATTGAAGAAAATGGCAGCGAAACGATAGGTCGATTTGTTGGTCGTGAATTTATCGCGGTCGAGGTCCCGCGTTGAGTCTGCCATTTGATTTTCTGGATAGACGTCCAATCATCATCGCTTTGGCTGGCTCAAATGGTTCAGGCAAGTCAACTTTCTATGAAAGTTTCCTATCCGACGCAGGCTTGCGATTTATCAACGCCGATGAATTGTCCGCTTCATTAGATTTGTCGCCCTATGAGGCAGCCGAATTGGCTACGTCGGTCCGTAGGGAACTGGTAAACCAGCGAGAGAGCTTCATCTTTGAAACGGTGCTGTCTGATCCTATCGGCGAGAAAGTAGATCAGCTCGCTTCCTACGCAGCGCTCGGGTACACCGTCGTTCTCATCTTCATCCGCATCGAAAGCGTTGACGAGTCGAGCAGAAGGGTCGCCATGCGAGTGTGTCAAGGCGGCCATGATGTTCCCGACGACAAGCTCCACGCGAGATTTGAACGAACTCTTGCAAATTTGCAGCGAGCAATTGAACGGCTCCCTCACGTCATCATCTTCAGCAATGAAGACTTGAGCAATCCTTATCAGTTGATTGCGGCCTATGAGAATGGCCAAGCGATGGCGAGGAAGGAAGTTGAGTAGTTCCTTGAAACACGATAGCTGATTCAGAGTCGTCACGGAAGGAGAATTCGATGAGTCGTCGAGAACGATATATCCCGCTTACTGACGCCGAAATGCGTCGGCTGGAGGAGGAACACGTAGCAACACAAAAGCTTGTCGAAAGCCGGAAAGCGCTGATCGCGAAAACTCTTCGAACGCAACGCAAGGATTCGTTGATTCAAGTTCTGACCAAGTTATGCGATGAGAATATTCACGCCCGCTGGATTACCGAAGCTGAACTTGGGATGGCAAAACCAGTGGAATTGGTCCTGCACGACCTCAGGGAAGCGATCCAACTCGCTACACATGTTGATGAAAAGCACATGAATCACAACGTGTCGTTTGATTGGGATGCGTACGCGGAAGTAACGCGATTGATGGAGATGCTGGTTTCTCTGTCAGCAATTACAGAAGCAATGGAAATCGCTGTTCATTTCATGGAAAGAGCCAGCCGACAAATTGAGTATAGCGACGAAGGGATGATGCTTGAGCAAGTTGAGGCAAGTCTGAAACCCATTTTGGAAGCCCTCGAAAATCACGATGAGACACAACGCTCGGCATGGGCTTGCCGTATGCAAACGGCAGATCAAGTCGGTTTCGTATGTCACGAAAAGTTAGAAAAATGGTCGGGCAATCGTAGGTAATGTTGAAAACAATTAAGTGTCCAAGCAATCAAGGGCATCCGACTTAAGCTTTACGATGACCACTTCCTTGTCGGCCTCGATTGCAATCGACTCTACGATTCGCGGAACAAGCAGACGCTGCTTTCGAAGGTCCAACTTGTTCCAGTGCTTTGCCAACTCAGCATTGGACTCGCTAAGTAGCTTGATTGCTTCCACCACGTCATCTTCAAGCAGAGTTGCCGTGAAGCGAACTCCCAGGCAAGGTGGACGTCCGCCCGCAGTGGAGCGACAGCAGTAGTCCGAAAACAGGATGGTCGCGCCGCTTTTGCGTTGACGGGACTTGCTACTAACCGATAGTCTTCGGCCACAATCGGGGCAGAGGATCAGCCCTTTGAGAAACCGATTTTGTGGTACCGAAACCTTGCTTTTGCGTTCATTTCGTCGCGATGCAATCCTCAATCTGGCTTGACTGTAAAGTTCCAAATCAATCAGTGGCTGGTGTTGGCCGGGAATCCACTCATCGCCGTAACGGATGTCGCCAATGTAATGGCGATTATTTAACAGCTCGATAATTCGACGCGCCGTCCACAGAGTTACAGATGCCGTCTCTTGTTGCTTGTGCCAACCACGTTCATTGGCTCGTGCCGCAATGTCGGAGGGCAAGACACCATCGGCCGCCCATTCGTAGAAAGCTTTAATGTGTTCGCATTCTGGAGCAGAGGGAACAAGCTGCTTGGTGATTGGATCAGCCCAGTAACCATAAGCGACACGACCAGCAACGCGTCGACCATGGTGCTTTAGAGCAGCGCGAGCTTCTTCCATTCGCGATCGAGTCATGTCTTGCTCGAACTCGGCAAACGAAGCCATCAAGTTGATCAACAATCGTCCTTGCGCATCTCCACCGATTTCGGGCTGCGAAGCGATCGTGATCGCGACATTAGAGGAGCGTAGATACTCCATAAACTCACATGTGTCTTGAAGTCGTCGCGAAATTCGATCGAGTCGAGTTACGATGACACGGTCGATGCGTTGATGAACAACTTCGTCCAGCAACCTTTGCATTGCAGGTCGATTCAGAGTCTCTGAGGACTCAGCGAAATCGTCAAACTTTTCGTCAACGACTTCCCAACCTTGGGTTCGCATAGAGTTCACCAGCGTTAGGCACATTTTGAATTGCGCGTCACACGGCGAGTACTCGCCTCGCGAGCGTCTAGATTGGCGGGTGTAGATTGCGCATCGGTGGGGCATGCTTCGCCGTTAGTCTATTTACTTGTTACGACGCTCTCGATTCAACCGAAGCTGCACGAGCTCTTCTTTAAGTGGCCTCCAGTATTCCTCGTCCGCTTGCCTCTCTGTGTCCTCTTCCTGCCTGAGAAATGCTTCGATTTGTTTTACATCGTTCGCATCGATAGAAACCAACCAGGGGCGCGTCGTTGCATAGGAGGCAAGTTTGTTTGGAAAGCGTCGCATGAGCTCACTTAACATGGAAGGCGTGCGAGATTCCCTGAACCAGAACTGGACCATCGCTTCGTTGTGGCTATCTTGATTTTCGTCGTAATGAGCTTCGACCAGTCGGCGGATCATGGGCCAGTCTTTGTCTCGCTGAGTCTTCTTGGCACGAACGAGATCTTCAATAGCCAGAACCTCGTAGACCGCGTTGGCATTTTCATCCTGAATTGTGGTCCGTCGCTCCCATAGCTGTTCGAATGGAGCACAGCCACGTAACTTGCTCATCACGTCAATCCGCAGTCCATCCACGTCGGAATGTTTGCAACGAAAATGAATCGCGTGGCCTCGTTCGAGGTACTCGGCCTTGAACTCCGGAATGGCGATACATTCTGCCTGTAGTTCTGCCAAGGCCGCGTTCAGGTTTTCGAAGTTTGCTTCCTCGGCCAGAATGACAATGTCGCAGTCGCGGCTAAACTCCGCTGCGCCGTATAACACGCAAGCCTGTCCGCCGATAAGCAGGTGCCGTACCGTGTGGCATGACATCGTCGAAAGGACTTTGAGAATCGGGTTCGGGATCAAGTGAGCCTCCAGCCTCAAGATAGAATCGCCACAGTTTCATCGATTCTTGCATTCTCTCAAGTGGCGTGAGGCGATACCACTCCTTCCAAGAGTCCGAATCGGATTGCGCTTCTGCTAATTTTCGAAGTCGTTGGTGGTTTCTCATGAGCCTCAGAAGGTCCCGTACTTTTGCACCCGAGACTGCCCATATTTGGAGAATAACATTACGGTTTGAGAATCGAAACCGCTGTGTTAATCAAACCCAGATCTCAAAACAGAGATACTGAGAACAATCTCGCGGAATTCGGGGTACCGGAAGAAACCGGCGTGGTTTCGATCGGACCCCTTAGGTGGCCGAATCAAAACCGAGTTAGTCCACCGGTAAGGCGAATCGCAAGAAAGCCGCGAAAATGCGGGATTTCAAACGAAAAACGCCAAAGTCAGAGAGCCGACTTTGGCGTTAACTTTTCGGCGTTTCTTCGGCAGAAAAAACGCGAGCTCCCCATCCTATACGCTCTCGGTCATTTTTTCCAGAGAGTATCGCAGACTGGACAAGAAATGGTTTAACAGGTATAAAGTGACGGAAACTTTTTAAAAATTTTCCGAAAAACCCATTAATGGCACAGAAATTGCCATTATCTATGACTTAAGGGTGGAAATTCCGCCCCCTATCCGAACGCTCTCTGCAATGAGT
>Ga0315899_10006166_pt1 | contig 12902 bp, 5 predicted proteins | sample LakEriMetagenome_2_FD_203518 | JGI IMG/M metagenome (GOLD analysis project Ga0315899, IMG submission 203518) | Freshwater fungal communities from buoy surface, Lake Erie, Ohio, United States - Buoy 4 MA112 | ecosystem: Environmental > Aquatic > Freshwater > Lake | place: USA: Lake Erie, Ohio...
ATCTTGATTTTCTAAATCAACGATAGTACTGAAGGTTGTCCCTTGGTCAACGTATAAGTTTGCGGTAGTAGCCAATCAATGTCTCCGTTTGTAACTTATTTATAAGATTCCGTGGTTCTCTGCAAATACCCAACCACGTGTATTATTGTAGTAAACCAGAGTGACAGCTAGGTCATTCGTAACGAATGTTTGATTACCAGAAATACCTTTAATCTTTTCACTACCTGGAGATAGTGTTAAGTTATTTGTACCAAAAGTGCCTGTCGCATCAACAATCTTAATAGTGTCACCAAGAGATGGTGTAGAAGGTAGAGTTATGGTTACAGCGCCACCGCTAGTGTTGACCATATAATTACCGCCAGCAACTACTGTTGTGCTACTGGAGATCGAGAACCATTGACCAACAAAAGATCTTTTTAGAGATTGAGAAAGTTTGTCTCTAGTGATAGAGCCATCAACAACATCTGGTACTAGAAATTGCTTTCCAAGGTATACCAAAAATAGACTTACTGCATTGGCAGGTGCAACTGAGAATGTAATCGCAGAACCGCCAGCAGTAATATCATAATCAGTTCCTGGCTTCTGGACTACCCCAGTCTTAACAACAAGCACTGAAGCTGCTGTTGAGATAGGAAAGTCCAGATTGAATTGTTGCGCAGTACCGTTTGGGCTAAGGGTCTGTACTTCAAACAGACCATACTGCGGTTCTCTTCCAAGATATGCCATTTCGTTTCCTTATGCTTGAGATTCAGACCAAGTGATACGAGCAGACGCTTGGAACGGTGCTTGACCAGTGATAGTAGATGAATCAATTGGTGATACTGTGATCGTCAAGATATCTGGACCGTTCGGGAAGACCTCGTCTCCACCTAGGATAGAGTTACCCAAGTTTGCAATTTCGCCAAGAGTTTGAGTTGACTGAACCAAGCTACGCTGTCCTGTTGTAGTATTAATAATATTACCACCAGAAGCACGGAAAGAGAACAACTGAATACCTGACTTAATTGTTTCTCCTGGGACATGCTTGTATAGCTGACTTAGTGATGGAGAACTGTTATTCAAGAAGTTGGAGTCTGATAGATCAGCATTCAACCATAGTTTAACTTCAGATTCATGGGTCAACAACACACCGCAAGAGTTCAATGTCAACTGCATACGGTTCATAACGTCACGGAAACCTAGACCACCAGTTAGACCGTTGTCAACAGAAGGTGCCAAGCGGATAGAAACCAGAGGTACTGGAGACAACGCAGCGATAGAAGCAGCAGAAGCACCGCCACCAACCACAAAGTTTTGACCAGCAGATGGAATGTTCAAGTCATTTCTAAATTTTACAGACAAAGTAACAGTACTGAACGTAGTGCCTGGAATAATGTTAACAGATTTAACCGTAGCGTTTGAAGGTAAGTAGAAATAGTTGAAATCGCCCTGAACCTGAATAGTAGAACCAGCACCGAATGATGAGGATGCAGTAGTCAGAATTTGGAAAGAGTTATCACCTCTTCTGATTGGACCATAAGCAGCAGCACCTGCTCCATTAACACGTGACACTGCAACGATAGAACCACCGTTGGTCAATGTAATAGTGTTGGAGTCCGCAGTAAACAAATATGCTTTGTCGTCATCGAAACGACCATCCATAATCACAGAAGTACCCCAGTGGAATAGTTGTGGGGAGAAGGTTGGTTCGCCTTGCGTTACAACTTCATAGCGAGCTGGAATGTTACCAGAGCGCATGTATGCTTCAACAAACTTGTTGTTATGGATAAACTCATGAACGTAGATAACCTTACCGTTTTGATCTTTGAATCCGTAACGAATCTTACCAGCACCATACCATGAGTAGTCGATGTAACACATTTGAATACGGTTCAAATCAAGAACGTAACCGCTGCGACCAAACCCATTACACTTATCAATACTCCACTCAGATTGTGGAACTCTAGTATCAATGGTTTTAGTACCAATGATGTTGGATAGTGTAGAACCACGGTATTCTGGTTGCATGTAAAGTTGGGTATCGCTTTCGATGCCGATAACTTTATAAGACATACCACGAATAACCAAGTACTCGCCTATGCTCAACTGAGTGGTGAACTTGGTGTCAACACCAGTAATTTGAGAAGAACGATATGTTGCATTAATCTTACCAGCGATTTGCTGAACAGAACTGCGACGACCACAATATAACTGATCACCGTCGAATTCAAAGTACATACCATTCTGAGCATCGAATAGTCCACCACGAATAGCAGCATCATTCCACCCAGTCAAGTTGTACTTAGGGAATCCGTATGACACAGAAGAACCGTTTGAACGATACACAGTAAAGCGAGTTAACTTGGTGATAGTACCAGAAGTATTAGTAGCATCAGCTGCTGACTGAGCATATTGGAATGTCACATTGTCAATAACAGTAACTTGAGCAAACAAAGAATTAAAAGAAGTATCTGTAACACCTTCTGTAGTGACGTAGTCGCCAGTAATTAAGCCATGGTCAGCTGTAGTAACTACTGTCGCAACGTTGGATGCACGGCTAATTGTAGAGATATTAACTGGGGCGAATGCTCCTGTTATGTTAGAAGATAAAGTAACAGTTCTACTCAAAGTGTTTACGTTGGTAATTAAGTTGTTAGCTGCAATAGTTGACGCACCAAAGGTTCCAGTCAGTATAGTCTTGCCAACTTGCACACCAGTTACGTCAACGATATTAGTGATTGTATTTTGACCACTAACAACCTTACCAATCAATGGAGTGTTTTCGTACACATATGTAAACTCATAATCGTTAAGTACAGAGGATACAGTAAAGTTTCCATTGTAACCATTATGTCCAGATGGAACTTCTGCATCAGAAACACGGACAGTGTTAACTGAACCTGTTTTAAATCCATGTGGTAAGTCAGTTCTAACAGTAGCCACGTTCAGAGAAGAAGTCAATTCTTCCATGTCTGTAGGTGGGTTAAAGTTAATCGCCATAGAAACTTGAATACCCTTACCAGATTGGTAACGGAAGTACTTGCGAGTCTGACGAACAATACTGGAGTCAGGCGTCAAGCCAGTTGTCATACCAACACCACCATCAAACGGACGATGCTGCGTAGTAGCAGAAGACTTCACATATACGTTGGTATTAATGAAGTATTCAAATACTGGCGTAATGGTAACTGCTGTAGTAGATAAAGCAGCTGTTAGGTATGATGGAGTTCCATCACTAATCTTAACCAATGTAGCAGTGGTTCCAACTAGAGTACCAATTTTAGTACCCGCTGGGATACCAGTACCAGTAATATAGTAACCTACTGCAACAGCAGTTGCGCTGCTTAATGTAATAGTTTGTACGTTAATACCGTTCTGGTTAGCAATAGTTACCAATGCACCATTTGCAGTATAAGTGGTAATTGGATTAATCGTAACACCAGCAACTGCAGGAACTATTGTGCGTAGTTTGATAGAAGTATCAGACTTAACAGAAGCTACTGTGTAGTTTTGAATAGCACCTGGATTCGCTGCAGTGAAGAAGCGAAGAATATCACCACCCTTAAAGTTAGTCAAGAACTTAGTTCCATTACCAACAATAATGTCAGAGTCTTCGGTTGCAGTAATAGTACCGATACCCTTTGTTAAACCAACTACAGAGAAGGTATCAAAAGAATGAGACGAGGTGATACCAGACGTTAAATCTAAAGTTACAGGAACTGGCAAAGTTGCATTATCGAATGAAGTAGCTATGCGAATGAAGTTAGGGTCAACAACCACAGCGTAGTATGTCTGGTCATTAACTAGATTTGTTTGCGTAACGCCATTGATATCAACATAGCTAGAAGTGCCAATTGCAGCACCAGTGCCTTGTTTATAGATTAGCGTAGTGCCGTCACGGAATTTGTGATTTGTAACGTTGATCCAGTTATTAGTCAAGTCAATAGCAGTGTTCTCAAAAGTTTTAGTATTTCTTGGAATAAAAGAACCAGTTCTTACTGTAAACTTAGTCGGTTCAGTAATACCTTCGATTGTATAAACACCGTCAGCGTCAGAGTTACGAATAAAGATGTGAGTTCCGCTAGTTTTATAACGAGTCTGAGATGCAAGGTTCTTACCAGCACCACGGAAGTTTAATCCCTTAGTGGTGATTGCTGTCAAGCCAACAGACAATGCCTGAGGGAATTCAAGTCTTAATGGCCAGTTAGAAGCAACGAATGCTGGAATAGTGCCAAGAATAGTTCTTGGTGGCAAACCAACGAAATCAATAGCAGTACCACCAAGGATACCAGAGTGAGCTTGGTTTAGAGTTACTGTATAGAATTGATTTGGTGCAGTTCCAGAAAGTGCACTAACAGCGGTTACATAAGTGTTAGGAGCGAACGGACTAAATGTCACACTGTTACCAGCAGTAACACCACCATGCGGTACGTTGATTGTGACAGTATTTGTGCCAGTATCAACAGCAGTAACAGTTGTAGTTTCTGGGAAGTTAGGTTGTGTGCTATACACATACATACCAACTGCAACACCGTTTGCAATAGTGGCACTAACAGAAGCACCGACCAATGCAGTTGTAGGCGCAGCACTAGCAGTAAATGTATTGTTAACGTTGTCGATAGAAAGAATAGTAGTACCGCCAGCAAAAGCTCCAGTTCCACCAGTCACAGAAACAGTCATACCAGTATTTAAACCGATTGTTGTTGGTACAGTAATTACTGCAGCAGTAGACTGAGAACCAGCCTGAATAGTTGCAGATAGTAATGCTGTAGTTGGAGCAGTATTAACTGTTAGGGTAGGTTTCTGAGCAGTGCCACCGATTGCAGTAATTCTAGTGTTAGCAGCGAAAGCACCAGTACCGCTACCCTGAGATGCCGTGCCGATAGCCAAGAACTGACCAACCTGATATCCTGTTGTAGAAGGTACATAAAGAGTAGTAGTACTATTGTCAACACCAGCACGTAGCTTGGAAGCCACTAGAGCAGTGCTTGGGGCATCAGTAACAGTGAACGTGAACGCATCGATAATAGTGGCGACACGAGTATTGGCAGTGAAGGCACCAGTGGCACCTGCGATTTGTGAAGTTCCAACGTTAATTGCCTGACCCACCACTAAACCAGCAGTACTGGAGCAGGTAATTGTTGTACCAGAAGAACCAGCACCAGCAATAATCTGAGCACCGACAAGTGCTACAGTTGGTACTGTGTTAATTGTAAAGGATCTACCGTCACCTGCAATAGTAGTAATTCTAGTATTAGCAGGTAGAGTTCCTGCAGTTGCTCCAGCCACGATAGTTGGAACCATACCTACAGCCAAACCAGTTGTACTGTTCGTGTAGATTGTAGATCCAGAAGAACCAACACCACCACGGATAGTCACGCCAGTTACAACAGCAACGGCACCCAAAGCTGGTGAACCTGGACCTGCTACTGGCGCAGAGCCAATTCTAGAACCTGGAATACCAGTGCTAATTACAAACGCTACAGCTCTATTACCAGTACCACCAACCATTGTACGTTTTGCAGTAACCAAGCAACCTTGTGGAAGAGTGCCAGTACCTGCAGTAATGTTAACATGCATACCAACTTCTAGAGTACCGCCACCAGTGAAGGAGTTACCCTGCAACACTGCAGATTGAAGTTCATGTAGAGCACCAGATCCAGCTTGATCAATAACAATAGCAATTGGTGTTGCAGCTGTTGCATTAGAATAGCTAGAAGCTAGTTGAATAAGGTTACTGCTAACTACGATAACGTAGTAAGTCGAATTAGTTGTTAAACCTCTTGGTTCTAAACCACCACCAGATGTGTAATAAACTGGATCGCCAGATTCGTATGGATGGTTTGTGATCTGAATAGTAGATGTACCAAAGTTGACGTCAGCGCTTTCAACTGGGTTGAACACACGAGTGTTAGAGAATGCATTGGCTGTAGAGTTAAACAACGCAGCAGAAGAATAAGCACTATCCAACTGGAAGCGAGTAGTCTCAACTCTGTTTGTTGTGTAAGTGTTATCAGTAGTAGTTACCTTAAAGGTGCTAGTACCAGCATTTGCCGCTTCAGAGAAAGTAGTTGTTGCTCTATTACCAGAAACATACAAGTTGGTTGTAACACCAGCAGCACTTACTGTAGCGCTAGAAGCGATAGGGAATGTACTTGCAGAAGCAGTTGTTGCTTGAGCAATGGTAGAAGCATTAGTAGTAGTTTGAGAAACTTCTTGACCAGCCTGAAGGTTATAGAAAGAATATACAGTTGCTGTAGTGGCAGCTGTATGTTCTACAGTCAAATCAATCATTTCACCAGTACCAGTAATAGATACTACACCAGTTTGAGGAGCTGCAGACTGGTTTAAAGTGAAGGTTGGGAATGTACCAGAAGCGATAAATGTATTCGCTGGAATAGTTCCACCAGTAATTCTCATACCAATAGTAAATGTTCCAGTAACAGTACCTGCAATGGTCAGGGTAGTTGTTGATACTGTTGCTTCAGTTGCAGTTGCAGTTGTTGTTGGGAAGATAGTTTTAATCTTCGCAGTAGTTGCCAAGCTGGCACCAGTTGCTGGCATACCAACAAATAATCCTGTAGTGTCTGGCACAACTAATGTTGTACCGCCAACCAAACCAGCGTTTGCAACTAAAGTCTTATCAACCTTAGATAATCCTGTTGCAGAAGTTGCGATAGTAGCTGTAGTTGATACAGCTCCAGCATTTTGTGCAGTGACAGTTGGATTCGCAAGAGTGGTAGAATTAATACCGTTAGCAGCCATCGTTGATGCTTGAGCAGAAGTCAATGCCAACGTAGCAGTACCACCAGTGGAAGAACCATTAGTTCCTACATTAGGGTATGTAAAGGTATTAGTTCCTGTCACTGTAGCAACAACTGGAGTGAATCCTGTATTAAATGTAGCATCAGCAACACCAGTGATAGTCACTGTCTGTTGATCGGCATAACCATGCGCAGCAGAAGTTGTCACTGTAGTTACATCACTAGAACGAACAACCGTAGAAACAGTCGCTTGCTTAAATGTAACAATAACGTTGCGTATGTTAGATCCAGAAAGACCAGTAACCTTAGACTCTAGAGGAAGTACTGGGCTAGATTCGATTAAATGGTTAGTTGCAATACCACCACCATCAACGTCAGCAGTTAATTTAACTGTAGAACTAGCAAGAACTTTAGCCGTAGTGAATGTAGAACCAGTTGCAACTGGAGTTAGGATTGTATCATTTGCAGTTACAAATCCTATATCCTTGTAGCGATATGCAATACCCATAGCGCCAGTTGTTTGCGCAATCTTCTTGGCAGAGTTAATAAACTCGGGAATTTGAATAGTGATACTAGAAGCCGCACCATTAACAACTGGAGAAGCTGGTACTGTTGCAACAACCCACTGTCCATTAACGAATGTATCTAATTGGTTGTTAGCAATAATTACTTTATCACCAACAGACAAACCATGGTTTGCTGTGAACACAACGGTCATTGTTTTACTTGCTGTAATCTCAGCAGCAGTAGGTGTAGCACCAAAACCAGATGTAGTGACAGAAGCAATAGTCAACTCAGCGACCGTATCGGAAACACGGAATGCATTGTTATTAACTTGTTTAACAAAGTATGCCTGAGAGTTCTTCAAACCGTCAATAATAGGATTACCACCAGAGTCATAGCTAATTGATTGGTTAGCCAAGAATCCATGAGCTGTTTTATTGATAGTGTTGGCAGTAGAGCTATACTTGGTGTTTGTAAAGATGTGTTCCCCTGTTCCAAAGGACTGTAGATCCAATAGAGCAGAAGTCGAACGGTTCTTTAGTTTAATTCTATCGTTTGATAGTTTAGATATTAGATATCCATTGGTACCCACCGCTGCAGACAAACCAGCAATAGGAATTAAAGTAGAAGTATAAAGAACGTAGTCGTCTTCAGAGAATCCATGTTCTGGAATGTAGATAGAGTCTGAGTCTGCGATTAACAGTACTGGAGTAACGAATACTTCTCCTGTTGCTGACTTAGTGCTTACTGCACTAACAGCTCCACCAGTCGAGGTAGAAAGGGTTAGTGTAGAAGTTCCTGCAGTCGGTATAGCTATCGTTCTAGCATAATAGATTGTATGATTAGCGTTATTGTACGGAGCAGATTCAACAGTAGAAGCGGTAACACCTGTGAAGGTACCAGTAGCTGTAGCATCAGAAGTAATAATTAATGGTTCGTTAGTTGTAAGACCAAAAGTGGCAGTTAATGCACCAGCCAACGGAATAGCATTAGTTGTTGCTGATCCAGTAATACGGAAAGCACGTGTCATCATAAATTTACGATTACTCACAACAGTGCCGATAGTTGTAATTGCTACACGTGCATTACTTAACGCTTGAGTGAACGCTGGAATGACACCAGTTCCTGGGAATGCCACACTTAGCGCAAAGTTATTTTCATCTATTGGGTACGCAAAGTATGTTCTAGAAGGCGTAATTCCAGCTGGGTATGTATTACCTGGAGGATTTGTAAAAAAGATTGGATCACCAATCTGGTAACCATGAGCAGTAAGATTAATACAGCTGACACGAACATCAGGAACTGCAGTTGCTGCAGTTTGAGATGGGTCGGAGAATGTATAAATGTCACCATGATTAACTACTGCACTATTTGATGCAGTTAACTGAACTGTAATATGACCATTAACGTCTACACCAGAAACAGATTGTACGGTTGCATTGGTGAATCCTGGACCAGAACATAACATGTTCGTATAGATTGCTGGTTCACCATCTTGTGGAAGAAAGCGTAATTGATTCGTAGAACCGCTAGATAAAGAGCCACCCGATGCCGCTGGAATGAATAGAGAGCGTTGGGTTTGATACGCAGTGATTGCCACTGAAGAGTTCTTATCATAAGAATAACCACCATCAACTACAGTGATATTAGACAGAGAACCGCTTGAAATAGTTGTGCTTAATACTGCACGTCCAGCTGCCAAGTTATGAACAGCGCTAGAACCTACTGCAGCAAACGTAATTACGTTAGTGTTTGCAGTAGCATCAGCAGAAGTTGGGTGTAGAGTTACAACAGCATTTGTTGTATTAGAAACAACACGAAGGAAAATGCTAGATGAACTAGAAGTGAGTACTAAAGCAGGTAGGAAACGAGCAGCGTTTGCAGTCGTATATGTACCAGAACCAATATTGGTGAAGTTAATCTGTCTACCTTGTAAGGCTTCCTGATATGTTGTTGCAAGTTTAATTCTATCTTTGCTAACACGAATAACAAAATAACCAGTGTTTGTGGTTAAACCACCTGGACCTGCTTGAGCAGGTGCACCAGCAGCTGCAGTTGCGCCAGCCAGTACCGTATACAAAACACGATCGCCAGTAATGAATCCATGGTTATCAATTCTAATTGTATTTTGAGTGGGATCAATCCATGTTGAATAGAATGCTGCAGTTCCGTTAATTGCAGTAATAGCAGTGGCTAATTGGAATGGAAACTGAATAGTGATATCTTTGTATGTAAGATCTACATCAGTAATACCAGTAATGGTAGAACCAACAGGTAGGACAGCAGTTGCACCGCTGAATACTTGAATACTTTGACCAACTTGAATACTACCAAAATAGTTTGAATATACCACACGCAAGATACAACTTGTTGTACCAACAGCAGAGCCAAAAAGAATGTTTACTGGTCCACCCATTGCAGCTGGTGAATAACCAGCTACTTGCGCTGCGTTTGTGCCGCCAATATTATTTGTACCAGAAGTAGCATCGCCAGCGTTAGTAGTTTCTGGAGAACCAAGGAAACGAGATTGGCTGATATAATTCAATGGATCTTTAGTCAACAAACTAACTGTGTTTGCTCTAATAGCAGTACCAAGAGCGTGATATTCTACACGATCTCCAGTTTGCATTGTTGTAACACCAGTTAAGGTAATGCTACCGTTTAGGTTAACACCTGTGGAACCATTAAAGGGAACTGTGTTACTATTTGCTGTACCAAAGAATGGAACTGCAACAGGTGTAGAGATAAAGCCAGCACCAGAAGATGTTCTACGAACCGAAGTGATAGGTGCGTTGGTCCTAGTAATAATGTTGGAAGAGTCGAAATAAACTGTGCTCTTACCTAAGAATCTGTATGGGTTAACTGATGTTACACGATAATCTTGAGTAGATTCGCCGAGAGTAGTAGATGTTGTACTCTTTACAGAAGTTACGGTGTCATCAATAACAAAGTCTACACTTGGAATATCTTGACGATAAACAGCAACAGTGTTTAAGAAATAGAACGGTGTATTTAATGAGAAGCCATGCGGGAAACGTGTAGTTACAGTTAAGTGCGATGGGTTAGTACCGTTTGTCTCGATATCCACAACAGAGATCTGAGAACCGAAGTAGAACGCACCTGGCAAACATGCTGTATAAACTGTCGCCAATTCTTGGCTGATAGTTGAGTTAAACGATAGCAGGTAAGTGAATTGGTTTGAGTTAATAACAGCAGTAACGATGAAGCCACCCTCGAACTGAGAGTTGGTCAAACCAGTCATCTCGAATGGTGAACCAGCAGTCAAGCCATGACTAGGTGCAGTAACAAGAACTGTACTAGAACCGACGTTTGATTGAACAGAATTTACAGTAATTGGAACCGCACCACCCTTTGAATAAAAGGATGGGATGTTGTTTACTAGCTTTAGCGTTTCCCACTTTGTGGTCTGTAGACCATATTCAAAGTCGGTGTCGATCAAGTTTTCTGGTTGAGAAACACGGAATTTAGAAACAGGGTCAACGAATGTCTCATCTGGACGGAACTGAGTTGAGTCTTCTTCAATAAGAACTTGAAGAGTGTCTGCATTATTGATACCCAGTTCTGGGAAAGATTGACGGCAAACTAGGCGAGTTTCTTCAGTAGTTTGATCATACTGAATGGATATAACTCCAGAGCCTTCGTCAGCAAAGTTGTAGATAATTCTATTGATTGTTACATCTGTGATAAGCAGCAATCTTTGTAGTAGGATGTTACCTTCCAAATAGATTGAGTTTGTTGCTCTATCAATTCTATAACCTGTTGCTATGAGTTTCTTAGCCATTTATTTCCTCTGATCAATTCTAATTAGTTTACGCTAACGCAATGGAGAGTGCGATCTGCAAAGCCTGTGGATTAAGTGAGTCCCAACCTGCACCGTTGTAGACTTCGATCTTTCTAAGACTTTCGTTGTAACGAACGTTACCACCCTCTGGGCTGGCTGTTCGCTCGGCAGATGTGCCACCTGGGAGGTCAACAACATCGCCCTGTAGTTTGATGTTGTCCTGTAGAGAGGTGGACTTGATTTTACTGATCGCCATAGATTTTCCTTCGTATCTCTTATTTAGCAGCAGTGTAAGTGAAGTTTAACGAAATACTTGTAGAGTTATTTAATATAGACTCTGTAAATTGCTGCCACAAACCAGCAGAGAAGTTGATGTAGCCGAACTGTAAGGTTGTTGAATTAACAGGCAATTTAGCGATAGGTGTGCCACCAAGCTGCTGACAATCTTCGATTAGAACTGTGCAATTCTGTATACTAGAACCGTATGATAAGTATGGCAATCCTTCGATCGTAAGTAGTCCTGTAGAAGTTCCAATCTGAACTAAGCGTAAAGAAATGTTAGCATGAACCAAGTTGCCAGTCTTAGTGTAGTTACCAACTCTGGTACTAAAACTCATATTAACAGCGTTACCGCCTATCTTTAATGATGGAGTAAAGTCACCAGTTTCTTGAATAACATGGCGAGAAACAGTACTAAAACCAAGATGGATAATAACAACTTTTGCTCCATTCGAAGCGCCAGTAGTTAGAGTGGCTGCAGCACCATTGTTTGAAAGCGTGTAATCATCAATCGCAGTTTTAACAACACCATCGATAATTACCAACAAAGAATTTGCTGAAATCTCGTTCTGAGAAAGTGCGAAATTTGTCTGACCAGATGTTGCAGTAAATTTATCCACTACAAAGTTTCTTAGGTTTTCAGAAAGACTTTCTGGAGTGACTGAGCCTGCAGCTGGCTGTAATTGATACGTCTCTCCACCATCATGGATTGTATAGATTACTGCGCCAGATTCTGGGATGCTCGTAAACTGTAATCCGAAACCATCTAATAGTTGAATGCTAGAGACGTAACCAATACCTTCAATCGCTCCATCAACTCGTGTGTTAGAAGCAACAAAATCCGCCACAGAGGTTTCCAGTACATCAACATATCCAGCATTATATGGTGCGCTAACGATTCTACCTGTAGCACCGCTGCCAGTTTGAGTAAGTACATCATTCTTAACGAAGTCGTTAAGTTGATTAATAATTGTTAAACGTAATAATCTTACAATTTTATACGCTTCGATTGGTTCTTGTTGCACGTTATCAACGACAACTCTAACACTACTTTCGTAGCCACCTGGAACACCTTGTGATAGAACAAAGGTGTTCTGAATACCATCTCCGATGAAATCATCTCTAGGTCTAGATCCGCTGGATCTATCAGCATAAGTGTTACCGATATAAGCCATTATACGTCCTCAAGAATAGACGCTACAACGTCAATCGCAGATGCAGTGTTAGATCTAACGCTGACAGAATCCCCAGCTTGTAGTACAATCTTCTGCCCAGAAATAACCTGAAGCGCACCACCTACTGGTACTGGTGCATTCTTTACAACATAATAGTCTATAGTAGCTGATGTAATCAATACATCAACCTGAACCGCACCGTTAGTTGTATTACAAACATCCAACTCAATTATAATTGATGATGTACTAACTGGTGAGGTATAAACAACTACTGGGCTAGTGCCCACGTTTTTCTTTAATTCGTTTTTAAATACGTTTGCCATTTTGGGTTCCTATATTACGCAAGTGCCAAGGTGATGGCAATTGAGAACTGACGTCCTGAATTTACGGCATCTACCA
>Ga0315899_10006167_pt1 | contig 12900 bp, 10 predicted proteins | sample LakEriMetagenome_2_FD_203518 | JGI IMG/M metagenome (GOLD analysis project Ga0315899, IMG submission 203518) | Freshwater fungal communities from buoy surface, Lake Erie, Ohio, United States - Buoy 4 MA112 | ecosystem: Environmental > Aquatic > Freshwater > Lake | place: USA: Lake Erie, Ohio...
CTATGTTCAATGAATTCAAATGATGCAGATAGTCTAGAAAATCATCTGTGATCTTAGCTATAGGGACATCCTGTATATCCAGTTCATCCCGCTCAATGAAAAACAAAAGCAGATCAAATGGACCTTCAAATTGAGGGAGTTTAATTTCGAAAGCTTCAGCAACACTCATAATTAGATTCAAATGTAGGCAGAGTGAAATAATTATGTATCACTAAAAAATAAAAATGTTTAACAAATACATTATTTTTGCTCACATCAAAATTATAAACTCTAAATGGAAGTTAAGCCGGGCGAATTTTTAGAACAGATCAATTATCCTTCGGATTTAAAAAAATTTAAAGAAGAAGATCTTGAACGGATCTGCTCAGAATTAAGACAGTTTATTGTAGATACGGTTTCAGTGAATGGCGGACATTTCGGTTCCAGTTTAGGTGTTGTTGAATTAACAGTAGCATTACACTATGTTCTTAATACACCATATGATCAGCTTGTATGGGATGTTGGCCATCAGGCCTATGGGCATAAAATTCTGACCGGTCGCAGGGCAGATTTCCATACAAACCGAATACTTAATGGGTTAAGTGGATTTCCAAAAAGATCTGAAAGCGAGTATGATACATTTGGAGTAGGTCACTCCTCAACCTCTATTTCAGCTGCCCTGGGTATGGCAGTTGCCTCGAATTATAAGGGTGAAACTGACAGGCAACATGTTGCTGTTATTGGGGATGGAGCTATGACCGGAGGATTGGCGTTTGAAGCCCTGAATCATGGGGGGATAGAAAATTCGAATATTCTCGTAATTCTAAACGACAACTGCATGTCGATTGACCCGAATGTAGGTGCATTAAAAGAATACCTAACAGATATAACTACATCAAAATCTTACAACCGTTTCCGGGATGACATTTCGAATGTTTTGTCAAAAATATCAGAGCTTGGCCCAAATGCTCATGAAGTAGTTAAAAAAATAGAGAAAACCATAAAAGGCGGATTATTAAAGAAGAGCAATTTCTTTGAAGCACTCAAGTTCAGGTACTTCGGACCAATTGATGGACATGACGTTAAACATCTTGCCAAAGTACTTAACGACCTTAAGCATATACCCGGCCCAAAGCTTTTACATTGTGTAACTGTTAAGGGCAAAGGATATTCCCTTGCAGAAAAAGATCAGACCAAATGGCATTCGCCCGGATTATTCGATAAGATTACCGGAGAAATACAAAAAACTGCGAGCGAAAAACCAACAGCACCCAAATACCAGGATGTATTTGGACATACTCTGGTTGAACTGGCAGAGTTGAATTCAAAGATAATGGGAATAACCCCGGCCATGCCTTCGGGTTCATCAATGAATATTATGATGAAGGCTATGCCTGATCGTGCATTTGATGTTGGGATAGCTGAGCAGCATGCCGTAACCTTCTCGGCCGGCCTTGCAACCAGGGGTATGGTTCCATTCTGCAATATTTACTCAACATTCATGCAAAGAGCTTATGATCAGGTTATCCATGACGTAGCTCTTCAAAAACTCAATGTTGTTTTCTGCCTTGATCGTGCTGGTTTTGCAGGCGCAGATGGTCCGACACACCATGGTGCTTACGACCTTGCCTATATGCGATGTATACCCAACATGATTGTTTCTGCACCAATGAATGAAGAGGACTTAAGAAATCTAATGTTCACTGCACAGCAGGAAAATATGGGGCCTTTCAGTATCCGATACCCAAGAGGAAACGGGGTCATGCCGGAATGGAGACGCCCATTAAAAGCCTTAGAAGTTGGAAAAGCGAGAATGATTTGTGACGGGGAAGATGTTGCTATCCTAAGTATTGGGCACATTGGAAATGAAGTTGTTAAAGCATGCCTTGAATTGAATTCTGAGGGGATTCATCCAGCTCATTATGATATGCGGTTTGTAAAACCTTTGGACAGCTCTGTTCTTCACCACGTATTTAAGAAGTTTAAAAATGTAATTACGGTGGAAGATGGTTGCATACAGGGCGGCATGGGAAGTGCAGTACTCGAGTTTATGGCTGACAATAACTATTCATCAAACATGGTCAGACTTGGAATACCTGATAAAATAATTGAACATGGTGAACAGGTAGAACTTTGGGCAGAATGTGGATTTGATAGCACAGGAATAAGGAGAGCTGTTGAGAAAATTGCAGTGACCCGGGCAACTAAAACTATTGCATCCTGACTATTTTGATTTTAATCCAAACTGAAATTCTAAACACATCATTTATAGAATCAGAATAATTTTCAATGGGTAATTACACGCTATCACCAATCATTGCCTGTCCTGCCTGTAAGAAATCTTTAGAAAAAACTGCAGAAGGATTCAAATGTAAAAACGATATCTGTAATGCTATTTACCCCGTTTATAACAAGATACCTATTTTAATCAATCCGTCAAATGAACTCTTTGAGCAAAACGATTTCAAAAGTGAAGGTGACATATTCTTCAAAACCTATAACAGTGGTCTGACACGGCTTCTTAAAAAGATTCAACCCGATATCACGTATAATGATGTCAGTGAAAAAAACTACCTCCATATTTCTGAATTATTAAAAGGTCAAAAACCACTTCGGATTTTAATTTTAGGCGGCAGTGTAGACGGTGTAGGCATCAAACATTTGAAAAATATGTTAGACGGTAATGACCTTATTGTCGAAACCGATGTTTCCTATGGTCCGAATACAACAGTAATTTGTGATGCGCATGAAATTCCCTTTATCGATGAATGCTTTGATTTGATCATTGCACAGGCCGTACTGGAACACGTACTTGATCCATTTTTATGTGTCAGGGAAATGCATCGTGTCTTGAAAGATAACGGACTGATTTACGCGGAAACGCCTTTTATGCAACAGGTTCATGGAGGTAAATACGATTTTCTGAGGTTCACACACTTAGGCCACAGACGAATGTTCAGGAAATTTAATGAAATCAATAGTGGTGTGGTCGCTGGGGCCGGATCTGCCTTGGTTTGGTCACTAAAATATTTTCTGACAAGCTTTGCAAATTCTAAGAAGATAGACCGAGTATTAAGTTATGGAGGAACATTTTTATTCTTTTGGATTAAATATTTCGATATAATTTTAAATAGAAGCAAAGGCACAATAGATGCTGCCAGTGGTTTTTATTTCTTAGGAAGGAAAGAAAAAGATTATTTACTGAGCGATAAGGAGTTGCTCGCATCTTATCGTGGGTTTAGGTATTCTTCAGAGAAATAAGTTTGTGTTTTCTGGTTCAAATAGAAAAGTATTAAACTAATGCCTTCCCAATTTTTAAATTATTGGATACTTCGATAGAGGATTTTTAAAAGCCCACTAACAGGATAAGAAGAATCGAATATTGTCCTTGATTATAAGCCGCAAGCCAAATTAACCTGATTTCGATATTAGGGAGCTAAAACCAGGCTAAAATTATTCCACTGAGTATCCGGAGCGACCATGATCTGATTTTAGAAATCAATACCTGTGTTATATGGGTTAATTCAGCCCTTTCCTCCGGGGTATTTCCGGCAAGAAATCTCGTTCTATTTTAGATTAGCAATAACCGGAAGATACCTCCCTCGGCAAGGTTTATTTTGGCCGATGCTGTTTTTCATCGGGAGGGGTAGCCTAGCAAAAGGACCACCGCCTATTTTAAATAAACCCGGGTGAAAGATTTAGCTTTTTTGCAAAACTGAATTTCATCAGATCTAATAATACTGATGCAAAAAACTAAAGCAGAACACGGGATTGTCAGAACCGAAGAGGCACAGACCTTGCTTTACAAAAAAAACAATTAATCAATTTTAACTTAAGTCGCCAAGACGGTTTACCAATCGAACACTGAACTAATACCCAAAAGAATTATTTCTTAAGTTTCAGGATAATTGGATGCAATAAATTAAATATCCTCTCAGACAACAAAAGCTTTAAAATTAATATCCAGTTATGTCTTTGATAGATAACCTGGAAATCTCTTGCTATATAATTTTTGAAACCACGTTTAATGATTTGCTGATTAAAAGGAATGTGTTCACAAATAGCTTCCTGCTGATTTACTGGGTTCAGAACGGTTTTATATCGTAAATCCTTAATTGCAGCATAATTATAAATGCCAACACCGCCAAAAGCAGAAATAACGCTATAGAGGGGTGATTTTTTGATGCTTCTATTTATAGATTTAAAAGTCCTTGCCAAAGACCCGGATGAATAGCTAAACTCATTTGATAAAGGATACTCCCAAACTGCAAACGTGTCATAATAAATTTCTGATAAACCAACAGGAGTATCCATCACACTTATGCCATTTGAAAAAACAGCTCCGGTTTTGTCTTCAAAAGAATTTATTGAATTAATCAAACCTGTTAAAGAGATTTCTATTACATCAATATCAATAATAATAACCAAGTCAATCGGGTGTTCAACTTGATTGATATGATCCAAATATAGATTTCTGTAAGAAACCATTTTATCAATCCGATGATAGGTAGTGTACGGGTTTAATATTAAATCACTCTTATCAGGAATAGTTTTAGTTCCAAAATCGTTAGAAATTATAGTAACGCCATTCGAATTTATCTTCCAATCATTTAATAAATCCTTAGTTCCGTCTTTACTGTCATTTTCAACAACCACAACTTGTGACCAAGAACATTGAGATCTCAATTCTTCAATCAAAGGAATATTAGTCCTTAAAGAATCTTCGCAATCTCTAGCTAGAGCAGCAATTAGTATGTTCTTATCAATCATTATGCTTACAAAAATAGGGGAATATTTTACTTGCTATGCAGAGGTACAATTAATAAAAGTAAAAATCAAAAACTCTAAATATAACCGCCTCCGAACAAATCATAATATATAATTTAGTCTGTAATCAATAATTCATATATTTTTACAAAATTTTCGTTCAGAGATTATAATAAGCAAAAGCTAAGAATGTTCATATTCCCATTAATTTATTTCTCAGCCTTTTTTATTGCGCTTAAAAACCTAATCTCAAGGAATAGACAAGGCGTTTTGATATTTCTGATCGTTGGTCTTCCTATTTATACTACGAGCCTTTCTGTAGCTCTCCAATCAGGCCTTGGAAATATTATACCTGTTATGCAACCTTTCAAGGAAGTACTCATCTTAATAACCCTGGGTATTGGTTTGTGGGAGATGAAAAGCCGAATCAGGTTTCAAATTATCGATTATGTTGTTTTGGCATATTTTACCTATACCCTACTTTATGTTTTTTTACCGATTGGTCAGTATAGTTTTGGGGACAAGCTCATCGCATTTAAAAGTTCAAGTTTTTTTACTATTATCTATTTTGCTGGCCGCATTTTTGACCCTGCACGTATCTACATCAGCAAGTACTTTCATTATATTTTAGCTGTTTTTATCGCAGCCGCATCAATACTATTGTTTGAAATTTTAAGCAATCAGCATTTTCAAACCCTTACAGGATATGCTGATTTCAACTTTTATTACTTCAATCAGGAATCCACAGGTAATTATGGTCTTTCCTGGACATTTGAAACCTCAACAGGACTCAGAAGATTTGCCAGCTTTTTTGCAAACCCTCTTGAGTTTGCTGCATCTACCTTATTAGCACTCGCAATACTTGCTGGTCTTTATACAGGTGATGATAACAAGATCAAAGTTGATACTTTGGGAATTATTGCTATTGTAGCCACCCAATTTTCTATTTTTTTCGCATTATCAAGATCATCACTTGCGAGCTACTTCATCATGATTTTTATTTATGCATTGATCACAAAGAAAAAACTACTTCTCAACATCATATATACCGGTTTTATAGCATTGACTGTATATTTTATATTCTTCATGCTTATAATGAACCCCGATTTATACGAATATATTTATGAAACGCTAACATTTACAAATCCTTCAAGTGTGGGTCATGTGATTGCCTGGATTGAGGGTATTGAAGCGATTGCAAGCAACCCCTTTGGCTTAGGACTGGGTGAGTCAGGTAGAGTTGCGGGCAGTTTAGGCGATACCACTGGCGGTGAGAATCAATATATTGTAATTGGTGTACAAACAGGATTGGCTGCATTATTGCTTTACCTTTGGATGCATATTTACTTTATCAAAACTTGCTGGAAATGGTACCCACTTTTAAAGGGTAAAGAAAGACAAGTTTGTTTAAGCCTGCTCTTAATGAAGATCGGTTTTATTATCCCGCTTTTCACTTCAGAACTTGAGTCTTCGGTTTACATATCTTACATCAGCTGGTTCTTTTCCGGCATATTTGTGAATATGATGGCAGGATATACCCCAGAAATTATCAAGGTGCCAATGGAAAATATTTAACAATGTCCAAATCCTAATAATTAAATTAATTTTGCAGAAATATGGACTTCGCCTAATCTATGTCAAAAAAAATAAAAATCGGACTTGACATTCGTGACCTCAGGATTGCAAAAACGGGTTCAAAAACTTATCTGGAAGAAATATATAATCAATTTAAAAGTGATAAATACGATTGTGAATTCGTTTTTTTTGACACTTCATTTCCGGTTTACACCGGCCCTTTAAAACTACTTAAATTGATTGAGCATATCCGCTTTACTATTTGGAAGCAGATTATTCTTCCAATTAAAGCTAACCTTAGCAAATGCGACATTCTATTTTGCACAGATTATTTTGTTCCGTATTTCACCCCGGGATTCAAGGCAATACCGGTATTTTATGATGCTTTCTTCTTTGAATATTCCAGTCATTATAATTCGCAATGGCTCAAGTTATTTAAGATTTTTGGTGTTAATGCTGCAAAAAAGGCACCGGTCATAATTACGATTTCAGAATACACCAGAAATAGAATTGCCTATTTCACTGGTATAGATCGCCAGAGGATTAAGGCCATCCACCTTGCGCCTAAGACAATAGCCGTAGCTGAGCCTGAACCTGGATATATTCCGACTTTCAATATCCCAACCTCAAAATTTATTTTACACGTTGGCACCCTCGAAAAAAGAAAAAATTTAGTCCGGCTGATTGAAGCCTTTAATTTGTTGAGACTTTCAGGGCATACGGAATATACGCTGATTCTTGTCGGACAACCAAGTCCGAAAAGTGACATGGACGATAGTGCTACAATTCATGAAGTTATTGAAAGATTAAACCTCCGCGAATTCGTTATCACCCCAGGCTATGCCAGTGATCAGGATTTGGCATATTTTTACAAATATGCCGAAATATATGCCTTTCCATCCATTAATGAGGGGTTTGGGGTTCCGTTACTTGAAGCTTTTCATCACCAGCTACCTGTAATTGTAGCTGATAATACCTGCCTCCCAGAGGTTGGCGGTGATGCGGTTTTATGTTTCAATCCCTTCAATGTTGATGACATAAAAAATAAAATGAAGACCCTTATTGAGGATGATGAACTTAAGTCTGAGCTGATCAGAAAGGGTAGCGAACGATTAAAGCAATTTTCTTGGGAAAAGAATGCAGCAGAATTAATTAAAACTTTTCATACAGCTCTCAATAAAAATTAGCATTTTCGTAAATTGTTAATTATTAACGTATATTCTATTTAAAAATTAGAATATTAGATACAAATTAAATCCTTGAAGAAAGCTCTAATTTGCGGGGTCTCCGGACAAGATGGTTCATACCTGGCTCAATTTTTACTGGAAAAAGGTTATAATGTGTATGGAGCTTCTCGTGATGCTCAAACTTCCCCTTTTATCAATCTGAAAAAGCTTGGGATAAAAGACGAAATCAAATTACTCTCTATAAATATTACTGATTTTGGAAACACTCTTGAGTGTATAAATAAAATTAAACCAGATGAAGTTTATAATCTTGCAGGTCAAAGTTCAGTCCGTTTATCATTTGATCAGCCCCATGAAACCCATGAAAGTATAAGTACTGGAAATTTAAATCTTTTGGAAGCAGTAAAATTTAGCAATCTGCCTATCAAATTATATAATGCCGGTTCGAGTGAGTGTTTTGGAGATAGCAGCATTCCTGCAACTGAAGATACCATTTTTCACCCAAGAAGTCCGTATGCCATAGCAAAGGCAACCGCATTCTGGCAAATAGATAATTACCGGGAAGCTTATAACCTATTTGCCTGCACTGGAATCTTATTCAATCATGAATCACCCTTAAGACCAGAACACTTCGTAACCAAAAAAATCATATCTGCAGCCTGTAAAATTCACAGAAACAGATTAAATAAACTTAGCCTTGGAAATATCAATATAGAACGTGATTGGGGCTGGGCACCTGATTATGTAGAGGCTATGTGGTTAATGATGCAGCAGGAACAACCAAAAGATTATATCATCGCTACCGGCAGGAGCCATACTTTGAAAGAATTCATTGATTTCACATTCAAAGCTTTAGATTTAAATTGGGAAGAGCACGTAGTCATTGACGAAGTGCTCAGACGGCCAACTGATTTACAAATTGGCAGGGCAGACCCAGGGAAAGCCAACAGAGAATTAAACTGGAAGGCTAAACGCGGACTCAATTCAATTATTGAGAATATGATTGAACATGAATTAAGCTACTCACATCTTAATTCTCCGAATTCCTATTAAATCATTATTTTCCTGAATTGTTTAGTATTTTCTTCCTGTTAACTTATTAAGTTTTTATAGGTTATTTTGGTGTTCTTCTTTCCTGCAATTCAAAATTAAATCATAGTTTTGCTTAACCTTATGAGTTCAGAAACAGGATTCTTCCGCAGATACAAATTCATTGTAGACCGTTTCCCAGCTGAATGGAAGAGCTATGATATTCTGACTACCCTATACCGATTATCTTTCTTTTACCTCCGCGGAATGATTCAACGCCTGTATTTCAAACGTTCAAGCGGATGGGTATTAGTTGGCAAAGGAGCATCAATACGTTATGCAAGGCATCTGAGTGTTGGAAGAGATTTCATAGTTGAGGATTATGCTGAGGTAAACTGCATGACCTACCGTGGAATTATAGCAGGTGACCGTGTAACAATCGGCAAACATGCTATCATCAGACCAACGAATATTTATGGATCTGCAATTGGCGAAGGTCTCAAAATCGGAAACAACTCAAGTATCGGGCCTTATTCCTACATAGGTTGTTCAGGTTTTATTGAAATAGGAGACAATGTGATGATGTCGCCAAGAGTAAGCATTTATGCTGAAAATCACTTGTTTGATCATCCCGAAATGAGCATAAAAGAACAGGGAGTAAAACGGGAATTTGTGAAAATAGAAGACGATTGTTGGATTGCGGCCAATACAGTAATTCTTGCCGGTGTTACCATTGGGCGTGGATCAGTAATTGCAGCAGGAAGTGTTGTCACTAAAGATGTTCCTCCTTACAGTATAGTTGGTGGGGTTCCGGCAAAAGTCATAAAAAGCCGCAAATAGATTACTAACCATGATCGATAAATATTAATCTAATATGTGTGGCATCATTGGTATAATCTCTAAAAAGGAAATAAAAAACTTTCGCTCAGATTATTTTGATCCACTCGGCCATGCCCTTGACCAGATGGAATACCGTGGGCCAGATAACAAAGGAGTTTGGATGGAAGATGGCATTTGCTTAGGCCATCGCCGCTTGTCCATTATAGATCTTTCCTCTGATGGCAATCAGCCATTTCATTCTTCCTGTGAACGGTATGTTATTGTTTTTAATGGTGAGATATTCAATTATCAGGAACTAAAATCAGATCTGAAAAAGCTCGGCCATATATTTAGAACCGAGACTGACACTGAAGTTATTCTTGCAGCATACAGTCAATATGGAGAACATTTTTGCAAGGTTCTTAGAGGAATGTTTGCCCTTGTTATTTATGATCGCAAAGAGAAGCAGGTTATTTTTGCTCGCGACAGATTAGGCAAAAAGCCACTTTTTATATTTGAAAATGAAGAGCTTATACTATTTTCTTCAGAAATTAAGTTTTTTCATGCTTTCAAAAATATAGCACTTGATATTGACGAGGAAAGCCTGTTAAATTTCCTCTCCCTTCAATATATTCCAGGGCCAGGTACTATTTACAAGAAGGTTAGGCAAGTAAGTCCGGCCAATGTATACAGGTATAACCTTGGCAAAAACCTTGGGGAAACTGTTACATACTGGAATATATTCGACTATGTCGGACAGCGAAAAGAACTAATGGAGATTGAGGAGATCGACAGCCTCATCGAAAAAAGTATAAAATACAGACTAGTTGCCAATGTCGATATTGGATTGCTACTTAGCGGAGGAATAGATTCATCCCTGCTCGCGTGTTACATGAAGCAGTTAGCCGGGAAAAAAGTAAAGGCCTTTAATGTTGGTTTTGCTGATAAATCTATTGATGAATCTGTATTTGCAAAAAAAGTTGCAGCATCTCTAGACCTCGATCTTGTAAATTTGAGGCTGGAAGACATCACAGTTGAGAATTTCTCAGATGCTATTTATCATGCCGATCAGCCACTTGGCGATTCGGCCATTATACCAACCTACCTTATTGCGAAATCAATTTCTCAGCATGTTAAAGTCGTACTATCAGGAGAAGGAGCGGATGAACTGTTTCATGGATACGATCATTATCGCTACGAAAAATATTTTTATGGTTTAGGAAAACTACCATTTGGTGGGGCTAATGCGTTGTTAGAAATTATTTCGAGCCTGGGAGTTCGTAAATTTGACCGGATCAGGAATAAATTAAGGAGTATTGAATCCTTCAAATATGATACAGGTGTTTCCCGGTGGACCTCCATTTTGAGTCCGGAATTAAGTCGCAATTACCTAGCCAATTCTTTAAAAAATACCGGAAATTACACACAACAATTTAATGGTTTCCTTCAGAACTTCGGAAAAAAATCAGGGAAACTTGAGTCAAGTCTCATGCTCGATTTGCTGACATGGTTGCCAGACGACCTATTAGTAAAAACTGACCGGATGATGATGGCCTGTAGCGTAGAAGCCCGCACCCCATTTCTGGATCATCAGTTGGTTGAAGAAGTAGTTAAATCCTCTTCCCAATTTAATGACAATTTATTTCAGTCAAAAAACTATCTGAGACAGTTGTTAAAGAAGAAATTGCCACCAGCTGTTTCAGAGCTAATATCAACCCGCCCGAAGCAGGGATTTGAAACTCCAAAGCTTCAATGGATTAATTCCAGCCTCAGCGAGCTTTCTTCCTATTTATTTTCTGAAGAAAACCTTAAAAAGAATCCATATCTGAATTCAGACATGGTACTTACATTATGGAATAATTCAAAAAAACGAATGCCAGGAACAAATTATCGCTTAGTCTGGAATATTTTTTGCTTCTTGGAGTGGTACAGACAACATGAATCTAAATTCGGACTTAAGTGATGAGCACTAATGTACTGATGGTTGGTCACAGTGGTGATATGTATGGCGCAAGCCGATCATTGATTAAACTGGTTCGTATTCTAAACGAGCATTATAATGTATATGTTTTATTGCCAGATTCAGGTAGCTTGTCTGCTGAACTAAAGGCTATACTACCTGACGAAAGGATTCTTTTGAATGAAAATCTTTACATTTTCACACGTAAATCTTTCAAATTAAAATATATCCTATCTACCCTTATTCGATTCATCAACAATCTAATTTCTATCAGAAAAATTATTCTGAAATACGATATTCATATTATTCATACCAATTCGGGAGTAGTTCCGGCTCCAGCTTTGGCCGCCAGAATTTCAGGAAGAAAACATATTTGGCATATCAGAGAATGGTTTGGGGATTTTAAAAGGTTCTGGCCATTTTACTCGGCATTTATAACCCATTTTTCAGACAAAGTGGTGTGTGTATCAAAGACCATGGCCGATCAATTCCATGGGCATAAAAAGGTTTTGAGCATTTATAATGGTTTTGAGATTCCTCAAATCAAAACCGAAATATCAATCTCTGAAGAACTTCAGCAAGGCTTGAATCAAGCAGACCTGGTTCTGGGTTGCACTTCGAGGATCAGGCTAATTAGAAAAGGTCAGGAATACTTAATCGAAGCAATTGGGATTCTTACTCAAAAAACTGGTAAAAATATTCAGGCAATATTAATCGGAGATTATGTACCAGGCTATGAGTGGCAAAAAGAAAACATTACTTCACTTATTAAAAAATACCATCTTGAAAACCGGATACATTTTCTGGGACATTTAACTAATCCGCTTCCTTATTATAAATTATTTGATGTTTTTGTCTTGCCTTCAGGCGAGCCAGAACCTTTTGGCGGTGTTATCATGGAAGCTATGAGTTTAGGATTGCCTGTGATTGGCTCAAATGCCGGAGGAACGACAGAACAAATTGCTAATGAACAAAATGGTTATTTGTTTGAAAATAAAAATGCAGTAGACCTTGCCAATAAAATCGAACTTTTCCTGGATGATCCTTTAAGCATTAAATTATTTGGAAGTTGCTCAAGGGAAAGGATAGAAAAATATTTTAGTTTAGATCTTCATAAGGATAATGTTCAGAGGCTTTATGAGGAAATTATTGATTGAGGGTAATGGTACAGTGATAACGCCAACCAGAAGGAACGGACTAGAGGGTGCTGGTACGGTGATAACACCGACCACAGGGAAATATCCTGAATGAAAAATAGCAACTCTGACTAGCAAAATCCTAATAAAATCATTGGAGCAGTTGGAGGTTCCCGCTTTCGCGGGAATGACAAGCGCTGTTGGGGGTGAGGAGATTCCAGCTTTCGCTGGAATCGGTTCAGGAAACTTATCACTTTTAATCAACCAATTCCCCCTGGTTGGTGTTATTACCAATCAAGTGCTTTGAGTGTGCTTATGGTACGGTGATAGCACCGTTCAGAGGGCAATTGCAATATCCGAAATACCTAAAGACAAAAATGTGTAGAAGGGCTACATCATTTATTGTACGGTTCCGCATTTCGATTCCAGCGAAAGCTGGAATCTCCCT
>Ga0315899_10006168_pt1 | contig 12899 bp, 13 predicted proteins | sample LakEriMetagenome_2_FD_203518 | JGI IMG/M metagenome (GOLD analysis project Ga0315899, IMG submission 203518) | Freshwater fungal communities from buoy surface, Lake Erie, Ohio, United States - Buoy 4 MA112 | ecosystem: Environmental > Aquatic > Freshwater > Lake | place: USA: Lake Erie, Ohio...
CCATTGAGTATCTCGTTCTGTGCTGCCTGCGCCTCCGTGACGGCCTTTGTCGCATCAACCTGTGCCTTCTGCGCATCAACGACATCACGCTGTGCGTCTGCGATTGCTTCATTTGCGTCAGCAACCTCTGCAGCAGTAGGACCATCACGAAGGTCAATCAGGGCTGCTTCTGCGTCTGCCAACTGGTTTGTTGCATCACGGACTGCGATTTGTGCTTCGGCAATCGCACGCTCGTTCGGCTGTGCTCGCCGTTGCAACTTCTCCAGTTCTTTCTGCGCATCTGCGAGGCGATACTGCGCCATCGTGACTTCATCTGTGGCTTCCTGCACGCTGCGTGCAGATGCAGGCTCATAGAGGTCGTTCAGACGCTGCTGTGCGTCAGCGAGGCGTTCCTGTGCATCACCGACACGCCGATTTGCGCTCTCTAGCCTGTCCTGTGCATCAGCGAGGCGTTCTGCAGCCTCAATCGCTTCTTTGCTGTCTGCTGCGTATCCCTGCGTTACATTGTTGAAGTGCTGTTGTGCCTCAGCAACCTTCTCTGTCGCAGTCCTTTGCCGTTCTTGAGCGTTCGTGACCTGTTTGATGGCCTGCTCAATCGCACGATTCTGGCTGTCCCATGTGCGGAGGCTCTGGATGTAGTCCTCTAGGCGTTCTTGCGCTGACTTCACTGCGCCACCTGCGCCACCTGCGCTCTTGCCTGTATCATCCAACAGGCCGAGGATGCCGTCTAGGTCTAGTCCTGCGAGTGCTTCATCAAATGCGTCAGTGGCTGCTGTTGCGTCCTCAAAGCCTTGCGTGACGACACCGAGTGCTTTATCCATGGCGATTTGGTCAGTGCGCAACTGCCGTGTGATGACCATCAACTTCATGAATCCGATTACCTGCTCATCAGATGCACGCCGGAGTTGTGGGAACGCCATACGAAGGTTCTCAATAGCGACACGCTGTGCCGACATCGCAGGACCAGACTCTTCTATCTTGTCTAGGCTGAATGATGACCAATCAGCCCATGATGCAATCTCATCTACGAGGCCGGCGATGTTCCCTGTTCCCTGTCGTACAAACTCATCAACATCACGCAGGTTGAAGCCGAACTGCAGCAGCGTGTCTGCTCCACGCTTGAAGCCTTCATCTGCCAGATAGAGATCAGCGAGTGCCTGCTGCTGTGCTTCGCCCTCTAGTTTGAGTGCTTCAGCGAAGGCAATCGTCTGATCTACGGCAGTTGCTTTGCGTGCTGCATAGATGCCGTAGACAGTAGCAGCGACACCGATGATGGCTGTGACTGCACCTGCGAAGCCAAGCGCAATGCCAGAGACTGTTCGCAGGGAGATGCCGAAGGTATCAACAGCCACTTTGCCGATAGCGAGCACGCTTGTGTAGACGGTTGTTGCGACTTTGAGTGCTGCGAACGCACCAACGAGGCCGAGGATAATCTTTCCGAATGTTCCTAGTCCACTGATTGCATTGATGACTTTGCCTGCGAGATAGGCAAATGCTTCACCGAGGCCACGCTCCCCGACCAGTTGTGCGAACACGCCAACGGCATCAGCGACAGCACTCACAGTTGGTGCGAGTGCTCCACCAAGCGAGATCGCAACATCCTGCACCTTGTTCTTCGCAATCGTTAGTTGCCCTGATAGTGACTGGATTTGGCGATCAGCGACTGTCTGGGTCACGCCACCTGCAGCCCTCAGGCCATCTTCGTATCTCTTGATCTGTTCGCTCGTACCGATGAGGCCGAGTAGCACGGTTTGGCTTTCATCATTGAAGCCCAACATTGTGAGGATGGCCTTCTTCTCGGCATCAGACTTGCCCTCGAGCGCATCTTCAACATCTCCGATGATGCCGGACATCGCCTGTAGTTCTCCAGCAGAATCAAACACAGTGATTCCGTACTGCTGGAATACCTTGTTGTTCTCTAAAGCCCTGCGCTGCAGTTCACGCAGCACGATTGCGAAGCGTGTTCCTGCTTCCTCGCCCTTTACGCCTTGGTCAGCGAATGCTGAGAGGACTGCGACTCCCTCTTCCACGGTCATGCCAACGGAACGCATGGCTGCTGCTGCCTTGTTGGTCAATGCTGCAGACAACTGCTCAACACTGGCATTCGCCATGATGTTGCCCTGCACTAGAACATCAGCGACACGAGCCATGTTCTCCATGTTCACAGCAGCATCACTGCTCTTCAGGCCGAGCGCACTTTGCGCATCAGCCAACAGTGATGTTGCTACCTCTAGGTCAAACATTCCGGCCTGAGCGAAGCGAGTCACAACAGGCAGTGCCTGAATGGACTGCGAGGCATCAAGACCAGCAGAAGCGAGGAAGAAGTACGCTTGTGCTGCCTCTTGCGCTGAGAAGAGGCTGTTCTTCGCCATCTCACGAGCAGCGTTGCTCATGTTGGTGCGCATCTCTTCTGTGACATTGCCCATGATGGCAAGCGATTCGTTCATGGCCTGATCAAAGTCCATGAAGTTCTTGACGGCGAGACCACCGACTGCGCCGAGTGCAGTCCCGACCTTCGCTAGACCTGTCGCAAGTTTCGTTGCTGCCGTATCCAGCGTCGTCATCACGAAGCCAGTCTTTAGAGCAGCACCTTCTAACTTCTGGAAGTCTTTGATGGCTTTGCTGATGCCACGAGCATCAAAGGTTGTAACGATGGGAACATTGATTGCCATTGCTAGACACCGAACCTTCCGAAACGATTGCGTGTCTGGCTGCTCGCACGAGCCGACGCTGCCTGATACTGCGAGATGCCACCTGTGCGAGATACGACGAGGCGTTCTGCTTTATCCATCTCACGCCGGATTGCACGCTCAACCTTGTGGATGTTCTTGCGCACTGTCGGCCACATGACACGAGAGGCGTTTCCGTACCCTGTCTTGAGGTTCTCCGACAATGTGTTGCCTCGTGTCTGCGTGTTCTGCGCCATGTCAAAGATCATGGCTGCACCATTGCGTTGCGTGATGCGGAGAACAGGCCAAGTGTCGCTACCTGTGCGCTTGCGTCCACCGACACGAGAGTTCACCTGTTGGCGCACTTTGCCGATCTTGTAAACAGGGTATGGACCACGACGACGCTTTGAAGACTTCGCCTCGGTCATCATGCCTGTGAGTATCTTGGTTGGGAATGCTGCACGAACATCCTTCACCAATGGGTCTGCAGCCTGCTTCAGTGCCGTTTCTGTCGCTCGGTACAGTTCTCTGTCTACATAGCGCAACTCTTGCAAGACAGGACCGAAAGCCTTTACATCCACTGTCATCTGCAAGCGTGCCACAGTGCGATCTTACTTTCTGCCGTGCTGCTGCTTGTTGCGCCTCGTCACGATCTGCAGCATCGCATTGAGCATGTTCTCATCCTCTTGCAAGAGGACTGATGGTGGAATGCCTGTCTCAACAGCGAGGAAGGAGATCAGCCATGTGGCTGATCCTTCTCTAAAGGGCTGTCCACCTGCTCCGGCTCATCTGCAGCGACTGTCTCCAGTGCAGCCACAGTGCGCAGCCAGTCAGGATCAAAGACCTTCTCCGTCTTGCCCTCAAACTTCAGGACATGCCACGCAAGCCAACTGAGGTCGGTGAGGCGCATCTCGCGCTCTAACTTCATGACGCTCTTGTTCCAAGTGCGCTCAAACGCCACAAAGTCTGCGAATACTGCCGTGACGGTATCGCTCTTACCGTCTACATAGTTCACTTTGAGTGTGATCTCCATCGCTGCTCCTAGAGATTGTTGTGTGGACTAGATCAGGCAGTTGCCTTGGCGAGCGTTCCACCAGTGAAGGTGAGCGTCGTCATGGCGAGTTCGCCAACGCCACCCATGATCGGAGTGTGCGAAGCGAGGTAGGCGTTGGTGATCGTGTAGGACGGATTGGTCGCAGACACTGCACCACTCGTCGGCTTCAGAACCACAGTCGTGCGAGTGCCAACCAGCGGATAGATGGTGGCCTCCACGCTGGAAGCAGCGAAGTCCTGCATCAGGCTGATCTCGCAGGAGTTGTTCTGAAGGCCAGCGTCGTACTCGTGACCAGTGGAGCCGAACGCAGTGACCTCAATCTGATCCTTCTCGTAGGTGAGGGTCACAGAGTTGGCGTGATCGCTGAGTGCGACAGCATTGATGGTGATGGAAGCGTCGGTGAGAACGATCTTCGGCATTTGGTTTACTTCTCCTTGCTCTGTGCCTCAGTTGAGGCTTCGGCTTCTTTGGTCTGCTTCGCTGCGACTGGCGTGATGTGCTCGCCCTCAATGAGTGCGTCAATGTTCACGCCAGAATCATCTCCGAGCGACACGATTGCGCCACGCTTGCCGAGGCTGCATACATCGCTTGTGATCTTGTATTGCTGCGTCATGCAGGCTCCTTCGTTACGCATGGACTGTGAGTTGGAACTGAACGGAGAGGAAGTTTGCATCCGCTTCGTTTACAGCGACAACATTTGCTGCAGAGGACAGTATCAGGGTCTGTACCACTCCACCGAGGGTTCTGTCGCTTTCTAGTGCTGCACGGATGCTTGTTGCACCTGTTGGCGAAAGGTACGCATCTAGTGCGTCGTTCGCTGTGCGATCTGTGTATCGCCCAACAACGACATTGATGGTAAAGGCCATCTCAACATCTCCAAGTCCCATCGCTCTGTGGTAGGTCACTGAGGTCAGTTCAGGAAATGCGAATGGAGGGTTGATCTGTTCCGGCTGGAACGAGTAGGTGCGCAGACCGCTGACTGTGCTGAGGGCAGTCTTGATCGCATCAGTAACGGCGCTGATAGATGCAGGCATCAGGCGATACCCATCAAACGATACGGATTGAGAAGGTCTCGGACATCGGGATCAACGGCACGCACCTGAATCGCCATGTCAGAGAAGCCAATCACGCCGAGTGCAGCGTTCAGTCTGGCGAATCCACGCATAGAGAGCAAGACACATGCTTCCCGAATGTCATCAGGGATTGCGTTCCATCCCCATTGTGCCGTCACACGCACCAACGGCCTGTCAGGACCATACTGCAGAGGGAAGGTCTTGCCACCGATTGCAGTGATGCGTCGGTAAGGCCGGCTCTGAAGCGTTGCGTTCAGTGGCTCTAGTTGGTAGTCCGTACCCTGCGTCCAGACAGTTGAGAAGGTTCCATCTGCATTGTCGTCTGTTGCAACGGTAACGCTGCTGTTGGCGATGTCGTTCTGCAGGGGCTGTGTGTATGAGTTGAACGGATACATCGTGATTGCCGTAGATGAGGTCTTGTAGAAGAACCTTCCGCAGTATCCGTCTATCCGGCGTGATGCTCCCTCAATCGCATTCTCAATGAGGGCATCATCAGTGTTGTCTGTGAGGCGCAGCGCAGCCTTTACTTCTGCGAGTGTGCAGTATCCATTCGTGACTGCCACTGTCAGTCTTTCTTCGTCGTGCGCTTCTTCGCAGCAGGCAGCACGGCACGCTCTTCAGCAGGTGCAATGCTCGCTGCTTCTGGTTCTCCTGCCACGCCATGCGAACGCAGTTGCTGCTCAACAAGGGCAGCACGCTCTTTCAGGCCACGCTGGATGTATCCACGCAACTCGGCCTGCAGCGCAGCGATGTCTCGCTCTTTGCTGTTCATGTTCACTCCGTTCTAGTCAGGATGCGCTGGAGGCTCCCCCGACAGCAGCCTCCAGCGCAATCCTAGACCACTCAGAAGGTCGGAGTGACCAATCCGGTTCCGCTGATCTTCGCCCAAGCGTTCGGATAGCGATTCGCCGTGTAGGCAGCGTATCCGTAGACCACGGCGAGGACATCCAACTCTGCAGCCTTCGGCTGATCAAAGCGGAGGTACATCGGAGCAGCACCATCTTCCCACAGGTGGAGTTCCTGCAGGTTGCCGATGAACACGACATCTTCGTTGGTTCCGGCTCCGTTGCTCGTGGTGACATTCGCATCGGTGATGATGGGCAGACCAGCGATCTCGTATCCGCTGTTTCCGTACTGCGCAGCACCATTGCCCGAAGCCATGCCGTTCATGTTGCGAGGCGCAGGCACGACGAGGGGACGGTTGGTCGTGTCCAGCGCAGCCATGATGAACGCCAGACGGCGAGGATGCATCACGACAACATTGGGACCAGCGAAGAAGGTGGTCTGCACCTTCTGGATCGCATCCATCAACTTCGGCCAGAACTCCGCAGCAGAAGGCGAAGCGTCGGTGTAGGTGACGCTCTGACCAGCCGAGGCCAGCAGTTCAGCGACGACCTTCGCATCCAACTTCGTGTGCCACGCCGAGATGAGGTCGTTCATGACGATGCTGTCCACGCCAGTGCCACGCTCCAGAGCCTGTCGGCTCACGGTCTGCTGACCAGCGATGGTCTCAACGGAGATGTCCAACTTCGTGTCATCCATGTTGGTCTCCGAGACAGCAGAACCTTCGGTCTGCACATCAACGCTGGAGCCAGTGGTGATCTTGGAGATGGAGATGGTCAGACCCTGAGCAGGCAGCGGATGCTTGCGAGCAGCGTCAGCAACAGGCCGTCCGGCTCGTGCATACGGAGCAGCGAGGTCGGTGAGGTACTGCGGAACGACGAGGCCGGCGAAGTTGGCACTCGTGACATCACGACGCTCAATGCGCTCTTCGCTCATGTGGCGAGCAAGACGCTCACGAGCCTCAACATCGCCGTTGAACTGTGCGTTGAAGGCATCCACGAGGAAGTTGTTGCTGGCGTTCTTCTCGTAGGTACGAGCCTCACGCTTCACTTCCACGATGGCAGTGTTGGTGCGCACCTCAGCAGCAGCCTTGCTGCGAGCCTCGAGTTCCTTGTGCATCTTGATGGACTCATCCAGATCGGCAGCACTGCGAAGCGCAACGGCGATCTTGTCATCCTCTTCAGCAGTCAGTTCACGAGCCTCGGCCTCAGCCACAGCAACGATCTGCTCGGCCTCAGCGAGAAGGCTGTTCCGCTTCTCGGTGATCTTCTCGGACATGGACATTGTTTGTTCCCCTTTCACGGGATCGGTGTCAGTTGTACCAAGTGATCGGACAAGTGACCTTCAGATCGGCTTGTGATCGGCTTGCGCTTTACGGAGTTGAATCTGCCGTTTACGCACATTCAATGCCGTTGTGTTCGGCAGAGTAACAGTCTCTGTGCTGTTTCTGCTGCGAACCTGCGCCACAGTCTGCTCATAGGCAGGATAGGTGACGACCGAAACATCAAAGAGTTTCACTTCACGCAGTTCACGAGTGCGCTTGTCAGTGCTCCATGAATCCTTCACGGTCTCAAAGGCGAAACTCATCTGGCTGATATCGCCACGACGCAGCGCAGAAAGAATCTTCGCAGCATCAGGATTGTTCGTATCCAACTGCGCCTCAACACGCAGGCCGTAGTCATCCTCTTCAAGAAGAAGAGTGCCGGAACGACTGCGTGCCAACGGCACTCCTTCATGGTCAATCAAGAGGCGAACATCAGCACCATCTTTGATGGTCTTGCGGAATGCGCCACGCTTCACGAACTCTGTCCACGGCAACGGCTCGCTCGGGCTGTCAAAGACCGCTGCATAGCCGACAAGCGTGCTGCCATCACCAACAGAACGCATCTCCAGATTGGAGTAAGCAATGCAGCGATTACCAGTTTGCTGAATGACCCACGACTTCGGGATTGTGACGCAGGCTTCCACTTCCACTGTGAGGCCATCGGTGGTTTCTTCCTCGCCATCTTCCATTGGTTCTGCTTCTGGCTGTGCATCTTCCATCGGCATCTCTTCTGGCTGCTCGCCATCTTCAGGAAGCATGATGGCGTTCTGCTCCCAACTGCGCTTCACATCCAGTTGTTCAACGATGCTATTTGCGTAGGTCATTGCTCGTTTCGCTCCAGCCTTTGTTCCATCGCTTCCCCATAGGAGATGAGCGACATAGCCTGCCGTGATTTCTCCACCTTCAATCGCATCCAAGTCTGGCATGTGCCGTGCTATCCAAGGACCGATCTTGCGCCACTTTGCTTCTGTGACTGTTCCTGCAGCCATCTTGCGTGCATCTTCCACTGTTTGTGGTTGCAGGCCATCTCCGCTGTATCCCTCTGCATGCAGTTTGAGGCCTTTGCGTGCTGCTGCACGCATGTATGAAGGAGGTGCGAGGTTGACTGCACGCACTTCACCAACAGGCTCAATACCTTCGCTGATACTTACTGCAACCATCTGATCAATCGCATCTTGCTTGGTGCTATGGCACGCAAGTGTTTCTGCTTCGCCGTCAGCATTGATCTTCACAGTTGCCCAACCTGCACAGTCAGGCTGCGTATCACTAATCCCGTAAGGCATCAATCCACATCCGGCGTAAGGACACGCACTTCCTGCGTGTCTGCAGCAACGATTGCATAGAGTGGCTGTCCTGCAGGCAAATGCAACTCAAAGGGGACAGCGTGCTTCTCTGTTGCCATGCCGTTCGCTGCAGTGACATTTGAGCCACCGATGTAGACACTGCCGTTGCCAAGAACATGCAGATAAACAGTACGATTGATGTTGTCTGCAGGAACAATCACTGAAGCGGTTGTGCCTACCGTGAATGACGCACTGTTCATGCTTGCTTCTCCGCATCTTCTCCGAGGAACGGAAGGTCTGGCGTTCCTGCCATTGGTGCTCCGGGGAGATTGAGGACAAACCTGTCTCCACCTTCGTATGGCTCTCGGTTCTCAATGTGGCGTGCTTCATTCGGTGTGAGCATGCCAGCAGATATCTGCATCTGTGCTGCTCTGATGCGTGTTGCGAGGTCTGCACGCATGAACTCATCTGCATTGAAGTGCAACCGTTGATTCGCAGGCACGAGATCAGACAGGGCATCCTCTAGTCTCCGCATCCAAGGAAGCAGTGTGTGGCGCACGAAGATGATGCCAGCGGATTCAACATTCTGATAGGTCTGGCTGTCTCCACCTGTACCGAGGATCAGATGCAGTGGGATGCGATAGAAGCGTGCGATCTCTCGCACGAGTTGCTCTCTGTGCGCCATCGTGTCCATGTCTGCAGCAGATGCAGTGATCGGCTTCCACTTCAGGCCACCTGTGAGCACAGCAGGCTTTCTGTTCTTGTAGTGCGTATCAATCCAAGTTTCACGCAGGATTTGTGCCTGTTCTTGCGTCAGCGTTCCATCTGTCTCTAGCACGCTGCTCGGAGTGCCTCCATCGCCGTACCACGCAGAAAGGAACCTATTGATGGCAATGTCTGTGCCAATGATGTTCCTGAGGACATCAATCGGTGAGATTCCGAGAGGCTGATTAGGCATCCGCATCCACACGATGTGCTTTATCTCACTGCTGTCGTAGACATCCTTGCCGATCTGATACTGAGGCTTGCCGTCAGTGGTGACCTTCACTCGCACCTTTGATGGGTGGATGTTGCGGATTTCTAGCGGATAGATGCCCTTCATGGGAGTCCACCAGAACGCATTGCCATGAATCGCCAGCGTTGCGATGGTCTGCTGCACGAAATCAAACATCAACTGTTCATCGTTCGGCCTCTTGAACACAGAGGGCAACGGCATGTTCTGCCATCTACCTTGTTTGTCGTTCTGCAGAGACAGAGGCATTGTTGCAACGCTGTCTGCCAGCAGTGTAACTGATGCTGATACTGCGCTCGAGGTGAACGCTGTTCCCTCGTTGACGACTTCGCCAGACCAGTTGCCGAAGATTGGGCGTGCTGTGAGTTGGTTCGGGTCAATGCTCGTTGGAAGAGCACGACGCTCAGGCCGGAAGAGGCTCACGAGTTGGCCTCACATGCAGCAACAAGGATGATGCCAGACACGATCATGGAAAGCGGAATGTTGATCATTGCGACACCTGCGCAGGCTAAGAGTGCTCCAACTGCTTCTACGGCGAAGAGGATGCGTTTCTTCATTCCATCACCATACTGACTCAATCGTAGGAGATGGCGTGTTGCTCTGCCGTCTTGTTGCTCTGTCTAGTGCCATGCACATTGCAATCGCTGCGTCAATCTTGCGCTTGCTGCGTCCTTTACTCAGTCTCCAGCCTGCTTCTGTCATGCGCTGTGCTGCAGACAATACTTGGTCTGTGAATGTTGGTGATCCGTCATGCACAACTTTGCCGGACACGATCATGTCGTAGGCATTGCCACAGGCCGGAATCATGCGTTGTGATGATTGTGGGAACTCCAGCATTGGCAGGCCGTCATCTAGCAGTGCTTCTGCGCTGCGCTGGAAGAACGCCGGATCGTATGCAAACTCACGAATGTTGTATTTGCTGTGTAGTTCACGCAGGTGCATTTCAATCGCTGAGATGTCTATGGCTTCAGCATCTGGATGCCAGATACGGCACGACAGATGCACTTTGCCGTCCTCCTGTGGCTGTGCAAGCACGACAGCGATGGAGTCGTGCTTTAGTGCCATGTCAATCCCAACAAACGCTTCAGCATCAGGATTGATGTCCGTTGTGCCTGTGCATTGTTCCCATGCGCCGACAGGAAGCCAACTCTCCTGTGTTCTAACCCATTGGTTGAGCCTGAACCTGCGGAACGCCATCTCGCTTGTTTGCCGTGCTGATACCTCTAAGTCCTCACGGTCTAGAAGGCCGAGCGTTAGGTTCGGGTTGGCTGCAATCCACTGTGCTTCATCGGTGATGCTGCAGTCGGTCTTGCCTTCCCACCAATAGAAGCCGAAGGCCTCATCCTGCTGCTCATTCGCTACAACTGATTTGCCGTACTGATAAAGCCTTCCTGCGAGCGAGTTGAGATCAAAGCCTGCAGTGGTGATGGCAATAGTGAGAGGGTCTACTCGTGCGCCAGAGCCGAGCGTCAGCGCATCCCAGAGGTCATCGTTGTGCTGGACATGCAACTCATCAAACACAACGAGTGATGGGTTGAGGCCTTGCTGCAGTTTGCCGTCAGATGAGAGGACACGATAAACGCCTCCGTAGCGTCGTACCTCAATCGCATCACGGTAGACATTACATTCCTTGCTCAACATCGGGCTTTGCAGAATCTGCTGCTTGGCTTCATTGAACACAATGCGTGCCTGCTGCCTGTCGCCTGCTGCTGAGTAGACCTCTGCTCCAGCCTCGCCAGCGAACAGGCCATAAAGTGCAAGCGTAGAGCCGAGCAGCGACTTGCCTTGTTTGCGTGGAAGGCCAACGAGGACACGCCGATAGCGCAGTTTGTTATCTAGCCTGCGTTCCAGCATGGCCTCTAAGAGCCACTGTTGCCACTCAGTGAACTGAAGAGGCTCGCCGGCTCTAACACCTTTGGTTGTTGTGAGCCATTGTTCTGCAAACTGCGCTACGAGCGCACCATCAGACTGTTTATGCAGACGCTTTGTGTAGAAGGTTGGTTGCCACTGCTTCTTAGGATTGAGCACGCTTCGCTGCGACACGGTTACGGAACTCCTGCAGTGCATCTGACTGCTCGCTGGATGTGCCAAAGCGTGCTCTGTCTGTCGGTGTGAAGCCAAGTTGTGCGAGGTTCTGCGCTATCTGCTTCTCCAGCATTCGCAGTGCTGCTCTGTCTCTCCACTCCATGCCCTTCCTGAACATGCGATCACGCAAGATCGCTCTCTCGTCAGTCTGCTCACAAACAAGCAGAATCAACTCTCTATCGCACTGTCTATGCAGCCACGGAGAACCAGATTCCCAGATCATTTGCCAGAGTTGCATCCCCGGACCAAGACCACCATTTGCGTTCTTCATCAAAGGGCGATGTGGTTCAGGAACGCTTCTATCTACGACAGGAAGTGTTTGGACAGAAGCCAACGCAGGAAGTTTGCGTTTGCCCGGATTTCCAGTTCTGATCTTCTGCTCAACTGGTTTCGGTTTGCGTCCTGTTGTTGCCATCGCATCAGACTCTAACAACGCAGCACATGCGTTTCGTGCATGGCAGAAAGTGTGCAGTTTCGCGGTCGCGCACGCTGGCACGGCACAGGGGGGAACGGCTGCTCTGGCTGGCAGTAAACGCAGGTGCTGGCTGAGGTGCATACTCCCTGCTAGATCGCATGATTTGTGCGTTTGCCCTGCTAGATCGCATGATTTGCCTGCTGGCCTCAGGGTCGGCCTGTGCTGGCCTGTGCTGGCTTGGTGGCCTGTGTGGTGCTGGCTGTGCGCAGGATCGCTGTAATCGCTTTGTAGGAGGCAATGCTGGAGGCTGCTGGCGTGTGTTGGGCTGGCTGTGGCGTGCAGTGCTGTGCCGTCATGTTGCTTTGTGTGGTGGCTTTGTCGGCCTCAGTGCTGTGGTGGCACTGGCCTGTTGCCTCGTCTGCTGTTGCAGGAGCGATGTGCTGGCAGCAATGGAGAGGAGATGTCAGATGGAATCAGATGGTCTGCTGTCCATGGATCGTTGGGTCTAGCACCTTCACCGCAGAGCCAGCAGACGGTTGCGTTGTCTCTGATCTGTTTCGCTCTCTTCCGATACTCTCTGTCGTAGTGAGGTCTGATGCGGTGGCTGAGTCTGCGTGTCTCGTGCCGTGTGTGGCACGCCTCGCATCTTGTTCCGTTTGTTTGTGTGATTCCGCATGTCAGGCATGCCCTCGGCATTTGCTTCATTTGCGTCTGCTGTTGCCGTAGCGGAATGCCTGCTTCCACTGCACCTGTACCTCAGTGCGACTGTCCATCTCCTGTGTTCCCCATTTGCCTTCCTTCTGTACGAGTTTGACGAACTGTGGGAAGCGTCTGTGCAGTGCTGCTGCTGACTTGGCGTGGCCTGTGAGTGTCCTGTTAGTGCTGTTGCCTCCTGCCGTATTGTGTTGGTAGGTGAAGCATCTGTCGTAGATCACTGTGTTTGCGTATCCCTTTGTGAGTGCATCTAGTGTGATGTAGAAGTCCTCCATGTATTTGCAGTCTTTGTCATCTTGATACATCGCATCAAAGCGGATGTTGGCTCGCTGCATCACATCAGTGCGTAATCCGTAGGTTGAGTAGGCACGCCCGACTGCCTTTGTTGGTGCGAGGACACGGTTGTTGCCGTTGTGTGAGGAGATGC
>Ga0315899_10006169_pt1 | contig 12899 bp, 18 predicted proteins | sample LakEriMetagenome_2_FD_203518 | JGI IMG/M metagenome (GOLD analysis project Ga0315899, IMG submission 203518) | Freshwater fungal communities from buoy surface, Lake Erie, Ohio, United States - Buoy 4 MA112 | ecosystem: Environmental > Aquatic > Freshwater > Lake | place: USA: Lake Erie, Ohio...
TCGCGGCAGTAACAGCGGCATGGAGAGTGCCAAAGAAGCTCTGAAGTTGTGGCAGCGAAAAGTGCTGTGCATCCATCTCTATCGGCTCCCAAGCCCCTGGCACAAGGCACGTAAGGAGCACATTAGGAACACATTAGGAACACATTAGGAACACATTATATCTATCGGCTCCCAAGCCCAAGACACCATTAGCAACACATTAGGAACACATTAGGAACACATTAGGAACACATTAGGAACACATTAGGAACACATTAGGAACACATTAGGCACATATTATCTCTACAAGACACCATTAGCAACACAGTAGGACCATATATGCATATATGTATATATATACACATATACATACCCCCATCACCCAGCGCGATCATGAGTCCTCCAGTAGATATATATAGAGATATATATACATAGAGACATAGAGACATAGAGACATAGAGACATATATACATATACATACCCCCATCACCGAGCGCGATCAGGAGGCCTCCGGTAGAGGTACTCCGGACATTTGTAATATACAGCAGCGGGGACCGAAGCACCTCGGCCTTTCCCGCGCCCCCCCCATTCCCTGGCCGGGAAGAGGGCACGGGCATCATCACGTGTATTAAGTGCGACTTCGTGAGCGCCAATACCTAATACAAAAGAAAGAAAAGGGCTTATTAATCTAACACCGCATATATGTATGTGTGTGTGTGTGTGTGTGTGTGTGTGTGTGTGTGTGTCAATACCTAATACAAAAGACAGAAAAGGGCTTATTAATCTAACATACCTCCAAAATTACCTAATACAAAAGAAAGAAATTGGCTTAAAATACCTAATACAAAAGAAAGAAAAAATACCTAATACAAAAGAAAGGAAAAGGCTTATTAATCTACCCTACCTCCACACAAATTCTCAAAGTCAGTGGTCCGTGTCACTCTCAAAGTCAGTGGGCCGTCCATGTACGAGAGGCGGATATAATAAAAATATAAACAAAAAACAAAAAATATATAACAATAGGTCCTACTATACCTCCAACCCGTCCATAGACGAGAGGCGGATATAAGCCTCAGCTAACGAAGCCATGCCGTCGTCCATCAACATTAAGGTTGGCAACTCGTCCCCCTCCCCTGCCCCCACCCCACCCCCCGCCCCCCCTTTCCCCCCACCACCAGTGGGACCCCCCATCCCCCCTCCCTCCCGTCCCTTCCTTTCCTTGCCCCCCTCTCCACCGGAGGAGGCTGTGTGGGGGGGTGTTGGGGCTGTGTGGGAAGGTGTTGGGGCTGACGCGGTAGAAGGACAGTGGGCGGAGAGACTAGACATGAGTTTGGTTAGCTGCTTCATGTCATGGTGCCCCACTACAACCTGGTTTAGGGTTGCGGGTAGGGTTCAGGGTTGGTTTTTGTTAGCTGCTTCGTATCATGGTGTCGCACTACAACCTGGTTTGGGGTTTAGGGTAGGGTTTAGGGTTGGGTTTTGTTAGCTGCTGCATCATGGTGTCGCACTACAACCTGTAGCGGAGCTTGGCGGACACCATCGGCACCCGGAGCAAACTGAATCTGGACGTGCATGCCATCGCTGCCGGTCTTGACGCCTTTCACGCGCGACAGCGGGATGCTGACAGCTGACACAGGCTGCGTGTAGGTTGGCATTGCCTCCACGTAGAGCAGGTGCGTCAGCGTGTGACCAATAGCAGCCCAGGCGCCCTCCTCAGCAATGGAAAACGCCACGAGCGGGGAGCCGGCGAGTTCGTGCAACTGCCGCGTCAGCCGTGCGCCGCGCTCTTCCTCGCCGCTCGTGCCCCCCCCCCTTGCCCCCGCCCCCTTCCCCGCCGTCCCACCGCCGCCCCCCCTGCCCCCTGCCTCACCATTCTTGCCACCGCCCTGGCGCCGCATGCGCTCGCGACGGTGTCGCTCATCACGTTCCAGCTGTTCTCGTTCAGCGCGGAGACGCGCCTCCTGCGGATCCTCTCCGTCACGCCGGAAAAACTGCTGGCGTTGCTGCTGCTCCTGCTGCTGGCGCTGCTGGTGCTGCTCCTGGCGTCTGCGCGCCTGCTCTTGCCAGCGCCGCTCCTCCTCCTGGAGACGCCGAAACTCGCGCTCGCGCTCGCGCTGTCTGCGCAAGTCGGCTGTCGTGCGCTCGGACCACTGGCCGTCGCCCCGGTCCCGCCCGCCTCCCTTGGAACTCTCTCGCCGCTGCGCACGCCGTTCCTGCTCTCTTCGGTGACGCTCGGCTCGCTCGTGGTCAGCGGCCGTCTGGCGGCTGTCATCGGACCTCGGCCGCGACTGCTGCTGCTGGTCGCCGCGCTCCCCGCCGCCGCCTGCCCCCGCGCCCGCGCCCGCGCGCGTAGGGCGGCTCCCCGCCCCCTAGGGTTTAGGGTTTAGGGTTTGGGGTTTAGGTTTGAGTTTAGGGCTTAGAGTTTAGGGTTTAGGTTTTAGGGTTTAGGGTTCAGCCGAGCCACCCCTATTTTTAGTTTACCCTAAACCCTAAGGGGGTTTAGGGTTTAGGGTTTAGGGTTTAGGGTTTAGGGTTCAGGTCTAGGGTTTAAGGTTTAGGGTTTAGGGTTTAGGGTTTATGGTGAGCCGAGCCACCCCCATAGGGGGTGGTTCACCCTCAACCCTAAACCCTCGATCCTAAACCCTAAACCCTAAACCTGGTGGCGGCGCACTGCGTCCGCGAGCATCGTCTCGTACGCCTTGCCCAGCGCCATAAACTCTTGTTCTGCCCACGCCTTCTTGGCCTCGCCCTGGTGCTTGTCGGGGTGCAGCTCCAGGCAGCGCTTCCTATAAGCCCTCTTCAGGTCTGCAGGCGGCGCGTTGGGCGAGACCCCCAGGCGCTGATGCGGCAGGTGCTGCGCATCGCAGCACCAAAGTAGCGCCGCCCCGAGCGCCAGCACGATGCATACCACACGCCCCGTCCGCCTCATCCGCCGGCGTCGCTGCAGCGACGCCGGCCGGCACTCGGCACACCCGAGCGCCGCGCTGGCTGATGCGCCACCCGGCCCGGCCGGGCTGTTTTTACCCCACCGGCATTGCGGGGAGTTCGTGGAGCGCGGGGAGTTCGTTGTTAGAGCACGGAGACCGGACTGGTCGCTGGGATGGCAAACACGCTCGCGCACTTGCCCTTCTCCTCGTCCGTTGACCCTGCCTTCTGGGCCGCGCTGTCAGACCTCAAGATGACCAAGCTCAAGCTCGACAGCACGCCGCAGCCGCTGCGCGCGCTCTACGCTCCCGCCGCGGCGGCGGCGCACAGGAGCGAGGGCGACGGCGGCACGGACGCGGCGGCTGTGGCGTGGATGAACCTTGCCGGCGATGCGTTTGACGTGGCCTCCGATGCGCCGCGCCGCTCGGTGGGCGCGGTGGGCGCTGTGACGGTGGTGAACACGATGGACGAGTTCAAGGCCATCGACAAGAAGGACTTCCTCAGCAAGGCAGGCGAGCAAATGTGTGCGCACGTGGACTCGGGCGCCGCGGAGCAGGACCCGTCACTGCTGGTGCACTGTGAGGCACTGGTATTTTCCGACCTGAAAAACTACAAGCACATATACTGGTTTGCGTTTCCGGCGCTCTGCCTGCCGACGCCGCCGGCGCTCGAGGGCGCGCCCGCGGCGCTGGCATCGCGCCTCCCGACCCCAGGGCAGCGCCAGCTGCTGCACCTGGGGGTGCAGCAGCTGCAGGGGGCGAGCGGCAAGGGCACGCCGCCCTTTTTTATTGTTGAGCTGAGCGGCGAGAGCGTAAGCGTGCGGCCGCTGCGCGACGTGCACGACGTGGCCGCGGGCACCAACGAATGGTGGCTGGCGTTCGTCGACCCCAGCCCCCTCCCCACGAACCCGGGCTGGCCGCTCCGCAACGCCCTGTTCCTGGTGCATCGGCGCGTCAAGCTGACTTCGGTGGCCGTCTTGTGCTATCGCGACGTCCTGAATGCCAAGGAAGCGCCTGTGGAGTCCCGCAGCATCCTCCTCCGCGTAGCTTTGCCACCATACGACAGCGCCCCTAGCAGCAACGTGCCGGCCGTCGTGGGCTGGGAAGCCAACGCCAAGGGCAAGATGGGAGCGCGCATGGTTGACTTGGCTCCGTTCATGGACCCGCAGCGGCGCGCGGTGGAAAGCGCTGACCTCAACCTGAAGCTGATGCGCTGGCGCTTTCTCCCCGACCTCGACATTGACAGGCTGGCTCGCACCAAGGTGCTCCTGGTGGGTGCCGGCACGCTGGGCTGCAATGTGGCGCGCTCGCTCATGGCATGGGGCTTCCGCGACATGGTGTTCGTCGACAATGGCAAGGTGTCTTTCAGCAACCCCACGCGCCAGTGGCTCTTTGACTTCTCTGACTGCGTTGACCCCGCGCGCCCCTCTGAAGGCAAGCCTAAGGCGCAAGCTGCGGCGGAAGCCATCATGCGCATCGTCCCCAATATGAAGGCACGCGGGGAAGAGCTCACCATTCCCATGCCGGGGCACCCTGTCATGGAAGCCTCGCTCGCGGGGGTGAAGCGCGATCTGAGTCGCCTAGAGCAGCTCGTGGACGAGGCCGACGTGGTGTTTCTGCTGACCGACACCCGCGAATCGCGGTGGCTGCCGACTGTGCTGAGCGCTGCCAAAGACAAGCCCTGCGTCAATGTCGCCCTGGGCTTTGACACATTTGTCATCATGCGTCACGGCCTATGCCCACCCTGTACACCCTGTACACCCCCGGCTGCTGGTGCTGCCAGTGGTGAGCAAGGAGACTGCGCAGGGGGGCCCAATCTGGGGTGCTACTTCTGCAATGATGTGGTAGCTCCCATGGATTCCACGCGCAACAGGACGCTAGACCAGCAGTGCACAGCAACGCGTCCGGGGCTCTCGGCGATGGCGAGCGCGATGGCTGTGGAGCTCGCCGTCACAATGCTGCACCATCCGTTGGGGGCGCTGGCACCACCAGACCAGCCGGGCCCTCCCACCGGCCAAGACGCGGAGGCAGCGGGGCTTGGCAAGCTTCCCCACCAAATTCGAGGGTTCGTGACCAATTTCTCGAGTGTCATCGTCACGGGACAAGCATTTAAGCATTGCACGGCTTGCTCGCCGCCGGTGGTGCAGGGCTATAAGAGAGGCGGCGTCGAGTTTCTGCTCCGCGCCTTCAACGAGCCCGACTTTCTCGAGAGCACGTCGGGGCTGAAGCAGATGCTGGCTGCGGCCGAGGACATGGCTGAGGACTGGGAGGAGGACGGCGATGAGTGGGACGATGACGCTTGAAACGCACGCAGCACGAGTTTGGCACTGTAGGCTAAGGACCTTCGTCACAGTTTTCTTTTTCTCTGTGGAGAAATCAATGTATTTTATACATATGTTACCGGCATCGTTTTTATACATATACATATTGATATGTATAAAATTGATATGTATAAAAACGATGTCGGTAATAAATTTGTGAATTGCCGAATGACCAAACGCAGACACCGAAAGGCGCCTTTCGGCTCTGAAAGCAAGCTCCTGCGGCGTTCCGGCGCTCGCGCGTGACGAACGAGGTTTTGATTGTTTTTCAGGATTGCACACCAGCGCCGGTACAGCCACAAACACCGTTCGCCCCAGCCCCGGTACAGCCACAAATCTGAACAAACGCCTGCACTGGCATCATCACCCAGATCACCGCCCGGCCAGCCTGCGGCACCCCGCGCCGCGGCGCACTTCCACATCCTCCAGATTCAAGTTGATGCCTCCAGGAACGGAGTCTGAATAGAAACACCCGTTGCCATGGCATTTTCTTTATCCATCATTTGAAATTCGCTCGTTCCCATCGGCCGGTGTCCGGCATCCGCCGGCGCAACTGCGCGCGCTCAATCCTCCGAGATGGCTGCCAAGCTCTGCGCCGTTCTCGCAATTCTTGCCGCGGCGCGCGCCAGCGGGACCTCGTGCGGCGTGCCAAAGCCGGGCATGCACACAGCCTTTGCAGCGCTCCCAGCGACCAAGAAATACAAGGATCATGATGCCCGCTCCTGTCACGCTTGGGCGCTGCCGCTGATCGCGGTGCATGGTCAGGCCGCGCGTGCCCGACGACATGCACTTGCGCCTTGCATGAGTGAAGAGCGCGGCGACGGCGCTCCCGACTCGCCCAAGCCCTTTGTGAGCAGGCCCTTTATCAGTCGCAAGCTCACCGACGTCCTGCTCGACGGCAGCGTGCAGACGCCTGACACGCAGACCGAGCTGCCTGCCAGCAGTGCCGTGCGCCCCTCGAAACGTGCCATGGTGCGCAAGACTGCCACTCGCTTCATCTCATTCCTGTTTGGGCGCTCTGAGCGTGCGCCAATGGCGGGAGCGGGCACAGAGGGGGGCGGGATGACTGAGATGTGGCCCGAGACCTCCGGGGCGCCCCTCACTGCGTCAAACAACATGCCCCGCATGCAGAAGCCTGAGGCGCAGACCGAAAGCGACCGCGTCTTCGACCTCTTGAACAAGTATTCTCAGAGACACTCCAGTGTGAATGGCACCGCCAACAAATGGGCGACAACAACCGTACTACAAAAGTCCAAGTACGCCAACCTGTACAACCCGAAGCAGGAGGATGTAAAGACATCCCAAAGTGGCAAGGTGCTGCAAAAGTCAAAGTATGCCGACGTGTGGGCTGCGCAAGATGGCGTGACGACAAACCCCGTGACAAAGCCGGGCACAGGGACAAAGCCAGTCACCGGAAAGTTGACAAAGTCCAAGTACGCAGACGTGTGGTCTGCGCAAGATGAGGCGCGCGCAGACGGCAGCATGCAACGCTCGGTGACCAAACCGGGCACACCGACGAAGCCAGTCACCGGAAAGTTAACAAAGTCCAAGTACGCAGACGTGTGGTCTGCGCAAGATGAGGCGCGCACGGATGGCAAAGCGCAGCGCTCTTCGATCAAGCCTGTGGCTAAACCGGCGGCAGGGACCAAACCTGTCACCGCTAGGCCAGGCTACTATGCCAAGCCTTCACCAGGCTACTATGCCAAGCCGCTTCCTTCCGGGGCGAGCCAGGGCGCGCAACCGGATGTGGGTAAATCACGCTTAGATCAGCTGATGAACAGGTGTCGACCATATCATTCCTTTGCCAGAGATGTGGGATAGCGGATACCGAAAACCTTCTTCCTCAATCGTGCTGCATTTTCACCCTTTTTACGCGTGCTACCACGCGGATGCGTGGCTGCTGTCCAGTCCACGCGGGAACTGACTGATGTGTTGGTCTCTGTTTGCAGCTACTCAAACCGCTACCCGACGGATGCCAGGTACGGAATAGGCTCGAACTTGTGTGTGAGCGAGCCTTCTTTTCTGCGCATATCGCTGTTGCTCATGCCCGTGTTGCGGATGATATTCTGGCGTTGGAGATTGATGCTCAGCCTAAAGAGCGCCCTCTCGAGTAGAGCACGCGAGCCTCACCCAACACTTCCGCCCCACACCGTGCCACTGCAGGTACACGCCGCAGGAAGAGAGTCAGCTTCTGAGGAGAGGGACTTCTCCGAAAGCAGCAACATCCAAGACGAGCAGCTCCTTCAAGACCCCGGAGTCCGCTCGCGCTGCGGAAAGCCAGAAAAGCGTGCAGGAGATCAGTTCTGAGGAGCAGAGCACGACACAGGATGAGGAGGAGGCAACCGCGCCAACGGATGACATTACACATGGGCAGAGCGCTGGGGGCACATCCTTGTCGGCAGGCACATCCTCGTCAGCAGCAATAGCATATGATGTGGAAACAACCTCGAATGCCATGAAGCGTTTAAGCAGGATGCAGCTGCGCCGAAAGGCATCCGGGGCCATGTCGGCGAGCCGCTTTTTGGATGGGGGCACGGGGATCAGCGTTTTCTTTCTGTGGATTTGGACCTGGATGCTCACGATCGCGGAAGTTTTTGCGGAAAAGAGGCAAGACTGATGGCGCCGCAAAAACTTCCGCGATAGTCAGCATCCAGGTTCACGGCTTTCTGTGTCATCGGCGGTGCAGGACGCACTGGCGCTGTTTCTGGGATGATGCATGTATTATGTATTCTCGAATGTACGCACGCACGCACGCCGCTTCATTTCATTAACACTTGCCACCCACTTTTGTATCCCTGAGATATCCACACACACACACCCACGCACACACACACACACACCGTGTTCTATAACCTTCCAGTGCCACAAGGTGTTGCTTTTCAGCGTCAGTGCGACGGAGTAGCGAGTAATAAAGTATGGTATCGCATGGTATCGCGTGGTATCGCATGGTATCGCATGGTATCGCGTGGTATCGCGTATCGCATATGTTATGCGCCGAGCAAGGCGACGAGCAAGAAGCCCGAGACACGCGCTAAAGTGCCACGCTCAGCGACCCGCTCTCGGATGTGCGACGCAAGTGCGACAGGTGCCAATCATCACCGCCGCCTTAAGGCATGTGACCTAGGCCACCGTCTGCAAGTTTGCGATCTTTTCGTGGCGGCGGTCAAGGCAAACGATCGGTGGAGGCGAGGGGATATGACGAATTTGTGTTATTTGGTGAAATATTTAAGATTCCTTTGTTAAGGCTGGTATACGTGCTAGGAGGTAGCGAGGTTGTGCGGTACTCAGGTAGGTGTTGTTAGAGGTGTCGCCAAGGCAGCCAGCAACGATTTGATGAGTGCTAGAGAATCCAGGGGTGTCGACCTTGGGACATGGGACAAGACTCTGTCGCGGTGCTCCGTTACGCTGTAGGAGGTGTTAGAGGAGGTAGGCAGGATTCGTGCTCCTGCAAGCGCTGCCTCTCTCACTCAAACCACTAGTAGCACCAACGCTGTCCTCTTCCTACCTCTGAGGAGTCCTTCTCTCTGCTGGAGCCCGTGCGCCCAGAGGCGGTGTCACCCGACAGGGCGTTGTGCTTACCAACCTTCAGTCACTTCTTGATTGTCAATTCAACTTCTCTCTCTCTCTCTCTCTCTCGGAGGCCCGCTCGCACTCTCTCACAACCCCCACGCCTAGTCTCCAAGTAGCGGTCAAGTGTATTGCAAGGCTGGGGTGGGGGGGTTCGGAGGGAGGGAGGTGACGCGTGTGCGAGCTGGGGATAAGTGAACATAGAAGGGTAAGCCACAGCTCTCCTAACCGTGACCCGCCCCCATTGCTTCCCCCTTCCCTTACTCCTTGCCTTCGAGGAATTTGGAGTCCCAGGCTTTGAGATCCAGGTTCTGATCTTGAAGACTCTTGCCTGAGGTGTAGTCAACGTCGTCTGACTTTATCTTTTTGACGCCTGTAGCCCTGACCTGCGCAGCAGCAAGCTTCCGATCGAGGTCCTTGGAGCGTTTCTTGAGCATAAACGCATACTGTGCTCGATTGCGATTCCGCTGACAACAGCGGTACAACCAGTCTCACACGTCAGAGCTCCAGTACATTTGCTATTCAGGGTCACTAGTCAGAGGACTTGTGAGAAATTGCTGCCTCCTCAATCTTGGCATTATCCATCTTCACCTTGAAAAAGCGAAGGAGCGGCACTGCCACAAAGCTCACACCATATGCGAGCAGCAAAGGGTACGCAAACTGCACAAACCCCAGAAGGCCAACCAGGGTCTTGCCGGCTATGGCGGGAGAACTCAAAAGGCTACCAAGGTATAGTGCGCCCGCAAGGTTCACCGCACCGAGCACGCCCACAGCGGCTTTTTGTCCAGTGCTCGCGAGGGAGAACTCGTATTCCTCCTCCCTCAGGAACGGCTGCAATGGCGCCGCCGCCTCCCGCTCCCCCTTCATCCTCATCCCTGCGCTAAGGGCAGCGACGAGATCTTCCTTGTCGAAAAGCCCCCCAAGCGAAATGCCTTCTTTGTCTGCCAGCTTCCAGATCATGTCAGTAGTAGTTACATGAACTAAACAGTGTCAGTAGTAGTTAGTTGAACTAAACACATGCCAACCTGCCAGCTTCCGGATCTCGCTCACCGGCAACTTCATCAAGCTTTCCTGCATCTTCTGAAAAAGTCAGTGCCCTGTTGCATTTACTAAATAAAGCCACTATATATGTAGTACTTTTGCAAACAGCTTTCCTTGCCACCGGTGCCTGCAGCGCTGACTTGGAGGTCACCGAACAGGTAGATGATATCGCCGTCCTCCGTCACCTCTGGCACTCCTCCAAACCTAGTATAGGGTTTATGGTTTAGGGTTTAGGGTTTAGTCACGTCTGGGACTCCTCCAAACCTGGTATATCAGCAGGACAGCGTAATCGAGCACTTGTAAGCCGCCCATATTGAAGAAAAAAAAAACCCCGGCAAATGTGAGAAAATAATGGATACTGGTGACAGCGGACCAAAGAAAAGAACCCCCCAGGAAAGGGGGGGGGGGGAAGGGGGAGGACCTGGTAACAGCGGGAAGCACATAACTCTCGTCCACAAACCCTTCCTCCATCGGTGGCCCTGTGTGTGTGTGTGTGTGCGCGCGCGCGCGATGACTCTCGTCTACAAACCCCTCCTCCATCGGTGGCCTTGTGTGTGCGTGTGTGTGTGTATGAAAGAGAGAGAGAAGCAGATGAAGCTTAGGTGTAGGCGTATGGAAATCCAGGTTTACACCCTAAACCCTAAACCCTAAACCCTAAACCCTAAATCCAGGTCTACACCCTAAGTTTCCATGACATGTAAAGGACAGACCTGCAACGGGGTCCATGAATGGGGCGAGTTCCTGCGCGGTCACGGCCCCTCCACGCGCTCGGATTAGCTGTGCAACCGCCTTGGACCGCCGCTCCTGCAGAGAGCACAAAGTCAGGCTTTGTGGTTTAGGCTTTAGGGTTGAGGGTTACACAAACCCAGAGCCAAATCTTAAACCAAACTGTAAAGCCTAAACTGGCGTTGGGTTCGCCGTCACCAAAGGGTCCAGGGTTTAGGTTAGGGTTTGGCTTGAGGGTTTAGTTCTACCTCGAGCCTGGAGTTGGGATCGCCGTCACCAAAGACGACAGAAAACACAGCTTCCAGAAAGGACAGCTCCTGTGGGTCCTCGTACCTGTTTGTTTTTAATACAGACAATATTTTGTACAGACAAACTATTTTGTACAGACAAAATTTCAGCCTCCAAAAAGGACAGCTCCTGTGCGTCCCTGTACACCAGGTGCACACTGAGATATATACAATAGAGAGAGAGAGAGAGAGCGCGCGCGCGCGAGAGAGAGAGAGAGAGAGAGAGAGAGAGAGAGGAGAACGAAGGGCAGGCGCGCATGTGCGCATGGGTTTAGGTTAGGGTTTGGCTGTATGGTTTGGCTTTAGGGTTTAGTTCTAGTTGGGCGTATGTGCATATGCGCATGTCTGTGTCACATGGCAGGCAGACAAGATAAAATTACCAAGCGATACTGGTTGACGCAGTGTAGTAGTAGTTAGTTGAACTATGGTTGACGCAGTGCGGCTGTGCCATGTGTTCAGCCTCCAAAAGGGCATGTATATGGCACAGACAGACAAAAGGCGATAGGATGTATATGATAGCATGTATATGGCACACACAGGCTTTAGGGTTTGGCTTTGGGGTTTAGTTCTAGGATGTATATGATAGCATGTATATGGCACACACAGACAACCAGCGATACTCATTCACGAACCAGCGATACTCATTCACGCAGTACGGCGGTGCCATTTTTTTTGTTGGAATTTTTATGTTTAGAAGAGAAGATGACATTTTCTTTTTACAAACAAAAGGCGATACCGATTGATGACGGAGTTGTAATAAAAGACATCAAAAGGCGAAGGGCCCAGCCACACGTTCATGCCCCCCCCATAGCCTGCCCGCGTTCGGGTTTAGTCAGTTACCTGTCCACGACGAAGGCGAAAGCATGGCCACGCTGGACGAACGCGCCCAGCACTACGTTTTGCAACTGCGTTTGTGGCTGCGTTTGTGGCTGGGCCACGCTTTTGCCACGCTTTTTGCCACACTTTTTGTGAAACGCTAATGGCCACGCTTTTTTGACAGCACTACGTTTTGCAACTGCGTTTGTGGCTGCGTTTGTGGCTGGGCCACTGCGTTTGTGGTTTTGGACTATAAAAAGATTAAAGAAGAATCATTTGAAATGTATGAAAACAAACGCGCGCAAGCATCACATTACCAAATCCGAAGCCTCTGCTCTCGCTTCTGCGCTCGTCCTTGCTGGAGCTCGAGGATAGAACGAGAATGGCTGTGAAAATCAGCGCGATCGAGGAAAGCAGCGCCACGCCTGTGTGCGTGCATGTAAGCATGGTCTGTGTGAGCTCCATGTGGGCACAGAGAGCACTGTGGCCCGCATGCACGCACACGCAAACGCACATGCACGCAGCATGTCATGCACATATGCCCCAACCCCAGCACACGCATGTACAATAACCCCACATTGACATGGAATGTAGATAGACAGCGAGGGCGGCAGACAGAAAGCCCACCAAAGGAGACGCGAAAGAGGTAGAAGGCAACCGGAGCCACCTTGTCCCAGGTCTCCTGAATCTGCTTCTTGACCGACCGGGAGGACAACTGCGATCTGAACGAGCCGTCGAACCGGTACACCAGCTCGCCGTCGGCCGAGACTTCGAGGTCTCCTCCCGCCAGCTGCGCCAAGACCGTGAGCGACGTCTTGGCCTCACTGAGCGACACGCCGGCGCCGCTCGCCACGTCAGCGACTGTCACGCGATAGCCCGCCTTCTCCACTGCCCGAAGCACGTTTTCGGGCGGCGGGTCTGGCTCCGCCATCAGCCTTCCCAGCCTGCCGCCTGCCATCATCGTCGTCACTGGCGAGCGCCGCCCAGTTACGAGTCCGTATCGCTTCAAGTCGTTTGCGAGGCCGTCACCCCTGGGCGAGGACGTCGGGAGAACATGCGTACGCGGCATCAGCCGTGTCCCCGGACCATGCGGCGCAAACACGAAGGCCTGCGCTCCGCCCGCTAGCAGCACCAGCGGGAGCGCTTGCATCATCAGCATTGCGATTTTCTGCAAAATCCGTAAAAAGAATGGCAGAGGGGGAGCGCCCAATTAGACCGGCCGGGCAGGGGGTGATGCG
>Ga0315899_10006170_pt1 | contig 12898 bp, 13 predicted proteins | sample LakEriMetagenome_2_FD_203518 | JGI IMG/M metagenome (GOLD analysis project Ga0315899, IMG submission 203518) | Freshwater fungal communities from buoy surface, Lake Erie, Ohio, United States - Buoy 4 MA112 | ecosystem: Environmental > Aquatic > Freshwater > Lake | place: USA: Lake Erie, Ohio...
GGGGCAGGGGGGGGGGACGTGATGAGACAGCTGCACAAGTCGCTTGAGCGGGAGAGTGAGGCTCGGGCATCAGCATCGAGGGAGCTGCAGGTACTATACTCTACATAATAATGTTAAACAACAACAACAACAATGTACAGTACTATACTCTACATAATGATACATAACAATAACAATAAAAAAAAATTATTACTATGATAATATTATAACAATACCAATATCAATTTAGAGTACTAATGGCATCAAGGGAGCTTGCAGGACTTGAAGGAAAAGGTCGAGGCCCACCGCAATATTCAGATCGCGCAGGACAAGGCTCTCCAGGCTACCAGGATGCAGGTGAAGCTCAAGGAGGCGTATATTGCGCACCTCGAGAAGAAGGCTCTCCTCTCACCCCCGGAACAGGTTGCCCTCCTCAGGGACGAAGTTGAGGCCCTCAAAAAGCAGGTCACATGCCACCCAGAAACAATCCGTCTGTCGCAGAATTTGAGGGAGGCGGCCAAAAGGTCGGAAGAACTTGAAGAACAGCTCGAGGAGCGCGGGCTGCAGGTACCATACTCTACATAATAATATACAACAATAACAATAATAATGTACAGTACTAATTGCACGTGACCTACTCTCTCTCTCTCTCTCTCTCTCTCTCACACACACACACACACACATCACGCAGGTCCTGCAAGCGGATCTCAAGGCGAGTAAAGAGGACGTGGACCAACTGTCAGATCTGCTCAAGACAACACTCAGCGGGAAATCCGCCCTCGAGGAGCGTGTGGAACAGCTCATGATGGAGCTTGAAGACTGCAAGGAAACTGTGGAGCATCTCAACGTAGTCATCAGCGAGCACGAGTTCCTCAGCAGCCACACAGACTCCGAACACCACCAGCACGCCGCCGCCCTCGCATCCAAAGTCAAAACCCTCGAGGCCTCCCTTGAGCAACACGAGCTCTCCGCCGCAGAACACGCTCGCGCGCGGGAGCAGGAGACGGAGAGGGAGAGAGAGAGGGAGAGGGAAGCCTCAGAGCAGAGCATTAAGGCCAAGGATGCCGAGGTGGTGCAGCTCAAGTCTGCCCTCGAGGCCGCCGCTGCCGCTGCCGAAGACCTGCTCCGCCAACATGTCGCGCAACTCGAGAGCTCGGCCTCAGCTGCTGCCGCCGCCGCTGAGTGCGCTGCTATTGGGCTGGCTTCCGCAGAGGCTAAGGCGGCGGAGAGGGGGGGGGCAGTAGAGCGTATGGTAGTGGAGCTGGCAGCGGCGCGAGATGAGGCGCAGGTACTCCGGGCGGAGCTGGAGAGGCAGAGAGAGCGGGCTGACGCCGCCGCTGCTGCCGCGGAGCAGGCGGCCGCGGCCGCAGCAGAGGAGGTAGCGGCATCGCGGACAGAGACTGATGAATTACGGCTGCAACTGGCTGCGCTGCAGAAGAATCTAGTGGAGGCGAGCAGCGCGGCACAGAAGCAGCGGGAGAGCGAGGAGGCTCGACTAGCAAGCGAGCGACAGTCTGGGGAAGAGAAGCTCAAGATGGTTGTGGAGGAGCTGCGGCGCGTGGAGGGAGTAAAGGATGATGTGGAAAGGGAGCAAGCGCGTGCCAAGTCGGAGATGGAGGCACGGCTGGCAAGCGAGCGACAATCTGGGGAAGAGAAGCTCAAGATGGTCGTGGAGGAGCTACGGCGCGTGGAGGGAGTGAAGAATGATGTGGAAAGGGAGCACGCGCGTGCGCAGTCGGAGATGGAGGCGCTCCGTGGCAGGCTCCAGCAAGGGGAGCAGGAGCGTGAGCAATTGGAGAGCGCGAGAGCTGCGAAGGAGGCAGCGTGCGATCAGGAGCTCGAGGCAAAAGATTTAGAAATCGCAGCGCTTCGTGCGCAAGCTGCGGCGGCCAGGCAAGGTGGAGAGCAGGACAGCGAGGATACGCAGGCGCTGAGGGAAGAGACGGCGCATTTGCAAGCACAGGTGGAGGAGCTCACCAATTTGCGTACAGGCCTGGAGGAGGCGCAGGTGGCGACGCTTGAGGAGGCGGCGGAGCTCAAGGTGCGGAACCGATCGTTGTTCATCCGTAACGCTCACCTGGAAGACACCATGGCAGGAGTCCACAGCGCGATCGCCAAGGTCGCGGCAGCGCTCGGCATCGACGTACTCGGGATCGACGTACCTGCACCTTTTGTGTATTCCGAGGAGGTCCTTACAACGCTGGTCACTTCGGCCGAAACAGCCGCTGCCTCTGGGGGCAAGGCCCGGGCGCTCGAGGAGCAGCTGGAAGCCGCGGCGGGGGCGATGGAGGTGAGCGAGGAACAGCGGTTGGAGGCGCAACAGGCGGCGCAAGGCCTCCAGGAGAAGCTGGCTGCGATGGAGCAGAAGATGGCGGAGCTGCAGAAGGCGCTGTCGGCGCAGCATGACGCGCACACGCACGTGGAGGCGGAGCGTGTGACGCTCGAGGGGAAGTTGGAGGCTATGGTGGCGCAGTTGGCCACGGCGCGAGAGCAGCTGCAGATGTTGAGCGAGCAGGTGGAGGCGTTGGGGCGCGACGCAGGGGCGGGTGAGAGCGAGCGCGAGCAGCGCCTTCAAAAGGTGCAGGCTCAGCTCGCGCTGGCGCTGGCCTCGCAGGAATCTAAGAGCGCGACGGTGGAGGCGCTCCAGCGGGAGCATAAGACTACGCTGGCGGCCGCCGCGGCCTTGGAGGCGGGTAAGGAGGCCGTGGAGGAGGAGCTGTTGCTCGCCAAGACGCGGCAGCGAGAGGCCGAGCAGCTTCGCGACAAGGCGCTCGCGGACTTGCAGAAGGTCAAGGAGGCGTTGGAGAAAGAGCAGCGCAAGTGCAAGGAGACCACGTTGCTCAACAAGCAGCTCCATAAGCAATTCAAAAAATCTTTCGAGGATTTTCTCATCACCTCCCCACAGCAGCAGGCTTCTGGGACGCCTGCAAAGCCCTACCACAAGGACACTGACTCCGTACTCAAGGTCTGCGCCACGCCAAAGGACAAGGAGAACTCAGGAGAGGACGCTGCTTGCGGGGAGGACGGGGCTTCGCAGAGCGGGGGGCGCAAAGTTCTCATGCAAATAGAGAATTTTAAGGGCAGTGCGGCGCTGCGCGGGCCAACGCCCGCAAAAGGACGGCCCTCGGTGGAAGCCTGCCGAAAGGGGATCATCTCTTTCGCGGAGCTCTCGGATGGGGCGGAGAATCAGGGCTCTGGAGATACCCGTGTGGTGTCTCCGGTCTCTTTTAACTGAAAGAGACTTTAGTTCCTGAGCAGCCACCTGTGGACGCGTCGATTTATCGCGGATATTCCGGGAGTTTGGAGGTTTTGGGTGGCATCACAACTAGACCTAGTTTTTGATGGCCGCGGCGCAACTTGTGTGTCAGTTTACGTTCACAGGATTAGTCTTTCCTTGACCCAGGCTAGTGTGTGAGAGAGAGATAAGTTTATTGACAATCAATAGATGACTGAAGGTCGGTAAGCACAACGCCCTGTCGTGTGACACCGCCTCTGGGCGCTCGGGGCCCAGCATATGACGGCGAGCACTATACCCCTACTCTCCGAGGGGGGGGCGTGCTCTCCTCCCTTTGACAGTTCACAAGGTAGATGGAGTGGTGCCGACGTACGGACACAACATTGTCGAGAGAGAGAGAGAAGTTTATTCACGAACAAGAAGTGAGAGATTCAGTAAAGTCCTGATTCCTGCTTGACCTGCTCGGCGTGGGTGGACCACACTAAAGATACAACTTGGAGGGAAGACATGGGGGGAAAACCCATGGTCAGAAGCATTTTAAATTTTGCCTTTTCTTAGTTTTAAGATTCAAAATAATATACACTATTATAATATATATATAAATGATTATTCATCTATTAGTGTATATGTAAATAGCTATATATTATCAGATGTCGATAGTATAAAACAACAAGTAAGTGATATAAGTTTCGTGCGTGGGTTTTTAGAGCGGCGCTCTAGGGCAATGGGTGGGCGGTGAGGTGAGAGGGAAGACAAGGGGGGAGTGTGGGTTTAGCTCTCTTGTGAAGTAAACAAAAAAACAAAAAATTACGCTGTCTTTTACTTCGCCGGATTCTGTTTTCAAGCAAATTTCTGTTATGAAGTGATTGCGAAGTAAAAAAAGAAATTACGGGGCCGCTATATTACTACTCCCGAAGACCTATGATGGTCTCGAGTGGAGGTCAATATCTAAATGAACGTTTATGTGTGTTGCGGGAGCCGGTGTGATTTTTCTTGGGTTTGGGGATTTCTGGCTACCAATGGTGGGTTATCCGAATCGAATATTATGATCGTGTCTGGGTCCTCGTCAAGCATCGTCGTAGGTATTGTCGCGGTCGGAGCGTCTTGGGCATTGGTTACTGAGATCGTGTGGGACATTCTTCTGTCCGCGCCAAGGTGCCCAGTCTCTGGTGTACGCTACGGTCGCTTTTCCTACCAGGACACCATAGATCGCTTGTATCGGTAGAGTTGTCGATGATAGGTCATGTTCTGGTCCTGGGGCTGCAGTCGCTCCAGCTGCCGCATTTGTCTCAACGTCACACACCTTTTGTCGTTTGAAATCTCTCTCTACCATAGTGTCTGGTTGACGTTTGTGTTGTTGTCAGCGGACTGTCATCAGTACGTTTGTTGTAGAGCGTTTTGTGGCTGAGCTGCTTGTGTGTCAGTATCGATGGGTCTTTTCATGTCTGATTCCACTTGAGTCTCTATCTCGAGCTCCGCTTATTCGACAGGTTGAGGTTGATATTCGGTCATGGTTGCTGTGTTCGCATCTGTTGTCCCGTGTGTCTGGAAATCGGCGAGTTCTGTCAATTGCTCGTACAACACCTCAATGTCGCTTGGGCCGGGAGAGTCCATGTCACATTTACACTCAGCTGCGAGATGTGAGGATGTACCGTACGTGACACGCAGGGTGCTTCTGCAAAGACATGGGCTGTGTAGTTAGGCATTTTGTGGTCTGAGCGGCTTGTGTGTCGGTGACAGTCGGTACAAGGCAGGGTGCGTCACTCAAGCCTTACGAGTGAGGGCTGCTCCCCTGTCTCCAGTGGTAGGACAATCCGACTTTGAACGTCTTGGCAGTCTGTCGACCCTCGACGTAAAATGGCAACCCCTTGTTTGACGGACGCTGGTGGCCGGAGGCGCATCGGCGGTTCGTTTGGACGTGTAGAGCGCATCGGCGTTCAGAAGAAGCGGGTAGCCATGGGTTTGTAAAGGCGTGCTTTATTTCAAGTTTGGGAAACAACGAACCTTATCACGAACTAAGATCGGGAAATATATTTTGGGGAAAATATTTTTGTAACAACTAGGATCCATTCCTACCATGAGGTTCTACGTCGTTGCTCCTCCCACACCACTTCGATCCTGTGGCCACTGGTGCCGGGGATCGAGGCGAAGCTCGGCGGGGGCGAGGGCTGCCACCACTGCAAGCTCGCCCCCGCTCGCCCCAGCCTCAGGGCTTGAGAGCGGGTGGGGAACCCCCACCCGCTCTCAAGCCCTGAGGCTGGGGCGTCCGAAGTAAAGCGCTAGCAGCAGAGCGGCAGCCCCACGCGACAGCGCGTTTTTTTGTTGACCTAGCAGCGGTCTACCGACCGCAATTCATTTGTTGTTTATCAATCAACACTCTTCCTCCTCTACTGTGACACCAGACACCCATTTCCTCCCCCACCCCGCAATTCTTCAACGGTGACACCCTGGACCCACGCTGGGTCCTGTCTGGGGTTCGCTGAAAATCAGATTACTCCGGGGGCACATTTATATACGCCAGTACACTGGCACCATCAATGGAACAGTGTCATCTGTGTTAGTTGAACATTCTTTCTTTCTGGGGTCTTTAAAGTTGGGGTTCACGAACATAGACTCGAGGTTAAGAGGACTGAAAATAGTAGAAAGGGGTTCGACTCGTGACAGTGGAGAGGAAATGGGCTAGGGACATGCGCAGTGGCACCAGCGCACGGGCCGGGCACGGAAGGAAGCGGCGGACCCGGGTTTGTGGGTACGTCAATAAAAGATGTCGATGAGTGATCGTGTATGCGCTCACCAACATACACGTGCCTGTGCGGCGTGAGCTCGGGTAGATCTGAACCTCAGGGGTATCGAGTGGACGGGAGTAGTATAGATATGTACAATAACGATGTCGGTCAGGAATCAGCCCAAAAATTCATGAAGTAAAATGGCGACCTAAAGGCCGCCACCCTTTATTTTGCTTCATATGCTTCATACGCGATTGTATTATTCACAAGCAACTGTAGATCCTCAGACATCAATTGATCATGTACAACGAAACAGAAACAAAAGAGTAATTTATCGTAGTTTTGTAACTAACAGTTATACTAATATTACAAATGGATCTTCATTTAATGCTTTAGTAAATTGAGGTATTGTTCATCCTACAGCGGTTCTAATATGTCCATTTATTGGTGCTACTACTGGAGCACAGAGCGGATTCGGAGATTTTCAATGGAAGTCACCGTTCGATACCTGTCCTGCTACTATGTCGCCATTATCTCTTATTAATCTTCAAGTGGGTGTAGGTGGTCAAAACATCCTCAACTCTAATCTAAATATGACCTATGAAAACTTTTTACAACAAGTAAATTTAGCGGAACAATTAACATCTAGTGATTTCGGCGTTTCAACTAGATTAATTTCTCAAGCATATTGGGAGCACAGCAAATGGTACTTTGTAAATGTTGAACGTGGTAATATTGCGGATAAATTACAACCTCGTAATATTAACGTATCATTTACTAATAATAGCAACGTTCCTATCGATGTAATAATCTTCACATTCTACAGCGACCAACTAACAATAGACGTAGAAACAGGTATAGTAACTAAATATTTTTTTTTAGAACTAAATATTGTTATGAAAACATAATAATATTTAAATTCATTAATGGTCGGAGGGATTTTGAGGGTGTGGGTTTAGGGTTTAGGGTGTTATCACGTTTTATAGAGTCGAAGACTCTAGGCGACATTCGCGGATGGATGGGCGGAGGGATGGGCGGAGGGATGGGTTTAAGAGTTGGTTTCATTAATATAAACGATATGTACAATATCGATGTCGGTAAGGGGGAAGTATATGCCTATGAAGCTTATGAAGCAAAATAAAAGGTGGCGGCCTTTAGGTCGCCATTTTACTTCATGAATTTTTGGGCTGATTTCTGACTGACATCGTTATTGTACATATCTATACTACTGACGGGTATGATGGAAGAGGTCCGTATCGTAAGAAGTGGTCGCAAAGTCACTGCACGGGCGATCGTCGCGCAGCATGGAGTTGAGGCCCACGCGTACGCGCTTGTAAGCCGGGTGGGTAATTGATCATTGACACGCCCCCAGGACTTGTGAGGCTGCGCTGAGTATTCGTGAGTGAAGGTTTTGTTTTCGAGATTACTATATTTCAACCAAAACTCGAATGTTACTCTTTCGATTTCGGCAGTGCGGCATCTGTCGACAGGTAAGACAGTTGGACGCAACTGGTTTTTCGCCTGGCTCGCCACGGTAGGGAAGGAGGGTGGAGACCTTGAGAGAAACTCAGCGGTTGCGCGCGAGAGCGCTGATGAAGAGGATCGCGACGCTTGAGACGTTTAGAGCGCTGATGAAGAGGATCGCGACGCTTGAGACCGCTTTTTTGCGCAAAAAGCGGTCTCGTCGTAATCTTCACGCCTCATCGTTGACAAGGCTTCAGGCACCTCACCCCACACCTCCTCGTGACCCTCTTCCGCATTCGAGTCACATTCCTCATAACCCTCTTCCGCCGCAAGATCACTCCCCTCCAGACTGCGTCATCTTCTCCTTCTCTCTCATCGAAACCATCTTCACTCCCCTCCAGAGCGCGGTCACCTCGTTGCGCATGGTTCCCAAATGTAAAAGATACATTCTGAACGCTTCGCCCCTGCTGCGCACTCCCGGGTGCACAAGATACACCCTGAAAGTTGCGTTCCGGTTGCACATGCGCACGGTCTCGCCCCAATCGCGCCCGCGCTGCTAAATCCCTCCGCGTTTTCGCCTCGTCAACGACGCCACGTCACCCCAGCGCGTTCCCCGCGTGTCCGCCTCAACGCGTTCCCAGCGCGCACCGGGCGTCAGTGCGGTCTTAGGATGTGTTTAGTATGTCTATACCCTCTTGAGTATCAATGTGTACAACTCCGTATATGAGTCAGTTCGGCAATTATATATTTTAGAGGATCTATGATGTTGAACACGCACACGTACACGACGCACACACACACACATGTATATGTGGACAAATCCCTTACAATATGCTGATTAATTGTAGGATTTTTATACATGTGAATGTTGATGGATAACATACGTTAATGGATAGACACTGTCGGTTAAAGTCAGCGATATAGTACCGCTTTTGACTGTAAACTAGAGTGACTTGTTTTATAGTATATTGTTATCACATCATTAACGCCAACGATTTCTAGGGTTCGTTTGGTTGAAGGAGGATTGGGTTAGTATTTATCACAACACGTTAGAGGCCTGTTGATCAATTCTATGAGATGATCGGGCGTCAGACAACGTTCCTTATGGCCAAAGGCGTGTTGTCAGTGCTGGCGTGCGGTGATCCTCTTGGGTGTAAACAGGAAGCGCTTTATATGTATTTGGTTTGAATACTTAGGTGGCTCAGCTGCAAATTTTTTTTGGCCTGCTTCTTCTTCACATTCGCATTGTTTCGATCGAGGGCGATCGAATGCTGGAGGGGAGTAGTGTGCAGCATGCCAATGTGTATCTACGCAGTAGGCGTATACACGTATGGGATATATGGAGGGATCATATAGGGTATGCCTACGTAGTATACGTATGGACGTGACGTATGGGTTGGAATATAGGAGTTAGATATATATATTTAATTTCTATGATTCTACACGTGTACGGTGGATATGATTTATGTTATAATACGCTCACGCATGATTACATTACTTTATTCCATATTCGTATTTCTCGTTGAGGTGTATGCGATTTTGGTTTGCAGCTTACTGTAGCTTGTGGATGAAGATTCCATTTCATCTTTACGTGATGTATGACTAGCGAGCATCTGTGGGTGACTTGAGGAGTGTTGCAACTGGTAATAGAATGACGGACGCCGAACACAGTACAGACTTTGGAACTAGCAATCAAGGTGATCATGCATGCAGTAACAACTGCCTTGCATTTGAGATGAATGACTTGTTATGTGGCGAGGTCTGGGACTCTAATGACGCGAAGAGTGCTGTTGCTAGGTGTGGTAAATTTAGTCCTTAGGTTACACTTGGGTTCTTGCTGGGGCATGTCTCGACGAGGACGACAAGACGTGGAAGAGGGTATTGTTAGATTTGAACATTCTGGGGTCTTTGGGGTTCACGAACATAGACTCGAGGTTCGTGATAAGAGGACTGAAAATAGTAGAAAGGGGTTCGAGCAGTTGAGAGGAAATGGGCTAGGGACATGCGCAGTGGCACCAGCGCACGGGCCGGGCACGGAAGGAAGCGGCGGACCCGGGTTTGTGGGTACGTCAATAAAAGATGTCGATGAGTGATCGTGTATGCGCTCACCAACATACACGTGCCTGTGCGGCGTGAGCTCGGGTAGATCTGAACCTCAGGGGTATCGAGTGGACGGGTATGATGGAAGAGGCCCGTATCGTCATACGTCGCAGCGGACATCGTCCTGGATATGGTCTGCGTCGCGCCTGCAAAAGAGACCTACTATAGAGGCAAAAGAGACCTACGAGGCAAAAGAGACCTACTAAGGGACGCTTCGCTTGCGCTGATGCCCATCGTCCTGGAAATATCTGTGTCGCGCTTGCATGGGCGACGCGGCCTTGTAGAATATGTTCTCAAGAGAATTTGTTCTCTATAATGCGTCCCGCCTTCAGGGAAGACGAGGCCTGGCGTTGACCTTGCTAATCATGTATGCATGCACTCTCAAACTTTGACACAAGTTCTGACAAACTGTCCACGCTTGATAAGACTGTCAACGCGTGCATCAAAGTGGAGGCCAAGAGACCTAGGCAAAAGAGACCTATCACAGAGGCAAAAGAGACCTACTATAGAGGCAAAGGCCGGGAGACCTACTATAGAGGCAAAAGAGACCTACTAAGGGACGTTTCGCTTGCCCTCCCTCTGAATCAGGGCTTTGAGTGAAACTGTACGTTTATTTTCGAGGCCTTTAGGGGATTTTGGGCTGGGTGCAGTAAAAACAGCAGAATTAATTCCCTCCAGCGCTGGAGGGATTAATTTAAAAATTTCCCTCCAGTACTGGAGGGAATTAGCACTTGAGGGAATTAATTCTGCTGTTTTTACTAACCACACAAATAGAGCAGAACGATGCACAAACGCGGCGGTTCTGTAACCGCGGCTTTGAGTGAAAGGCAGGAACGTCATCATCAATGTAACACGACTATAGATGTATGTATGTATGTATGTATGTATCATGTATGTACATACATGTTACGTCCTAATTAACCCGCCCATGCCCATACATTACGTCCTCGCCGCTGTGTTCGCTTCGTGTTTTTGCGTCCTAAAAATCTTTGCTTCAGGAATGAGGACATATTTATTATTACGTCCGTCCCGCTGTGTTTGCTTCGTGTTTTTACGTCCTATTTAAAATTCGGTTCGTGAGAGAGGTCTCTCTCTCTCTCTCTCTGTATGTGTGTGTGTGTGTGTGTGTGTGTGATGCTGCGGAGCCTGTACACAGCAGCACCAGAAGGATATGTTGTATGTGTGCAGCTTAAAAGCATGCTACCCGCGTATTTGGAACAATATTTCTGGAAACTGAATCCCGAGAGCACGGGCCCAACGGCTCGGAGGTTTGAGTTTCAAGTTGCCATGATTGAAACAGGGCGACCTCGGTCAGCATACACTCCCGGCCCACAGCACTTTGAGAATGGAAGGGGTGGGGGTGGGGGGGGCGGTGGGCGTGTACAGGGAGCAGGGAGGAAAGCGGGGGGGGGGGAAAGACGTCTTTAAAAGTGGTGGAGATGGAATCCGGGTGTGCGCCAACTCCTCCGAGATGGAGGATTCGACTGTCCCGACTCCTCAGATCATAAGCTGATAGTCAAGTGATGCGACTAGGTGCCGTGCTAATGTGTTGCTCATGCATTACTAACGTGTTAATAATGTGTGGGTAGTGTTTTGTTAACGTGTTGCTAATGTGTTACTAATGCGTTGCCAATGTAACACTCTAACTTCCTCATATTAACTCTAACTTCCTCGGCTTTTGCTAAGCGGTCATGCAGGCGTGCAAGTCTCGTCAAGAAGGCGTGCAAGACGCGTCTGGGCTCCTGGGGCACGATACGAGAGATGGCACGTAAAGATTAGGCTTTGGGCTTTAGGATTTCGTGTTTGGAGGAGGGGGAAAGAGAAGAGGAGGAGAGGTTCTTTTCAGAGACGGTACTAGCTCATCACTGACAAGGACGTTAATCCTGGATTAGTTTAATTAACTACCACTAACTAACCATCTTTTGAGAGACGGTGCTAGCTGATCACTGATGACGTTAATCTTTGATGCCTCTGGGTGGGTGGGTGGGGCTAGTTGTAAGTAAGTCTGGTACAGAGACGGCCTGGCAACCTCTATGGAACCTCTGGGTTCCTAATAAAGCTCTCTCTCTCTCTTTCTCTCTCGTCGGGACGTATAACCAATAATATCAAGTAATGCAAAAGTTACCCGCCCTTTTAGAGACAACACAATATTTTTTCCTCGAAAATCATCTGTCTGTTGTCTGTGACGCAACAACACATCATTCGCGCCGTCACCTGGAGGGGCGGCAGCGGACAGAATATTTCACATCTATTTGGTTTTTTTTTGGACTCGGTACGACTGTTTTTATTGGTCCGGATTGGTTTTTGGGTCTCTTTGTAGATCGGTCTGACCGGATCGATGGGTGGTATTTCGGAAAGAACCCAAGAACCAATAGAACCAGACCTATATTTTAAATTTCCGACCACTGCGGACGTATTTTGAGGATGAGGCGGCGACTTCCACCCCGAGTGCAATACAGCAGTGGATAGTACCCTGTCGCGGCCTCCGAAGGGATCGCGTCAGCGAAGGCGCGCCCGCCGATGCATAAGAGACCGTACCTCGAGGGTATCCTCGAGGTGACCACTTGGCATAACACATATATAACATATAGACCTATTATAGAGGCAAAAGAGAACCACGGTGACTAAGGCTTTGAGTGAAAGGCAGGTAGGTCATCATCAATGTAACACGACTATAGAGGCAAAAGAGACCTACTATAGAGGCAAAAGAGACCTATTATAGAGGCAAAAGAGACCCACTAAGGCTTTGAGTGAAAGGCAGGTAGGTCATCATCGTCAATTGACGTGTAACACGACTTGTCCACCGGCCCTACCCGTGACAAACGAAATCTGTGTGTGTTTGTGTGTGTGTGTGTGTGTGTGTGTGTGCCTGTCCATCTACCAACACTACTTACTGTTACTGTTATTTACTTTGTCAGCTCTGCGCCCCCCATGGAATAGTGTTCCTTCTCTCTCATCTCTCTCTCTCTCTCTCTCTCTCTCTCTCTCTCTCTCTCTCTCTCTCTCTCTCTCTCTCTCACGTAGATACCATCCCTGCGGCTCATGATAGAGTAGCGTCCCAATGAATCTTGCGCGCGCGCACACACACACACACACGGACACACACACACTCACACTCACAGAGAGAGAGAGAGAGAGACACACAGACACAGACACAGACACACACCTCACTCTCACACACCTGAAGGGACCAAGCCCGTGGACCCCACTAGACCACACAAAGTGATTCTCGTAAGCCACAAACGTCACCGCTCTGCAACGGTTTCGGGTTTAGGCTGCGTCTTAGAAAGTAAATGAGTTTTTGTTCAAAAGAATCATTTTCTCCCCATATCTACGTCGTCTTAGAAATTAGAATTAGCACAAATTGCGACTGTGGACAAAAGAATGTGAAAAG
>Ga0315899_10006171_pt1 | contig 12897 bp, 6 predicted proteins | sample LakEriMetagenome_2_FD_203518 | JGI IMG/M metagenome (GOLD analysis project Ga0315899, IMG submission 203518) | Freshwater fungal communities from buoy surface, Lake Erie, Ohio, United States - Buoy 4 MA112 | ecosystem: Environmental > Aquatic > Freshwater > Lake | place: USA: Lake Erie, Ohio...
AGAATTCCTCCTCGGATATATCGCCAACCGGTGGGCAGATGCCTCGACTACTCGGTCTCGCACAAGCTTCTAAGATGTATCGCAATGTGCCTGAATTAAAGGATTTCACGCACTTCAGCTCCGGCGGTAATGAAGTGGCCTTTGGAACTATTGGAGATGCATCAACCAGTGAGGGCTTGTTCTGGGAAAGCATGAACGCAGCCGCTGTATTGGGTGTGCCTATGTGCATGAGTGTTTGGGACGACGGCTGGGGAATCTCGGTGCCAAAGAAGTTTCAAACGGTAAAGGAAAGTATTTCTGAGGCACTGAAAGGGTTTGAGAAAACAACGACGACAAACGGAATCAAGATATTTAAGGTCAAAGGCTGGAACTATCCGGAACTACTCATGACCTATGAAAAAGCAGTTTCTTACTGCCGTGAAAACCACATCCCTGTGCTAGTGCACGTGGAGGAAATCACTCAGCCGCAAGGACACAGCACAAGCGGTTCTCATGAACGCTATAAGTCAAAGGAACTCCTTACTTGGTATGAGCAGTACGATTGCATCGAGCAATTCAAAAAGTTCATCACTCTCGATGGCAGTGCTTCTGAAAAGGAGCTGGATGAAATCCGCGAATCGGCAAAGAAATATGTGCGTGAAGAACAGAAAAAAGCATGGACTGCTTTCCGTGCGGATGTTGATCGTGATGTTGCACAATGTGTTGATTTGATCGCAGCCATTGGTCTGCAAGAAACAAATGCCATCGCTGATGAACTGCGCAAGCAAACAGATGCTATCCGCAAGGATGCATTCGTTTCAGCAAAGAAGGCGTTGCGCTTGGCAAAGAATGCGCCCGGAACGGAGGTTCTTTCACGCTGGCTGATGGGGCTTAAGGACGATTGTAACGAGCGTTACTCTTCATCTCTATATGCTGAAGGCAACAGTTCCGCAATGAATGTAACGCCGGTAGCCCCGGCATACGATACCGATGCAGAATGGGTTGATGGCCGTGTAATCATCCGCGATAACTGGGATTACGTGCTGCGCTCACGCCCTCAAACGCTCATCTTCGGAGAAGATGTAGGAAAAATCGGTGGAGTAAATCAAACAGCTGAAGGTCTGCAGGAGAAATACGGTGACTTGCGCGTGAGCGACACCGGAATCCGCGAGGCGACAATTATCGGACAGGGCATTGGAATGGCTATGCGTGGCTTACGTCCGATTGCGGAGATTCAATACCTCGACTATTTGTATTACGCCTTACAGATCATGCGTGATGATTTGGCGACTGTGCATTGGCGCACCCGAGGCGGCCAGCGCGCTCCTTTAATTATCTCTACGCGTGGTCATCGTCTTGAGGGTGTATGGCATGCAGGTAGTCCTATGGCAGCCATTATCAGCAGTGTTCGCGGAATGCACGTGTGTGTACCACGCAACATGACGCAGGCCGCCGGCATGTATAATACTCTTTTAGAGGCGCAAGACCCTGCGTTGGTTGTAGAGTGTCTGAATGGATACCGCACCAAAGAACTCATGCCGAATAATATCGGTGCGTTCAAAGTTCCTCTGGGCATACCTGAGGTTGTACGTCAGGGAAATGCCGTGACGATCATTTCCTACGGTTCAACGCTTCATGTCTGTCTGGCTGCAGCAAGCTTGCTCGAAGAAGAAGGCGTGCAAGCAGAAGTGATCGATGTACGCACGCTGTTACCGTTTGATATTCACCATCAATGTGTCGAATCGGTGCGCAAAACTTCACGTGTCCTGATCGTTGATGAAGATGTGCCCGGCGGAGCAACTGCATTCATGTTGAATGAGGTGCTTAACGTGCAGGGTGGTTACCGCCACCTCGATGCGGCACCGCGCACGCTTTCGGCCAAACCACATTTGCCGGCATACGGAACCGATGGTGACTATTTCAGCAAACCCTCTGCAGAGGATGTCTATGATGCTGTCATGGAAATGATGGCTGAGTAAGCTATTCACAGGCTACTGCTTGCAAAGTCGTGTTGCTTCGTTAGCAATTTCGAACGGTTCTGCTATATTCGCTTACATGGAGCGAAATTTCGTTTTACGCATAATAGCATTGGCGGTGTGTATTCTTTTGGCACCGATGGTGTATGGACAAGTCATCAAGGGAAAAGTTACCGATGCATCCACCGGGGAACCTCTATTTGGTGCCGTGGTAGGAGAGAAGGGAACATCGAATGGCGTCACAACAGACTTTGACGGAGAATTCACCCTCAAGGTCGCGGCTTTGCCGGTCAACCTACAGATTGCGCTTATTGGTTATCTCAACCGTGATTTAACGGTGAATGATGCATCAGAACGACTGCAGATAAAGCTGGAGGCAAACGACCAGTTGTTGAAGGACGTGAATGTGGTGAGCGACCGAATGCTTGAAAAGCAAAAGCAGAATCCGCTAACGGTCGAGACTATGGACGCCCTTGCAATCAAGGAGGCTCCAACCGGTAGTTTCTATGAAAGCTTGGGATCGTTGAAAGGGGTTGACATGACGTCAGCCAGTCTTGGTTTCCGAATTATCAATACCCGCGGTTTCAACAGCACTTCCCCCGTGCGCACACTTCAGCTCATTGATGGCGTCGATAATCAAAGTCCGGGACTGAACTTTTCACTCGGGAATTTCCTTGGAGCCTGCGATTTGGATGTGAAGAAAGTAGAGATCGTGCAGGGTGCAAGTTCGGCATTCTACGGGCCGGGCGCATTCAATGGTGTCGTCAATATGGAAACCAAAGATCCATTTACCTACAGCGGATTATCTGCCGCTGTCAAAGTAGGTGAGCGCAACCTGATTGAACCACAATTCCGCTTTGCTGAGTCCTTTAAAAATGACGAGGGGCAGGACATGCTTGGTTACAAAATCAGCGCTTACTATTTAAGAGCCGATGATTGGGAAGCAGATAATTACAACCCCATTGATGGAAGCATCGACGGCGCCTCGAATCCGGGTCGATTCGACGCCGTAAATACATACGGGGATGAATATTTTCCGGCCATGGACCTGAGCGACGCGACGCCATGGACTTATCGCGGGATTGGCACGTTTTACCGCACGGGATACAAAGAAGCCGATGTGCTGGATTACGACACCAAAAACTTCAAAGCGAATGCTGCACTGCATTGGCGACTGCGCCCGGAGGAGGCCTACGACTCACCGGAGCTCATCATGGCCACCAATGTGGGCAACGGAACAACCGTTTACCAGGGCGATAACCGCTTCCGGTTGCGCGATATCTTCTTCATGCAGAATCGAATCGAGTTCAAGAAAAAGGATGATTATTTCATCCGTGTGTATGCGACTCGTGAGGACGCCGGTAAAAGCTATGATCCTTATGCTACTTCCTTGCGCTTGCTGGATGAGGCGCGCTCCGATGAGGACTGGTCTAAAGTGTATATCCGCTATTGGCAAGACAGTATCAACGATAGAATTGATGGGCTCGGATATCCCGGTTTGGTCATGAACCCCAACTGGAACGGTGATCCTGCTACATTTTGGCTGCCTTATGATTATGAGGGTCAACAAGCATGGCTTGAAGAATACAACGACTCCCTTTCTCGCTGGCACAGTATGGTCGAGCAATGGACGAATCAAGGTAATGCCGGTATTATTGGAATTGATACACTTGGAATTTTTGCTCCGGGAACAGCTCGATTCAACGAAGCTTTTGAGCGTATTACTTCGCTGAAGAATAATGAAGGGGAAGGTGGAACTCGCTTTTACGACCGCTCAGCGCTCTATCACATCCATGGAGAGAAACAGTTTACGTTTCAGCAACTGGATCGTTTCAGAGTAGGGGGAAATTATCGACTCTATACTCCGAATAGCGATGGGACTATTTTTAGCGATACAGCCGGTACGCGCATTACCAACAGCGAGTTTGGGTTATATGCCGGTATCGAGGAGAAAATGTTGGAAGACAAGCTCATTGTGCAGGTCACAGCCAGGGTCGATAAAAATCAAAATTTTGACTACGTCTTCTCACCCGCGGCAAGCTTGGTCTATCAGCCAAAGAAAAACCACTATGCGCGTTTATCCTTCTCCAGTGCGCTGCGCAATCCTACATTGGCCGATCAGTACCTCTACCTCAATGTCGGACCGGCAACGCTCAGCGGAAATCTAACCGGTGTCGATAGTTTGGTCACGCTGGATAGTTGGCTGGACTTCAGAAGTAGTCTAAAGCGGGATACGCTAGACTATTTCTCGGTGAATCCTATCCGTCCCGAGCAGGTGCGAACGTTGGAGGCCGGTTATCGTGGCTCATTTGGAAACGACCTCTACGTTGATGCAGGTTACTACTTTAGTTCCTACACCCACTTCATTGGCTATGTCATTGGTCTTGATGTCGCATTCGATAATTCAGGTATCGGTTTGCCAAAGAATGTGGACGCCTTCCGTTACGCCGCCAATTCACAAAACGAGGTGCGTACCCAAGGGGCGAGCATTGGACTTAACTATTTCCTCAACGATTATGTGATCTTAAACGGGAACTACAGTTGGAATAAACTCGTCAAGACCGATGATGACGATCCGATTATCCCGGCGTTCAATACCCCCGAGCACAAATACAATGTCGGCTTTACCATTCGGGAATATGGCTTCGACGATGTTCCTGCAGTGAAGTGGGGGATGGGAGCCAATTACAAGTGGATTCAGGGTTTTGTCTTTGAAGGAAGTCCTCAATTCACGGGACTCGTGCCCTCTTACGACCTCATCGACGCGCAGGTCAACGCCCTGTTGGTGAAATCACACGTGAACATCAAAGTTGGCTGTTCAAACCTGCTCAACAAGATGAACATTCAGACCTATGGTGGCCCGCGTATCGGACGCTTAGCATATGTGTCGTTGAGCTATGAACTGTGAATAACTCGACTAAGTCCTTGGTGACTTGAAGGATGTGTCACTACTTTCGTGAGGAAACAATTTTACTAACTAAATCTTCAAGTGATGAGAAAAATCTACCTCATGATGTGTCTCTTCGCGATGTCAGTTGCGCCTTCCATGGCTCAGCGCTATCTCGAGGAAATCTTTACCGACGTGGAAGTAACAACGAATGTTACTTATGGCGTTAATGCTACTGTTTTGCTTTTTCAAGTTTATGGAGAAGCTGTTCCTGAGGAACTCAAAATGGATATCTACCAACCTGTTGGAGATATCGAGGTTAACAGACCGCTAATCCTGTATTTCCACTCGGGCAATTTCTTGCCTTTTCCTGTTAACGGCGGAACAGGCGGCTCAAAGACCGATAGTTCTACTGTCGAGATTTGCAAGCGATTTGCTAGAATGGGTTACGTTGTAGCTTCGTGTGATTACCGTTTGGGATGGAATCCAATTGCTGCCACGCAACCGGAAAGAACGTTTAGCTTAATCAATGCAGCCTATCGCGGTGTTCAAGACTGCAGAACTGCGGTTCGTTACATGCGTAAATCTGTTGCCGAAATGGGTAACCCATACGGAATCGATGATTCCAAGGTAGCCGTTTGGGGACAGGGTACCGGTGGATATATCGCCTTCGCTGCAGCTACTTTGGATAACTACGTTGAAGACATTGCTCTTATCGGTAAGTTTAACTGGGATCCAACAGGTTCGGGTACACCAATACCAATGGTAATCGAGAGCTTCAACGGCAATGCTGATGGTACTGCTTACGGAGTTTATCAAGGCGACACGCTTTGTTATCCCAACCACGTAGAATACTCAAGCGCAATTAGCGTGATGGTGAATATGGGAGGTGCTATGGGTGATATTTCTTGGTTAGAAGACACCAGTGTTCCTATGATTTCTTTCCACTCGCCTACTGACCCATTTGCACCATATGGAACAAACACTCTTATTGTTCCAACAACAATGGAGCAAGTTGTTGAAGTCACCGGATCTTTCGGTGTGCAGCAAATGGCTTACGCTTTCAGCAACAATGATGTTTTCTTAAATGCAGAAGCTTGGGAGCCGGGTATGCCTTTTACCAATGGCGCTAATGCTAATAATAGTGGCTATTATGGAATGTATCCATTGGTGAGAACAGGTGTTGAAGTTTATGACTCGTCTCCGTGGGATTGGTGGGATGCTGAAGCATTGGCAGCTTTTGATGCTGCTAATGGTACGAGCAATAACGCCAATAACTTGCAAACTAACCCATACATGTCTGCTCAAAAGGGTCGTACCTACATCGACACGATCCAAGGCTATGCAGCTCCACGTATCATGTGCGCCCTGCAATTGCCGGGTAGCCCTTGTGAATTGATTTCAGGCTGCACTGCTATGGAAGCGTGTAACTACAACCCGGATGCTGCGATTGAAGATTTCTCATGCCTGTTCCCTGGCGATCCTTGCGATGACGGCGATCCAAACACCATGGGTGAAATCTATGATAGCATGTGCGGATGCTCTATGCCGGTTGCCGGTTGTATGGTGTCTACAGCATGCAATTATAACATGGATGCGAACGTAGATGATGGTTCATGCTACTTCCAGGGCGAGCCGTGCGATGACGGTAATCCGAATACAACAGGTGAAATCTGGGATTCAAACTGCGAGTGCTCTGCTACAGCCATTGGTGGTTGTATGAACATTGCCGCTTGCAATTACGATGCAGTGGCAACAGTAGATAACGGCACTTGTGCATTCCCTGCTGATCCATGCGACGATGGTGATCCAAACACCACTGGCGAAATTTACGATGCTGATTGCATTTGCTCTGCTACTGCTGTAGCCGGTTGCATGGATGCAACAGCTTGTAACTACAATAGCGCTGCTACCGTGGAAGATGGCTCTTGCTACTTCGTTGGTGATAGCTGCGATGATGGCGATGCAAACACCGTGAATGATGTTTACAATGCCGCTTGTATTTGTGAAGGTGTGGTTTCAGTTTACGAAGTAGAGACAACCTTCGTTGTGTATCCTAACCCATCTGAAGGGTTGTTCACCATCACCAACGCTCAAGGTGCAATTGTTAACCTCATCGAGGTGTTCGACATCACCGGTAAGCGCGTTGTTAGCATGAATCCAATGTCTTCAACGTTGGTTGTTGATATGACGACTATGCCGCGTGGTATGTACACGATCAAGATTCAAAGCGCAAATAGCGTTCAAACGATCCGCGTTCAGCGCATCTAACGAAGGCTTTTGCTCGAAATAATCGGAGGCCGTCTCGTTCAAAACGAGACGGCCTCTTTTTTTGGGTTGAATAATCCTGAAATGGAATATTGCTAAAAAATTCCACGGCGATGATCTTCGGGGCGATGCTGACGAAGCATCTGTTTCTCTGATGGAGGTATGCCGTTTACTTTCACCTAGAATACCCTATCAAAGGCACGGAGTATGATTCCAAGTACTTTCAGACGGCTGGTCTTTTAAAGTATTTCCAATCGCTCGCTGAATGATGAATTTGAACTTTGAAGCTCTTGTAGGTAAGGAGGGATCTTAGTATTAAAGGGAGATCGCGGTGAAGAAAAAAAAAGGCTGCCTTGCGGCAGCCTTTATGCTTTGTAAAAATGTTTTCCTTATTGTTTTACCGGAGCACCAACAGGAGCTTTCTCAGGAGCACCGCTTGGAATAGAGGCCGGATCAGGACCAACGTTTCCTTTGATGGTTACCACTTTCACCGGTGCGTTCACCGCATTGGAGTTAATGGTAACTGATTTCTGGAATGGGCCGGGACGCTTGGTGTCATACTTCACATCGATAAATGACGTTGCACCCGGAGCAATTGGATTCGGATCGCACTTTGGCACTGTGCAACCGCATGAACCCTGACATCCTGAGAGAATCAACGGTTCAGTACCCGTGTTGGTTACAGTGAATTGGCAAGCGCCGTTCGCATCGTATGCGATATCACCGTAGTCGTGTGTGTCCTTGTCAAGGGTCAGGGCTGGACCTGTAACTAATTCAGGCTGCGCGAAAGCACTCAGTGCTGTTGTCATTGCCAATGAGAGGCAGAAGAAAATTTTTTTCATGGTGTTGGAGTTTTATGGCATAAAAAACTTCCGCCATAAAGCGGAAGTTTGATGATTTCTTTGGATTAGTTGCCGCCGGCAGGAGCACCTGCAGGAGCTTTTTCAGGAGCACCACTTGGTGCAGCGTTTGGATCCGGACCAACATTTCCCTTGATACGAACAACCTTCACAGGTTCGTTGGTAGCGTTGGAGTTGATGGTTACCGACTTGTTAATTGGGCCGGGACGCTTGGTGTCATACTTTACGGTAATCACAGAACTTTCACCGGGCAAAATTGGATTAGGATCGCATTTCGGAACAGTACAGCCGCAAGAGCCTTTGCACTTGCTCATGATAAGCGGTTCGTTACCGGTATTGGTTACCTTGAATTCACAGGTACCATCTCCTGCAAAGGGAACATCACCGTAGTCATGTACGTCTTTGTCAACAGTGATAGCCGGACCTGTAGCAACAGGAGTTTGAGCAGATGCCGCTGCGAAAACGCCAAGCGTGATTGCGAGCGAAAGGAATACTTTTTTCATTGAATTACTGTAATTGAATAATTGATTAGCTTATTTCAAAGGTAACTGTTTTCGTTCTTCAGCAATTCGTTGCTTAACCAAACTTTAACAGAACCGCTCCCCATTGGCCAAAACTGTGCCAACTTTAGTTGGGTCGAACAATTAAAGTGCGAGTCGTTTTTTTGTCTCCGTTCGTCAGCACAAGTGTATACGTTCCCACGGCCCACTGGTCGGTTTGAAGTGTATGCACTGGTTGTGGTGACTGTTTTGAATAAACGACTTTACCGTTTAGGTCGATTACACACAGGTTGAAAGCCTCCTGTGAACTGATGGTACAACGATCAGAACACGGATTGGGATAAATAGCAAGTTCACCCATTGCATCATTTTCCGCAATGAGATTCACGATGAGCATGGTGCTTCCTCCGCAGCCGCTGGTATTGGACGCCTGAATTTGATAGATGTCACCACCAAGAGGTTGTGAGTTACCGCCATTGGTTATGACGCCGTCAATATTCCAACTAATGCTCTCGGCAGCATCGCAGTTGGTGCAACTGACTACACCGTTGACCTCATCGATAATCAACGTTGGGGTAAAGGGAGCAAAAACGTCAATGACTAGGGTGTCTGTGTTCGTGATGCTTTGGCCGGTGCACGTTAATATAGCTTGATAAGATCCCGGAGTTTCAAAAACAACCTCGGCGCTATTGCTAAAGTTTTCGATCGTCGAAACGCCCGAAGCCAGCATGCATACCATGCCACTGACGGTATCCGTTGCATTAGTAAACGATATGGCCAGCGGAGAACAACCACTTGAAAGGTTGCCCAGTAGAGTTGGTTCTAAAATTTCAATCGATGCAACATTACCTCCACAGCCGGCATTATTAATGATGGCCAGTGTATACAGTCCATTTTGCGTTTGTTCGAATACAGCCACAGCGATCGAATTGCTATCCTCATTGGGCAAACTAGTTCCGTTGAAAGACCATTCATACGATACATTGGAACAATTGGCGCATTCGATTTCTTGAGTGATTGAGTTGTAAATCAACTCCGGAGCGTCAGGCTCAGGAAGGACCTCAATGGTAATCGTTGTGTCCGCTTGAGTTGATCCGACACTAATCATATAATTCAAAGCATATGTGCCGGGCTCTGACAGGGTATACTCGAATAGAGTATCACAGGAAGTGGAAATAGCGGTCCCATTAATGCTGTAAGAGCAACCGGAAAGGGAAGGATAGCTGTTGTTGTTGCGAATGCGAAACGTCAGGGGGGGACAGCCTGAAATATCAAATGCCTCGATTGCAGTGAAAAGGAAGGTGCAACTTCCATCGTCCGTATTTGCTCCGGGATCGAAGTTGAGTGCGTTTGCTGCGGTGCAACCAGGGAAACTGCAGTTGCCGTTGCTGTAAGTGGCGAAAGGATTGTAGTTCGCTGCGGCCGTATCCAGGCATCCTCCGACTGCGCAGGTTCCATTATCGAAGTTGGCTAGCGGGTTGAAGTTGTCGGCGTCTTCATTCGTGCATCCGGCATAACGGCATGAGCCGTCATCAACGCTTGCCAATGATTCAAAGTTCATGGCGGTTGCATCCGTACAACCCGGTGATGCGTTTTGTGGAAACAGACTCAGCCTGACTTGAAACGATTTAGAACTGATCAACGAAGCGTTGATGTTGACATAGCGAACAAGGGAAGATTCAGCGTAGCTTTTTCCGCTTCTTGCTACCAGAAAAGGCTGAACAGAATCTATCTCCTGCACCAAAACCAAATACGTACTGTCGCCCTTCATTTGAAACGGTTGATCAAAGTCGAGATACATCATACGTTCTTCACCCACTTCATTGAGATCGGCATAGTTGACCTCGTATACGGGGGTTACTGCAATAAGCGAATCGTAATCTTGATCATAGACAACACCTCGGATTTGCTTGCCGACGGAAGTTCCTTCGGCTATGCCTACCTGAATGCTGTGACAGTAGCGATTGGTCGTCGGATTGTTGAAGAAATTTCCGAAGGCTCCCAAATATTGACCATAAAAATTGTCCGGAATAAAACCGTCTTCCATGGGGCCTTCATCCTTGGCATATGTAAACGGTGTAATCTCAAAATCGAGACTGTCATTATTGCTCTGCGGTGATTGGTCCGTACTGTCCTGCAGAAGTTGAAAGTAGACGTCGTAGCGACCTACGCCGGTGTTTGGGACAAACGATGATGGGATGCTGAGAGCTGCCGATTCAGAAGGGTTCACCGTCTGCGTAACGCTCACATCATTGTATACTTCAGTTGATTCATCTTTGACAATTCTCGCATTTAGAGCAACGCCGGTTTGGATTTGTGAACCAACATTCAGCAACTCTGCGCTGAAATTCAGGGTAGGAATAAGTAAAGTGGGGTATTGGTTGTATTCGAGATTGAGGATCGAAGGCAGACCATTGATGTCCGGGTTAGCGGTATAGGCCACATCGTTAAGCAGGAGATCATTTTCGTTGGGGATGTATACGGCAATATCATCCAGTAACCACCAATAGTAGGTGCCTTGGTAGATAAACTTGAACTGAACGGAAGCTTGATTAGCCGCCAACGGTGAAATGTTCACAGACTTCCATTCAGAGTTCGGTGATTGCACACCGGTGTTGGCGAGAATGTCCGTCCACGTTACTCCACCGTCAGTTGAAATCTGCACCTTGGTGGTTGCTTGGAAATTACGGTATTGCTGTTGAAACGTGAGAACGGCGGAGCTAATGTCCGTGAAATCGATTGCGTTGGTTGTCAGCCAAGCTGTGTGTGGCGCAGGATCTATGCCAGTGCCAAGCCCTGCCCCGCATGCGTTTCCGGGGTCATCCCAGTAGTTGCCGTCGAAAATGACGAATCCATTTTCTCGGGTGATTGAGCTGATAGGTGCAGCAATGGCAGCGCATGAACCACGCGCACCGGTGTTGATGTTCGGTGTCGTATTTGGACCACGATATTCCCATTGGGCCAAATCGGTCGTGCTGTTTATTCCGACAATCCAGTCTTGCGGTATGCCCGTTGAGAAGTCCCACGAAGCAATGGTTTCGCCGTAAATCTGTGCATTTAATCGGATTTGACAGCAAGCGGCAACAATAAGAATCAAACTGAAAATAAGCTTACGCATGGCAGGGTGTTCACGAATTATGTACGCGCGAATTTAGGCGAACTAACCCATTATTTGCGCTCACTCGACCTTAATTTGGTCAACCATATCCAGAATCATTCCGTCGGACAATCCGATCTTCGGAACCAGCATTTCTTTTATCCCTGCAAGCTGAAGGATTTTGATGTAAATCTCACAAGCGGGAATAATAACATCGGCACGATCGGGTCGAAGTTTGAAGTTGAAAATCCGTTCGTCGACCGTCAGAGGTTCCAGCAGCTTGTAAAGGTTTTTTAATTCATCGAGCGTCAGCAAATCATTGGGTTTTTTACCCTGAAGCTTGAACAGTGTATTGATGTTGCCGCCTGTGCCGATAGCGATGCGCTTATTGGGCATTGTTTTGAGGCTTTTCAGCCATTGTTGAACGTCCGACCAAACGCGTTGATCTATGCCTCCTGCGAGTGATCTTACCGTGCCTAAATCGAACGACTGTCCCTTGATACGCTTTCCCTTGTTGATCAGCGTTATTTCGGTACTCCCGCCACCTACATCCAAGTAAACGTAATTCCCCTTGGAGTTCAGATTTTGATGGAAATAATTTTTGAATATAAGCTGCGCTTCCATTTCGCCGCTGAGTATCTCGATGCGGAAATTGGCTTCTCGCTCCACGGTTTCAATAACTTTCTTGCGGTTTTTGGCCTCACGCATGGCGGATGTAGCACATACCCGGAACATCTCAACCTGATGCACATCCATGAGATACCAAAAGGCTCGCATCGTCTTGACAAGCTGCCTGAGCTTCTCGTCTGATATCCGCCCGGTTCGAAAAACGTCATCACCGAGTCGAACGGGAACCCGCGTAAGGGACACTTTGTCAATACGCCATTGGTTTTCGTGCCGATGAACTTCCTCAATCAGCAAGCGAATGGCGTTGGATCCGATATCGATGGCAGCTATTTTCAAGCGAAGTATCCCTTAATTAAAGTTTTTGATTGTGATATGCATGGCATCCTGAACTGCAACTGCTGATTGTTTGTCAAGCCCCTTACTGCCGCGTTTTTTAGGCGACGCCGATTGGATGTCAAGGTAAGTTTGCAGCTCGCGCTGAATCTCTTCATCCAATACAGGAATACTCACTTCAATGCGATGCTCAATATTGCGAACCATCCAGTCAGCACTCGTCAAATAATAAATTGGTTTTCCCGCATTGCCGAACGCCAGAATACGACTGTGTTCGAGGTAGCGACCAATGATGTGGAAGACTTCAATGTTGTCGCTCATGCCGGTAATACCGGGTATTAAGGAGCATATGCCCCGTACGATAAGTTTG
>Ga0315899_10006173_pt1 | contig 12894 bp, 13 predicted proteins | sample LakEriMetagenome_2_FD_203518 | JGI IMG/M metagenome (GOLD analysis project Ga0315899, IMG submission 203518) | Freshwater fungal communities from buoy surface, Lake Erie, Ohio, United States - Buoy 4 MA112 | ecosystem: Environmental > Aquatic > Freshwater > Lake | place: USA: Lake Erie, Ohio...
TTCGTACCTCGACCGTGGCAACGCCGAGACACGAGAGAGACTCACTGTGAGCGCGAAACGCTCCTTGAAGAGCGAGCACCCCGACGACGGGTGGTGTCTGCATCATGATGCCAGCCCCCTGGGGGCCTCCCAGCCGATGTCACCAGCCGCGCTCCGCGTAGCGCTGGTTGATCTCGTCCATGCCGATGCCTGTCATTGGTGCACCGAGACCGCGGCTGACCTTGGCCAGGATGTGCGCGTCGCGGAAGTGCGTGGTGGCCTCGACAATTGCCTTTGCACGGGGCGCAGGATCGTCGCTCTTGAAGATTCCCGATCCAACGAAAACAGCCTGGGCTCCGAGTTGCATGGCAAGTGCCGCGTCGGCCGGAGTGGCGATTCCTCCGGCACAGAACAGCGGCACTGGAAGCGTTCCGGTTTCGGCAATTTCCTGCACCAGCGGCAACGGCGCCTGCAGTCGCTTGGCCCAATCGAAAAGCTCGGCCGAGTCGGCCTGGGTGATCTTGCGCATGTCACCGAGGATGTTGCGCAAGTGGCGCACTGCCTCGACGATGTTTCCGGTTCCGGCTTCACCCTTGGAACGAATCATTGCCGCACCTTCGCTGATGCGGCGCAGTGCCTCGCCCAGATTGGTGGCCCCGCACACGAACGGAACGGCAAAACCGAACTTGTCGATGTGGTGGGTTTCGTCGGCAGGCGTGAGGACCTCGGATTCATCGATGAAGTCGACACCCAGTGCCTGAAGAATTTGTGCCTCGACGAAGTGTCCGATGCGAGCTTTGGCCATGACGGGGATGCTGACCGCGGCCTTGATGCCCTCGATCATCTCGGGGTCGCTCATCCGCGCCACGCCACCGTCACGACGGATGTCTGCCGGCACGCGCTCGAGAGCCATGACAGCGCAAGCACCAGCGTCTTCGGCAACCTTTGCCTGCTCGGGTGTGACGACGTCCATGATGACGCCGCCCTTCATCATTTCGGCGAGACCCCGCTTGACGCGGAAGTTACCGATTGATCCTGTCTGCGCTGAATCTGACTGCGAACTCATGTGCGTAGCGTACCGAGGAAGCCGCTACGGCCTCTCACGGGAACTTGAGTTTTGTCGGGTCGGATCCGGCCGGAACGTCGAGACCCTTGCCCACTCGCGGCAGTTCGATCCACGAACGACCCGGGGTCAACTTGATGGCTGCTCCGGCGGAGTCGGTGAGGGTGAACACATCGGTCTCTTTTGCACGGGCCCACTTGCCCTTGACCAGCGATCCGTTCGTGTAGACCCACGCCTCGCCCTCGCCCACACTCTGGGCCTCGGGGCTGCGCGGATCTGCAACGCTTCCCTTGTAGGCCACGAACAACACCACAACGTTCTTGGCATTGACCTGCGAACCATCGGCGTCCATGTGTTTTTCTTTGTCCTGCGTACGCAGGTAGTTGCCGTCGGTCGCACTCCACAACCACGTCACCTTGACGCCGTCCATGCTGATCAGCGCACCGGCGGAGGCGGTTGCAGTGGTGGGCATTGCATCGCTGGCAGTGCGGTACTCGAACTGTTGCGGCGGACGCGTGGCGCCCTGCGGAGTCAACTTGTAAATGGCTGCCGGATCCGCATAGAGGTTGTGCGGAGCCTTGCGCGACGACTCGCGACGGTAGCCACCCTGCTTGTACGCAACCGTTGCACTCATGTCGACCAACACCGACTTGCGGACCAGCGAAGTTGTCTTGGAGTTGCCACCGCTCCACACGAAGAGCGGATTCAGGTAGGGGCTGAACAGAGCAATGTCTTGGGTGCGACCGCTCCGTACGGGCCCCACTTCTTTGGGAATTGCCGAGTGGAACACTGCGGCGAGACGCGTCAGCTGCTCGACGTTTTCCTCGTACACCAAGTCGGCAGTGTTGAGACCGGTCTGCGGCCGCGCACGAGGATGGTTGTCGATCTTCACGACCATCGCAGGCCGAATCGCCGCTGCAGCATCTTCGATGGGAAGCCCGGTGAGCGGCATCACCTCGGGCGCCGGCAACGTGGTTGTCGGCCCGGGCAGGGTTGACGACAGAATGCCGTCGCCAAAAGAGACGTCGGGTGCGGTTTCTTCAGATGCGCCGCCGCCGCACGCACCAAGCACCATCGTTCCGATTACTGCTGCGGCAAGGGACACACGTCCGACGCCCATCCGGCGCAAAGAGGCTGACTTCATCTCTAGATCTCCCTGAGTAGTGCGACACGCTCGACAAGAGAGGGCCTCTCGTCGGCATGAGAAATCACTGTAGAGCCCCCGACTCCGTCGGTCTGGTCATTGCCCAGACCGCCACTCTGAGACGAATCCCCCCTGGGATCCGCCAACCACAAGTCATCACAGGCATCCGGGGCGCACGACGTGACTGTTGTCGCAACCAACATCGATTCGTATGCCTCGGCCAATCCAGGTGGGAATCGGGTGATCGACGACGCACGCATGTCGATGTCAAAGCTGTCGCTCACGTTGTTGGCCTCGCGTGCCAGACGCTCACGCACCGCGCGCGGAACGAACCACGGCGCTTCGAGCAACACGGCAGCCGCGGCCACCTGCGACTCCAAGCGTCCGGATTTGATCCGCGCGAGGGATGTCGCAACGATTCCCTCGAGCGCAATGCGTGAAAGGTCGCGCGCAATGCCGCCCGTGATGATGATTTCGGCCTGTTCCTTGCCCGCCGGGTCGACGAGCGTCATCACGTTCATTGTGTTGTCACGCGTGAGCGACACCTTCGGCATCGAGACTCCAGAGCCGGCACACAGCCCCTCGAGCAGGTTGAACAGACGCGGATGTTCCGATGCAGTGACAGGTTGCGCATCGACTGCGCTCCCCACAGTGACGAGCGCCCGGGAAAGAAGCGAACCGGCGAGCCATGAGCCCAGCCCAAAGCCGGCCGCGGCCCCCATCACCACAAAAACCACGAGGCCAATCACCTGCAGCACGAGAAAACCCACGATGGCCCCGAGTGTCGCCCCGAGACAGATCCCGGCCTTCACGAGAAAAGACCGAACGGGAGCCGAACCGGCACCCATTGATGCGGATCGGGCGAGTGAAAGGGTGGTGTTCATGAGTCCGTCTTGCCGTGTCGTGAGTTCGTGGATTTCTTGAGAATCCGATTCTCGAAGAGTTTCAGCATACGGCTGGGTTCCGCACCCCGACGGCCACTGCCCTTTCCAATGCTCGACGCATAGTTGCCGCCCTGCCCGTTGCGGCCCATTTCGCAGGCCCGTTCGTAGATTTCGACATATCGTTCGGCAAGAACCCGCATCGACGACGACTCGACGCGCGAGAGACCAGCATCGATGAGCCGTTGGGACAATCGCGGGTTGGTCATCACCTTCGCCAGTGCGCCGGCAAGTGCTCGCGGATCTCCCGGCTCCACCAAGAGAGCATCCACGTCGTTCGTGGCCACGTTCTGGTACCCGTCGATATCGCTCGCAACCACGGGGGTTCCGGCGGCCATCGCTTCCAGCAACACCACACCGAAAGACTCACCATGGAGCGACGGCGCACAGAACACTGTTGCAGAGCGCATGCGCCGAATCTTCTCCGCATCCGAGATTCGCCCCAGCCACACGATGCGGGTGTCGCCCCCGAACTCGGCGCGCAGGCGTTCGGTGTCAGCACCATCGGAGGCCACCCACACCCGTACGTCAGCCGGCAGATGTTGCAACGATCGCAGCAGGACATCGAGACCCTTGCGCGGCTCGTGGCGACCAACAAAGAAAATGGTCGGCTCGCTCTCCTTCACAATCGGCTCGTCGGCAAAGTCTCCGACGTAGCGGGAGATCTCGATGCCGTTTCCGAGCAACTCGTATGTTCCGCCGAGGTATCGGCTGGCCAGGAGTTCGGCATCTTTCGATACGGCCACCCGAATGTCGATGCGCGATGCCAGCCATCGCACAGGCTTGTTCAACATCCGGTAACTGGCAGAGTCACCTGCGGCATGAAAGGTGCCCACGGTGGGAGCGAGACGGAGCATCAACGCCGTCATGGTGGCCCCCGGCGCAAGTGGTTCGTGAAGATGAATCACGTCGAAGGCTTCGTCGTTCAGGGCGCGGATCGTGCGCAACGCCGCAGAAGCATCGGGAGCCAACGGTGCGACCGATCCGTTGGCGGCTGTCGGGAGACTGTTGCCGAGCGGCGTCACGAATGGCTCGGGTGGCGCACCGTCGCAGGGACCAAGGACGCGCACCTCGTGGCCCATCGCGCGCAACTCGCGGGCCAAACCGAGAACCTGCATCTGCACTCCACCGGGAAGGGTCAGGCTGTAGGGGCAGAGCATCCCGATACGCAACACACCCCCACGGTAGCCACCGTCGGGTACGGTGCCGGCATGTCTCGCACTATCGACACCGATCTCCCCGCTGTCTCCATCGTCGCAACGGCGACGAAACGGGGCGCCATTCTCGAGTTGGCCCAAGAACTGGAGATGCGCGGCTTTGCTGGTCTTGCATGTCCGAGCCTGGGCGGAACTCTGGGGCTCTGCACGTCGCTTGCGCACGCCACTTCGACCATTCGCTTCTGGACCTCGATCCAGCCGATCTATTACAACCATCCGGTGGAGGCAGCCAACACCGCGGCCCACATCCACGAAGTCTCGCGTGGACGTTTTGGATTCGGCATCGGCGTGAGTCATGGTCCCGTGGTTCAGCGTCTCGGAGTGGAAACCGGAAAACCGCTCTCCGACATCCGCAACTACGTGGATGCGATGCGCAAGCAAGAACGTTTTTCGGGCGAGTTGCCACCGATCTACCTGGCCGCATTGCGCGACAAGATGTTGAAGCTGTCGACCGAGATCGCCGCAGGTGCAATCTGGGCCAATGCCTCCTTGAGCCACATGCCTCGTCAGATCTCCACTGTTTCCGCTGCACATGGTTCCGCTGCACACACAGACTCGTTCTTCCTGTCCAACATGATTCCCACGGTGATCGACGACGACATCGAAGCAGCACGGGCTGTCAACCGCAAGACACTTCTCGGCTACGTGATCCTTCCCAACTATCGCAACTACTGGCGCGAAGCCGGATACGCCGAAGAAATGGACCGCATCGAAATGCTCCTGAAAGAGAACCGACGCGACGATCTGGCGTCGGCGATGTCCGATGCATGGCTCGACGATTGCACACTCAGCGGATCCGTTGATCGCGTGCGCGACGGACTCGCGGCGTGGTACGCAACGGGAGTCACCCCCATCGCCGTCATGTCGTCCACCTCGGGAGGGCAAGTGAAAGCCATCGGAGAGCTGATCGCCGCCTATCGGTAGCGATGTCAGGCGAAGCGGTCGGCGTAACCCGGATCGCTCGGCCAGTTCGGTTGGAACATGTGCCACTGTTCGGGCGCCCGGGCGATCAGTGTTTCCAACTCGCCAGCAAGAAGCTGTGTGCCGCTCGCAACGTTGTCACGAAGGCGACCCTCTGTCGGTATCGCCAGCGGCGGGCGGACGATGGCGTGATGACCGTTGTATCGCTCGGTGAAATACACACCCACGGGCAACACCGGCGCACCACTGCGCAAACCAAGGGTCACCGGCCCACCAGGAAGAGTTGTCTGCTCGCCGAAGAACGAAACGGGCACTCCGTCTCCTTGCAAATCGCGATCACACAACAGGCACACGACATGGTTGTCGCGCAGGGCCTTCAGCACCGCGGTTGCAACACCGGGCCCGAGGGGCACAACGTTCATTCCGAGTTTGCTGCGCAACGATGTGAACCACTCGAAGAGTTCCGGCGGCTGCAGGGCCTCGACAACGACCGTGCAGGTGTAACCCTGATCACACAACCATCGTCCGGCCCACTCCCATCCACCGAGATGCGGAAGCGCAAGGATCACACCTTTGCCGGCGGCAACACCCTCCTCGACGTGCCCGAAACCGTCGAGCGTGAACGTTGCATCGACGGTTTTCGACGACAGAGACGGCAGTCGAAAACTCTCCACGTAGTAACGCGCGTAACTGTCGAAAGCACCCTGCACGGCTCGTCGCACCTGCGTACTGGTGAAGTCGGGACGTACACGACGAATGTGCCGTTCGATGATGGAGCGCCGCGACTGCAGCGACGCGGCGGCCGTGAACCCCACCACACGAGCGGTGGCGTGGGCCATGGGGCCGGGCGTGATCTGGGCAAGGAGTGAGGCAAGTCGATACGAACCCACCGTGAACGCATCGGAGGCAGTGTCGCGCAACTTGGCCACGGGGCTACGACCCGCTCAGCGTGCGTTGCGGCGGCGTTGCTGCGAGCGACGCTCGTAGCGGGCGGCCTTGCGCGACTGTCGGCGCAACTGACGTTGCTCGATACGAACCTCGGCAATGGGCGCAACTGCCGCTTGCTTCCACACCTTGAAGAATCGCTGGAGAGCAGTGATCGACGTGAGGACGAGCATCACCCACAGAATGGGCACGAGTGCGGAGTCGAACAAGAGGCCCACGCACAGCAGGATGATTCGCTCGGCACGCTCCATGAGGCCACCCTTGGCCTGCAACCCGAGCGACTCGGCCTTGGCCCGCTCGTAACTGATGGTGGCGGAAACGCCCATCACGGCCATCGGAAGAATGGCGATGTGGCCACCGTCGCGTGAGGTGAGGTACCACGCGATGCCTCCCAGCAAGAACCCGTCGGTGACGCGGTCGATGACTGAATCGAAAAATGCCCCGCGTTGGCTGGCCAAGTTGCCTGCCTTGGCAACGGCACCATCCAGAAGGTCGGGCAACGCCGCCAGGATGACGAGAACAAGGCCGGCCCGCAGAGCTCCCATTCCTACGGCCACCGCGGCGGCCACCGCAAGAAGCAGACCCACCACGGTGAGAACGTCGGGGGTCACACCGGCCTTGCGCAGAGACTCCCCCATGGGCTTCACCGCACGCTCTACCTGCGTCTTGAAGCTGCCGTCGAACATGTGATCAGGCTAACCCCGCAACGAGGCCCCAGCGGGTTTCCCGGCTCGGGCTCACGCCTGGTCGGGGTTGGCTTCGGTGAGTTTTTCCACGACCGTGCCGTCGACGGCGTCGACAAGAACAAGACCGCGGCGCAGCGGCGGCTCTTCGGCGCTGTAGCAAAACACCCGCCACGTGGGTCGACTGCGAACGCCCCGCCACACTTGCTGGGCAGAGGCGTGGCCCACCGGGAATCCCACCGCACGCGTGGCCAACACCAATGCTTGCTTCTCGTCGACTCGCATTCTCCAGCCAGATGTGATGCTGAAGACCCCAACGATGCCGAGAATCACTGCCGCGGTGATCCAGCCACCGTTGATGAGTGCACTTGATTCCGAGCCGAGCGAGTACACAGCGACGCACACCGCCGCAAGAACGAGATACATGTATCCGGGGATACGACGACGGCTGTTGTCGGGAAACTCGTATGCCCCCGAGAATGCCGTGATGTTGAGATCATCGGGAAGTTGGTCCCGAATGTCGTCGCTGTCTCCCGGCTGTGTCACGCCTTCACCCTAAAGGTTGGCGAAGCCGTTGCGTAATTTTGCGGCCGAATCAGCGAGCGGCTCGGGCAGAGTTCGGGTGTTGGCCACCGCTGTCATGAAGTTCGAGTCCCCCACCCACCTCGGCACGACATGCACATGGAGATGCTGGGAAATGCTGCCACCGGCAGCCGGACCAAGATTGATTCCGACGTTCAATGCCTGGGGTGAGTAGACGGCTTTCACCACGGTTGTCGACCGTGTGACAAGCGACCACAGCTCGGCTGTCTCTTCGGAAGTCAGATCCTCGAGGTCAGCCACTTCGCGGTACGGCATCACGAGAAGATGACCGGAGGCGTAGGGAAAAGCATTGAGAATCACAAAACACGTTGCGCCGCGCGCGACGATGTTGGCCTCTTCGTCGGACATGCCACTTTCCAGAATCCGCGTGAAGACGGATCCACTCCCTGCGGGCGGCGCCGTGCCAGCCGTTTCCTCCCACTTCTGCACGTACGCGGCCCGCCAGCCGTTCCACAGATGCTCAAGCATGGGTGGTGGTGTTCTCCGCGATCTCAGCCGCAACACGGGCGATGAACTGATCGAGTGGCACGTTGCGTTCCACTTCACCACCTCGCGGGTTGACTCCGACGGTGCCGCCGGCAACGTCGTCGTCGCCGACGACGAGGACGTAGGGGATCTTCTCGAGCTTCGCATTGCGAATGCGCTTGCCCAACTGATCGTCGGCATGAATGACGTCGACACGGAACCCGGCTGCGAGCAACGCTGCCTTGGCCTGGGCCGCATACGCCTCGTGCGCAGTTGCAACGGGCAAGAGACGCACCTGCACGGGGGCCAACCACGTGGGCAAGGCCCCGGCATAATGCTCGAGCAACACCCCGAAAAAGCGCTCGACCGAGCCGAAGAGCGCCCGGTGCAACATGATCGGACGATGCCGACCGGAGTCGGCCCCGACGTACTCCAACTTGAAGCGCTCGGGAAGGTTGAAGTCGCACTGGATGGTGGACAACTGCCACTTGCGACCGATGGCATCGCGCACGTCGATGTCGATTTTCGGACCGTAGAACGCGGCGTCACCCTCTTTGACTTTGTAGACAACGCCGTGACGATCAAGAGCCTCGCGCAGAGCCGCGGTTGCCTTCTCCCAGATGTCGTCGGATCCCACCGACTTCAGGGGATCACGGGTGGAGAGATTGAACTCGAAGTCGTCGAATCCGAAACGACGGAGTACGGACATCACGAATTCGAGCAACGAAGTGATCTCGTCGGCCATTTGATCTTCGGTGCAGTAGATGTGGCTGTCATCCTGGGTGAAACCACGGATACGCAACAGTCCGTGCAATGTTCCGGCACGCTCGTACCGATAGACGGTTCCCAGTTCGAACAACCGCAGGGGCAGTTCACGGTAACTGCGCTGACGGCCGCTGAAGATCAGACAATGCATTGGGCAGTTCATGGGCTTCGGGTAATACGTCCCATTGTCCATTTCCATCGCCGGATACATGCCGTCTTTGTAGAAATCGAGGTGACCGGAAGTCTGGAAAAGATTCGCATTGGCCAAGTGAGGAGTGAAGACGAACTGGTAGCCGCCGTTCTGGTGACGGTCGCGGCTGTAGTCCTCCATCAACTTGCGCACGATTGCACCTTTCGGGTGCCACACCGCAAGACCGCCGCCCAACTCCGAGGGAAACGACAGCAGATCCTGCTCCACAGCAAGGCGACGATGGTCGCGCTTCTCCGCCTCGGCCAGACGGTGAAGGTGCTCGTCGAGTGCGGCTTTGGACTCCCAAGCAGTTCCGTAGATGCGCTGCAACATCGGTCCCTTGTCGGAGGAACGCCAATATGCACCGGCCACTTTCATGAGCGCGAAGTGTCCCAACTTTGCCGTTGTGGGCACGTGGGGACCGCGACACAGATCGACGAAGTCGGGAGTGTTGCGGTAGATGCTGATGGTTTCGCCACCACCCACTTCGTCGGCATCGGCGCCATCAGCGGTACCCGAGGTCACGCGTTCGATGATCTCGCACTTGTAAGGCTGATCGGCGAACAACGACAATGCCTCGCCGACAGAAACCTCGGAGCGAACAAAGGGTTGGCCTGCAGAAACGATTTCCCGCATCTTGCCGGTGATCTCTTGAAGGTCAGCTTCGGAAAAGGTGCGGCCACCAGGCAGATCGAAGTCGTAATAAAAGCCGTCTTCGATGGCCGGACCGATGGAGAACTTGGCTCCGGGAAACAGTTGCGTCACTGCCTGGGCCAGAACGTGAGCGGTGGAATGGCGCAGGACATGACGACCCTGATCCGAGTCGGCCGTGACGATGGCAACCGTTGCGCCTTCTGGGAGAAGCGTCGACAGATCGGTCTCGGACCCGTTGACCACACCCGCAACCGCCGCTTTGGCAAGACGCGAACCGATGCTGGCAGCAAGATCCCCGACGGTGGAGCCTGCGGGGAGTTCGCGCTGTGAACCGTCTGGAAGAGTGACCGTGAGAAGCGACATAGCGTGGGAAGTCTACGGGCAGACCAGCAACACGCTTTTGCTCATTTACGCGGGGCGGAGTGCCTCGCTACCGGGGGCACCGTGACTCGACGGTTCGTTGGTGGCCTTGTTGGCGTAGGTGTTGCGGTACTCCTGGCCGGTCAACTCACGAATCTCGAACATCAACTCGTCGGTGATCTCCCGCAAGATGAGATGGTCACCCTCGCGATCCTGGAAACGACGTACATCGATCGGACGACCGATGCTGATCTTGCAGCGCAAGTCGAAGCGGGGAAAGTGAACCCTCGGCATCACGGCATCGGGGGGTTGGATCTCGCGTGTACCGACAATGCCCACCGGAAATATCGGACACCCCACCTTCAACGCAAGACGGGCCGCACCCGTCCTGCCCTTGTACAACATGCCGTCACGGCTGCGGGTGCCTTCGGGAAAGATGCCGAAGAGTTCTCCACGACGCAGCACACCTTCGGCAGTATCGAGTGCCGCGGCACTCTTGTCGCCACCGGCACGGTCGATGGGGATCATCCCCATCGCTGGGAAGAGAAACTTCGTCTTCCACGAATCCATGTATTCCGCCTTGCCCACGAAGCTGATGTTGCGCGGAACGTGCAGCATCAAGAAGGCACTGTCGAGAAAACTCACATGGTTGGGACACAAGATCGCAGGGCCTTCGGCGGGCAGCTGATCGAAGCCCTCGAGCGTGAACCGCCATGCCATCTTCGCCGTCGGTCGCAACACAGCACGGGCACGACGCTGCAAAGCCCCAGCTCCGCGGAACTGCGCCGTTGTCCCGGCCTCGGAAGCTCCCGTCATGTTGTTCACGATGGCGCAAGGCTATGACCCATTCCTCCCCGTGGAAAGAGGTTTTTTGTTAAGCGCTCATTTCACGTACGGATGCCCAACAGGGCGGCGGCGGCACTCACATCGACTCCCTCGGCCGCTGCCTGATCGATCACCCGGAGTGCTCCGGGGGTGTCGAGATCGTCATCTAAACGTTCTCTCACTTGGGTCAGAACGGCATCTCCCCCGGCTCTGCGACCCTGCGACCACGCGTCGAGTCGACGTTGAGCCGTGGGCATGATCTCGGTGTTCCACTCCCATTCGGTGCGGTAGTGATGGGCAACGATGCCGAGCCGGATCACCCGCGGGTCCCACTCCCGACGCAGGGCATCGACAAACACCAGGTTTCCACGGCTCTTCGACATCTTGTGACCGTCCATCGAGACCATGGCGACGTGCATCCAATGACGTACGAAGGGAACACCGGTGGCCGCCTCAGACTGGGCGCGCTCGCATTCGTGGTGCGGAAAGATGAGATCGCTTCCGCCACCGTGGAGATCGATGGTGCTCCCGAGTTCGCGCAACGCCAATGCCGAGCACTCGATGTGCCACCCCGGACGACCGGGGCCCCACATCGTGTCCCACGCCGGCTCGTCCCCTGTGCTCTGTTGCCACAACACGAAATCCAGGGGATGACGTTTGTTCGGATCTTCGACGTTGCCGCCGCGTTCCTTGGCAAGAGCGATCATCTGCTCTTCCGTGTAGTTCGACACGGTGCCGAAACTCGGAAACTTCGAGACATCGAAGTACACGTTGGGCCCGGCCTGGTATGCGTAGCCACGATCGAGGACCATGCCAATGAAACCGCGGATGTCGGCGATTGCCGAGGATGCACGTGGCGTGCTGTACATCGGCAACATTTCCAAAGCCGCCATGTCAGCTTCGAAGCGAGCCTCTTCGCCGGCGGCAAGATCGAGGTAATGAACTCCCAGCTCACGGGCCTTTGCAAACAGCGGATCGTCCACATCTGTGACGTTGCGTACGCACTTCACCTCGTGACCGAGATCAATGAGACGGCGCTGGAGAATGTCGTAGGCGAGAAAGGTGGCCGCATGGCCGAGATGTGTTGCATCGTAGGGTGTGATGCCACAGGTGTACATGAGCACCGTGGGACCGGGCTCGAAGGGAACAATCTCGCCTCTTGCAGTGTCGTAAAGACGAATCACGCCCGGGGATCTCCCTTGATACCGCTCAGTCTTGGCGCAACACGAGTCTTGTAGCGCACGTTCAACTGCAGCAACACCGCAGTGAACGCCTCGATGGCAGTTGCATTCGACAACTCACCTGCATCAAGTGGGCGACAACCGGGAATGCGCTCGATCATCTCGCTGACCACGCGCAGAGCTGCTTTGTCGTCGGAACAGATGAGCACATCGCTGTCGATCGGCTCACCCAGATGACTGAGTTCCTTTGCGGGGATGTGGTGGAACGCCGCCACCACGCGACAACCGGGCACCGCTGCTTGAACGTGGGCCGCAACGCTTCCTCGGGGCGGCACGAGAGGCTGAAACTCGTGCCCCACACGGACCAAGGCATTGGCCATGCTGATCACGGCCTTGCCGTACAGAGCGCTTTCGAACTCTTTCGCCGTTGTGGCAGCGGAATCCCACGGTGTGGCGATCACCACCACTTCGCAATCGGCCGCTTCTTGATTGGTTCCCCCACGCACCGTCAAGGCGAGTTCCGGCCACTCGGCACGCAGTGCCGCCGCCTTCTCCTCGGCGCGATCAGCAGAACGCGAGCCGATGATCACTGGATATCCCACAGACGCAAGACGCGCGGCCAACGCCATACCGGCAGGCCCGGTTCCTCCGAGCATGCCCACTGTGAATCTCGACGCAGCCATGCGCCGAGCCTTGCACATTCGAGCGGGCCCGAGCGTGCTCAGACTCGTACGGCTTCACGGTTGGACCCAGTGCGAGTGAACTACGGTCGACTGCATGGGAATACTCACAGGCAAACGCATCGTCGTGACCGGCGTCCTCACCGACGCTTCCTTGGCCTTCGGTGTGGCCAAGTTGGCACAAGAAGAAGGAGCCGAAGTCATCCTCACCGGAGCTGGACGTGGGCTGTCTCTCACCGAGCGCACTGCGCGCAAGTTGCCCCAACCCGCCTCGGTCT
>Ga0315899_10006174_pt1 | contig 12893 bp, 14 predicted proteins | sample LakEriMetagenome_2_FD_203518 | JGI IMG/M metagenome (GOLD analysis project Ga0315899, IMG submission 203518) | Freshwater fungal communities from buoy surface, Lake Erie, Ohio, United States - Buoy 4 MA112 | ecosystem: Environmental > Aquatic > Freshwater > Lake | place: USA: Lake Erie, Ohio...
AGCAGCGAAGCGCAACGTGTCGCCAACGCACTAGGGTCAGGACCACTTCTTTTGCGAGTTTCTGTTGTTTCGCACGAAACCGCTGATATGGCGTTCCACATGCAGAATGACACGCGTTTCGGTCTGGATAAAAGGACACAGTTGCTTGGGCCAGTGCAGCTCGACAGCGGTGTAGAGTTTGCGCCTGTCGACTTTGCCTATGAAACTTATGGTACACTGAACGCCGACAAATCCAACGCCATCCTGATTTGCCACGCGCTCACCGGTGACCAATATGTGGCATCGAACCACCCCGTTACCGGCAAGGCAGGCTGGTGGACGCGGATGGTTGGCCCCGGCAAGCCTATCGACCCCGCGCGCCATTGCATCATCAGCATAAATGTTCTTGGCAGCTGTATGGGGTCATCTGGCCCCGCCAGCATCGATCCTGCAACAGGCGCGCCTTATGCGATGGGTTTTCCCGTAATCACCATCGCCGACATGGTCCGTGCGCAGGCTTCATTGCTGGATCATCTGGGTATCGAAATATTGGAGGCCGTGGTCGGCGGATCCATGGGCGGGATGCAGGCATTAAGCTGGGCCGCCTTATATCCGGAACGCGTGCGTTCGGCGGTCATCATTGCATCGACCGCGCGGCATTCGGCACAGAACATTGCCTTTCACGAGGTCGGGCGTCAGGCAATTATGGCGGACCCAAGCTGGAACAATGGCTCTTATTATGGGCATGAAGCACCGGCTGCCGGCCTTGCCGTTGCCCGCATGGCGGCACACATCACCTATTTGTCGGAAGCAGGCCTCACGGAGAAATTCGGTCGGCGTTTGCAAAATCGCGATGCCAAAAGCTTTGGCTTTGATGCCGATTTTCAGGTCGAAAGCTATTTGCGCCACCAGGGCCTTAGCTTCGTCGACCGCTTTGATGCCAACAGCTATCTCTACATAACCCGCGCGATGGATTATTTCGATCTGGCTGAGCCGCATGACGGCGTGCTTGCCAAGGCATTTGCAGGCACCAAAACACGTTTTTGCCTCATCAGTTTTGACAGCGACTGGTTATATCCAACGGCGGAATCGCGGCGCATTGTGCATGCCCTGAACGCCGCGGGCGCGGCGGCGAGTTTTGTTGAACTATCGAGTCCCTTTGGCCATGATGCATTTTTGTTGGAAGCGCCTGAAATGAATCGCATTGTCGATGGCTTTTTGCGCGCTGGGGAAAGCCGGTGACCGCATTACGCTCCGACCTTGCGATTATCGCCTGCGAAGTGCGCCCCCATGCCCGTATCTTGGATGTTGGCTGTGGTGACGGCCTGTTGATGGCGGCATTGCGCGACACCAAGCACGCCGACGCGCGCGGGATGGAGCTAGATGCCCGTGACGTTGCGACTGCGGTCGCGCGTGGCCTATCGGTGGTTCAGGGCGACGCAGATACCGACTTGGCGGACTATCCCGATGGTAGCTTTGACTATGCGATTTTAAGCCAGACGTTGCAGACCACCAAGAGGCCGGATCTCGTGTTGGATCATCTGGTGCGGATCGGACGGCAGGCCTTTGTCTCTTTCCCGAATTTCGCACAATGGCGCATGCGTTTGGCCCATATGTTTGGCGGACGCATGCCCGTGACGGAGCAGCTTCCCCACAGTTGGTATGACACGCCCAACATCCACCATGTGACCATCGACGATTTTCGCAGTTTTCTGGCCGAGCGCGATATTCGCATCGAGGGGCAATGGTTTTTGTCGGGTGATAAACCGCGCAATGAACGCCTTGCCAATCTCCTCGCGGAACATGCAGTATTCCTGTTGCGGCGCGATTAGGCACTGGTGAAACGATAATGCCTGTTGCGCCTGCCTACACGCTTTGCTAGGGGCCGCCTCCTACCTGTCTAGGCGCGTGCGGCCATGGCGGAATTGGTAGACGCGCAACGTTGAGGTCGTTGTGGGCGAAAGCCCGTGGAAGTTCGAGTCTTCTTGGCCGCACCATTTTTTGGGCAATCGACGCAACCTCGCCTCAGTCTGCGGCGCGCAGCAGCTCTGCAATTTCGGCATTATCCCATTCGACGCCGCCTGTAAGCCGCCAAACCTCTTTGCCTGCGCTGTCGTACAAAATGGTCGTGGGTAGGGCGAGGGCGTTGTTGAACGCGGCCAACATTGCATTGTCAGCGTCGGTATAAGGCTCCAGATTCTGGACCTTAGTCTCGTTGAAAAAGGCCAAGACAGGCGCGCGGCCATCAAGGTCTTGGGATACCGCAATGACCGCCATCCGATCCTTTTCCAGCTTTGCCAGCGCGTCCAGGGTCGGCATTTCGGTCCTACATGGTGGACACCAGGTCGCCCAAATATTCAGCAACAATGGCTTGCCTTCAAAATCTGCCAAAGTCACATCCTGCCCGTCGGCGTCCGCAAAATGTGCAGTCGGCGCCTTTTGCCCAGCGAATTTGTAACTCAGCATCGCGCGCGCGCCATTTGCACTTTCCAACATGATATCCGCCTTGCCCGCGATATTAGAGTTTTCGGCAGATGCGGGTTGCGCTTGCCCCTGGGGTAGGGTTTCTTTATCGCACGCGGTTAACACCAAAAGGATTAGGGCAATTACAAAGCGCATGTCGAATTCCAATAGCATGTGGGGCGGCCGGTTCGGCGAAGGCCCCGGCGCAATTATGCGCGAGATAAATGCCTCCATCCCATTCGACAAGCGTCTTTGGCAAGAGGATATTGCAGGCAGCAAAGCGCATGCCGATATGCTGGCCGCGAACGGCATCATTTCGGATGCGGACAATGTCGCCATCCAAAAGGGGCTCGACGCGGTCCACGCGGAGTATCAGGCCAATGGCGTGCCAGTTGATCTGACGCTTGAAGATATTCACATGGTCACAGAAACGCGCCTGCGGGAGCTTATCGGCGAACCTGCGGCGCGCCTGCACACCGCCCGGTCACGCAATGATCAGGTGGCGACCGATTTCCGTCTATGGGTGCGTAACGCGACACAGGAAATCGACGCTGGCCTGCGCGCGTTCCAATTGGCGCTCGTCGCCCGCGCTGACGAACATGTCGGCAGCATCATGCCGGGCTTCACCCATTTGCAAGTGGCGCAGCCCGTGACGCTGGGTCATCATTTGATGGCTTATTATGAAATGGCAAAACGCGACCGCAGCCGCTTTGCCGATTGTCGCAGCCGCTTGAACCTCTCGCCTTTGGGAGCTGCCGCTTTGGCGGGCACATCCTTCCCAATTGATCGCGCCGCCACCGCCGCTGCGCTTGGCTTTGACGGTCCGATGGGCAACAGCCTGGACGCCGTGTCCGACCGTGACTTCGCTTTGGAGTTCCTGACGGCAGCGGCACAGACCGCCTTGCATCTGTCGCGTCTGGCCGAGGAGATGATTTTATGGGCATCGCAGCCCTTTGGCTTCATTGCGTTGCCCGATGCGTGGTCAACGGGCAGCTCCATCATGCCGCAAAAGCGCAACCCCGACGCCGCAGAGCTGGTACGTGGCCATAGCGGGCGGATCATCGGTTGCATGACCAGCCTGATGATCACCATGAAGGGTCTGCCCTTGGCCTATTCCAAGGATATGCAGGATGACAAACCCCCGGTGTTTGAAGCTTATGACCTGCTCGCTTTATCGATTGCGGCGATGACGGGCATGGTTGCCAATGTGACGTTCAACACGCCGCGCATGCGCGACGTCGCCGACACCGGATTTTCCACGGCAACCGATTTGGCCGACTGGCTGGTGCGCGCATTTGCGATGCCCTTCCGGGAGGCGCACCATGTGACCGGAAGCGTAGTCAAAATGTGCGAGGCGCGCGGCATTGGCCTGTCGGATATTAGCGCTGAGGATTTAGCCGCGATCAACCCGATGCTCGCAGGCTGTACTTTGCCGGACCTTTCGATTGATGGTTCTGTCGCCAGCCGCACCAGCACCGGCGGCACCGCGCCCCTGCGTGTAAAAGAAGCGATAGCGGCAGCAAAAAAGGAACTTGAGGCATGACATTGCAACGCGTCCTGTGGGTGACTATTATCGCTCTAGCGGCCACCGCATGCGGCAAGGTTGGCGACCTTGAGCCGCGTTCGGGCAATGCCCTGCCGCTAAAGGCCTATGGCCAGGCGACAGAACAAAGCGCGCAGAAGTTAACGACACCATCGGTGCAGGCACGGCCCGGGCGTTCCGATGAATTGTTGAAACGTTCGGAAAGGCGGGAGGATGATCCCTTTGACATCGCACCGGGGGAGCAACCCAAGCCTTTAAACCCCGAAGAGCAAACGCCACCTTCCAAAACTGATCCTGAATAGAACCCAATGAACCATTTTCACCTTATCGATGGCGTGTTGCACGCCGAAAACGTGCCATTGGCCGACATTGCGGCTGCCGTTGGCACGCCCGTCTATGTCTATTCACGGGCCACGTTTGAACGGCATGCAGTGGTGTTTCGGGCTGCTTTGTCGGGGCTGGATAACCCGCATTTGGCCTTTGCAGTAAAGTCGAACCCGAATCTTGCCGTGTTGAAAGTTCTGGCGCGGCAAGGCTATGGCGCCGATGTTGTCTCAGGCGGCGAAATGGACCGCGCGCTGGCCGCCGGCATGGCCGCTGAAGATATTGTCTTTTCCGGCGTTGGTAAAACCTCCGAAGAAATGACCCGCGCATTGAAGGTGGGCATTGGCCAGTTCAACATTGAATCGGAAGAAGAAGGGCAAGAGTTGGCGGCGCTGGCCTCTGCACTTGGCCTCACGGCACAGGCCGTTTTGCGTATCAATCCCGATGTGGACGCGGGTACACATGGCAAGATTTCGACGGGCAAGGCGGACAATAAGTTCGGCGTCGGCATTGACCGCGCGCCGGGCATTTACGCACGGCTAAGCACTTTGCCGCATCTGCACATGCGCGGTGTCGCGCTGCATATCGGTAGCCAGTTGACGAGCCTTGAGCCGCTTGAAACTGCTTTTCAAAAGGTAGGCGTGCTGTTGCAGGAATTGCGTGGCGCAGGCCATGAGGTCACGCATGTGGACTTGGGCGGCGGCCTTGGCGTGCGCTACCGTGACGGTGACAATCCGCCGGATCCCGCCGCATATGGCGCGATGGTTGCGCGCGTGACCAAGGATTGGGGCGTACGGTTAATGTTTGAACCCGGCCGCGTGATCGCTGGCAATGCGGGCGTCTTGCTCACGCGCGTCATTCGCGTCAAGCCCGGTGCGGGCAACGCGCCGTTCGTTATCGTCGACGCGGCGATGAACGACCTCGCCCGCCCTGCGCTCTATGATGCATGGCATGATTTTGAAGCGGTTGTGCCCAATGGGCAAAAGATGCTGGCCAATATCGTTGGCCCCGTATGCGAAACTGGCGACACCTTCGCCATGGGCCGCGAGATTGACCCCGTTGTCGCCAATGACCTAGCCATTTTCAGGACCGCTGGCGCTTATGGCGCGACGATGGCGAGCACATATAACAGCCGCGGATTGGTGCCCGAAGTGCTCGTCGATGACGACAAATTCGCGGTCGTCGCAGAACGGATTGCGCCTGAGACGATATTGGCGGCGGAGCATGTGCCCGACTGGCTGAAATAGGAAATCGCGTTGGATCAGCTGCCGATTTTTGTGAATTTAAAAGGCCGGAATGTTATTTTGGTCGGCGAAGGCGAAATGGCGGATGCCAAACGGCGGCTGATCGAACGCGCGGGTGGCATTTGTGTTGATGCTCATCATACGGACGCACTTATCGCGTTTGTCGCCATCGCCGAAGAAGACGAAGCCTGCGCCGCTGCCGATGCATTGAAAGCGCGTGGCCTACTCGTCAACGTCGTGGACAGGCCTGAAATCTGCGATTTCACCACGCCAGCGATTGTGGACCGATCGCCCGTTTTGGTTGCGGTGGGCACCGGCGGTGCATCCGCAGGCATGGCAAAGGCCATTCGTCAGCGGATTGAAACCTTTTTGCCCGAAAGCTTAGGTCCCCTTGCCGATGCGATATCCGCAGCGCGTGTGGCAATCCGCAAACGCTGGCCCGAGGGGCCGCAGCGCCGCCGCGCATTGGATCAAGGCTTTGCCGCAGGTGGCTTGCTAGACCCGTTTGGTAATCACGCCCCAGACACCGTCGACCATTGGTTGAAAGTCGCCGACGAGCCCAAGGGCGACCGTATCATTGAAATCAAATTGCTGTCCGACAACCCCGATGATCTGACATTGCTGACCGCGCGTTTATTGGGTGAGGCCGACCATGTTTTTCATGATGCCGATGTGCCATCTGCGATCCTTAACCGGGCACGCGCGGATGCGATGCGCCATGCAAGCCCGCCACCGTTGCCCGCGCCCGAGGGGCTGTCACTGTTCCTACGGTTGCCGTCCACGCATGGATAGGGCATGAGGTGGGCTTGAACAGTATCAAGGTCGTCCATTTGTCCGCTTTTCCATCGAAAATCTGTTTCTACGGCTGCGGCAATATGGGCAGCGCGATGCTGCGTGGTTGGCTGGCTGCGGGCGTGTCGCCGAGCACTTTCCATGTTGTCGACCCTGTCGCCAATGGCCTGCCCGCGGGCGTTACGGTATCGCGATCGGCGCAAGAGGCTAAGCAGCCATTTGATGTGCTCATATTAGGTATAAAGCCGCAGCTTTTATCATCGCTCGCCGCCGACATTGCGCCATTGCTAGCACCCGGCGCATTGGTCATTTCGATACTTGCTGGCACCACAACGCAGACTTTGTCGGAAGCCTTTCCTACTGCGCGAATTGTCCGGCTGATGCCCAATTTGGCGGCCGCTATTGGTAAGTCTCCTCTTGGTGTGTTTGCGCCAAATGAAACGGAATTGGCCAAGACGGACATCGCCGTTTGGCTCGCGCCATTGGGGACGGTCACTTGGATCGACGACGAAGCCCATATGGATGCGGTCACGGCGCTGGCAGGTTCAGGGCCTGCCTTTATCTACCGTGTCATTGATGCGCTGACCAAAGGCGGGGAGGCAGCAGGACTGCCGCAAGCGGTTGCCGCGCAACTGGCGATATCGATGAGCGAAGGCGCCGCGATTTTGGCCGCGACATCGCCTGAAACGCCGGAGGCGCTTGCAGCACGCGTCACCAGCCCAGGCGGGACAACGGCCGCTGGCCTTGCGGTACTAGACGCGGATAGGGCTTTAGAGAGATTGATGACGCAGACCCTGCGCGCGGCACGCGACCGGGGGGCGGAATTGGCCAAGGGAAAAACCAAATGAAATTGAAATTCATATTGGCTCTATCTTGCGCGTTAGCACAGCCAGCCGCCGCATCGCCAGCCACCCCGCCATCGACTGTACAGGCCAATATGAATCTGGCCAAAAAGGGACCTATTGAAAATATGGACCTGTCCCAACTGGCAGACGGCATCAATGATGGCACGTTCAACAGCGAAGCGATAACCGCCGCGTATCTTGCGCGCATTGCTGCCATTGATGACAGTGGGCCGACGCTGAACGCGGTCATTGCCATATTCCCCGACGCGCTCGACCAAGCCCGCGCGATGGACGCCGAATTGCGCGCTGGCATAAATCGCGGGCCAATGCATGGCATCCCCATTTTGGTGAAGGACAATGTGGAGGTTGCAGGCCCGCTCCCGACCACCGCCGGATCATTAGCACTTGCCGGCAATATCACCAATCGCGATGCGCCATTCATTGGGCGCTTACGCGCGGCGGGAGCGGTGATTTTAGGTAAGACCAATTTAAGCGAATGGGCCAATATCCGGTCTCGCAGTTCCACTAGCGGCTGGAGCGCGGTAGGCGGCCTAACCAAGAACCCGCATGCACTAGACCGGAACAGTTGCGGCTCCTCCAGCGGCAGTGGTGCCGCAGCCGCAGCAGCTTTGGCGGCAGGCACGATTGGCACGGAAACCGACGGCTCCATCACCTGCCCAGCTGGCGTCAATGGCGTGGTCGGGTTCAAACCGACCGTCGGCTTGGTCTCGCGCCGTTTTGTCGTGCCGATCAGCCACAGTCAGGATACCGCAGGGCCAATGACGCGTTCGGTGCGCGATGCCGCCATCATGCTGACCGCCATGGCCGGTAGCGACCCGCAAGATCCGGCGACCGCAGACGCCGATCGTTGGCGCGGCAGCTATGCAACCGACCTGTCGATAGATAGCTTAAAGGCGATGCGCATTGGCGTCCTGCGCGCACCAAATGCCAACGCGGCCTTATTCGACGCCGCCATCGCCGCATTGAAGGCTGGCGGCGCGGAAATAGTCTTGCTCGATGCCAGCAAAATTGATCGGCAAAAAATCGGACAAGGTGAATTTAAGGTATTGCTGACAGAACTTAAGGCGGACCTCGCATCTTATTTGCAAGGCCTGCCTGACGGTCTGGTCCCGCACAAGACACTCGGTGACATCATCGCGTTCAATAAGGCGAACGCCGACAAGGAATTGCAATATTTCGGCCAAGACACGTTTGAAACGGCCGATAAGGAAAAAGGGCTGGATGACCCCGCTTATCTGGAAGCCTTGGCCACATCACGCGGGCTTGCGACTGATGCGCTGAACCAGATGTTTGCAAGCAACACAGTCGATATCATCATCGCGCAAACCAATGGCGCAGCATGGGTGTCGACATTGGGCAAGGGCGATGCCTTTTTCGGGCCCAGCGCCAGCCAATTGCCCGCCGTTGCCGGCTTTCCGCATTTGACCGTGCCCATGGGCCTATCTGGCGGACTGCCAATTGGGCTCAGCTTCATTGGCCCCAAATGGCATGACCATGCTGTTCTGAAAGCGGGCTTTGCGTATGAGCAGCTTTCAAAAGCCCGCGTGTCACCAAAATTTCCACCAAATGTAGAGAGCCGTTAAATGACGACCGGTAAAACCGATATTGGAACCCTAGCCCCGAAAGGCGGCGGCTTTGACCCAGCATTGGTGAACAAATTGATGGGTAAGTTCGGCCATGGTGGATTTCTCAACATGGAATATGTTGGCCATGGCGATAACTGGGTTGAGCTTGCGATTGATTGGCGCGAAGACCTTGTTGCGGATCCCGATACCGGCATATTGGCCTCTGCGGTGATCATCAGCCTCATGGATAACGCGACCAGCATGTCGATTTGGACCAAGCTAAATGAATTCCGGCCGCAAGCCACGATGGACCTGCGTATTGATTATCTGCGACCGTCACCATCTGGACAGCGCGTATATGGCCGGGGCATCTGCTATCATTTGACCAACAGCATCGGCTTTGTGCGCGGATATGCCCATAATGGTAATCCTGACCAGCCATTGGCCCATGCCAGCGGCACGTTCATCAGAACTGGCGGGCAAGCGGCGTGAGTGGATTATATACCACGTTGCCTCCCTATGCACGGGCGCTCGATATGACCGTCGTTGACGAAATTGATGGCGCGCCCGTGATCGGCATGCCCTTTGCCGACCGCGTTCAGGGCCGTCCCGGCCTTCTACATGGTGGCGCGATATCCGGATTGCTCGAAATTGCCGCCATCGCCGCCATTCATCAGGCGCTTCGGGCTAAAGGCAGCGATTCCAATATTAAACAGGTCAATGTCACCGTCGATTTCATGCGCGGTGGCTTAAGCCAAATGACGTTTGCCGTTGGCGAAGTGACCCGCCTTGGCCGCACCATGGCCAATGTTGAAGCCCGCGCGTGGCAGGATGACCGCGATAAGCCCATCGCCATGGGCTATATGCATTATTTGATTAAAGCAAAACGCGAAGGCTAGCGCACTCAAGCTTCGCCATGCGTCTCGATAAGCGCGCTGGCGATCGCTTCTTCCGGCGTTTTATCGCCCCAGATGATGAATTGAAACACGGGATAGAAACGCTCACATTCGTCAATCGCAACGTCAATGATCGTCTGTGCTTGGTCAACACCCAACAACCCATTGGAGGCCATCAGGCTGCCATGGCGGAACAACAATATGCCATTGGCCGACCACATGTCGAAATGGCCAAGCCATAATTGTTCATTGATGAGACCAAGCGCCGTGTACACACTCGCCCGCTTGTCCGTAGGTACAGTGATATCCGGCAAGATGATCAATTGAAGCGCATTGTCTTCTTCACGCCAGATCGCGCGCAGCTGATAGCTCGCCCAACTGCCCTTATATTCGGCGGTGATTTCGTCTTCACCATCCAGTTCAAATGACCAACCGCGCGCTTCGAACAAAGCCGCAAGCATGTCTACGGGCGCGGATTCATCGCGCTCGAATTGCTCATATTGTTCGTCTGCGTCGTGCATGATGATCGCGCCTGTCGTGTTCGTGCGAGTCTGCCCCCTGACGGACTCGCACGCAAGGGGCTTGCGACAGCGCGCAACATTAGGCTGTGGGCCCACTGTGGAAAAGTTTAAGCGGAACCCTTTGCCGACTTGGCCGCGGACTTCGCCTTGGCAGGGGCGGCACCGCCTTTTGCGTGCAAAGCGGCTTCTAAAGCAGCAACCCGCTTACCCAGTGCGTCGGCATCGGCGCGGGCGTTGGCCGCCAGCGTCTTGACCGCATCAAATTCTTCGCGGGACACAAGGTCCAGACCGCCAGCCCATTCGCGCGCGCGTTCGCGCATGCTTGCCTCGGCCTCACGGCCCATGCCCGCCACGGTTCCGGCAACACCGTTCAAAACCTTAGCAAGATCATCAAAAATGCGCTTTTCGCTTTGCATGTCATTCACTCCATTGCGGTCAGGGGATAGACCATATCACCCTATTTGGGAAGTCGCGGCCGGAACATAAACGCTTTCCGCGTCGGGATTAAGCTGGTCGATTTGAAAATTCAAAATGGCCGCGAAGCTGATCCACACCAAATAGGGCACCATCAACCACGCCGCAGCCTTGCGAACCCGCGCAAATGCAAAGGTCGTGGCGATGGCAATACCCAGCATGACGAGGATGATGAAAAATGCGGCTGTCACCTGATGCGCACCAAAAAATATCGGCGACCAAGTGAGATTTATCAAGAATTGGAATGCAAAGAGGAGAATGGCCTTATCGCGATCCCGCGTCCCGCGCGCGTTCAGTACCATTGCAAATGCCAACCCCATCATAAGATATAAAGTGGGCCAAACGACGCCGAATACCCAACCTGGCGGCTGGATATCGGGCTTAAGCAATGTTTGATACCATGCGTTGTCGGCCGTTGATCCCGACATAGTGCCGGAAAGAAAACCCAGAAACATGATCGTCGGGATCACGAACAGCGCCAAACGCAATAAGGACATGCGCGACTGCGACGGAGGAACAAGCTGGTTCATGACGTGGCTCCGATTTTGATCATCGCGGTTCAGGTGAAACGCGCTCGGACTCAACATAAGCATTGACGACAGATAGAACAAGGCCGCCTACCCGGTGGGATAGACGGCCTTTCATACACGTATCAGCGCAAAACGTGCGCTGCGGCTTTTACTTGCGTGTGCCGGTCAAGCCCATCGAACCAAAGGCACCTGCCTTCACTTCGCCGGTCATGGCATCGCCCGACACGGTTGCTGTGGCGTCCAAATGCATGGGCATGGGCACGGTGATGTCCATACCCCAGCTCAACGCATCACCATCAACAGTACCATTGGCGATGTCCATGGAACCAAGTCCACCGGACATTTGGCCTGAAAAGCTGCCGCCGTCGCTTTTGACGGTCAACACGGCTTTTTGGTCACCCATTGGGCTTTTGATTGTTACGTCCCAATCACCATCAACTGCTGCCATATCCTTGCTCCTTATTTAGCATTGTTGCTTGCACTGGTGTTAGCAGCTTCGGTCACCATTTCAATTGGCAATCCCAGTGCTTCCAACTGCGGTTTCACCTTCGCCGCATCGCCCACAACCAACCAAGTGACCTTGGATGGATCCACCTTGACCCGCATGGCGTCATTCAATGCCTGCGCGGTCAGCGCATTATATCGGCCCGCCAATGTTTCGGCATAGTTGAAAGGCCGTTGGTTCAGGCGGTCTGCCTGCATTTGCCCCAGCACCGCCGACGATTGTTCGAAGTTGCCGGGCAGTTTGAGGACATTGCCCTTAATGGTCTTTTCAAGTTCCGCCGCGGTCACCGGCTTGGCGCCGTTAAAGTCCTTCAACTGATCGATCAAGACTTTGACCGATGGCCCGGTCTGGTTGGTCTGCACTGGCGCGAACATATAAAATGGCACGCGATCTTCGGCACCATTGATTTGGCTGCGCACGCCATAGGACCAACCCTTGGTTTCACGCAGGTCCATGTTGATACGCGACAGGAAGTCGCCACCGAAAATCTCGTTCGCAGCGCGCAGGGTCAGCAAATCGTCTGATCCCTTTGCATCGAGCACAAGGCCAGCAAGCACCAAGGATTGCGGTGAATTTGGACGGTCAATCAGCAGAATTTTTGATTCAGGTGCTGGCAATGCAACCGCAAAATTCTTCGCGGGCGCAGCGGCTACTTCGGGCTTCCATTTGCCAAAGCGCTGCTCCAGCATAGGCTTGATTTCTTTCAGGCTGGTGTCGCCGACAACAAAGATTTCCGCTTTCGATGGATGCATCCATGACTGATGGAAATTGGAGACATCGCCGCGGCTGATTGTCGCAACGGTTTCTGCATATCCGCTACCAGTCTGTGGTCCACCATATGGATGCGCAGCGCCATACAGCAAGGGCGGCAGGCGGCGCACGGCAATGCCCTGCGGCTGGTTATTTTCCGACTTGATCCGGGTCAGTTGCTGAACGCGGACACGCTCCAGCTCCTTGGTGGCAAAGGCCGGATTTTTGATAACGTCCGCTAGCAGATCAAGCGAAAGGCCAAGATTTGGCTTAACCGCACGCAAGCTCGCTACCGTCCGATCGAGTGAGGAACCAACACTGACGTCAGCGCCCAGTTTCTCTTCGGTTTCGGCAATTTGTGTAGAGGTCAGCGACGTTGTGCCTTCCATCAACATGGTCGACATCATCGACGCAACGCCACGCTTGTCGGCCGGGTCCGCG
>Ga0315899_10006175_pt1 | contig 12893 bp, 11 predicted proteins | sample LakEriMetagenome_2_FD_203518 | JGI IMG/M metagenome (GOLD analysis project Ga0315899, IMG submission 203518) | Freshwater fungal communities from buoy surface, Lake Erie, Ohio, United States - Buoy 4 MA112 | ecosystem: Environmental > Aquatic > Freshwater > Lake | place: USA: Lake Erie, Ohio...
GTGGAAACGATATAGAAGAACGAAAGATCAACCCTGTTCGTTGGTCGTAGCCAGGTGTCTGAACGATCGAGCCATCAACGCGAATCGTTGGTGATTCAATTATGCCCGATAGTGGACGAACCATACCGCCATAGCTACCACGACGATAAACCGCGTCGATCAACCAGTTGGGTGGACGAATAGGGGTTATCTCGACTTCATCTTCCGTTTCCTTTTCGGTCAGGAGCTTGCAAGCTTGCGTGATTCGTTCACGAACCAAACAGGGTGGTAAATCACGAACGACCAATCTTCCTTCCGCGTCCACGTCCTCGCTCTCAATCGCATGAACCAGCACGCCACCGCGAACAAACAATCTCACCGCTTCGGAACACTTAGCATTGATCCAAGGCGAATCCCAACCAAGCTTGCCGAGATAACGGACCACTTCATCCGTGACAGCCGCTTCGTTCATGGAAACGATGACTTCCGGTCGTTTATCATCATCGCGATCCGCTGGATTAGGCTTCCACGCAACGGCGTTTGTGATTGCATCACGAACATTCTTTTCACCGTCAGGCTTTCGCAGAACATCTCGAACATCGTCACCGCTTTTATCCTTGATCACGCCCGGCATTCGAGCGATAGCAACCGATGAAGCAATGCCCGAGAGAACGCCCGCAGTATGATCGGACCCAAGCATTCCAGCGGTATCCAAATCAGGCACAACAACAACGTCTACGCCCTCGAGCAACCGAGCATATTTCGATGCCAACTTGTTACCGCAATATCCGAATGCGTTGTAGCCGAGTCCAACCAATGCGGCAGCATCCTTAACGCCTTCAACTGCCAACCAAGTTTCACCAGCCGCAGGTAAACGACCAGGGAAAAACAAACCGCTGTTCCCCTTGCCTGATTTCACCCGGCCTTTGTCACCTGGCCATAGATCAAAGTGCGAATGAACGACGCCCGCTTCGTTATAAAGATCAACACGACAGACGGCGAATCGATCCCTACCCCGCTGGCCTTCCTTCACGCCGAACAACTTAAACGCCTCAATCGGCATTCGCTTATCGAGACAAGTCGCCGTGATAATGTCCACCGGTTCAGCCGTTAGTAATCCATTCATGCCGAGCCGATCAGCGATCCATTTTGTCGCCTCACCGTTCGTTGTCTTCTTCAACCAAGCGACGGTTGCGACACCGTCACCCGGCTTGATTGTCGATGCCTTATTGAAGCAATGTCTGCAGAACACAGCCCCAGTGTCGTTGACATCCTTCGCCGCGCTGAATCGATCATTCCCGCCGCATGATGGGCAGGGATGTCCGCCCGGTTCTAGGCACTCCGCAGGCAATCCCGCATCGATCAGGATGTCAACCCACTGCCCAATCGCCGCCGCTTTAACTTCTTGAATCCGCATTACCTGCCCCCCTTGATCGCATTACGAACATTGGGGCAACCGTCAGCGATCCACTGCTCGATGACGGCGCGCGGCCAGCGGACTAGTGATCCAAGCTTGATCGGCCTCGGCATTCGGCCCGAGTCCGCCAGTCGATAGACGTGTCGAGTCGAGCATCCAAGGTAGATTTGGGCAACATCATCGACTGATAACATTGCCCGCCCGCGACCGTCCGTGATCGCATCGGCGTTTGCAGTTTGACGGGGCATTATTGTCCCTATGGTTTACGTGCCAGACAAACACCGTCGCGAATTGCGACTGTCAGCGTTCGCCATACACAGACCAGGAACCGAACCAATGAGTTAGAAAAAGAACCGCACTTTTCGTTGTGATTTAGGCACAAGAATTTTTTTCGAGTGGTTCGTTTTGGTTCGTTTTCTCAATTGAACCAATCGAAGATTCAGCTGTTGAGCTTATACCGTTTGACGCCAGCCTCTCGCAAATAGGTGCCGAAAGCGTCAGCCCTTGCTGGCACCATTCGGGCTACTTCTGGGTCGGTAAGAATCGCAGCATGCAGTTCGGCGATGGTCATATCTTGAGCATTCGGTATTCGCTCCATCGCGTAATCGTGAGCGGCTCTTGCCTTGACGCGAGAAAGTGAATCCTTGCGTTTCTTTTTTGGAAGACTGTCGTCGGATTCTGTGGAACTGTCGGATTTTGGCATTTCCGTCTTCGCGGACAATGGCACTACCAATTCAATTTGCTTTTCAGATTGTCGGTCCTGAGACTCTGGTCTCTGTATCTCCAACAACAATCGCCGGATCGCCAACGAGAGTTCGCTTGCAGTCTTCAACTTGCCTGCGTTTTCCGTCTCGAATTTGATTGATAGTTCCTCGTTAAACCCGCGAAGACGTCTTAGAAATGCCTTGTAGATAGAACTTGCTTTTGACTCGGCAAATAAACGAACGGTGGTCGATGTGGTACCATCTGCGCGAGGAGCTGACAAAGGGAGATTGACGGTACCATCGGCGATCGTCTGTTCCCCCAAATTCAACAGTTCATCCAAATCGAGTCGAGTATCCGAAATGAAAGTTTCTAGTGGTGTTGCGGAATTAACTCGACGGTTTTGCAAGGCATCCTTCCTTAGGAGCTCTTCTAAGTTCGCGAGCGAAATAGTGTTGGAGGGCAGCAACCCATGAACCTTGAAAAGATGGTCGCGAATAGCTCCTTCGGACGGGTCGCCGCCGAAAACTTGACGCAGTAGAAAGGCGATGTCTTTATGAAGTGCATCAACTTCTAATTGCCAAAACTCAGCTGCGGCTATGGTATGCTGCCAGTGGCCCTTAACACCATCGATTGCAAGCCATTGCTTTAGCCCAATCAACTCAGGTGGCTCTACAGCTACGATTGTCGGTTCGGGTTTTTGCTGAGATTCGAAGGCCAATTTCAAAATCATATAGACAACTTTGGGACGCTCGGAGTCCGATGCGTTTTCAAGTAATGCCTTCCATCGCAGCCCCGTAATGGTCAAGCGAGAACGAGGTTTCTTATCTGCTCCGCGCTCATCGATCTGAACAGCATTTGAGTTCAGTAATACCCCGAGGGCGACTTCTTCAGCATCGTTTTTTGGGACGTAAGCCCGCCATTTTTCCGTTAAGCTCTCGAGCGTAGCGATGATTTCTCGTTGTGGGCTTTCCGCCTGAATCTTCGGATCGGACAGCAACTGATCGGGCAAATCACCTTCAAGCGGCGTTGGCATAGGAAGTGTCTTTCATTAAGCGGGCCGACCAAGGCCGATCGGGGCGAAAGACACGTTCCCCGCATCGGCTATGGTCGCTTGACGCCCCAGGTGGCCACCCGGCAGCGTCGTCCCAACGCCCAAATTATCCCGCCGATTCTATTTGTGTCCACCATTGCAACTTGCGCCATGCGTATGCTAAACGTGCAGGGTTTGCTAGACTGTGCAGTACCACGCTTCTTTGGAGCACCAGGAGAAACCAATCGATGATCAAGTTATCCGAGTACATGTATACCGCAGCCGCAGCCGATTATCTCGGCGTCGCCCAAAACACGATTCGCAAATGGGCAGCACGTGGAGATATTCCGATGCACCGCAATCCGGTGAACGGCTACCGATTGTTCAAAAAGTCTGACCTCGACAAGCTGCTCAAGAAAGTGGCGAAGCAGGTTGCAACTAAACCATCCCGAGCCAACTGAACTTCAGTTCTCCCCCCCGCACCGCGAAAGCCCCGCATGCATTGGATCGCCCCTTCCGAAAAAGATACTGCTTCTGCCTCGCTTGAAAAGCGACTGTGGGACGCAGCCGACCAGTTCCGCGCTAATTCTAGTCTCAAGGCACAAGAGTACTCTGGCCCCATTCTCGGCCTGATCTTCCTGCGCTTCGCCGAAGTGCGATTCGCTGCCCAGCGCGCCAAGCTCGAAAAAGCAGGCGCTTCGTCACGTCGAGGTAGCCGTGTTGATGAGCCCGCTGCTTACCATGCGGACAATGTGCTCTACCTCTCGCCTGAGGCACGCTTCGATTTTCTGTTGACGTTGCCTGAGGCAGCCGACATCGGTGCAAAGGTCAATGCAGCAATGCGAGAAGTGGAGAAGCACAACCCGCAGCTCGCTGGCGTGCTACCCAAGACCTTCAACCTGTTCACGAGCACGCTGCTCAAGGAGTTATTGAAGAAGATTTCCGAGATACCGGCCACGCTCGACTTCGATGCCTTCGGTCGAATCTACGAGTACTTCCTCGGCGAGTTCGCCATGAGCGAGGGCCAGGGCGGAGGCGAGTTCTATACTCCAGCTAGTATTGTTCAGTTGCTTGCCCAAGTGATCGAGCCCTTCCATGGTCGCATTCTCGACCCGGCTTGCGGATCGGGTGGCATGTTCGTGCAGTCAGCCCGCTTTGTGGCCGAGCATCACAAGAACCCCGCCGCCGAGTTGTCCATCTGTGGTGTCGAGAAGACCGACGAGACCGGCCGCCTTGCCCGACTCAACCTCGCCGTGCATGGTCTCGAAGGAGACATCCGTCACGGCGGCAACGTCAACAGCTACTATGACGATCCGCACAACGCCACAGGCCAATTCGACTTCGTGCTCGCCAATCCTCCGTTCAATGTCAACGCGGTGGACAAAGAGAGGCTCAAGGACATGGTTGGCGACGGCCGCCGCTTTCCGTTTGGCTTGCCACGCACTGACAATGCCAACTACCTCTGGATCCAGCTCTTTTACTCGGCGCTCAATGCCAAGGGCCGTGCTGGGTTCGTCATGGCCAACTCGGCGTCGGATGCGCGCAGCAGCGAGCAGGAGTTACGGCAGAAGCTTATCGAAGCGAAAGCGGTGGATGTGATGGTCGCTGTTGGCCCCAACATGTTCTACACGGTCACGTTGCCTTGCACGTTGTGGTTCCTCGACAAATCAAAATCGCTCCCTCGCCCCCGTGGGGGAGAGGGTCGGGGTGAGGGGGTATCGCGTGCCGACACCGTGCTTTTCATCGACGCTCGCCACATCTATCGGCAAGTCGACCGAGCGCATCGCGATTGGACGCAGACGCAGATCGGCTTCATCGCCAACCTTGTGCGACTCTATCGAGGCGAAGCCCCTGACCTGACTGTGGGGGGCGAGGAGACAGCGACCAAACTAAAGGAAGTCTTCGGCAAGAAACTGAAATATGCGGATATACCTGGACTGTGCAAGGCCGCGACGCTCGAAGAGATTGAGGCACAGGGCTGGTCGCTCAACCCCGGCCGCTATGTGGGCGTAGCTCCGGGCGAAGAGGTTAGCGATGAGGATTTCAAGGCTCAGCTCGAAACGCTGAACGAGGAACTGGAAACTCTCAACGCCCAAGCGCGGACGCTGGAGCAGACCATCGCCGCGAACGTGGCGGGGATTTTGGAAACATGAGCATCGCAACCAATAGTTTGAATGGCTACGGCACCATTCCTGACCATTGGGAGGCCACCCTCCTGCCAGAAGTGGTTTTCTTCCAAGAGGGGCCGGGGCTCCGCAAGTGGCAATGGACTGAATCGGGAATGAAAGTGATCAACGTCACTAATATTCTTGGTGACGGAAGTGTAGATACCAACAACACGAGTCGGTTCATATCTATGGCCGAGTACGAAAAGACATATCGCCACTTTACGGTTGATGCTGGTGACATTGTGGTTGCTAGTTCCGGAAACACTTACGGCAAAGTCGGCCGAGTCTCGGCAAAAGATTTGCCGTTGATGATGAACACAAGCGTAATCCGTTTCCATTCCTCTGATCCCAAGAGGCTAGACGACGACTTTCTCTACGCCTTCTTGCGCTCCGAGGTCTTTAGGAACCAAGTTGAAGCGTTTGTGATCGGATCCGCGCAGCCGAATTTTGGCCCCACACATATAAAACGGATGGTGATGCCACTCCCCCCCCTCCCCATCCAGCGGCGCATTGCGGGGATCCTGTCGGCGTACGACGAGCTAATCGAGAACAGCCAGCGGCGGATCAAGATTCTGGAGTCGATGGCCCGCGCCCTCTACCGCGAGTGGTTCGTCCACTTCCGCTTCCCTGGCCACGAATCCGTCCCCCGCGTCCCCTCCCCCCTCGGCGACATTCCAAAGGGCTGGGAAGTTAAGACCGTCGAAGAAATCGTAAAACGCATTCCCGTCGGAAAGAAATATGACCAGAAGACAGTAAGCCTGACTGGGGAAGTTCCTGTTTTCGATCAAGGTAAAAGCGGCATCATCGGCTACCATGACGACGAGCCTGGTGTGGTTGCGTCGGAGACTTCGCCCGTAATTGTCTTTGCTAATCACACCTGCTATCAACGGCTCGTTCACATCCCATTCTCTGCCATCCAGAATGTGCTACCTTTTGTTTCGAGTCCCGAGATCCCCCGCGACAACTACTGGCTGCATTGGGCAACGAACGGTCTCGTTGTGTTCAACGACTATAAAGGCCATTGGCCAGAGTTCGCATCTAAGGCGTTGATTGTTCCTTCGGAGGGAGTGTGCCAATTATTCGGCGACTTCGCCGCGCCATTGTCGCGACATATACTGAAGTTGGAGGACCAGATTGTTAACCTCCGCCGCACCCGCGACCTGCTGCTTCCGCGCCTACTGTCCGGCCAGATCGATGTAGAGGCCATCGCCTCATGACCCTACAGACCCTTATCCCTGATACATTGCCGTTGAACAATCTGGATCACCGACTGCTACTCCCTTTGGTCGGTCAGGCCGATGCCGCCTTGGCTCGCTCTGACGGTTTGTTGATGACAAGCAGGCAAGACACCCCTCAGATGCTTGAGGAGTCTGAAACAGCAACAAGGAAATTTGTGGAGCGTGAATTGCATTTCAGGCTCCACAAAACTATTCGTGGAGTTTCTGAGCTCCACAATTTCCTTTCCGTGTACGAATCCTGCGTGGCGGTGCCAGCATGACTGATCCATCCCTGATCCCAGCCGATTACGCCCCGCTGCTGGCGGAGATCAAGGCTCGCGTACGCCGCGCCCAGACGCGTGCGGTGCTGGCGGTGAATGCAGAGCTGATTCGTCTTTATTGGGAAATCGGTGGTATGATCCACCAGCGTCAACAGCAGGAGGGCTGGGGAGCAGCCGTGATTCCACGCCTTGCCCGCGACCTCCACAACGAGCTTCCCGAGGAGAAGGGTTTCTCTGAGCGCAATATCAAACGCATGCTGGCTTTCCATCGCGAGTATCCGCAGGCGAACTTTGTGCCACAAGCTGTGGCACAATTGAAAGACGATACAAACGGGCCACAGGCTGTGGCACTTTTCCCAGCCGAGTTGTTGATGGCCCTCCCCTGGGGGCATCATGCCGAATTGATGGCCAAGGTAAAGGATCCCTCGACGCGCCAGTGGTACATGCGGGCGGCGGTTGAGCACGGATGGAGTCGCAGTATCCTGGTGATGCAAATCGAGTCGGCCGCTCATCAACGGCAGGGCATAACCACAAGCAACTTCGCCCAACGCCTGCCTGCTCCCGAGTCTGATCTGGTGCAACAAGCGCTGAAAGATCCCTACATCTTCGATTTTCTAACACTGGCTGACGACTTTCATGAGCGGGAATTGGAGACTGGACTGCTTACCCATGTTGAAAAGTTTCTGCTCGAACTAGGTCAAGGCTTCGCTTTCGTCGGACGCCAGTATCGCGTGGAGCTGGACGGTCGGGATTTCTACATCGATCTGCTCTTCTACCACCTGAAGCTGCGTTGCTTCGTCGTCATCGATCTCAAGCGGGGCGACTTCAAGCCTGAGTACGCCGGGAAGATGAACTTCTATTGCAATGTGGTGGATGACCACCTGCGGCATGAGAACGACACGCCGACTATTGGCCTTATCCTGTGTCAGCAGCCTAACAGGGTTCTTGCGGAGTATGCGCTTCGCGGCATCGATAAACCGATTGGTGTGTCCACGTATGAACTGACCCGCGCTTTGCCCGCTGAGTTGCAAACCAGCCTGCCCAGTATCGAGTCCATCGAACAGGCACTGGCAGATGAAGCGTCGGAGGACGAAGCATGAGCCCGCACGCCTACACCGAGGACCAACTTGTCGAGCAGCCCGCCATCGGGCTATTTGCCGAACTGGGCTGGCAGACGATGTCGGCGTTGGAAGAGACCTTCGGTTCCGGTGGCACGCTTGGTCGCGAGACCAAAAGCGAGGTGGTGTTGGTGAACCGCCTTAGGGCTTTACTTGCGAAGCTTAACCCCAGCGTCCCCGCCGAGGCGATCCAAACAGCCATCGACGAATTGGCCCGCGACCGCTCGGCGATGAGCCTTGAAGCGGCTAATCGCGAAGTCTACCGACTACTGAAAGAAGGGATTCCAATCTCTATCCCAGACCGCGAGCACGGCGGGCAGAAGATCGAACGTCTGCGTGTAGTCAATTGGGAGAACCCGGAGCAGAACGACTTTCTACTGGTCAGCCAATTCAGCGTGGTTGGTAGTCTCTATACCTGCAGGCCCGATCTCGTGGGCTTTATCAACGGCCTCCCGTGGGTGGTGATCGAACTTAAGAAACCCGGCGTACCGGCCCGAGCGGCCTTCGACGAGAACCTTACCCACTACAAGCAGCAGATCCCACAGCTCTTTTGGTTCAACGCTATGCTGATCGCCAGCAACGGAACCGATAGCCGTGTCGGCACGCTCACCGCTGACTGGGAACGCTTCTTTGAATGGAAACGAATCGAAAGCGAAGACGAACCGCGCCGCGTCTCCCTCGAAGTGATGTTGCGTGGAACCTGCGACCGTTCTCGCTTGCTCGATCTTGTCGAAAATTTTACTTTGTTCTCCGAGCACAAAGCCGGGCTTGTAAAGATCCTAGGCCAGAACCACCAGTTCCTCGGCGTCAACAACGCCATCGCTTCGATGCTTGATGCTCGCAAACTCGGCCACGGACGCGGCGGAGTGTTCTGGCAAACACAAGGCAGCGGCAAAAGCTTTTCGATGGTGTTCTTTGCTCAGAAGGTACTGCGTAAGCTGGCAGGTAACTGGACCTTTGTTGTCGTTACCGATCGAGTGGAGCTGGACGAGCAGATCGCTAAGACATTCAAGACCGTCGGAGCAGTTAGCGAAGCCGAAGGTGATCAGTGCCATGCGGCTAGCGGAACGCATCTGCGCGAACTGTTGCGAGGCAACCATCGCTATGTTTTCACGCTAGTGCACAAGTTCCAAACGCCCGAGATACTGACTGAACGCTCGGATGTGATCGTGCTGACTGACGAGGCGCACCGCAGCCAATACGACACGCTGGCGCTTAACATGCGAGCGTCACTACCCAAGGCTATGTTCTTGGCCTTCACCGGCACGCCACTGATCGCGGGGGAGGAACGCACCAAAGAGGTGTTCGGCGACTATGTGTCGATTTACGACTTTCAGCAGTCGGTGGAGGATGGCGCGACGGTGCCGCTTTTCTACGAGAACCGCACGCCCGAGCTAGAGCTGGTCAATCCAAACCTGAACGACGACATCTACGATTTGATCGAAGATGCAGCCCTAGATGCCGATCAAGAAGAGAAACTCGAAAAGGTACTAGGGCGGCAATACCATCTGATTACCCGCGACGACCGACTCGAGACTGTATCGCAGGATATTGTGCGACACTTCCTGGGACGCGGCTTCGTGGGCAAGGCGATGGTGGTGTCCATCGACAAAGCCACGGCGTTGAAGATGCACGACAAGGTGAAGAAGCATTGGGCGGCTGAAACGGTAAGAGTTCAGCGAGAATTGAATCGCTATGACCTACTCAAAGCCGAGCAGGTGGCATTGAAACAGCGACTCGACGTGCTGACTAGTACAGACATGGCCGTGATCGTCTCGCCTGGCCAAAACGAGATCGAGCAGATGAAGAAGCTCGGCCTGGACATCGAGCCACATCGCAAGAGGATGAACGAGTCGCAGCCTGGGCTCGACGAAAAGTTCAAAGACACCGAAGATCCACTGCGACTAGTGTTTGTTTGTGCCATGTGGCTGACGGGCTTCGATGCACCGAGCTGCTCTACGGTCTACCTCGACAAGCCGATGCGCAATCACACGTTGATGCAGACCATTGCCCGCGCCAACCGGGTGTTCCCAGGCAAGCACAGTGGCGTGATCGTGGACTACTCCAATGTGTTTGCGTCGCTTGAGAAAGCCCTGGCTATTTACGGCGCAGGCAAAGGCGGAGCGAACCCGGTCAAGGACAAAGCGCAGCTTGTCGCGGCATTGCGAGAAGCGATCGGGGAGGCTACGGACTTCTGTTTGAGACAGGGCGTCAATCTTGCGGCGATGGAGGCATTGCCATTGGGCGGGATGGAACGTCTTTCCGCTATCGAGAACGCCATCAATGCGCTGATCGGCCCCGATTCCTTGCGTCGAGAGTTCTTCGGCCACGAGAAGTTTGTCGGCACGCTATATCGCGCAGTCAAACCCGACCCAGCTGCGATCGAGTTCTCGGTCCGCATGGCTGGAATCGCCACGCTTGCCAGCGCAATCCGCGCCAAGCTCAGTCCCATTCCGCCGGACATCGCAACCATCCTGAAACAGATCGGCGAACTGCTCGACGACTCCATTACGGGCATTCAAGTCCGCGAAGATGGGCCACCCGCCATCGACCTTTCGAAGATCAACTTCGAGGCTTTAGCACAGCAATTCAAGGAGTCGAAGCACAAGAACACCGACCTTGAGGCGCTGAAGGCCGCTATCGCCGCCAAGCTCGAAAAGCTCGTACGTCTGAATCGCACGCGGGCCGACTTTGCGGAGAAGTTCGAAGCGCTGATCGAGAGTTACAACAACGGCAGCCGCAACATCGAGCAGCTTTTCGAAGAACTGCTCACGCTGTCGAACAGCCTCGAAGCCGAGCAGGAACGCCACGTCCGCGAAAATCTCACCGAAGAGGAATTGGTGATTTTCGACATCCTGACGCGCCCCGCTCCAGAACTGAGCACGGCCGAACGCGAAGAGGTGAAGAAGGTTGCTAAAGATCTACTCGCGAGACTAAAGCAGTTGCTGGTGCTCAATTGGCGGCAGAAGTCAGCGGCGCGCTCGACGTTGAAGTTGGCGATCGAGGACACCCTTGATAGCGGACTCCCGCGAGCTTATACACCGGAGATTTATAGCCATAAATGTTCTGCACTATTCGAGCACGTTTACGAGAGCTATCCGGAAAGCAACACGGGTGTCTATGCCGAGGTTGGGTGATTATTAGCTTTGAGTAGTCTCTACGAATCGCAGTTTACTTGCTACAAGGCACATATTTCAGACCAATCGATATTCGACACTGCGATTGCCGCCTCATGCTCGTGTTTGCTGGCCAAGTCGATTCCTGCCAATGTTAAACGTAGTTGCATCCCACATGCCGCTCTACGTGTTTGTGCCAATTCCCGACCTTCAAGATTGCGAGCCAGTTTGCCGACAAAGTTCCGTTCACCGCGAAGGTTGTAAAGTGATTCCCAGTCGCCCAAATCGATGAAATAGACCCAATTGTCGCCCTGTCCATCGCTAGCCAGATAGTCTGCCAGCTCATCCGCAGTTCGCCGCATTATTGCTTCTTCAATCATTAGACGTACCTTTGTGTGTGTTGTCGCAAACTAACTGTGTCTTCCCCCGGGACTGTTCCTTCGGCCCTTGTAGGCCAATCCATGAAAGGAAGAACCTACACATTGTCCTAGTTGGTTGAGTTCACTAGATCGAATCGACTTCGCGGTACCATCGCAGACGATTTGGACTCGGCCACTGTCACTTCCGCTTTCACGTCGATCCGTAATGGCAGTGCCATTTTGCGAACTGTTGCCAGCATTCTCGTGGCAGATAGGTATCGCTTATTCGCTCGATCGATTCGCTCTTCATTGTATTTTGCCTGACTCAATGAACACTTACCGGCCTGGTTATTCGTCATTTCTGCCCAATGCAAATATTGCCATGCCAAAACAATTCGCTCGATAAGCATTTGCTCGATCCGGGGAGAATTTTTCCAACCAAGATCCTCTCGCAACTGTTTCATGGACTTTAATGCAGCCAGTTTAAAGCCCTCTTGCTGGCTATACATAGCCTCCAGCAAACTCATCAGTGCTTGGTGCGAAATGTCCCCACAGGCACTAATCAGCAGCTCCGCATTCGAGCCGTTTAACTCGTCGCATAGTTTGGCAATTGCGTCCGGATCTCCTTCGTTAGCTTTTTGAACTATATCCCAAAGGAACGATGTATCTTTAGGGATCACTGTCGCATTTTGGTTATGAGTCACTTCGCTTCCTCCATTCCGATCGTTTGTGTTGATGATATCCACTGGCTATCAGTACCCCTTTTGAAAGACAGTCAACGAAGTCGTCTAGCAAATCAAGCGATTGATCGATTCGTTGGTCCCGTTTTCTTTCCTGCTTCAATTGCATCGCTTCTGCATTCCGGATTTCTCGCTGTAGTTTGTCGTCCTCAGCGAAGATTTCGGCAAGCTCTCCAGTGCCAAGATACTCGCGAACCACGCGGCCGTTTCGACGGAAACTACGAGTGTAATAACGTCCGCCAGAAGATCGGGTTTCCCAGCTCATTTGTGTAGCGCCTTTCGATTTGCCCCGCCGTGTTCGGTAAACCCGGCGAGTGGGTTAGGTGGGTTCAGTGGGTTGTTTTCGATCGTTCGCCGTCTTCGATCGGGAATGTCGCACGCTCGGGATTGCCCTACATTTCGTGAGAGACCTTCCAGCAAATAAGAGTGTGACTTGTAACCCACTAAACCCACTACGTAACAATCCTTTCCGCCCTCTTATTAAGTGCGTCGGCAAGTCGCTGCAATACGTCTGGTTCGAGCGAATCCGCAATCGCCTCAGCCAGGTTTTCAAGCCCGCCGCGTTCAACCAATTCGGCGATTTGGTGCAAGCATTGGTGCAAGCGTTCGGCACCGTCGCATTTGGCCCAATGTTTTGCAGAGGATTTGACGCCTCGCTTGTTCGTTGGGGTGGTAGAGGTCGTGGGTTCGAATCCCGCCGGCCCGATTAACGAAAACCCTGTAATTCTTAATGGATTACGGGGTTTTTTCGTTTCTACTCCGC
>Ga0315899_10006177_pt1 | contig 12892 bp, 10 predicted proteins | sample LakEriMetagenome_2_FD_203518 | JGI IMG/M metagenome (GOLD analysis project Ga0315899, IMG submission 203518) | Freshwater fungal communities from buoy surface, Lake Erie, Ohio, United States - Buoy 4 MA112 | ecosystem: Environmental > Aquatic > Freshwater > Lake | place: USA: Lake Erie, Ohio...
CCAAGCCGTTCACCTTCCATCGTTTCCGGGAAAAGAGTTTCAGGGGAAGACGAAATCAGGCCCTCACGGGGACTTCATTTTCGAGTTCGATCACATTGTAGGCGAGTTGACGAAGACCCTTCGTGATTTGGGCCTTGAGGACAATACGCTGGTGATCGTGACAAGTGATAATGGACCGGAGGTTCCGACGGTCCTCCATATGCGCAAAGACCATCAGCACGATGGAGCGAGACCCTGGAGGGGTTTGAAGCGGGACAACTGGGAGGGTGGTCATCGGGTTCCATTCGTGGTTCGATGGCCAGGCAAGGTTGCGCCGGGATCAACGTGCGCGCATGTCACTTCTTTATGCGACATCATGATGACGACTGCAGAGATTCTCCAAGTGAAGATGCCTGACGACGCTGGAGAAGATAGTATCAGCATGCTCCCGATGCTGTTGAATTCAGAGAATCAACCTGGCCGACCTTACTTGATTCAGCAAGCCTTTACCGGAGCAAAGGATCTCGCTATCCGACGAGGCAAATGGAAGTATCTTGCCCACAAAGGATCCGGGGGTAACAACTATGAAACGAACCCCGACCTAAAGGAATTCGCATGGACCGATACGGCGCCGACTGCAAAAGGACAATTGTTCGATCTCGAGAACGATCCAGGGGAAACAAAAAACTTAGCTTTGATCCATCCTGATGTCGTGGCGGAGCTTGAGTCGCTGTTAAAGCAATCTCTAGAATCCGGACGGAGTCGCCCATTGGTTTCGAAGTCAAAGTGAGCATGGAATCCATTTCGCATCGAATCCGAGATCGAAATTTCCCCCGTACTTGGGCGAAGAGCCCTTTGTTGCTACATTATGGGAAAACCCACGCCACCAATCGGTGTTGTCGAACTACAATATCTTCGGGTGTCGTGGCAAGAACGCAGCGTTTCCTTATATCCCTCCTTGGCTGATCCCAGCTTCCATCGATTTCCTGGCTAATCCCGACCTTTGGAACGGCCCTCCCTGTCTCCTGAGAATTTCCCCGTCTTCTGAGAATTTCCCCATGCTAAATCGAATTTTCCTTGCGGTCATTGTTAGTCTATTTTCCTTCTCGGCTATGGTCGGTTTGTCGCAAAACAAAACGGTTGGCCCGGGTAAGAACGTTCGTTTTGTCCGGATCGAACTCCCCGGCGCCTCTCGCATCTTGACCCTTGCCGAAGTGGAAATCTTCAGCAATGGAAAGAATATTGCGACGAATGGAACCGCAACGCAGTCGAGCACTCATGGCAATGCAGTAGCATCCCGAGCAATCGATGGAAACAAGGACTCCGATTATAACAAAGGAGGTCAGACCCATACGAAGAATGAAGGGTCCACAAATGCATGGTGGGAGCTGGATCTTCAATCGACACTATCTGTGGACAAGATTGCGATTTGGAATCGCCAAGGCTTCGAAGGGCGACTCGATGGATTCACGTTGACACTGTTAGATGCAGATCGAAAAGAAGTCTTCCGGGCAAACAGCATCGCGGCTGGCGAAGTCATCGAATTAGATATCACCAAGAGTGCAGCACCCCTCTATTTGACTTACGCTAAGCAACCGGGCCAAGCAAAAACTGTTAAAAACGATTCCAAGAGCGACGCCAAGAAATCGCAGCCAAAAGCCATTGAACCAGCCCTCGCGGAGGTGCCTGCTGGCTATCGTGACCCCGCCCCCTTCGTCTTTCAGAAGGACGATGTGGTAGCGATTTTAGGGAATGGCTTGCCAGATCGTATGCAACACGATGGATGGTTGGAAACATTGTTGCAAAGCTCTCTGCGTGACAAAAAGGTACGCTTCCGAAACATGAGCGCCAGTGGCGACCAGCCCGACTCCTTTCCTCGCAGCAAGGGTGCGACGCCGATGATGGAGTATTTGCAATATGTGAAAGCAGACGTGGTTTTGGCCTTCTTTGGCTACAACGAATCGTACGGTGGAGTTGCGAAAGCAGGCGAGTACCAGAAACGTTTGGAAGCATTTGTAAAGAGAGTCCGTGGGACAAAACCCAACGGAAAATCATTTCCTCGCATTGTGCTTTTCAGTCCGATAGCTCACGAAGATACTGGCAACCCGAACGTTCCAGATGGAAAAGCACACAATATCCAACTCGAAGCGTATACCAAAGCGACCGAAGCTGCGGCAAAAGCAGCGGGAGTCGGATTCGTAGATCTATTTCATCCTTCGTTGGACATTTTCAATGCGTCCAAATCCCCGCTCACCATCAACGGAGTGCATCTCACAGAAGAAGGGAATCGTCGCATCGCTGAAGTCATTGCAACTGCCCTCGTCGGTCAACCGATAGACTCTTCAGTTCCCATGTCACAATTGCGAGCTGCGGTCATGGACAAAGAGTACCACTGGAACAATCGTTACCGCGCTCGTGATGGCAACGATGTCTGGGGAGGTCGTTCCACTTTGGCATTCACGAAAGATCAAACAAACGCAGAGGTATTGCAACATGAGCTATCGATGCTCGACGTTATGACAATGAATCGCGATGCCAGCGTGTGGGCGGCGGCGAACGGCAAGACATCCTTGCCCGACGACAGCAATGTTCCAAAACCGGTAGAGGTTATATCGAACGTTGGTGGTGGTAGCAAAAGCTCTAGTGCCATGAAGGAAGGTCGCCTCGAGTATATCAGTGGCGAAGAAGGCCTAAAGCATATGGCGGTCGCCAAAGGATTTGAAGTCAGCCTTTTCGCGGATGAAGCCAAGTTTCCGCAGCTTGCAAATCCCGTTCAAATTCAGTTCGATACCAAGGGAAGACTTTGGGCTGCGGTCTGGCCTACCTACCCCAAGTGGGAACCTCTCAAGGAAATGAATGATGCATTGATCATTATGCATGACGATAACGAGGACGGAAAAGCAGACAGAGTGACCGAGTTTGCTCGCGTGCAAAATCCACTTGGGTTTGAGTTTTGGAATGGCGGGGTGATCGTAACATGCGCCCCCGAAATTCTGTTCCTCAAAGACACCGACGGTGATGATGTGGCAGATGTTCGAATCATCATGCTCCAAGGTGTCGATTCGTCAGACACCCACCATGGCGCCAATAATCTGATCCTCGGACCTGATGGAGCAATCTATTGGCAGAGTGGTGTTTTTATGATGCACAATCACGAGCATCCATGGGGCACCTCGCTACAGACTGAAGCTACCGCGATGTACCGTTTCGATCCTCGGAGATTCACGATTGCGATGCACGCGATCAATTCGCCAAACCCGCACGGAATCGCTTTCGATTATTGGGGCTATCATTATGCGACGGATGGAACGGGAGGTAACGCCTACCAAGTGCGCCCGGATGGCAAAGGATTCAAAATGTTCGAGCTGCTGAAGAAAGAAGTCCGTCCGGTTACAGCGAGCGAAGTTGTTAGCAGTCAACACTTCCCAGAATCGATGCAAGATGATTTCTTGATTTGCAACGTGATCGGCTTCCTCGGAATCAAGCATTACCACTTAGAACGCAATGCGGAAAAAGGGACTGTTTGGGGGGAACCCGCTGGAGATGAATTGAACGTCGACTTGATCAATGCGGATGGCTCGATCACCAAAGATAAATCGCGAGGATTGCTCATGAGCGGCGACAAAAATTTCCGCCCATCGGATGCTATCTTTGCTCCGGACGGATCGATGTACTTTAGCGACTGGCACAACGCGATCATCGGGCACATGCAGCATAACGTTCGCGATCCTAATCGCGATCACTCGCACGGTAGAATCTACCGTGTGACTGCGGTCGGTCGCCCATTGCAGAAGCCAATTGCGATCGATGGACAACCCATCGCCGCATTGCTTGAGAATTTGAAGTCGCCTGTCGATTCCATTCGACACCGCACTCGAGTGGAACTCAGCGAACGAGACACAAAGGAAGTCATTGCAGCTACGAAACAATGGATCAGCAAACTCGATCCCAATAGCGTAGCTGATGCTCACCATCTTCTCGAAGGCTTGTGGGTTCACCAGCAGCACAACGTTAGAGACTTTGAACTTCTCGGTTTGGTGTTGAATTCGCCGGAGCCTCATGCACGAATGGCAGCCAACACCGTAAAGCATTTGTGGCTCAATGTAGAGAGCACCATGCGTGGTGGAGTCATCGCAGGGGCGACAGAAGCAGAAGCTCAGAAGTCTGGCATTCTAAGCGACACTCCCGACCTGACCACGATTCGCATCGCGACTGTTCAGGAACGGATGCTGTATGACGTGAAAGAACTGACCGTAAAACCTGGCAAGAAGATTAAACTCACCTTCGCAAACGTTGACTTCATGCCTCACAATCTTTTGCTGGTCAAGCCAGGGAAGGCTGATGAGGTAGGACTCAAAGCGGCTGCCCTGGGTGCAAGCGGATTCGCGGTCAATTACGTTCCAGAAAGCTCGGATATTCTCTGGGCGAGCAAACTAGTCGATCACGGCCAAGAGCAAGTGATCGAGTTTGTAGCCCCAACGACAGAAGGAGCTTACCCCTATATTTGTTCGTTTCCTGGCCACCACATTCTGATGCGAGGCATGCTCTATGTCACGAATGATCTGAAGGCGTTTTTGGCAAAGAATCCCGATTTGGTACCGAAAGTCACCGAGTGGAAACTGAGTGATCTCGAGGCAGATTTGAAGCGAGTCTCCGAGAATCGCAACTTTGCACGAGGTCAAATGCTCTATCAGTCGCTATCGTGCGCTCAGTGCCACCAACTGGGTGAAGCAGCCATGGCAAGCATGCCAAAGCATGATCATGGAATGAATCACTCTCATAGCCCAAGTCTAGCAGTCGGCCCCAAGATGGACGACGTTGTTGCTAAGTACAAAGCAGATCCGAAAGCTCTTTTGACGGAGATACTCGAACCGTCTCGTAATATCGAGGAAAAGTATCGAAAATTCATGTTCGAGCTGAAGGATGATGATGTCGTTGTCAGCGGTAACATCGCCTCCGAAGATGCGGAGTCTGTGACCATACAGACGGGTGCAACAGCAGCCCAGTCGCAGAAGATTCCCAAGTCGAACATCGAGTCTCGACGGCCATCCACGGTTTCGATTATGCCTGCCGGGCTATTGAACACTTCGGACAAGGAACAAATCCTCGACCTGATCGCCTATCTGGTCGCAAACGGTAAAGCCGACGCCCCGGCATTCAAGACGAAGTGATAAATCGGTTCATGCAGCAACGCGTCTTCCTTTGGCATTCAACACTAGTTTACGGTACTGGTCCCATGCTCTAGTAGAAGCCTGCTTGCTGAAGTTCTCGCAATGACTCACTCTCGTCTTTCCGTTCAACGATGGTCCATATTGCTATTGACGTTGTTTAGCGTGATTACGACGTCGAGCGTTGCGGCTTGGGCGCAGCAGCCGAATCCGGCTTCGTTGCCGCAGCCCAACGCTCTATTTGGGCAAAGGTTCCTGACATTGAACACGGTCGTGAGAGTGCGGCAGATCGAGGTGACTCGAGATACAGCGCACGGGCCGGATGAATCGAGCGTTCATACACCGGAAGAGGCTCGCTCGTTTCGCGAGACGATTGAAAAGGCGTGGCCTGGCGCACGCATCACTTGGGCCTTTAGTTGGCTTGCTCTTCACGAGGAACGTGATAGCTATCGAGATTTGCGGGAATTGATCGTGAGTTATCATCGCAAGTTTGGCGACGAACTTACTTTCATCCCTGGTGCCTACTTCTCGAACATGTACAACTCTCGCGAACAGGTGAATCGCGATCTTCATGAAGGGCTGAAACGCGTTTCTGAGCTTGTTGGCGATGGCTATCGACCGAAGAGTGTGCTCGCTGGATTCCTATCGGCTGACAATCTTCGATACCTTGCAGAGAAGGAGGACATTCACGTTTGTCAGGGGAACATCTGGAGTCAGTACGCTGTCGACAATGGGGATGGCGAAGGCTCGATCTGCTATCCTTACTACCCGTCTCGTCAACACTTCTGCAAACCATCTAGGGGAGCAGAGGATTTCATCGACATTGTGAATCTAGATGGATGGACCGTTGATTTTCTATGCGCTCGCATTCCGGGCAGAAAGACAGTCAATGGCGAACTATGGCGCAGCCGCCAAGGTGTCGGGCCTATCGAAACACTGCTCGACATGGGCACCGAACGAGGGCTCAAGGCGATGTTTGCAACGACGGCAACACATTTCGATGATGGCTTCCAACGCAATGGCTTTGCTTGGGTGACGTGTGGTTGGGAGATGTGTCTTGTCGAAGGTCGCAAGATTTATGGGTACGGCGGTCGCAACGGCATGGAGGGCATGCACCTGTGGCTCACCGAGATTCGCAGACGCTGGCCTGACGCCAAGTTAATTACTCAAGGAGAGTTCGGCGAACTCTGGCGAACGCACAACACGAGCAATGAGAAACTCGACTATCAGTTTCTTCATCGTGGTTCGGGTATACGCGCTTCGCAAGAGGATCTGGAGATTCGTTGGTTCATGAATCGTGATTTCCGACTCGCGATACTTCGCAACTGGAAAGAGAACGATACACCGATGGTGATTGACTTGACCCGTTACGATCTCTCGGCCAAGGAACCTGCCGACCCAGTGAATGGCAAACCATCTCGCAATTGGAGTCTGATGAACCGGATCAATCAGAAAGGTTCTCGTCCACAAGACCAACCCGTTCCTCTCCATGACTTGACCGCCGAAGAACAATCGTTGATCCGTAGACACTATCCTGAACTCTTTACTTCCATCGCGAAATGAGTGGCATAAGCATCGTGCTCGCCAATCCTCACTCCAATCAATTACTTTAGAATTCGCTTCCCCGAAGCTCACGCCGCGGAAACTACAAGAAAGTCAATCATGAAACGCAGATCATTTCTTACGACCGCGACCGGAATCGCAGCAAGCACAGCGTTACCACGGTTCGCGATAGGCAAGCCAGGAAAGTCAGCCAATGGTAAACTGAACATTGCCTTGATAGGCTCCGGTGGTTGGATCGCGCAGCAACCTTATAACCAAGGATGCTCGGAAGAGAACCTTGTCGCGTTTTGCGATGTGGATCGGAACCATTGTGCGGAGAACATGAAGAATTGGAGGAAGGACCAACCGTTCTTCGACGACTTTCGTGTGATGCTCGACAAGATGCATAAGCAAATCGATGCGGTTGTCGTTTCTACACCAGACCATACGCACTTTGCAGCCACGATGGCAGCCATGGAACGAGGCATCCATGTTTATACGCAAAAGCCTCTCACGCATAACATTTGGCAAGGCCGCACGTTGGTAAAAGCCAAGGAACGCTACAAAGTGGTTACGCAAATGGGGAACCAAGGTCATGCGGGGGATGGTATTCGTCAATCGGTGGAAGCCGTGAGGGCAGGATTGATCGGTGAAGTGAGTCAGGTCTTTTGCCGAAACGATGGGCCCAAAATGGGAGGCACGCATTTCGGTAACCCTGCCGTGATGCCGCCTCCTTCGACCGCAGTTCCTGACGGACTCTCCTGGGATCTATGGCTTGGACCTGCCGAGAAACGTGACTTCAATGCGGAGTATCATCCGGCCAAATGGCGTTCGTTTTGGGACTTTGGACTGGGTATGCTCGGTGACTTTGGTTGCCATACATTTGACACCCCAGTCTGGGCTTTGGATCTCGATTCACCAACCGTGGTCGAGTGTCTTCAACGCGAAGAATCACTCGATGGTGTAATACCAACAGGCAGCCATATTCGTTTTCATTTCCCGGGCAAGGGTACTCGCGGACCAGTGACGCTGGATTGGTTCGATGGACCACAAGACTGGAGTAAAGTCGGGCGGATCGAGAAGTTTGGAGCGGAACATGCGGCACATCTCGGACGTGCGTGCTGGCTCGTTGGTTCGAAAGGGATGCTCGGTTGTGGCACGCATGCTGGAGTTCCTATACTTTTGCCGGAAGCGATCAGCAACGACTGGAAGGCGAATCCTCCCATTCCCTCGATCCCTCGCGTTGCAGGTGGGCCGTTCCGCGAGTGGCTTCGCGCGATTAAAGGGGAGGGGCCTGAGCCCGGCTCGAACTTCGATAACGCAACCAAGCTGAATGAGATCATCTTGCTAGGTGTCCTGGCTCAACGCTTCAATTCACGCATCGAATGGGATACAAAAACGGGTCGAATCACAAACCATCCAGAGCTAAACGCTTATGTAAAGGAGCCCGTTCGAGAAGGTTGGAGCTACGGCGAAGATCTTTGGAAACAAGGTTAATGTGAAGGGACCAAAATCTATGACTCAACCGTTCATCAATCTCGTTTCCGTCGCCATTCGATTTTCGATCGCTGCCCTGACAACCATGATACTGTCGAGTTGGGGTCAAGCTCAGTCAGAACCGATGTACTAAAGTGGCATGTTAGCCAGCAACCACCGCCAGACCAGAAAGGGCTCAATGGAATCGATGTAACGGCAAACTTGGCGGCTATCGCGGCGGCTGATCCCGCATTCGTTCCACTCAAGGAGTTCGACTCACCTCCGCAGGCTGAGAATCTGGTGCTTGATGCTGCGGGAATTATCAAGCTCGGTGAGATTCTCGCTACGAGTTATTTTGAGCATCGATAGCGATGGCAGCTATGCGGGCAAGGGTTCGTGTAGCTCCAGAGCCTGATTCACCGGTGGCACAAAGGCCACAGGGGTCTGAGTCAGTTGGCCACGTTTGGGCTAGCCTTCGAACCGGATTCACCGAGCGGCACGAGGCCGCTGGTGTCTTGAGCGGGGTGGCTAAGCGCGAGGTTGCTGGTGTTGTACTAGCTTTTGGTTCAACGGTCCAAGGCAGGCCAACCGTGCAACCCGCCCCCAGTTGGCTTGTCCCAACTGGAGCGTACGGTTAGCTGCTAGCCCGGTGTAGGACACGGTGAGAATCGCCCCCACGTCGGCTTGTCCGACTGGTCGCGCAAGGTTCGATTAGCTGCAAGAACCGGATTCACCGAACGGCACGAGGCCGCTGGTATCTTTGTTGGGGTCACGGTGCGGTACAGGGCTGCTGGGAGCTTGACCCGTCACTGCTTTTGACTCACTGCTTTTGACTCACTGCAGAGTTGACGAGCAATCAGCCTGCTAGGAATCGCAATGCGGACGCGACACCTAGGGTGACCTCGGTCATTCGCTGGTAGTCCAGAGTGTCGGGTGTATCGGTGGCTCGATGATAGTTTGGGTTTCGAAGAAAGCTGGTGTCAGTCAACATCAATGCCGGATAGCCTTGGTCCCAAAACGAACTGTTGTCGCTCAACCGAATCTCGTTGATCTTTTCAGGTAGACAAATGGAAAAGAGCGGCATCGATCGAGCGCCCCGTTTGAAGCCTCGACGAAAACGCCAACACAATTTCCAAGAAGGCATATTGCCAACCGCTGCTAAGAAGTTTCCTCGATGCGGAAAGAAGCGACGCAACCACATCGGAATGAGGGGTGGCACCTTCTGAGAGTTTGCGACATCGCTATAGTAACCGACCATCTCCAAACAAAGCATGCCTCGGATCTTGTCGCCTCGCAAACGGGATCGGCGAGCGTGATGCTGACTACCCATTGTTCCCACGTTAAAATAGGGCGGTTCTTCACAAGCAAACGCCACGTAACGAATGGTTCGGTTACTTTGGTGTTCACGTAGCAATCGCCCCACTTCGAGCAAAACTGCTATAGCGGATGCATTGTCATCGGCCCCTGGAGTTGAGTAAACGGTATCGTAATGGGCGCCCAATAAGATGATCTCGCCGGATCGTTTGCTACCAGGCTGCTCGACGATGATGTTGGTGGCTTGATCGCCGAGGGCATCGTAGCACTCGCGAGAACTTGTGTAACCCATGCCGGCCCACTGACCTTCGATGTATCCGATCGTCGCCGTGATCGTCTTGGGTTTTTGAAGATAGCGAGGACCAATCAAACCCGCCAACCGATCGACGTGAAGTCGTAACTGCGATTCAATTTGTTCGTTGTCGAGGTCCATCATTGGGGCGGACCGATCATTCGCTATTGAACGCGAGTGTTCCGTACTATCTTACGAACGTCGCAACCGATCGCTCCGAACGCTTCACGCATGTGATCGATCGCCGCCTGAACATCTAGTTTTTGTGAGCAAGAAAAAAAGTCTACTGCAATCGCTCGATGTTCTGGCCATGTGTGAATGGCGAGATGGGATTCAGCGATCACGATCACGCCCGAAAGACCATGCGGCGAAAACGCGTGGAAGCACTTCTGCACGATGGTCGCGCCAGATTTTTTGGCTGCGACGGTAAGGATTTCTTCGGTTTCTTGTAATGTGCTGGGCAATAAGCCACACTCCGAAAAATCCACCAGCCAATGCCAACCTAGCGGGATGAGAGAAGGCCCATGATCAGGGTTATTCATTTCGTCACCCTCCTCATACCGAAGCCATTCCCGTCAAACGCACTGCAGTTTGAATCGCTTGAACCATACCGGACGCTTCTGCACGATTCTCCCAGGCGATATCGTGAGCAGTGCCATGCGCCACACTCGTTCGGACGATAGGGAGACCGAGAGTGATGTTCACGGCATCGAACATGTCTAGAAGCTTCAACGCAATATGCCCTTGGTCGTGATACATGGCAACGACTGCGTCAAAAGCTCCGTCGACGGCCCTCGGCATCAATGTGTCTGTAGGCAAAGGACCGACCACATCCAATCCATGCTTACGTGCCCTTTGAACGGCAGGCTCAATGATATCCATCTCTTCTCTTCCGAATCGACCACCTTCTCCCGCGTGTGGGTTGAGTGCAGCCACTGCGATTCGTGGGCTTCTTGAGATGTTCATCGATAGGAGGATGCGTTCAAAGACTCGTTGTGCCAAACCAATTTTTTCAAGAATATTAGGTTCGTTGATGTGTTCGAACACTTCACGAAGAGCCATATGCAGTGTTGCATGCACCACCCCAAAGCCAGCTTCTGTTCCGTGGCGGGGCGGTCCAGGCGGAAGATAGAGCATCATCGCATGGTCCTGAACTCCACACAACGATGCTAGTAGCTCTGTATGCCCAGGCCAATCATGTCCTGCTAACTTTAGTGCCACTTTGTGCAAGGGACAGGTGACGATAGCGTCCACCCTGCCAGCCAACGCTAAACGGGCCGAAGTCACTAAGGCTTGGTAAGCTGCTTCACCACCTTTGGCCTGTATCGAGGCGGCGATTGGGAAAGTCCAATCCTCGGGGCCCGATGGAATACAGTAAACAGCATCTTCATTTTCGCGAGCTGTAGGCAGATCCTCAGGATCTCGGATTGTGATAATTTTTTTCGAACTGTGTACCAAGTGAAATGCGGATTGCAAAACAGTTGGCGAGCCGACGACCATTAGGTTTGCAGCACAAGAAATCGATTCAAAGCTGAGTGCTTTTGCGATGATTTCAGGACCCACGCCGGTAGGATCCCCCATGGTCAAGGCGACGAGTGGAGTCGATCGGACACTCATACTAAAGTTTTTGCTTCCGCGCTTTTTCGATAGACGATTTCAACGTGGAGGCATCCACTGTTCCTCGCCAGACGTCGAATATTTTCCCTTGGCGATCGAGTACCATCGTTGTCGGATTTACAAATCCGCCAGATTTGAACATGCGACTCACTTGGATTCGGGTAAACTCGGCGGGGTCCCAGTAGATCGGCATGTCATCAATCTTTTCCTGATCAAGAAACTTCTTTGTTCTGAACGCTAGTTGATCCTCGGTGTCAGAGCTGTTGTCGCTCGTGGCTATGCTTAGAAAGGCAACATCTGGAGAAGTTAAATATTCCTTTTGTAAGCGAGCAATGTCAGGATACTCTTTTTGACAGGGAACGCACCAGAAACCCCAAAAATGCAGAACGACGATTTTTTTGTCGATATCCACTGGTTCGATAGGTTTTGAAGCATAGAGAAGGGGCTTCAAGTCAAGTTCGCCAAGCACCATGCCTCGCAATCGACTTTCTTCACGCCCCATCACGACCAAGACGACGGTGCCGATAACCATAAACAAGCAGGCCAACAAAAGCGGCAAATACGCAGGTTTCGCAAATCTTGCCTTATTTGGAGCAGTCTCAGTATTCATGAAAACACCGCCAATCGAGTTTGAAAGGTTCGGGAACGGACTCCGAATTAACGACCCCAAAGAACCCTAGCGAAAATAATCGCAGCAAGAGTTTACCACTTGCTGCTTAGGCAGGAAGTCGCTTTCCTAGGACTGTTCGATGAAAACAAGAAGGCCTAGTATAAGTTCGATAAATCGTCGATACCAAGGGACTTGATCCATTCGAAATCCTCGTTTGCCTCCTCCTTTCGCCCAAGACCCTCCAGGATTCGAGCACGATGCAGTCGAACTACGGCAAAGTTCTTTGCCAAATCCGCGATCTGCAATTGAATGGTATTTGGAGTGGCTTTGGACGGGCTGTTTTCGGCTCCCTCTTTTTCCAAGTCTGAGTCTGTGATTGGCGAGGAGGCTGGGTCGGCGAGACTTCGTTTGTCTTGAAGCAGTTTATATAGCTCTGGTGCATTCTCTTGGAGTTCATCCGAAAAACCAGTCACAGCTCGATTGGCAAAGGCGAGCGCTTCTTCATATTTGCCAGATTGATAAAGAACCCAACCTTTTGTATCTAAATAGGCGGGAATGTCACCGTCCCGCTTCAAGGCGAGATCGATTTCAACGAGAGCCTGCTTCAAATTTTTCATGGACAGTGAACGGCAATACGCAAGCAGATTGTTCTGATCCGCAGAACGTTTCTGTGGAGATTCTAACAACTCCTCTAGAACGCGAATCGACAAATCCCAATACTGTCTCTTCATCAGCGTCGAGGCCAAGGCCATTGAAATCAAGGAGCGTTGTCCAGCGTCCTTGTTGCTCTTTAGCGATTCGATTGCATGATCAGCCAATCTCTCTGCCTCTTCATCTTGAACAGGCGATCGACCAAATACGATTTGCATTCGAATTCTCCAATACTGCAAATCT
>Ga0315899_10006178_pt1 | contig 12892 bp, 14 predicted proteins | sample LakEriMetagenome_2_FD_203518 | JGI IMG/M metagenome (GOLD analysis project Ga0315899, IMG submission 203518) | Freshwater fungal communities from buoy surface, Lake Erie, Ohio, United States - Buoy 4 MA112 | ecosystem: Environmental > Aquatic > Freshwater > Lake | place: USA: Lake Erie, Ohio...
CCACACCCGATGTCGTGCGGGGCAGCACCGTGGGGGCATCACTGCACGACCTGCGCCACCTGGCCATCTGGCAGGCCGCGATCGGGGTCGCAGTCGTCGCTGCCGCCGCGACACTCCGGCTCTCTCGCCTCGTGCTCGTTCTCGCTGGCACCTTCGTCGTCCTGACGGCTGCCGCCGGCGCGTACGACGTCGTCACCGGTCACCCTGGGCCGTGGAGCGACCCCACCCACGTCCTCGAGGTCGTTGCAGCGCTGCTGCTCCTGTGCCTGGCATGGCCCTACGTCAGGATCGGTCACACATCTCGCACCTGAGTGCGTCACCAGGGTGACACCATCGTCACCCAAGGAGGACGCGTGACTCAGGAGCACCGCGGGCAGCGCAAGATGCAATGCACATCGTGCAGCACGACGCAGTGGATCGACCGGGAACACCACGACACAGGGGCTGAGTCGTCGGACGAGACGGCTTGATCGCCATAGGTAACGTTCCACGTTGATGCCTGATCTCATCGGGTTCCTCCTTGGCACGCTCGTCGGTGCGGTCATTGGGGTGGTCGCTGACCGGATGCTCGGACCGCGCATCGACGCCCTCCAGCGCCGGACCCGGAATTGGTCGCGCCGGAGGCGCGCCGCACACACGACGGTCGATCGCGCGATCCGTGTCGGAGGCACCACCCTCGTCGTCCGTTGCTCGGACATCGTGTCCGGCTGGCGCCCGTCGCAGGTGCGCATCCGGTCGCACGGTGACCGGCCACTCATCGTCGACGTCGTTGCAACGTCGGATGTCGCCGCCGTCCTCCCCGCGACCGACGTACTCGAGCGGGAAATCGAGGACCTGCGCCGCCGCATGAACGGCGAGGACGACGCGCAGTGGAACAGCGACCACCTCGGCCCACGGCGCATCGACGAGTCACGGGACGACAACGGCTCCTACGTGCGCATCGACACGGACGTCCACGACTGGGCCACCCACCGCGTCCTCCGCAGGCACTTCGCGCAGGGGGGCCAGAGCCTGTTCCACGCCGATCCACTCGCTGCGAAGAACTCCATCGACCGGCTCATGTCGACGACGCTGCGCATCTTCCTGCAGGTCGTCACCGCCGACGGGAAGCTGGTGATCGGCCGCCGGGGAACCAAGGAGGGCATCGACCAGCCGTCGACGATGTGCACCGCGCTCGAAGCCTGGGTGCTCGCGCGTCACGTCGACAACGGCGCGGTGCGGATCGAAGACGTCGTGGCGTCCGCGCTCGAGGAGCAGCTCGGCATCAGCCGCGACCAGGACGGCGTGCTCGACGACCTGCTTTTCCACACGATCCTGCTGAACCTCGAGACGCGCAACTGGTCGATCCACGGCGTCCTCGATCTCGGCAGGGCCGGCATCACCGGCGCTGACCTGGCGTCCAGCCGTTCGATCGCACCGGGGAACCTCCATTGGCTCGCCGACCCGCTCGAGTTCGTACCGATGCGCCGGAAGGACGTCCAGCGCATCGCCAGCTCGGGATTCGCGGGATGGATGCCCGAAGCCGTGGTGTGCCTGCGGAACTCACTCGCGCTGCACGCGCCGGGACTCCTGGAACGGAGAGGGAACGGGGCCTCGTGACCGAACGCGACCCGGTCGACGACGTGCTTGATTGGTTTCGCGCAGCCGGAGGAGCCGTCTCCGACAAGATCGACGAGCCGCGCTTAGTACGACTCTCAAACGGCGAGTTCTATGTCGGAACCTGGGAGTACGTCCCCCTTGTCCTCGACGTGTCGGTACTGCTCTCCATCCGCAACGGCGAACCCGACGAGCAACCCGAAATCGAGATGCAACTCGTCGATGACCTGAAGACCCGCGCCCCTGTAGGCACCTGGATCGAGGCGGGCCACACCTCATTGGACGACCTCTGGGCTGTGGTCCGACTTGGAGAACGCGACCTGCATGCAGACGTGCTGCCTGCCCGTCTGAGGTCGTTCGTCGACTTCGCGCTGCAGGCCATCGACCACGTACAGGACGTACTGCACCCGCTCGACACCGTGCAGCCGGACCCCATCGGGGGAGCGCTCGAGGCACTGCGACGCCTCGTCGGTGTCGAGGACATCGTCGAAAAGGTGGAGGAGCTGGTGTCGCTCACGAAGGTCGCCACGATGCGCCGTGAGGAGGGGCTGAAGGTCACCACATCGAGCCCTCACCTCGTCTTCACCGGCAATCCGGGCACCGGAAAGACCACCGTGGCGCGGCTGATGGGCGAGATCTACAAGGAGCTCGGCCTGCTCGAGTCGGGACACCTCGTGGAGGCACGTCGTTCAGACCTCATCGGTGAGTTCGTCGGGCAGACGACGCCGAAGACGGAGAACGTCATCGAGCGAGCCTTGGGTGGGGTGCTTTTCATTGACGAGGCCTACACGCTCACGGAGAGTCATTCCTCCACGAAGAGTTACGGCGACGAATGCATCGCCACGCTGCTCCTTGCCATGGAGAACCACCGTGGCAAGTTCGCGCTCATCGTCGCTGGCTATCCAGATGAGATGAACGAGTTTCTGGACAGCAACCCAGGTTTGCGCAGCAGGTTTGACCAGACGTGGCCATTCCGCGACTACACCACCGGCGAGCTCGTCGAGATTGTGCAGGGGTATGCGAAGAAGAACGAGTTCGTGCTTGCCGAGGGCTGCGGCCAGCGGCTGCGGGAGGTGTTCGATGCGGTTCCGCGCGACAGGTTCTTTGCCAACGCCCGGTTGGCCCGCGAGACGTTCCACGCCATGCGGCGGCGGCAGGCTGCGCGCATCGTCAAGGAGGATCTCTCCGGCCGAGAGCACCTCATGCTGATCGTGCCCGACGACATCGCCGTGCCCCCGAAGGCGCGTCCGCGACCGCCGATGGGGTTCACCTCACAGGGGGAGTGACGAGGGGCAAGCGCCATCACGTCGCCGAGTCCGCTCTGAAGCCCTCGGTATCGTGTCGCCGTGCCGACCCACCCGCTCATCAACGACGCGATGGCCGATGACTTCGAGCGCGACGGCGCCGTCATGGTGAAGGGGTTGTTCACGCCGTTCGTCGAACTACTCCGCGCCGGCGTCCAGCGGAACATGGACGAGCCCGGGCCATACGCCAGCGAGAACTTCAAGCCCGGCGACACCGGCCGCTTCTTCGACGACTACTGCAACTGGGAACGGATCCCCGAGTTCGAACAGGTCGTGCGCGATCCGCGCATCGCCGGCGCAGCCGCGGCTCTCATGCGTTCGGGGACCGTGCAGTTGTTCCACGACCATGTGCTTGTGAAGGAGCCAGGCACGTCGCGCGCCACGCCGTGGCACCAGGACGCCCCGTACTACTTCGTCGAGGGGCGGCAGACCGTGAGTTTCTGGGTGCCACTTGACCCTGTGACCGACGCGACGCTGCGGTGCGTGGCGGGTTCGCACCGGTGGGAGAAGCCCGTGCTGCCGATCCGTTGGGTGTCAGAGGAGGCGTTCTACGTCGACCCCGACGCGTATCTGCCGATCCCTGACCCCGACGCCGAGGGCATGCGCGTGCTCGAGTGGGCGATGGAGCCGGGCGACGCCGTGGCGTTTCACTTCTCGTCGCTGCACGGGGCTCGCGCCAACATCGGCGCATCTCGACGCCGTGCCTTTTCGGTGCGGCTCGTGGGCGACGACGCCCGCTACGTGGAGCGCCCAGGGCGCACCTCGCCACCATTCCCCGACCACGGCATGACCGAAGGCCAGCGCCTGCGCGAGGACTGGTTTCCGCAACTCTCCCTCGTCTGAGAGGGACTACGCCGCGTCGTTCCGAGCTGCGTCCCGCACCGTCCAGGCACGGAACGAGTACATGGCGTAGAAGAACAGCCCGGCGAACACGAGCATCGACACCCCGCCGCCGAGCACGAAGAGTGTTCCGTCGCTCATCGCTCGGTCCTCTGCGATCCGGCAAGGATCAGCGCGCCGAGCGCGAGGATTGACGGCACCCAAATGCCGACATAGATGCCGTTGAGGCGCCCCAGCACGTCGTCGTCAGCCCTGAAGTAGATCGAGACGCTGAGGACGAAACTTGCGAACGCAGCCACGAGCATCGTGGCCTTGAGAATCAGTTGTGGTTTCACCACAACGACCCTAGGCGTCTTGACCCATCTCGTGCGGTTCTTCGGCGAGAAACCGCTCCGAGTCCCTCGGGCCGATGACGGATGTCAGGCGGATCGACATCGTCAACTTCGCCTAGTGTTCCGCCGATGAAGGACATCTTTTCCCTCTCTGGTCGCGTGGCGCTGGTCACCGGCGGCTCGCGCGGCATTGGCGCCATGATCGTGCAGGGCTTTCTCGAGCACGGCTGCTCGCGCGTGTACATCACCGCCCGCAAGGCTGCACAGTGCGATGCAGCAGCGAAGGAGCTGTCGCAGTACGGCGAGTGCATCTCGATCCCCGGTGACGTGTCAACCATGGAGGGCATCGCTGCACTCGTCGCCAAGATCGGCGAGCGCGAGACGTCGCTCGACATCCTCGTCAACAACGCCGGCGCGGCGTGGGGCGAGGAGTTCGACACGTTCCCGGAAAACGGATGGGACAAGGTCGTCGACCTGAACCTGAAGACGCCGTTCTTCCTGACCCAGCAGCTTGCGCCACTGCTCCGCGCATCGACCGCCAGCGGCCGGCTCGCAAAGGTCATCAACATTGCGTCGATCGACGGCGTCTCAATCAACCCGCTCGAGACCTATTCATACGCCGGCAGCAAGGCTGGGCTCATCCACATGACGAAGCGCATGGCGCTTCGGCTCGTGAAGGATGGCATCGTCGTCAGCGCTATCGCGCCGGGTGCGTTCGCCAGCGAGATGAACAAGGCGGCACGCGACCACGGCGATGCGATCGCGCCGATGATCCCGTCGGGGCGTATCGGCACGCCCGAGGACATGGCGGGCGCCGCCATTTACTTGGCGTCACGAGCCGGCGACTACGTGGTCGGCTCGACCATCGTCGTCGACGGCGGCGTCGCCTACGCGCGCTAGGAGCGCGACGGCACGGGAGGACCCGGCGCGAGGAATCCCTCAAGGATCTCGCGCGTCCGATCAAGCGATGCACGTGCATCCGAGCCGAGGCGCGCCGCTGACCGCGGCGTGAGGATCCGAATCGCCCAACCGACCCGTTTGTCCACCCACGTCGGGTGCGCAACGGGTCGCGCGACAGCGACACCGTCTGGTCCCACGGTCACTGACACCTCCACCAGTGCTGCGTCCTGACTGGCCGCCGGCCACCGCGAGTCGACCGGCATGTTCGACACGAGGTTCGACAATCCGTAGAGCACCCACTTTCCGTTCACTTGCTCGATCGGCTGCAGCACGTGCGCGTGGTGCCCGACGATCAGGTCGACGCCGCCCGGCACCGTGATGGCTCGCGCCACCCGTCGCTGTTCGTCGCTCGGCACGTGGCTGCGCTCGATGCCCCAGTGCATGCTCGCCACCACCACCTGCGCACCTCGCGTTCGGGCCATCGCCGCATCGCGGAGGATCCGCGCGGGGTCGATGAGGTTCGAACGCCACGGCTCGCCCGCGGGAGGACGGATGCCGTTATACCCGTACGTGTAGGACAGCAGCGCCACCCGCACCCCCGCGACATCGCGGATGAACGGCTCGGCACCCGACGCATCGCGGGCCATACCCGACTGGGTGATGCCAGCGCGCCCAAGCGCCGCCATCGTCGCCTCGATGCCGGCGACGCCGCGGTCGAGCACGTGGTTGCTCGCGGTGCTGCAATGACCGAAGCCTGCGTCGGCCAGCGCCGGCACCACTTCTCGCGGCACGCCAAACAACGGGTACGTACTCAGGCGTTCACCCGGCGGAGCCACCGGGGTCTCGAGGTGGCACACCGCCAGATCCGCCCCGCGCAACAGTCCGCGTACGTCGTCGAACATCGGGCGAAAGTCAAGACCCTCGCGGCCCTCCTCACGCGCGTTGCGCGCAGCCTGCCGCCACAGCGGCGAATGCATGAGCACGTCGCCGCCGAAGACGAGCCGGATCGTCGTGTCTCCGTTGGCATGGGCGCCGGCACCAGATCTCGCCGATGCGGGCAGAGATGCACTCACGACGAGACACCACAACGACAGCGAACACACCACAGCACCGATCGTCACGGCGCCGGCGGATCGCCGGCGGATCACGGTGCCCATCACATTGAGCCGCTGCAAGCACGACGGTGCACTGTTTCGGTGGTCACGTACCGCTGCACCGTGTCGAAGCCAAGCGACCGGTAGAGGCGCGACGCACCCGTCGGGCTGTCGGCGTCGACGTTGATCATCGCGTGGGTCATGCCATCGGCCTCATAACGGTGCATCGCCTCGACGATCAGCGCGGTCGCGAGACCCCTGCCCCGCCAGCCGCGCACGGTGCCGAGCGTGTCGATCCACGCCTGCGTCCGTCCGACGAGTGCGTCGTCGGCGGGAAAGCGGTGCGACAGGAGCATCGCCACGACGCGACCGTCCGACGCGTCGCGCGCGACAAAAGACAGATCGGGTCGTCCGCCGAACCCGTGCACCAGTTCGACCCATCCGTCGGGTGTCGTCGGCGTCGAGCCCCAGTGGTCGGCGAAGGCATCGTTCTTCGCGCGACGGATGTCGTCGTGCAGCGGGTCGTCGAGCGGCCATGGTTCGATCACCGCACCGTCGACCACACGTCGAGCGGGGAGCAGGTCGAGCGTCCGAACGAGGTCGTCAAACCAGCGGACCGGTGTAAAACCCAGCGATGCGAAGAGCTCGATCGATCGCTCGTCTTCGGCCTGATGACTCACCCGGATGACCTGAGACTGCAGACCCGATCGCAAGTCGTGCAGCTCACGCGCATGCTCGATGCCCCATTCGGCGAGCATCCGTCCGATGCCGCGCCCAGTGAGCAGCGGATCAACGCCGCCATCCACGTAGCACCGCTCGTCTGCATCGTCACTTGGAAGGTGGATCGTCCACACGAAGCCCACGATCCGGCCGTTGCGGTCTACCGCGAGCCGACTGTCACGACCCATCTCGGTGAGCGACGACTGCAACTCCTCAGCCAGTTCGTCGGGTTGTACCTGGATCATCATCCCCGTCGCGTGGTGCACACGGTTGACGAGCACAGCAAGCGCCGGCAGATCGGCCGTGGTGGTAGGGCGCAGCACGATGTCCACGTCCGTACGCACGCTACCGGTGCCCATCATTACGATGACCGGCGTCCACACACCGATCGACGCGAGGAGCACCTCTTGCGAGCCCTGTACAAGCCATCCGCGGCTCCCGGACTCGAACTGATCGAGTGCCCCGAACCAGTCCCGGGGCCTGGCGAGGTGAAGATCCGCGTCGAGCGCACGGGCATCTGCGGTACCGACCTGCACATCGAGTCGTGGGACGCCTGGGCGGCATCCGCGGTGAACGCGCCGCTGATTATCGGCCACGAGTTCTCCGGGCGCATCGTCGGGCTCGGCGAGGGCGTGACCTCCGTCGAGGTCGGCGCGCTGGTCTCGGGCGAGGGACACGTCATCTGCGGTACGTGTCGCAATTGCCGTGCCGGTCGCCGCCACATGTGCAAGAACACGTCAAGCGTGGGCGTCAACCGCAACGGCGCATTTGCCGACTACGTGGTGATTCCGGCAAGCAACGTCTGGGTGCATTCGGACGCCGTCGACGCCGAGCTCGGGGCAATCTTCGATCCGTTTGGCAACGCGGTGCACACCGCGCTCCAGTTTCCACTCGCGGGCGAGGACGTGCTGATCACTGGCGCCGGACCCATCGGCCTCATGGCGGCCAAGGTGGCCCGCCACGTCGGCGCCCGCTACATCGTCATGAGCGACATCAACGAGACCCGCCTGGCCCTCGCCCGCAAGATGGGCGTCGACGTGGCGGTCAACCCCATCACGTCCTCGATCGCCGAAGTGCAACGGACACTGGGCATGAAGGAAGGGTTTGACGTCGCCTTCGAGATGAGCGGTGCGCCGACCGCACTGCCCGACATCCTCGACAACCTCGCGCACGGCGGCCGCATCGCAGTGCTCGGCCTGCCGAGCAAGGAGATCTCGATCAACTGGGCCAAGCTCGTGACCCACATGATCACCATCAAGGGCATCTATGGACGCGAGATGTACGAAACTTGGTACGCGATGAACGCGCTCATCCAGACCGGGCTCGACATTCGCGACGTCATCACCGACCGCTTCCCCGCCACCGACTGGCAGTCGGCGTTCGCCGCCGCCCGCTCGTCAAACGCAGGCAAAGTCGTCATGGACTGGAGCTGACATGTACGGACGCGTCCGAGATGAACTACGGGTCACCCTTGACGAGATCAAGGCGGCCGGCCTCTACAAGCGCGAGCGACTGCTCGACTCACCGCAGGCTGCACACGTCGCCAGCAGCGGCCGCGAACTGCTGAACTTCTGCTCCAACAACTACCTCGGGCTCGCCGACCATCCGGACGTCGTCGCCGCTGCGCACCGCTCGCTCGACGAGAACGGCTTTGGAATGGCCAGCGTGCGATTCATCTGTGGCACCCAGACCCAGCACAACCTGCTGGAGTCGCGGCTGTCGGCGCTGCTCGGCACCGACGCAACGATCCTCTTCCCCTCGTGCTTCGACGCGAACGCTGGCGTCTTCGAAGTGCTGCTCGGAGAAGGTGACGCCGTCATCTCCGACGAACTCAACCATGCCTCGATCATCGACGGCATCCGCCTCTGTAAAGCGACCCGCTACCGCTACAAGAACCGCGACATGGTCGACCTCGAAGCGCAGCTGAAGGCTGCCGCTGGCGCGCGACGCAGGCTGATCGTCACCGACGGCGTGTTCTCTATGGACGGCTCATTCGCCCCGTTGCGTGAGATCTGCGACCTCGCCGACCGATATGACGCGATGGTGATGGTGGATGACTCGCATGCGATCGGCTTCATCGGCGACACCGGTGCCGGCACCCCGGAGATGTTCGGCGTCCGCGATCGTGTCGACCTCGTCGCGGGCACGCTCGGCAAGGCGCTTGGCGGCGCCTCCGGTGGCTACATCAGCGGCCACCAGGAAATCGTCGACCTATTGCGACAGCGTGCGCGGCCATACCTCTTTTCGAACTCCATCCCACCGACGGTGGTCGCTGGCTCGCTCGTCGCCCTCGACCTCGTATCGCGCGGCGCTGCGGCCCGCGCGACGCTGCGCGACAACGCCAAGCGGTTCCGCGACAAGATGAGCGAAGCGGGCTTCACACTTCTGCCGGGCGAGCATCCGATCGTGCCAGTGATGTTCGCCGACGAGCACGAAGCAGTGCGCATGGCGAGTGCCCTGTTTGACCTCGGCATCTACGTTGTCGCGTTCTCGTATCCCGTCGTCCCGATGGGCAAGGCCCGCATCCGCGTACAGGTATGCGCCAACCACTCAACCGACGACATCGACACGTGTGTCGCGGCGTTCATCGCCGCGCGGGGCTTGCGGGATTCCTGACCACCCGCATTCCGACGATCCAGTGCCCGTCGGGCCTGGGCCTGCGCGTTCCATAGGATCGGCACGTGCCCGACTACATCTCCGACGTTGCGGGGCTCTGCCCCCCTCCAGAGCCCTATTCCTACGCCGTCCGTCACGGCGACACGCTCTACCTCGCCGGTCAGGTTGCGCTCGACGAACAGATGCAGATCGTCGGCACGACCCTCTCGGAGCAGGGTGAGCAGATCTGGCGGAACATTGCGGCCGTGCTGGAGCGGTGCGGCTCCAGCATCGAACACATCCTCAAGGTGACCTACTTCCTGCGCGACATCCGCGAGCTCCCCGCCGAAATCGAGATTCGAAAGCGCCTCTTTCCCGAAGGACGCTTTCCCGCCGTCACCGCGGTTCAAGCCGGTGCACTCGGGCTCCAAGGGTTGATGATGGAGGTCGATGTGATCGCGGCGGTCCCCCGTGGATAGCCCCGTCGTCGAGAGATTGGCCGCTGCCGGACTCAACTCACCGATCCTCGACCACACCGCCATCGCCGCCGATGCGGCAATGAGGGACGACCTCGACTCGTCCCTCGATCCGCTGATCGGAGTGGGGGACGCACCGGAGCAGCCGCCTTTTGATCCGAGGAACCCGTCGTGACGCGCTCCGTCGCCGCACTTGGAGCTGCGCTGCGTGCGGGCAGGACAACCTCGCGGGCGATTGTCGAGCAATTCCTCGACCGCCAGAACGCGGTTGACGGCCTACTCGGCAGCTTCGTCACGGTCGACCACGACCGGGTCCTTGCCGAGGCCAACCGGGCCGACGAGTTGCTCGCCGCCGGCACCGATCTGGGCCCGATGCACGGGATCCCCGTTGGCGTCAAGGACATCGTCAACGTCGCCGGCTACCCCACGCGTTGCGGCTCCGCGCTCTACCCCGATGCGCCCGCGGTGGCAGATGCAGACGTGGTCGCCAACCTGCGACGCGCCGGAGCCATCGTCGCCGGAAAGACCACGACCCACGAGCTCGCCTGCGGCGTGGTCAGCGCGCCCGCGTCGAATCCGTACGACCCCGACCGGGTCCCCGGCGGATCGAGCGGCGGTTCCGCTGCCGCCGTGTCGGCCGGTCTGATACCCGTTGCGCTCGGTTCGGACACCGGAGGTTCAATCCGCATACCGGCTGCCCTGTGTGGAATCGTCGGATTGAAGCCGACGTACGGACTTGTCTCCGTGCGCGGCGTCGAACCACTGTCGACCTCGCTCGATCACCTCGGGCCGCTCGGCACCTCCGTGCTGGATTGCGCACACGCACTCGACGCGCTCACAGGTGGAGGCGTGCGGTTCACGTCAGGCATCGGGGGAGGAATCGAGGGGATGCGACTTGGCGTCCTCACCGACCCGCCATTCGCGCCAATGCAGCCCGACGTGGAGCAGTCCTTCCACGCGGCCGTCTCCGTACTGGAAGGACTGGGGGCGACGTGCGTGCCACTGCACATCCAGGAGCTCGACCACACCCTGGCGGCGGAGTTTGGCATCATCCCGTTGGAGGCCTACCGCCACCATGCGCGCTCCCTGCGCGAGCGGCCCGAGCTCATCGATCCGTCCATCCGAACGTTGCTCGTCGCCGGTGCCGTCATCCCCGAGTCGATCTTCCGGCGTGCGTGCAAGGCCCGCGCGATAATTGCTCGGGCAATCATCGCGGCGATGGATGACAACCGGCTCGACGGACTTGTCAGCCCCGCGCTACCCGCGACTGCGTCCACCAAGGTCGACCAGGACCTCGTGTACGGCGACGTCACCGAGCACATCTCCGTGTCGTTCGTCCGGACCACCGCGCCGTTCAACCTGTCCGGTCAACCGGCGATCAGCGTTCCGTGCGGCACCGACCACCTGGGCCTGCCGATCGGACTGCAGATCTCCGCACGAGCCGGCCGCGACGACCTCGTCCTTCGGATGGCGGCTGCGTTCGAAGCCGCGACACGAGATTCGGTGCCTCCACCCGCCCTCTACACTCGGTGACGTCAAGGGTGGCCAAATGACAGGTCGTGGGACATGGTGAAGATGCGGCTCATTGAGCGAGGCTTCACCGTCGACGAGGTGCTGCGGCGCGTGCGACACGACATCATCACGGGTCGCTTTGCGCCGGACTCCCAGATCTTCCCCAAGGCCATCGCAGAAGAGCTCGGCATGAGCTTCATCCCGGTTCGTGAGGCCCTGCGGATCCTCGAATCCGAGGGGTTCGTGACGTTCGTGAACAACCGCGGCACCTGGGTTACGCCCCTGTCGTTGGAGGATGCAAACGACCTGTACTCGACCCGCATCGAGTTCGAATCGCAGGTGGTCAGAATGTCCACCCCATTCTCCGCGTCCGAACTGGATGCGCTCGACGGACTCCTCGACGAACTTCATGACGCACTCGTGGCCAACGAGACCCGGCGAGTCGTCGAGTTGAACCGCGAATTCCATTTTTCGCTCTACCGCAAGTCCGGATCCCCACGGCGAATCAAGGTGATCGAGCACCTCTGGCTCCACTCGCAGCGCTACCAGACGCTCTCCGTCGAGCAACGGGAAGACGCGGGAGACCGCGAGCACCGGGTGATTGTGGATGCGCTGCGTCAGGGCGACCATGCCCGCGCGGGCGACCTCCTCGGAGAGCACCTCCGGACCACGATCGACTTGATCAACCGTGACTACTCAGGACCGCGCGACGCACAACATGCCGTCGCTCCGTCCCCTTAGCGCGATGGGCGCCGACGCCTACCCGTTCGACGAGTTCGAGACGCGCGGGTTCTGCGTGGTGCCCGCCTCCCAGCCAGAGGCACTTGACGGACTCCGTTCACACATTTGGCGCGTCGCGATGCGGCTGGCCGGCGCACCGTCCACCGACGCCGACTCCGATCTCAACGGCCTCCACCGACACGTTCACGGCCCGGATGACGCAACGCGCTTCCGCCTCGCACTGACCAAGGCCATCACCGAGGGGTACGACGTCGGTGCCGCGGTCTTTGACGCGTTCGACGGATATCTCTCCCGACTCGTGGGCACCGACGTGCTCTCCCAACGGGTGCCGAACGTCGTCTTCCAGCCTCCGGGTGACCCCCACCCCACCGAGCTGCACCGTGATGCACCTGCAAACTCCCCCTACGAGGTCGTTGTGTGGCTGCCATTGGTCGACTGCTTCGGGACCAAGAGCATGTACCTGCTCGACCGAACCGCCACCACCCACGCCCTCGAGACCTACCGCCGCAGCCCCGAGGACCAGTTGGGTTTCCAATCCCTACTCGAGGAGCGCTCCGTGCAGATGTCTGTGCCGTACGGCAGCGCACTGCTGTTTTGGTCGGCGCTCTTCCATGGCTCGGTGGTCAACACGGAACCCGAGTCGAGAATTTCCCTGAACACGAGGTTCAAGAACCTCTTCGCCCCGCTCGGGATGAAGGATCCGTTCCGGTACTTCTCGATCCTGCACACCACGCCACTCACGCGGCTCGGGATGAGGTTCCAGCAGGACGAGGCGTGAGCGG
>Ga0315899_10006180_pt1 | contig 12887 bp, 11 predicted proteins | sample LakEriMetagenome_2_FD_203518 | JGI IMG/M metagenome (GOLD analysis project Ga0315899, IMG submission 203518) | Freshwater fungal communities from buoy surface, Lake Erie, Ohio, United States - Buoy 4 MA112 | ecosystem: Environmental > Aquatic > Freshwater > Lake | place: USA: Lake Erie, Ohio...
AAGGTTACAGTTCTGAGCTACTTGCTCTTAATCAAAAGCCGCTGTCCGGGCCGAATATTTGGGCCGCACTTATTCCACTTCATGAGGTCGTGTTCAGTTACTCCTTTATACTTCTTAGCTATAGACCACAGCGAGTCACCCTGCTTCACTGTGTAGTACTTCGGCGATGAAGAGCGCGAAGTCTGGGGAGTTGAACGAGGTGCAACGGGCACAGGGCGAGGGGCAAGTGTGTCGGGCTGCACAGCCAAAGAATCGATTGGCGTTTCTAAGTGCGCATCATCATGATTCTCGATTACAGGTTCCTGTTTTTCGACTTTTACTTTTCGACGCTGTTCAATTTTCAATACTTGACCTCTTCGAATTTTATCGTTGCGCAACTTGTTCCAGCTCTTCACTTGCGCAATCGTTACATGATATTTACCTGCAATACGCCCAAGCGTTTCTCCCTTCCCTACTCGATGCTGGACCCAATAGGTTTCAAGCTCTGTAGTCTCTATCTTAGGTTGAATGGGCTGCCAACGAGCAATACTATCTTTCAACGCAGTGTAACGAGCTACAACTGTATCTTCCAAAACGAAAGGTACCTTGCGATAACCGACTGGTAAATACTCGCCCGTATACACAGGATTGCTATTTCGCAAACGCGCTTCATCGACAGCAAGAACAGCTGCCATGGCTTGAATGCGGAGCGGTTTTTCGATTACCACCGGTTGAAAATGACCCAGAATATCGAAGCAATTGCTCAGCTGATTTTCGACATGCACAGAGCGCAACAGGTTGTTGGTGTAGGCCTGAAATCGTAATAGGTCGGCCGCATCGCTTCCGAGCGATTCAACAATTGCCGAAGAGGAAAGTGAGGAGTCAACGAGAGCCAGTTCCGATGGTCCCAGGCGATAAGCCACCGTAGCTCTCCAATCATCGCCTCGCTGAATGGCGAGCATGTATTTATAGTGCCTAAGCGCCGCATCGGTTGTGAAATCGCCGCCTAAGCGTTCGTCGACGAGTGTATCGATTTTCAGATGATTCTTGCGTGCTGCCAAATAAGGCATCGCCCATAAGCCGGCAGCATCTGAACCCTTAAAACGCTGATTGCATCCCGAGAGCACCACCGGCAAATAGGCCACATCGGGGTGCAATGCCAGCTGCTCAGCCTTGCGCTTGAACAAGGGCATATACACATCGGCCATAGCCACCACTGAAAGAAATCGTTTGCAGTCGCCTTGCGGAAACCAAATCTCTTCAAAGCGTGCAATGTGTTCGTTTGAAAGTACAATGCTATCGTTGTACAACATGAAAATACCGGCGCTTGGCAGCTTCCATGAGCGGTTCTCGCAACGGAAGTAGCTTGGGTTGACCTCTTTCAGCTCAGCACACAACCATTGTTCGCTTGAGGACTGCAATAAAGAAGCTTGCTGTCGATCGAAGCGCGATTGAGCACGCACCGAAGCCGGCAGCAAAGAGGAAAACACTATGGCTATCAAAAAAACTAAGCGCATGATGCAAAAAAACGAACAGGCTATGCGCCTTGGGAAGAGTATCTGTGCGAATTATGAACCAATGCTCTTGGCTTCGTTATTTTCGCCCATCTAAAAGAACCACATGAATAACCGCGCCCTCTGGCCAACGGTGCTTGTAGCATCGCTGGGCTATTTTGTCGACATCTTCGATTTGCAATTATTCAACATCGTAAGTCAAGCTAGCTTGAGAGGCATCGGCATAACCGACCCTGTTCAACTGGCTGAATTTGACTACACGCTTTTCCTCTGGCAAATGACAGGCATGCTCATTGGCGGATTGGTTTGGGGAATATTGGGGGATATCAAGGGGCGGCGTAACATTTTAATGGGATCGATTTTAATCTATTCCCTCGCCAACATCGCCAATGCATTTGTGACCGATATACACACCTATGCCATAGTTCGGTTAATTGCGGGGATTGGTCTTGCAGGAGAGCTGGGCGCAGCCATAACGCTGGTAAATGAAATCTTGAAAAAGGAAAGTCGCGGATACGGAACGATGGTGATCGTCACCATGGGTGCGCTGGGCGCGGTGGCAGCTGTGTACATCAACAAACTAGACCTCACAATGTTTGGCTTGGCGCAGTGGCAAATCATGTACATCATTGGCGGTGTCCTTGGCCTGGTCCTGCTCACCTTGCGGGCAGGCACGCATGAGAGCGAGATGTTTGATGATGCAAAACGGCAGAACGTATCGAAGGGTAATTTCTTCCTACTGTTCGCCAATCGCCAGCGCGCGTTGCGCTACCTGGCCTGCATTGCCATGGGCTTGCCCGTGTGGTTTTGTGTGGGAGTACTGGTTAAGTTTTCAGGAAAATTCGCCGCCCTGGGAGGTACTGCCGAGGGTACGTTCGAAGTTGGGCAAGCCATTGTTTTCACCTATCTCGGCCTGTCCGTTGGCGACCTACTGAGCAGCTACCTCAGTCAATTATTTAAGAACCGGAAGCGAATCGTGCTGGTCTATTTAATCATTTGCATTGGTGTCGTATTGCTCTTCCTGCTCGGCACCGGCTATTCCGTTTCGTTCTATTATTTCCTATGTTTCGTCATTGGCGCGGCCACCGGCTATTGGGCGCTATTTGTAACGATTGCATCCGAAACGTTCGGCACTAATATTCGGGCAACGGTAACCACCACCGTACCCAATTTCGTTCGCGGCGCCACTGTGCCAATTGTACTATCGTTCAAGTCGCTTGCAGGCTCCATGGGCGAGGTGAATGCAGCACTGGTGGTTGGCGGTGTTTGTTTACTGCTGTCTCTGCTTTCGTTATTGGTATTGCCGGAAACGTTTGGGAAGGATTTGAAGTTCTTAGAAGTGAATGAGGGATCATCACACGATTAAACATGTTTCACATTAAACATGAACCGCATCGAAAAACTTCTCATACTAGTAAACAACCTTTTTTTACTCGTAATGAATTAAAAACATGCAATCCATGACATGCAGCATCTTTGAAGCACATAGTCCAAACCGTAAGGCTTATTTTTACCACTAGAAAACACTCGTTCTTCCTCCAAACCTACCTAAAAAGGAAGAGCAACCTATTTTGATTTTTACAATAATGGTTCGTTTCACAGAAGTCTTAAAATATCTCGTACTCGCAACTATAATTACAATTCCTATTTTCGGGCATCTGGAAGCCCTGCCCATTCGGATTTGGGATGAATCACGACTCGCTGTAAATGCATTTGAAATGCTTTATAACGGTAATTTCCTAGTGACGCATTATGAAGGCTTTCCCGATATGTGGAATACAAAACCTCCACTGCTTGTTTGGTTCCAAGTATTCTTCATGAAGATTTTTGGTCCGGGTGAACTCGCAGTTCGCCTGCCTTCGGCTATCGCTGCATTTATAACTTGTATATCCATCCTTCTGTTTTCTAATCGATACATTAAAAACTTTTGGTATGGCTTCATCGCAATTTTCATTTTAGTCAGTTGCCAAGGATACATTTCCATTCATGGCACACGAACCGGGGATTACGACAGTTTGCTTACACTGTTTACAACCCTAAGTGGATTCATGTATTTTTCGTATTGCGAAACCCGTCAGAATAAATACTTACATCTTTTTTTCACCTTTACAATCTTGGCTATTCTGACCAAAGGCATAGCAGGATTAATGTTCGCGCCTGCTTTAATATCATATAGCCTAATTCGCGGAAATCTTGTGTATACCTTAAAAAACAAACACTTCTATATTGGACTATCATATTTTCTAACAGTCGTATTTGGCTTCTACACGCTAAGAGAGGCATATAACCCGGGATATCTGGATGCTGTAATGAAAAATGAACTTGGTGGGCGCTATTTATCGGCACTAGAAGGTCATGCGAATCCGTTTTCCTTTTATTATGAAAATCTGATTCAACACAGAATGACAAACTGGTATTTACTGGTTCCGTGTGGAATATTATTTGGGCTCGCTTCCATTGATGAAAGAATCAAAAGACTAACAATATTTGCTGCACTTAATGCCCTATCGTTCTTCCTAATTATTTCGAGCGCTGAAACTAAACTTGAATGGTATGATATATCGATGTATCCTTATCTAGCAATTCTAGCTGCCAACGTCCTATACATTATTTTCCTCGGTCTCAAAGAGTATCCCTATTTCCAAAAGAATTTTCGGATCAATTTCGCTCCATTCATATTCCTTTTGCTAGTCGGACTAAAGCCATATTCGCAGTCCATTAACAACACGTACAAGCCAAAAGAGTTTAGCTGGGAAAAAGACTTTTATGACATCGGTTATTATCTGCGTGAAGGGTTAAGCAAAAAACATGATTTAAACAATCAATACCTGCTATACGAAGGTTATTGCGCCCATAATTTATTTTATATCAAAATCCTGAATGCAAAGGGTATTAATACATCCATAATAAGCAACTGGAAGGACCTTGAGATTGGTGATGTTGTAATTACTTGCCAGCCTAACATGACAAGAAGCATCGAGGACAATTTCTCCTACAGCCTCATTTATGAGAAGAACAATGTAAAGACAGTTAAAATCGATGGAAAGCTTGACTAAAAATCAAATTGTATTTGGCACTTCATATCTACTCCCCGCGATAGCAATGATCGGACGCTGGTCATACTTTTTACATCCGGAGAACTCACTACCACATTCACAACAAGAAAAATACGGCGTGCCTATTTTCGACCGCAGCTTTATCCGCTCCTTATGCATTGTACCGATCGTAATGCGAAACACTCAATTGGTTTGTTCGCCACCAAAAGACAAAAAAGGAATTGAACTTGAGCTTAACCAACCATCATGAAAGTCGACATCTCTGTAGTTATCCCGATTTACAATGAAAGCCAGATAATACCTGAGCTATACGCGCGAATTAAGAAGTCCGTTTCGCAGATATCGGAAAACCATGAACTTATTTTCGTTAATGACGGCAGTAAAGACAACTCACTGGAGATAATCACATTACTGAGTGACCAAGACTCGCGTGTCTTCTATATAAACTTCAGCAGAAATTTCGGCCATCAGATAGCTGTGACTGCAGGTTTAGATGCCTCCAAAGGAGAATCAGTAGTAATTATAGACGGTGACCTTCAGGACCCACCGGAGTTAATAGTTGACTTACATCGAAAATACTCAGAAGGATTCGACGTAGTTTATGCAAAACGGAAAAAACGCAATGGGGAAAGTATATTTAAAAAAACAACAGCAAAGCTGTTTTATCGATTGCTCAAAAGTCTAACACATATCAACATTCCTTTAGATACAGGTGATTTTCGAATAATAGACAGAAAAGTTGTCGAGTACCTCAAACAAATGCCTGAACAAAACAAATTTCTTCGCGGTCAGATTGCTTGGTTAGGCTTTAAACAGTCAGAAGTACTTTTCGATAGAGATCATCGCAAATATGGAAAGTCGGGATATCCATTGAGTAAAATGCTTCGCTTCGCTATGGATGGAATCACAAGTTTTTCAGACAGACCGCTTCAATTTGTTACAAAGCTCGGATTTACATTTTCTATTGTCTCTTTTGCCATCATTGCATACGCCTGCTATTCTCACTTCATATTAGGGCGGACCGTAACCGGTTGGACATCCATAATCGTTAGTACCATGTTCATAGGAGGAATACAATTAATCTCCGTAGGTGTAATTGGTGAATACATTAGCCGAATTAATCGAAACGTCCTACAACGACCGCTTTACATCATAGAAAAAACCAATTGTAAAAACGATTAGCAGAACATTAGCGAATTATCTCTTTATGCACAAACTCGTAATTTCGATACTCTGTTTATTGCTCGTAATGGATATTGCGGCTCAGCAGGCAACTTGGCAACAACGTGTGAACTACGCCATCGACGTAAACCTCGACCACACCAATCATCGCTATGCCGGAAAGGAGAGACTCATTTACATCAACAACTCGCCCGACGCCATCACGAAAGTCTTCTTTCATCTATATAACAACGCCTTTCAGCCGGGCAGCGCTATGGACGTGCGTTCGCGCACGATCGTAGATCCCGATGGCCGTGTGTCGGATCGTATCTCCAAACTGAAGCCTGAAGAAACAGGCTATTTGCATGTAACGCGCATCCAGCAAGACGGCAAAGTGCTCAGTGCGCTCGAAAGCGAAACCATCCTTGAAGTGACCCTCGCAAAGCCTATTGCACCCGGTGGCAAGGCGGCCTTCGAACTCGACTTTGAAGGACAAGTTCCTCTTCAAATACGACGCTCAGGTCGCAGCAATAGCGAAGGCATTGATTACAGTATGAGCCAATGGTATCCGAAAATGTGCGAATACGATACACGCGGCTGGCACGCCAACCCTTACATCGGGCGAGAGTTTTATGGCATTTGGGGCGACTTTGAGGTGAACATCACCATCGATAAAAAATATGTGGTTGCCGGAACAGGAGTCCTGCAAAACGCCACCGAAATAGGTTGTGGATACGCAGCGGAGGGAGCCAAACTCAAACCGCAGGAAGGCGACAAAAACACCTGGCGATTCAAGGCCAACAACGTCCATGATTTTGTTTGGGCCGCCGATCCCGACTACGCACACGATCAGGCACAGGTACCCGACGGGCCAATGCTCCACTTCTTCTATCAGAAAAATGCTGATTACGCATCTGTTTGGAAAGAAATGCAGCCACTGGCAGTTAAGGCTTTCACCTTCCTGAGCAACAACTACGGTAAATACCCTTACTCCGATTACTCCATCATACAAGGAGGAGACGGCGGCATGGAGTATCCAATGGCCACGCTCATTACCGGTAATCGCAAATTACCGAGTCTAACCGGAGTAACGGTGCATGAAGCAGCACACTCATGGTACCAGGGAGTATTGGCAACCAACGAAAGTTTGTACTGCTGGATGGATGAAGGATTCACCAGTTTTGCTACCCAGGAAACGATGGATCATCTTTTTAGATCGGGCATGCCCAGCGGACACAAAAGTGCATACAACGGCTACCTGGACATCGTGCGTGAAGACAAAGAAGAAGCGCTCGACACACATGCCGATCATTATATAACAAACTACGCATACGGCACAGCAGCCTACAACAAAGGGGAAGTGTATTTAGCACAGTTAGAATACATACTAGGTCCCGTAGCCTTTCGCGCCGGGCTAATCGACTATTTCAATGCGTTCAAATTTCGCCACCCCGACCCTTACGATTTGATACGCGTAATGGAAAAGCGCAGCGGCATGGAGCTCGACTGGTACAACGAGTATTTCGTAAATACTACGAAAACGATTGACTACGGCATCGCGATGGTTAACGGCACTACTAACGTCACAGATGTTGCAATTGTTCGCAAGGGCGATATGATTATGCCATTGGAAGTAGAAGTGAAATACAAGGGCGGAGAAACTGAAACGTTTGTGATAGCGCTCGACATTATGCGCAGCGAAAAACCGGCAGATGGATACAATGGCAAGTGGACGATTCTTCCCGACTGGAAATGGGTGGAGCCTACTTACCTGCTGAGCATCCCGAAGTCCATCATCGCGATTGAAAGCATTCACATCGATTCATACGAAGGCATGGCCGACATAAACCGCGAAAACAATCAGTTTGTACCTGCCGAAGCTCAGACCTTTTTCATCGACAATCGATAAGCAACTATGCTAAACAACGTCATTCGCTTTCATAAATCTGTCCTTATCGACAGCATCGTCAAGTGGCTTATTGCACTTGGTTTGCTGGTCTCATTGGGTCCTGTCGTCATCGATATAAAAGGAGAGATGCCCATCACCTTGCAATCGTTTGTGGTGTTGCTCGGAGCCATGGCATTTGGCTGGCGCATAGGCACAGCGGCAGTTGTGGCCTACATTCTTGCGGGAGGCATGGGCTTTCCTGTATTTGCGGGGCATCATGCGGGCTGGGGGATCATCATAGGTCAGCATGGAGGTTTCTTCTTTGGTTTCATTGCCGCGTCGCTCGTTTGCGGTTATCTGGCCGAAACCGACATGTTCAGCAAAGCATTGCCTTCCATACTCAACTGGGTACTCGGGCATATCATTATTCTGTTGTTAGGTGGCTTTTGGCTCTCGCAACTCGACCCGATGGGCTGGCAGGAAAAGGTCAGCTCGCTGCTGCCTGGAGCGATAATCAAGAGTGCATTTGGAGCGATGATTATTCAGTTGGTTGTGCGATTTATGAAGGGGAAGAGAACAATCAAACCGTTAGACGAGAACATTTAAGAAGAACGCAATGAGCGATACTATTCAAATACAACAAGTAGGTTCGGTAGCCTTAATTCGCTTTAACCGACCACAGGTCTACAACAGCTTCAACCGCGAGATGGCGCTGGCACTTCAGAGCGCCCTCGACGAAGCAGCAGCTAATAAAGACGTGCGCTGCATCGTGCTTTCGGGCAACGGAAAAGCATTTTGTGCAGGTCAGGATTTGGCTGAAGTAACCGGCCCCAATCCACCGGGATTCAAAACCATTCTCGGTGAGCACTACAATCCCATCATTGAGAAGATTCGCAACATCGCCAAGCCTGTTGTTGCCGCCGTTAACGGTGTTGCAGCAGGGGCAGGTGCCAACATAGCCCTTGCGTGCGATTTGGTTGTCGCGACGGAATCGGCCTCATTCATTCAGGCATTTTCGAAGATTGGATTGGTGCCCGACAGTGGCGGAACTTTCTTCTTACCGCGCTTGATCGGCTTTGCGAAAGCTTCAGCCATCATGATGACCGGAGAAAAAATCAGCGCAACAGACGCAGAACGCTGGGGGATGATTTACAAATGCGTTGCCGACGATCAGTTTGAAGAAACCATCACACGCCTCGCTCAAGACCTTTCGCTCATGCCAACACATGCCCTTGGGCTTACCAAAGCTGCTCTCAATGCGAGCATGAGCAGCACACTCGAACAACAGCTTCAACTCGAAGAGCAGTATCAAATAGAAGCAGGTGGAACCAACGATTACAGCGAAGGTGTAACGGCCTTTATGGAAAAACGCAAAGCTGTTTTCATCGGTCGCTAAATATGAGCAATATGAGTGAGTGGATTTCTATTCAAGAACAATTGCCTGAAGACGGTCAACGATTGCTTGGCTTCATTCCCGGCAACCGTGTTTTTCTTCCCGGTAAAAGTGGCGAGTTTGAAATGCGAGAGGTGGTTATTCTAAAGTTCCTGAAAGACTTTTATCCGGCAGGCAGCGAGAAGTGCGCCAAGCACGGCCCGCACTTCTGGCAAGGCGAAGGCAACAGCAATCACTTTTTCGGCGATGTCACACATTGGATGGAAATCCCTTCGGGAATGACTAATGACTAGTGACAAATGATTAGTGACAAATGACGAATGAGTCGTATGCTACGTATTTGTCATTTGTCACTAGTCATTACTAAATCGCCATTGACTCAAAAAAACGGTGGCCGCTACTGACGCATTGAGTGACTCGGCGCGTCCATTGCCGGGTATAGTTACAAACTCATCAACCATAGAACGCATGGCAGGGCGAATACCGTGGCTTTCGCTTCCGATTATGATAGCTAGCTTCTGTTTGAAATCGAACTTATAAATACTCGAGCCTTGTAGGTCGGCTGCGATAATATAATAATCGTTTGCCTTAAAATCACGGGCCATTTCTTCTTCGCTCAGCGCAATTACTCTCATTCGAAAAACACTTCCCATTGTTGCTTGCACCACCTTCGGGTTATAGAGTTCGACGCAATCGGGAGTGCAGAGTATGGTTTCGATTCCAAACCATTCAGCTGTGCGAATAATCGTACCCATGTTGCCCGGGTCAGCAATTCCATCTAGAACCATCACCGACTTACTGCGATCCCACTCCGCATTATTTTCTCGGCTGTGAAAAACAGCTAGATAAGGCGAAGGCGAAGTCAGCGAACTCATCTGCTCCATTTCGCGGATGGGAACAAGCATGGCATCCGGATGTGCGCTAGCCCAGTCAGGATCGGTTGTGTACGCCGAGTGAATTCTGAACTCAGACTTCAAGCCCTCCTCTACTCCTTTGCGCCCTTCCACAACAAAACATGAACTTTCGATGCGAAACTTTTTCTGCTGCAGAGAGCGAACCCATTTGATATCCTTTTTCAACCGATGATATTTTAGAAGTATGTATCGGAAATTCCGATTTCTGAGCAAAATTGCGCTGCAAGATAATGAGTAGGTATAGGCTCTTCAAAATAACATGTTTGTGCTTGATGGCATTGCTCATGCTTTCAGGTTGTGGGCGATTGCGTAATCTACCGAAAGGCCAATCATTCCTGCGCAAACAAGATGTGGTCATTCACACCGAATCACAGGTGAAGCTGCCCTTTGACATGAATGCCTTGCCGGTTACACCGATGCTTGAGTTTGAAGTACCGTCAGACGAAATTTTATTCTACTCTCGACTCAAACCTAACCGCAGAATCCTTTGGTTTCGGTTCAATCACACCGTTTACCTTTTAGTCAATAAAAACAAGTTAACCGAGAGTGAACGCAAAGCATCGGAACGATGCAAAGACAAGAACAATCGACGCGCGGCCAACAACAAGACGCCGGTCGAATGCAAGAGCTGGCGTATGTTCTGGGCCTATACTGTGGGTGAACCAACAGCCTTGCTCGACTCGGCCAAGATGATTAAAAGCGCGGAGCAGATGAACATCTTTTTACAGAAAAAAGGGTATTTCCGCTCCACTGTTACTCCAGAGGTGGAATACAGTGCTGATAGTTCAAAATGCAAGGTCAACTTTCACGTCTATCCGGGGAAACCTTACCAAATTCAACATGTGGACTATGTGATTTCAGATCCGGAGATGCGAAACAGCATAATACAACTTCGAAAAAACGCCAGTATCGACTCTACTGATGTTTTCGACGTAAAAGCACTGGATGCAGAACGAGAAGCGATTGCTGCTTATTTCAATGAAAAAGGCTATTACGACTTCAATAAGGAATATGTAGTGTTTGATGCCGACACAACCGTTGGGCAAAACAAGGTGAATCTGACTTTGCGCATTGAGCAACCACAAATACCCTCTCAAGAGTATACGGACAGTCTTATTTCGGTGCCCCATAAGAAGTACTTCATTGGCGATGTCTTTGTGCATACACACTTCGACTTATCGAATCCGGATTATGCGCCAACCGACACTATTGAATACGACGGCATTAAAATCTTATGTTTTGGTGAACCTGATTTGGATGCCGATGTCATTTCCTGTGCCCAGAGCTATCGCAGTGGCGATATGTATCAACGAAGCCGAATTGATCGCACTTACAAACGATTTTCACAAATGGGGGTATTCAAGTCTACCACCATACAATTGCTTCCACGAGAAAATTCGATTAATGAAAAAATCCACATTTTGGATACGCACGTTCGACTTACACCGGAGGAAAAGCAATCCTATTTCTTCTATCCCCACCTTACCAATCGGAGTGGAAATATGGGAATCTATGGAAACCTGACCTACACTCACCGCAACCTGTTCGGAGGAGCAGAGGCTCTCGACTTCAACATTGTAACGGGTATGGAAGCGTCCCAAAACCTGGCGTTTGGTAACGACGACAATACAACAGCAACCAACGGACTTCAAAGCAACTTCCAGCTAAACACCTTTGAAATCGGGCCAGAAATAACCTATCGTGTTCCAAGGCTGTGGCCATTGGGCTGTGATTTCACCGCACAAAGCAGTGAGCCGCAAACGGCATTGAGTGCAACATTTAATTATCAGCGAAGACCGGACTATACGCGCACACTTTCACAAATACGCTATTCCTATAACTGGATTGAAAATCCGGATGCTGTATCCAGAGTTTCCCTTGATGTCGTTGAATTCAGCATCATTAAGATTGACAAATCCCAGGATTTCCAGAGTTTTTTGGATCGCATCAATGACGCCTTTCTTGAAAACAGTTACCAAGACCATTTGATTCTCGCCACCAATGCAGCGTACACGCTTAACACGCAAAAATCGAAGTACCAGCCTAGCTATTATTATCTGAGAATTGGAGCCAGTGCAGCCGGAAATTTCTTGAATGGTTTGATGGACCTTACCAATCAGCCATTCGACAGTTTAAATAGTCATCGCATTTACGGAATTCGCTTCGCTCAATATTTTCGGGGTGAGGGCGACTTTCGCTTCTATAGCAACGTGAATGACCGCAATGCATTCGTAATGCGGGCTTACGGAGGGTTGGGAGTTCCGCGAAAAAATGCCATTACACTGCCATTTGAAAAGAGTTTTTTCAGCGGAGGTGCCAACGGGCTTCGTGCATGGCAAGCTCGAACGCTAGGCCCCGGTTCATCGCGCGATGCCTTGCTTCCGGAAACATTCAATAACATTGGAGAATTGAAACTCGAAGGAAACGTGGAGTATCGTTTCAAGTTCACGCAAATGTTTAACTGGGCATTCTTCGTTGATGCCGGAAATATTTGGCTACTGAATGAAGACACCAATCGAAAAGGCGCCGACTTCAAAGGCGATCGATTTTTAGGTGAGATAGCCATCGGGGGTGGTTTTGGGTTACGTTTTGATTTCGACTATTTCCTGGTGCGACTCGATGTGGGTGTTCAGTTGAAAGACCCTGCCAAGGTGCAAGGTGAACGCTGGATGTGGCAACCGAAAGACGAGTACCTCGCCTATCTGGCATCTACAGGCAACCCCGTCGACCGACTCAAGCTTCGGAATAACACGGTGTTCAATTTAGGGATAGGATTTCCATTCTAGAAATAGCGAGTGGCCAGTGGCAAACGGCGAGTGCACTTTTCAAAAGCCACACATGAAAAATTCTGCTTGAGACTTTTTTGATTAAAAGGAAACAATCCGTAATTACCTCCTTTATCTTTTCTCGCCACTCGCCACTCGCCACTCGCCACTCGCCACTCGCCACTCGCCACTCGCCACTCGCCACTCGCCACTCGCC
>Ga0315899_10006185_pt1 | contig 12879 bp, 12 predicted proteins | sample LakEriMetagenome_2_FD_203518 | JGI IMG/M metagenome (GOLD analysis project Ga0315899, IMG submission 203518) | Freshwater fungal communities from buoy surface, Lake Erie, Ohio, United States - Buoy 4 MA112 | ecosystem: Environmental > Aquatic > Freshwater > Lake | place: USA: Lake Erie, Ohio...
GTTGAAGTTGTTCTCACGCAGCCAGATGATCTCTTCCTGCCGGCGGACGCGCCGGTGGTTGGCGCCGCAGCCGCCCGGCCGTTCGCAGATTGCGAGGCGGTCACCGATGACCCATGTGAGGTTGCGGGGGGCGATGCCGAGGGCCCACTTGCCGCGGAGCCGGGTGGTCATCGCTGCCATTTCGCGACGGCGGTGCAGCGGAAGGACCGGTTCGTCATCGGGTCGGGACGATACACCGGATCGTGCGGCGGCGCCGCGGGTTCAGGCGACGGTGAGGCGGTTTTTGCTGCGCCGCACCTCGCGGGAACCGCCGACGTCGCAGGCTGCGCGCTCGCCGCGCGCCACCTCGAGCACCCGCTCGACGCACGCCGCGTCGGGTGGATAGGGATCGGCGAGCCACGCACGGATCGCACGGCGCGCGAGCGCGACCGGCGCGCTTCGCAGCGCGACGGCGTCGGTGGGATCGATGAACACGGCAAGTTCGTCAAGCAGGTCGTCGTCGTCGCGCATGAGAGCGGCCTGGCGCGCCAGCACTGCGGCGACGTCGCGCCCCGACACATCGTCGAGTAGCGGAAGTACCTCGGTCCGCACACGAGTGCGTAGGAAGCGCGCGTCGGCGTTCATGGGGTCGTCCAGCACCGTCACGCCGAGCGCCACGCACAACGCGCGGGTTTCGCTACGCCGCAGGCCGAGCAGCGGACGGGTTGAGGGGCGCTTGATGCCGGTGAGGCCGGTAACGCCCGCTCCGCGGAGCAGGTTGATCAGCACGGTCTCGGCTTGGTCGTCGAGGGTGTGGCCGGTGAGCACGCCATCGGGCAGCGCGGCGTACCTCGCCGCACGTGCACGCGCCTCGAGGTTGGGACCGTGCGCAACCTGGACGCGGCGGCACTCGGCCGTCGTGCCGAGCGATCCGGCGAGGCGCAACACGGCGGCCGCCTCGTCCGCGCCGCCATCGCGCAAGCCGTGGTCGACGTGCCACAGCACGGGTTGCAACCCAGCGCATACGGCGAGGATCGCGAGCGCGGTGGAGTCGGCGCCGCCCGACACGGCGCAGTGGACGGCGGTACCCGGAGCGGGGAACGAGCATCGCGCCTGCAACGCAGCGGCGAGGTCGGACGATCGTGCGGCGTCGGCGAGTGCCGACACCCGACTAGCCCTGTGTGTGGCGCTGACCCTTGGCTGGGTAGCGCATCGACGACACCTTCTTCACATAGCCGAGGGCGAGGCCGATGAGTGCGAAGCAACCGGTGATGAGGAGGATGAGACCGAGCCAGAAGTGCCAAACGACCGCGAGCATGCGCGCGAGCCTATCCGTTCACCCGCCGACGGAGCCGTCCGTCGTGCCGTCGTCGGTGCCGAAGCACGCCTCAAGGCGCTGCGTGAGTCCATCGGGCAGTTCGTCGCCGCGGGCCGACGTGCGGATCACGCGCTTCAGCTCCGCGTGGAATTCGAACGCCTGCTGGCAGTCGGTGCAGCCGTCGAGGTGCGCGACGACCGGCGCAAGCGCCTCGGTTGCGACTTCGTCGTCGAGGTAGCGGTCGAGCTCGCGCAGCGTCTCCCTGCAGTCAGCCATGCGCACCCCCCTCGCCTGTGCCGTCGCCCGGCTCGGAGATCAGTCGTTGGTCCACGGCATAGCGGTACAACGCCGACTGCAGCGCCTTTCTTCCCCGGTGGAGGCGCGACATCACGGTGCCGATCGGCACGTCAAGGATGTCGGCGATCTCTCGGTAGGTGAAGCCCTCGACGTCGCACAGCAGCACCGGCATGAGGAACGCCTCGGGCAAGTCCTCGAGCGCCCGCCGCACCTCGGCGGCGGGGAACACGTCGAGCAACTGGTCCTCGGCGCTTGCCGACAGGCCGCCGATTCGCCGGTAGAGGAAGAGGTCCTCCACCTCGGGCAACTCGGTCTCGAGGGGCCGCCGCTGGCGCGCGCGGTAGCGGGAGATGAACGTGTTGGTGAGGATCCGGAACAGCCATGCCCGCAGGTTGGTGCCCTGCTCGAACGTGTCCCGCGAGCGGTCTGCGCGCAACATCGTCTCCTGCAGCAGGTCCTCGGCATCGGCACGGTTGCGGGTCATTCGCAGCGCGGCCGCGTAGAGGCTGGGCGCGTGCTGCATGGCGTCGCGCGCGAAGCCGGCGCGATCAGCCATGCGTAAAGTGTACGCATGGCTGGACGAACGCTGACTCTGTCGTATTGCGTCATTTGAGACTCTGATGACCGCGCCGTGCGCGTGGTGTCGGCGATTCTCTATGACTACAAGCACGCGTTTGACGAGGTGCGCATCGTGAGGGGCGAGAAGGGGTCGTTCGTACTGTCGTGCGACGGCACGGTGCTGTTTTCGCGTCACGACGCCGGCCGACACGTCGAACCGGACGAGGCGGTGGCGCTGGTGCGCGCGCATCTCGGGCCAGGTGTGCCGGTGATGGATCGGTGAGCGCGATGCGCGAGGTGGTGCTGCGCCCCTCGGGGCTGACGGCCGACGACGTCGTCGCGGTGGCACGTCACGGCGCGAAGGTGCGCATTGATGGTTCGGCGCTTGACGCGGTTGCGGAAGGCCGCCGCCACATCGACGCCCTGATCGCCTCGGGCGACCCGGTGTATGGCGTCAACACGGGCTTCGGCGCCCTCGCCAGTCGGCACGTGGCAGCCGACTTCCTCGCGCAGCTGCAGCGCTCGCTGATCCGCTCGCACGCCGCGGGTACGGGTCCGTTGGTGGAGGCCGAGGTGGTGCGCGCGATGGTGCTGCTGCGCCTGCGGACGCTGGCGAGCGGGCGCACCGGCGTGCGGCCCGTGGTGGTGGAGACGATGGCGGCGATGCTCAATGCCGGCATCGTGCCGGCCGTGCGCGAACACGGGTCGCTCGGGTGCAGCGGCGACCTCGCGCCACTGGCGCACTGCGCGATGGTGCTGATGGGCGAGGGCGATGTACTTGGTCCCGACGGCTCTCCGGTGCCCGCGAGTTCGGCGCTGCGCGCAGCGGGCATCGTGCCGGTCGAACTCGCCGAGAAGGAGGGCCTCGCACTCATCAACGGCACCGACGGCATGCTCGGCATGCTGCTGTTGGCGCTAGCCGACATTGATGTGCTGTGCGACTCGGGCGATGTGATCGCGGCGATGAGCGTTGAGGCGCTGCTCGGCACTGATGCGGTGTTCCGTCCTGAGCTGCACGGTCCGTTGCGCCCCCATCCGGGGCAGACGCACAGTGCCGGGCGGATGCTGGCCGCGCTCGACGGCTCGGGCATCGTCGAGTCGCACCGGACGGGTGACGACCGCGTGCAGGACGCGTACTCGCTGCGCTGTGCGCCGCAGGTGGCCGGAGCGGTGCGCGACACGGTGGCGCACGCGCGCACCGTCGCGGAGCGCGAGCTCGCCTCAGTCGTCGACAATCCGATCGTGCTGAGCGACGGCCGCGTGTCGTCGAACGGCAACTTCCACGGGGCGCCGGTGGCGTACGTGCTCGACTTCCTCGCCATCGCGCTGGCCGACCTCGCGTCGATGGCCGAGCGCCGCACCGACCGGCTGCTCGATCCCGCGAGGTCGCACGGGCTGCCGCCGTTCCTCGCCGCCGACCCCGGCGTCGACTCGGGGCTGATGATTGCGCAGTACACGCAGGCTGCAGTGGTGTCGGAGATGAAACGGCTCGCCGTGCCGGCCAGCGCGGACTCGATCCCCAGCTCCGCGATGCAGGAGGACCATGTGTCGATGGGCTGGTCGGCCGCGCGCAAGCTGCGACTGTCGGTCGACGCTGCCCGCAGGGTGCTGGCGATCGAGCTTCTGTCGGCGGCGCGCGGCATCGACCTGCGCGCGCCGCTGCGCCCGGCGCCGGTGACGGGTGCCGTGCGCGACCGTCTGCGTGAGACGGTGCCTGGCCCTGGTCCCGACCGCTTCCTGTCGCCCGAGATTGAGGCGACGGTGCGCTTCGTGGCGCGCGGCGGAGTGCTGGGCTAAGCCGATGTCGGCAGGTCCGCACGCGGCGAAGCGCGCCGACATCCAGGAGCTCCGTGCACTGGCGATCGTCCTCGTGGTGGCGTATCACGCGGGCTGGTTACGCGGGGGATTCGTCGGCGTCGACGTCTTCTTCGTCGTGTCGGGCTACGTCATCGCGGCGTCCGAGCGCCGGCGCAGGGAGGCCGGCGAGGTGTTCTCGGTGCGGGCGTTCCTCCTGCGCCGAGCGACGAGGCTGGTGCCGGCGCTCGCTGCGATGCTCGTGGCGGTCCAACTGTTGTCGCTCGCCGTGTTGTCGCCGTTTGGCGAGGCGCAGGATGCGATCCGCTCGTCGTGGGCCGCGGTGGCGTCGGTGGCCAACGGATTCTTCTTCCTGCAGAACGGCTACTTCGAGGCCGGCGAGGTTGCGGTGCCGCTGCTGCACACGTGGTCGCTGTCGGTGGAGGAGCAGTTCTATTACTCGTTCGCACTCGTGCTCGGTGCGTTCGCCGTAGCAACGAAGTTCGCGCGCTCCGACATTGCTCGTCGCCGTGCTGTGCGTATCGGCCTCGTCGCGCTCGCCGTGTGTGCCGTCGCGTCCTTCGTGGGTTCGGTGCTGCTGTCGCGTGGGGTGCGGCTGGTGCCGCTGCCGTTCCGCTTTGCGTTCTTCGGCACGCCGGTGCGCGCGTGGGAGTTCATCGTCGGCGTGCTCGCCGCACTGGTGCCCGTGCAGCGCTGGATCGGCACCGGACTACGACGGGGTGCGACGGCCGCGCTTGCTGTGTCGCTCGTCGCCGCGTCAGTCGTGCTGAGCGACACCTCGACGTGGCCCGGCCTCGCCGCGCTGCTGCCGGTACTGGCCACTGCTGCGTTGATGGTCGTGGGAGCGGGTTCGCCAGCGCGGAGGCCGGGCGACCGCCTCGCTGCTGCTGCATCGTGGGTTGGCGATCGCTCGTATGGCATCTACCTCTGGCACTTCCCCGCACTCGTGCTCGGCCGCGTGGCGGCGCGCAGCACTGGTGCGCCAGGTGCGGTGGTGGTGCCCATCGCAGTCATCGCGTCGCTGCTACTCGCCGCTGCGTCGTGGCGCTGGATTGAGCGTCCGCTGCAGGAGCGGCGCGCGGGGTTGGGGCGTCGGTTTGCGATTGTCGCGGCGTCGGTGGTCGGGTGCGTGGTGGTCGGCGGCGGGGCGCTGCGTGTGGCTGACACGGGGCTCGGGCTGCGCGAGGCGACGGTGTTCATGGAGGACCGCACGATGGTTGTGTCGGGGTGCGCCGATGCGCCCACCGATGATGCGACGCTCGCGCGCTGTTCGACGGCAGCCCCCGAGGGCGGTCCGACGTTGGTGCTCGTCGGCGACTCGCAGGCCGTGTCGGTGCACGACGGCGTGGTCGCCGCCGCACGCGAGCGCAGAGTGGGCGTGGTGCCGATCGCAAACTCGGGCTGTCCGTTCCTCGCCGACCCTGCGATGGGTAACGAGTCGTGCCGCGCGCTGCTGGACGGGGCGCAGGACGTCATTGACGAGCGCGACCCGGACGTCGTGGTGGTGGCCAACGCCGGCATGCGGTACCTGGGTGCCGACGACCGGATCCCCGAGCCCGACGGCGGACTGCCGAGGTCGCCCGACGACCGCATGTCGTCGTACGTCCGCAGCCTGCTGGAGCGCGTGGAGTCGTTGCGCAGGCCCGGCCGCCTGGTGGTGGTTGTCGTCGAGGCGCCGCAGGTGACGATTGACACGAGAGTTTCGCTGCTGCAGCGCACGGAGCGCTGGGAAGACGGCGTGCTGTCAGAGCAAGGCGACCGCGCCGCGATGTGGGCGGCGGTCGCGGCGGCGCTGGCGAGCGAGCCCGATGTGGCGGTGGTCGATCTGGCGGGATGGCTGTGCGAGGCCGACCGGTGTCCGGTGTTCGCGGCCGACGGGTCGAGGCAGTACTTCGACGGCACACATCTCAGCCGGGACGGTTCGCTGGTGCTCGCCGATGCTTTCCGAGATGTGCTCGCGACGGTGCCCGCGCCGTAGAAGGCGGAGCGACTGGAGCCCAAGGCGGGAATCGAACCCGCGACCTACGCATTACGAGTGCGTTGCTCTACCCCTGAGCTACCTGGGCGGCGAAATGCCGTCCGTCACTCTACCGACGGACCCGGAGGTTGTTCACGGCGCTGGTCGCGCGGGAGCCATGATCCCGTCAACCAGCAGGTAGGTCTCGCCGGTCGCATCGCAGCGCCAGTGTCCGTTGGACTCCTCGACGAGTCGGTGCCCCGCGCGTCCCACCCAGCCGATCTGCCGCGCGGGCGAACCAACCACAAGGGCGTGCGCGGGCACGTCGTGTACGACGACGGCACCGGCGCCCACCATCGCCCACTCGCCAATGGTCACCGGGGCGACGCACACGGCGCGCGCACCGATTGATGCTCCGCCTCGAATGGTCACGCCGACCGCGTGCCAGTCGTCGGCGGTCTTGCGCGTCTGGTCGGGGTTGACCGCGCGGGGGAAGAGGTCGTTGGTCAGCACGGCTCCGGGGCCGATGAACACGCCGTCGCCGAGCATCGCTGGCTCGTAGACGAGCGCGAGGTTCTGCAGCTTGCAGTTGCGGCCCATGATCACGCCCGGTCCGACGTAAGCGCCGCGGCCGATGCTGGTGCCCTCACCGATCGTCGCGCCGTCGCGCACGTGCGCGCCGTCCCAGATCGTCACCGACGGGTGGACGCCGGACGGGATCGTCGGCTCCGGTCCGGCGGTCGCAGCCGTGTCGCCGAAGCCCTCGACGGCTCGACGAAGTCGCGCCGCAGCCTCCCCGAAGCGAGATGCAGAATCGCTGCCCGCTCCGCGGCGCAGATCGTCGAGAGCACCCCGACTAAGTTCGCTCACCTGGCGGAAGTTGTCGGTCGCCGACCGGAGTATCTGGTCCAACGACTTCGCCAGTGTCTCCCGTGCGTGTACCTCGGTGCCGGGCGCGTTGAGGACGGACCTCGTCGCATTGAGCAGGACGGACGGCACAAACGGGGTGAGTCCTCCGAGAGGATCTCCGGGTGCGGAGTGAATGAGTCCGAGCAGCAGGTGTGCCGGCCTGACGGCGTCGTGGCCGAGTGCATCGGCCTCAATGCCTGCGTAGGACACCACCTTGCGCGCGTGCGGTGACATCCCGTCAGCGGACGGAGCGGCGTCGGGTGTCGTCGGCGGCAGGCTCGTCAGTGTGCGACGAAATGTGGCGCGATGTGCGAACTTCCACCGCTGGTTACCGATGATTCGCTCCACGATCGAATCGAGCGACACGCCAGAGCGTCCCAATGCGCCGACGATTGCCGCGTCACCCGTGATCAGCAGTGCGATGAGGATGTGGCGCGGCTCGACGAGGGTCTCGCCCGAGGCGTCTGCAACCTGCGCCGCGCGCGCGAGGACCAGCCGCGACTGCTCATCAAGTCGTGTGAATGTGTCCCCGCTCATGCGTGCACCGGCGGGCACTGCAGCAGCATCGCCTGCAATGCGAGCTCTTCGTTGGCGTTGAGGTTCAGTGCCGCGGCGGCTTCGTGCACGCGTGTCACGGCAGCAAGGTACAGCTCGGCGGGCGCGTCGTTGGGCGCGTTGCGCAAGGCCTCCAAGTAGGTGGCGGCGATCGCACGCAATCCTGCGCGCAGCTCGTCGGTTCGGAATTTGCGCAACTGCCGCTTGTGGCGGTCGGCGAGCGCCCGACGTCCGCTACCGCGCTCACCGGCCACGGCGACGCGCTCCTCCAGGTCGGCGAGTTCGCGGGTCTGCTGTGCGGCGAGAGGAGCGGTTGCCTGCTCGATCCGCTGCAACAGCTCGTCGACGATGGATGCGACGCGGGAACCCGATCCGTCCAGGTGGCGTGGCACGGCGGCGAAGGCTTGCTCTCGCGCAACGACCTGGGGGTCAGAGGCGAGCAGGACCGCGCGGTCGAGGTTGCCGTCGGCCATGCGCGCGACGGCCGCGGCGGCCTCGGGTGCGGTGCCGCGAGCGACGAGTGCGCCGGCGACCACCTCGTCGTCGAGGCGGGCGAAGTGCACGGTCACGCAGCGCGAGGCGATGGTGGCGAGCGATGGCACCAGCTGGTCTGCGAGCAGGACGAAGACCACCGACTCGGGCGGTTCCTCAACCGTCTTGAGCAATCGAACCGCGGCCGAGTCGCGCATCAGGTGCACCTCGTGGATCACGATGACCTTCCGTCCGCCTCCACTTGCCGTGGTGGCGGCGGCGCGGATGATGTTGTCGGCCTCCTCCTTGTCCACCGCAGCGCCCTCACGCAGTACGTCGATGACGTCCGGGTGACCGCCGCGCGACACGAGCGACACGGTCTGCTCGGACGGGCTCGGACCGTCAACCAGCACCGAGGCAAAGACCCGCGCTGCGGCTTCCTTGCCGCAACCCTCGGGTCCGACGAAGAGATAGGCGTGCACGGGGCACTCGGCGAGCACTGCGAGCCGCGTCACTGCCGCGTGCTGGCCGACGATGCCGTCCCAGCGCCCGACGCTCATGCGATGCCTAGGCGTGCGGCGACCATCTCCGCGATGGTCGCCTGTAGATCGTCCTTCGGCGGGGTGCCGTCGACCACGGCGAACCGCTCCGGTTCGGCGGCGGCCATCGACAGGAAGCCCGCGTACACCCGCTCGAAGAACGCCCGGTCCTCGCGCTCGAACCGGTCGAGTTCGCGCTTCTTCATCCGTTCTGCCAGCACGTCGAGCGGCACGTCAATCAGCACCACGAGGTCGGGCCATGTGCCGTTGAGCGCCCAGTCGTTGATGCGTCGCACGGCGTCCTCGCCAAGCTGTCGTCCGTGACCCTGATAGGCGAGTGAGGAGTAGACGCTGCGGTCGCTGACCACATGCCGTCCGGCGTTGAGCGCGGGGCGCACTACCTCTGCGATGTGCTGCGCCCGATCGGCTGCCATCAGCAGGGCCTCCGCGCGTGGCGAGAGCGACGTGTTTGCGGGGTCGAGCATCGCGGCGCGCAGCGCGGTTCCGACCGGAGTGCCACCGGGCTCGCGCGTCGCGACTGCACCGATTCGCTCGGCCAGACGCGCGACGTGCGTCGACTTGCCGCAGCCCTCGAGCCCCTCGAAGGCGACGTACTTACTTGGCGTCATGCCGGTTGATCGGATGCGTCGGTGGCGGCTGCGGCGGCGCGGGCCGCCCCTGTCTTTGTCGCGGTGGCCGACTTTTTGGCTGCGGCCTTCTTCGCGGGAGCTTTCTTGCCGGGTGCAGCCTTCTTTGCGGCGGATTTCTTCGCTGCGGCCCTCGGTGCGGCGGCCTTTCGCGCGCCGACCTTCTTCTTCGTGCTCGGCTCGGCCTCGCGGCGGATGGCGAGCAGCTCAAATGCCCGCTCGGCCGTCATGAACTCGAGCCGGTCGCCGCGGGTGAGGCTGGCATTCGTGTCGCCGTCCGTGACGTATGTGCCGAAGCGGCCGTCCTTTGCCACGACGGGCTTGCCGCTCACGGGATCTGTGCCGAACTCTTTCAGCGGCGGCTTTGCCGGACCGCGTCGGCCGTAGGTGCGCGGCTGTGCGAGCTTTGCCAGCGCCTCGTCCAACGTCAGGGTGAACAACTGGTCCTCGCCATCGAGTGACCTGCTCTCGGTGCCCTTCTGCACGTACGGGCCGTAGCGGCCGTTGCGCACGAGGATCGGCTCGCCGTCCGCCGGATCGGCGCCCACCTGGCGCGGTAGCGACAGCAGCTTGAGCGCGTCATCGAGCGTCACGGTTTCGACCGACATGGTCGACAGCAGCGACTCCATGCGCGGCTTCTCCATGCCGGCAGGCGGTTCGTCCATCGTGCCCCACTGGACGTACGGGCCGTAGCGGCCGGTCTTCACGAACACGGGGTGGCCGTTCCAGTCGCCGATGGGGTCGTCCATCTTCGGCGCCGCCAACAGGGCAACGGCCACGTCGAGAGTGAGTTCGTCGGGGGCCATTGACTCGGGCACGCTCGCGGTGTGTTCGCCGCTGCGCACGTAGGGTCCGTACTTGCCGGGCCGAACGATCACGGGCTCTCCCGTCGTGGGATGGTCGCCGAGCGGAAAGCTGTTCAGCAGGGCGGCATCAATGATCTCGCGGTTGTGTTCGACGAGCGGCTTGAGGCCCTCGTGGCCGTCGCCGCCGAAATAGAAGGCGGCAAGCCACGCGTTGCGGTTGCGCGTGCCCTCGGCGATCTCGTCCAGTTCGTTGTTGAGGTTGGCCGTGAACTTGTAGTCGACGAGCGAGGGGAAGTAGGTGGTCAACAACTTCACGACGGCGAACGACGTCCACGACGGCACGAGCGCCTGACCCTTCTTCCACACGTAGCCGCGGTTGATGATCGTGCCAATGATTGACGCGTACGTTGACGGACGACCGATGCCCTCTTCCTCGAGCTTCTTCACCAGCGTCGCCTCGGTGTAGCGGGCGGGTGGCTGCGTCTCGTGGCCCTTCGGTTCGACGCTCTGCAGCGCCACGTCGTCGCCGACCGCCAGCACGGGCATGCGCGCGTCGCCTGCGTTCTCGTCGTCGGCCTCGTCCTCGACCGACTCTTCGTAGGCCTGCTGGTAGCCAGGGAACAGGATCGTCGTGCCGCTGGCGGAGAACTCGCAGTCGTGACCCGCGCTCTGCGCACCAAGTCGGACGGTCAGCGTGGTGCCGGTCGCGTCGACCATCTGCGACGCGAGCGTGCGCTGCCAGATGAGCCGGTACAGCGCGAGTTCGTTGCTGTGCAGCTCGCCGGCGAGCTGCTCGGGGCTGCGCAGCGGCAGCGACGGGCGGATGGCCTCGTGCGCTTCCTGCGCGTTCTTGACTTTCGACTTGTACGTCCGCTCCTGCTCGGAGAGGTACGGGGTGCCAAAGGACGACGCAATCTGCCCACGCACCTCGGCCATGGCTTCGACGCCAAGAATGACGGCGTCGGTACGCATGTAGGTGATGTAGCCGCCCTCGTAGAGCCCCTGGGCCACGCGCATTACTTCGCTGGCCGACATGCGCAACTTGTTGCCGCCCTCCTGTTGCAGGGTGCTCGTCATGAACGGAGCCTTGGGCGACTTGCGGTATGGGCGCGATTCGACGCTGCGCACCGCGAGCGCCGCACCGGCCAGGCCGTCGGCGAGGCCGGTCGCGAGTTCAGCCCCCACGACGACGACGTCTTTGTTGACGGTGCCGTCGAGGTCGAAGTCCTTGCCGGTCGCGACGCGCCGTCCGTCGACCGCGACGAGCGCGGCGGTGAACGATGGCGAGGTGGCGGTGACGGCCTCAAGGTCCCAGTAGGGCGTGCGGCGGTGCAGGCGGCGCTGCTCCTCGCGCTCGACGACGAGTCGGATCGCCGGACTCTGCACGCGACCTGCGGAGAGGCCGCGGTTGACCTTGCGCCAGAGAATCGGCGACAGCTCGTAGCCGAACAAGCGGTCGAGGATCCTGCGGGCCTCTGCGGCGTCGACCAGCGTCGTGTTCACCTGGCGGGGGCTGGCCAGCGCCGACTCGATGGCGGCCTTCGTGATCTCGTGGAACACCATGCGCTTCACGGGCACCCGCGGGTTGAGGTACTCAACGAGGTGGGCGGCAATGGCCTCGCCCTCCCGGTCTTCATCAGTTGCGAGATAGAGCTCGTCGGCGTCCTTCAGGGCCGCCTTGAGTTCGCGGATGCGGTCCTTGCCGCGCTCGGTGAGCTCATAGTTCGGCTTGAAGGAGTTCTCGACGTCGACCGCGAGGCCCTTGCTGGGCAGGTCGGCGATGTGCCCCACCGACGCGCGCACGTCGAAGTCGTCGCCGAGGTACTTGCCGATGGTCTTGGCCTTTGCGGGCGACTCGACGATGACGAGCGACTTGGTCATGGTGGTTCCTGTGTGCGGGCGCAGAGCCGGCTCGGGGAGAGGCTACCGACGCGGCGAAACGGAGCGTCAGGGCGTCGCTAGCGTCGCAGCAAGCATGGCTGGGCGCGCGCACGACGACGCAGAGGGCCTGATCGTGCGCATCGACCGCGGCTGGAGCACGGTGCTCATCGGCGACGAGGAGGTGCGCGTCATGAACGTCGGCGCCGACGTCGCCGTTGGCGACATCGTGGTACTCGATGCGGGCCGCGAGCGTGTGGCATCGGTACTGCCGCGCAGGACGGCGATCGTTCGGCGCGCATCTGGCGAAGGCCAGCGCGCGGTTCGCGATGTGGTTGCGGCCAATGTCGACGTTGTGTTCGTGGTGCAGGCATCCGACCTGCCGAGAAATCCGCGTCGCACCGAGCGCGAGCTGGCGCTCGCGCTCGACAGCGGCGCCGACGTGGTGCTCGTGGCGAACAAGTGCGACCTCGTCGGGACTGTGGCGCTTGCCGAGGTGCGGCGCACTCTCGAACACGCGGCGTGCGGGACGCCGGTGCTCGTGGTCAGCGCCGCAACGGGTGAGGGGATGGATGCGCTCCGCGCCGCGTGTGCGGGGCGCACCGTTGCGCTGGTCGGCGCGAGTGGCGCAGGCAAGTCGACGATGGTCAACGCGCTGGTTGGTGGCGAGGTGCAGCGCACGGGAGATGTTCGCGCAGGCGACGGTCGCGGCCGCCACACCACGACCGCGGCTGAGCTCATACCGCTGCCCGGTGGTGGGTGGTTGCTTGACACGCCCGGGCTCCGGTCCGTGGCGCTGTGGCTGGGTGCCGGCGGTATTGAGCGCGCGTTCGCGGACGTGTTCGCGCTCGCCGACGGATGCAGGTTCCGTGACTGCGCGCACGTCGACGAGCCGGGGTGCGCGGTGCGCGGCGCAGTTGAGCGTGGCGAAATCGATGCAGCGCGCGTGGCGTCGATGCGCCAGCTCGTGCGCGAGGAACAGGAGCTCGAGGAGGCGATGCGCTCAGCGCGGTGACGGGAGGCGGATCGCGACGGTCGTTCCGCCACCGGGGTTGTCGCCCACCTTGACGGTTGCGTCGTGGTCGTCGGCAAATTGTTTGACGATCGCGAGGCCGAGCCCCGAGCCCGGGAGTGCACGGCTCGCATCGGC
>Ga0315899_10006187_pt1 | contig 12878 bp, 13 predicted proteins | sample LakEriMetagenome_2_FD_203518 | JGI IMG/M metagenome (GOLD analysis project Ga0315899, IMG submission 203518) | Freshwater fungal communities from buoy surface, Lake Erie, Ohio, United States - Buoy 4 MA112 | ecosystem: Environmental > Aquatic > Freshwater > Lake | place: USA: Lake Erie, Ohio...
CGCGCCTGGTCAAGGAAATCGCGCGGCTGGGCGGCGATATCAGCAGCTTCGTGCCGAAGCTGACGTTGGAACGCACCATGGCGCGCGTTAAAGCCAGCGCCTGAGGAAAGGAAACATCCATGCATCGCCGCCTTATGCTTGCCGCCGGTTTGGGCGCCTTGGCCTCTCCCGCCTTGGCGCAGGCGAATGACCCGGAAAACACGCTGATCCTGGAATTGAAGGATGGGCGCGTGACCATCCAAATGCTGCCTGATCTGGCGCCGCGCCATGTGGAGCGGATCAAGCTTCTCGCGCGTCGCGGCTTTTATGACAATACGGTATTCCATCGCGTGCTTGAAGGCTTCATGGCGCAGGGTGGTGATCCCACTGGCACTGGCACGGGTGGATCGCCCTTGCCCAATCTTGCCGCGGAATTCAGCCCGCCTGCGCGCGCGCGCTTTTTGCGGGGCGTTTGCGGCATGGCGCGGTCTTCGGAACCCAATAGCGCCAATAGCCAGTTCTTCATCATGTTCGCGCCAACGCCTTCGCTTGATGGTCAATATACCATCTGGGGCCGCGTGACCGCCGGCATGGAAGCGGTGGACAAGATCAAGCGCGGCGATCCGCCGAGTGGCATGGTGCGTGGGCCTGATCGCCTGCGCAGCATGCGCGTGGCCGCTGATATTCGTTGATACCCGAACCGAAAGACCAAAAACGATGTCTGAAACCGAAGCCCCTGCCGGGGATGGCGAAAACACCCTGCTCATTGAAATCGAGCATGGCACCGTGACCATCAAGCTGCGCCCTGATCTGGCGCCCTTGCATGTGGAACGCATAAAGGCTCTCGCGCGGCAGGGCTTTTATGACAATGTGCCATTCCATCGGGTGATTGAGGGCTTCATGGCCCAAGGCGGCGACCCGACTGGCACAGGCACGGGTGGTTCTGAATTGCCGGACCTGCCAGCAGAATTCACCGAACCGTCGCGCGCGCGCTTCCTGCGCGGTGTTTGCGGCATGGCGCGCACCAGCAACCCCGATAGCGCGAATAGCCAATTCTTCATCATGTTCGCGCCGATCCCGAGCCTGGATGGCCAATACACCATCTGGGGTGAAGTGACCGGCGGCATGGACGCCGTTGACAAGATCAAGCGCGGTTCTGGTGGTTCCGGCATGGTGCAGGGGCCGGACCGGATCCGCAGCATGAAGGTGGCGGCGGACAACGCCTAAAGCCTGAGTTTGGCGAATGGGCGGCGCCGTGTTAAGGCGCCCGCCGTTCATGGGAGCTCGTAGCTCAGCTGGTAGAGCAACGGACTTTTAATCTGTAGGTCGAGGGTTCGAATCCCTCCGAGCTCACCAAACTTCTTGTTCATGCTACTGGTCTGACTGCCCTGCCCCAAGGGCTGGCGCGGAATGTTGCCACAAGGCGTTCCCTTCCATAGGCTTTAGTTTGGTTTGGCATTGGGGGGAGTACCGGTCATGAAAAACGCGCCAACACTTCAAATTCCAGGTGTTTATCATCACCGCGTTGGTGACATTATTGTCACCGCCATCAGCGATGGTTTTCTGGATGGTAATCTAGAAGTGCTGCGCAACATCACCGAAGATGAAGCGCGCCAAATCCTGACGGCAAATTTCCGGCCCGCACGGCGCACCGCGGTGAATGCCTTCTTGATCTGGTCGGCAGGGCGGCTGGCTTTGGTTGAAACCGGCTGCGGGACTTACATGCAGCCAAGTTCCGGCAAAATCCTGGCCAATCTAAAGGCCCTTGGCGTTGATCCCGCAAATATTGAAGTGGTGATGCTGACCCATATGCACCCAGATCATTCTGCTGGCCTCACGGATATGACCACTGGCTTGACGCATTACCCCAATGCTGAATTGGTCATGCATGAAAACGAACCGAAGCATTGGTTTGATGATGGCGCGATGGCCAAAGGCACTGATCGCGAAAAGAAGCTATTCTTCCAGGCGGGGCGCGAACAGGTGCTGCCTTATAAGGATCGCTGGCGGCTGTTCCAGAAGGGCGAGGTCTTCCCGGGTGTCACCGCCATGCCCCTTCATGGCCATACGCCGGGGCATTCGGGCTACCTGGTTGCGTCTGGCCAGGATCAGCTTCTGATCTGGGGTGATATTGTCCATGTGCCGGAAGTGCAAACCGCCCGCCCGGAAGTCTGCATGGCATTCGATACTGATACCAAGGCGGCGGAAGCAACGCGCCGGCGCGTGTTTGACATGGTTGCGACTGACAGGCTTCTGGTCACGGGAATGCATTTGCATTTCCCCGGATTCTCGCATCTGGTGCCGCGCGGCAGCGGCTATCAACTGATACCGGCGGCTTGGGAACAGCAGATATAACCGACGGAGGGCGCCATGAACGCTGCTGATCATTTGCGTCAACGCCTCAAGGTCAGCGGCATCATCGCCGCCCCCGGCGCGCCCGATAGCCTGACCGCGCGGCTGATCGAACAGGCGGGGTTTGAGGCAATTTACATGACAGGCTTCGGCGCCACGGCGTCTCGGCTCGGGCGGCCCGATATCGGGCTGCTGACGCAGACGGAAATGACCACCCATGCGCGGGATATGGCGCGGGCGGTGAACATTCCAATCATCGCCGATGCTGATACGGGCTATGGCGGGCCGGCCAACATCGCGCGCACCATTGAAGAGTATGCGCAGGCCGGCGTTGCTGCGATCCATCTGGAAGACCAGGTGGCGCCGAAGCGCTGCGGCCAATTGGCCGGCATCAAGCTGATCCCGGCTGAAGAAAACGTCCGGCGGCTGAAATGCGCCATCGCTTCGCGCCCCGCGAATGGGCCGCTGATTATTGGCCGGACGGATGCCATGCCGGCGATGGGCCCGGAAGAAGCCGTGCGCCGCGCGCTGATGTATCAGGATGCTGGCGTTGATCTGGTATTCGTAGATGGCATCAAGAAAATATCGGAAGTCGAAATTGTGGCGCGGCAAGTGCCCGGCCCCAAGGTGGTCAGCATTGTGGATGGCAATGAGACCACGGCACTGACCATGCGCGACCTGGAAGGCATGGGTTTCGCGGTGGTGTTCTACGCGGTGACGGCGCTTTTCTCTGCCGCGCGTGCGGTGGCTGATGCGCTTGCCGTGCTGAAGCGTGATGGCACGCCGGCCAAGGCGGCGAGTGCGATGATGAGCTATGCGGAATTCAGCGCCCTGGTTGATCTGCCGCGCTTTCAGGCGCTTGATGAAACCTTCGGCTGACCCACGTTACGGGAAAAGGATCACAATCATGCAATTCGGTCGTTTGGGCGTTTGGTGTTCCACGGATCGGCTGGATGCGGCGGCGCTGCGCGCCTTGCTGAACCGCGTGGAGGGCCTCGGCTATGGCAGCTTCTGGTATCCGGAATCGCGCGGCTATGAATCCATGGCGCTGGCGGGGTTTCTGCTGGCGAATAGCAAGAAGCTCGTGATTGGCAGTTCGATTGCCAATATCTATGCGCGTGATGCGTTTACCGCACGCCGAGGCCTCGCCACGCTGAATGCGCTGCATGAAGGGCGCTTTGCGCTTGGGCTTGGTGTCAGCCATATCCCGATGGTGGAAGGCTTGCGTGGCCATCGCTACGAAAAACCCATCCCCGCCATGCGCGGTTATTTGGATGGGCTGCGCAAGGCGGGTGGTGATGCGCTGGAAGGCCCTGTGCTGCTGGCAGCCCTTGGGCCGAAAATGCTGGCCCTTTCCGGCAGTGCGGCGGATGGCGCCGTACCTTACAACGTAACACCGGAACACACCGCGCAGGCCGCGGCCATTCTTGGCCCGGGCAAGGTGCTGGCGGTGGAACAGAAGGTCTGTATTGAAACCGATCCAGTGCGCGCCCGTGCGCTTGGACGGCGGGAACTTGCCCGCTACATGGCGCTGCCGAATTACGTTAATAATTGGCTGCGGCTTGGTTTCAGCGAGGCTGAACTGGCCAATGGCGGCAGTGATCGCTTCATTGATGCCATGGTGCTGCATGGTGATGCCGCCAGCGTGAAGGCAGGGCTGCGCGCGCATTTCACTGCTGGGGCAACGCATGTCTGCATCCAGCCGGTGACGGAAGATGGCGATATCGCGCATCGGGACGCCATGCTTGCCGCGCTGGCGGATACGTGATGGCCATGCTGAAGCTCGGATATAAGGCATCCGCCGAACAATTCGCGCCGGCGCAATTGCTGGAATTTGGCGAACTCGCCGAAGAAATGGGGTTTGATAGCTGCTTCATTTCGGATCATTTCCAGCCCTGGAAACATACAGGCGGGCATGCGCCGAATTCGCTTGTGTGGCTTGGCGCGCTTGGCGCGCGAACGCGGCGCATGGTGATGGGCACCAGCGTGTTGACGCCAACCTTTCGCTATCATCCTTCCATCGTCGCGCAGGCTTTTGGCACCTTGGGTTCGATGTTTCCGGGCCGCGTCATTCTTGGCATCGGCACGGGTGAGGGGCTGAATGAAGTGCCTTCCACCGGACAGCCCTGGCCTGAATTCAAGGAACGCTTCGCCCGCATGCGCGAAGCCGTGCAATTGATGCGCAAGCTTTGGACTGAAGAACGCGTGAGCTTCGAAGGCCAGTATTACCGCACCGAACACGCAACGATTTATGATCGGCCAGCAACACCCGTGCCGATTTATGTCGCCGCCGCCGGCGCCATGGTCGCGAAATATGCCGGCCGCGCCGGGGATGGTTTTATCTGTACCAGCGGCAAGAAGCCAGAACTTTACACGGAAACGCTGTTGCCGAATGTGGTGGCGGGGCTGGAAGCAGCGGCGGCGCCCAAGCCCGATTATGATCGTATGATCGAAGTGAAGGTTTCCTTCGACACGGACAAACAGCGCGCCTTGGAAGATACGCGCCATTGGGCGGCATTGGCACTTTCGCCAGAAGAAAAAATGTCAGTCGAAGACCCGGTGGAAATGGAACGCTTGGCCGATGCCTTGCCGCTTGAGCGCGCGGCCAGCCGCTGGATTGTTTCCAATGATCCGGAAGAGCATGTGGAGCGTATCGGCTATTATGTTGGCCTCGGCTTCCGACATTTGGTGTTTCATGCGCCGGGGCCGGATCAGGCACGGTTTCTGCGGTTGTATGGGGAGCAGGTGCTGCCACTGCTGCGCCGCCGCTTCGCTTGAAAGCCGGCCTGCAGCTTTTTGCGCTGCCTGGCCTGCCCATGGTGCAGGCGGGCGCTGATCTTGCAGCGTTGCTGTCAGCGGCCATTGCGCGCGCTGATCTTATGCCGCAATCCGGCGATGTGCTGGCCATTGCACAGAAAATCGTGAGCAAGGCGGAAGGGCGGAGCATTGCGCTTGCTTCCGTGCAACCATCACCGGCAGCGTACGAACTTGCCGAGAAAACCGGCAAGGATGCGCGGTTGGTGGAATTAATCCTTTCGGAATCACAACGTGTGGTGCGTGCGCGGCCCAATTTGATCATCGTTAAGCATCGGCTTGGCTTTGTCATGGCGAATGCTGGCATTGACCAATCCAATGTTGGTGAAGATGGCCACGCATTGCTTTTGCCGCGCGATCCCGATGCCAGTGCGGCGGCACTTGCCGCGCGGCTTGGCCTGCCCGTGGTGATCACTGATAGTTTTGGCCGAGCCTGGCGGCGCGGCACGGTGGGTGTTGCGATTGGCGCGGCGGGCCTGCCGGCGTTGCGTGATTTGCGTGGTCTGCCGGATTTGTTTGGCCGCACCTTGATGGTCAGCATCACTGGCTTTGCCGATGAAATCGCTGCCGCAGCGGGGTTGGTTATGGGGCAGGGTGCTGAGGGTCAGCCGGCCGTGTTGCTCCGCGGTTTGTCCTGGTCCGGCGCTGTAAACCCCGCCGCCGAATTGCTCCGCCCCGCGCAGGAGGATCTTTTTCAGTGATCATCGCGCTTTCCGGTGGCATTGGCGGGGCGAAGTTGGCACTTGGCCTGTCGCGCGTTTTGCCGCCGGAGGAATTGCTGATCATCGCCAATACAGGCGATGATTTCGAACATTTCGGGCTAACGATCTGCCCCGATACGGATACGCTGCTCTACACCTTGGCGGGGTTGGATAATCCGCAGCTTGGCTGGGGCCGCGCGGATGAAAGCTGGGCTTTCATGGAAACGCTGGCAGTGCTTGGCGGGGCGGATTGGTTTTGCCTTGGTGATCGTGATTTGGCGCTGCATGTGCTCCGCAGCCATCGCCTGCGTGCGGGTGATTCGCTCTCCGCCATCACGGATGATGTCCGCCTGCGCCTCAACATTGGCCCGCGTATCTTGCCGATGAGTGATGATCCCGTGCGCACAAAAATCGGCACTGATCAGGGCTGGCTGGATTTTCAGGATTGGTTTGTGCGGCTGCGTGCTGAGCCTTTGGCACGCGCGGTGAAATTCGCCGGTGTTGAACAAGCGCGCCCGCAGCCGGTGTTGCTTCAAGCGCTACGCGCGCAGCCTCGCGGCATTGTGATTTGCCCGAGCAATCCCTTCATTAGCATCGAACCCATCCTCGCCGTGCCGGGTTTACGAGATGCCATCGCCGCTTCCGGCGCGCCGGTGGTGGCGGTATCGCCCATCGTTGCGGGGCAGGCGGTGAAGGGGCCAACCGCGCGCATGTTTGAAGCCCTTGGCGTCACGCCAAGGGCCGCTGCTGTTGCCGCACGCTATGGCGATTTGCTCGATGGTTACGTGATGGAACATGGCGATGATGGTGCTGGCATCACGCCGCGCGTGTTTCATGCGGCGACACTGATGCGCGACTTGGCCGACAAAACCGCCCTCGCGCGGCAGGTGCTGGCGGCGATTGAAGCACTCAGATGAAGCCCTGGGCCATTCTGCCGGTGAAGGAAATGGCCGGAGCAAAACAGCGTCTGGCGCCTTTGCTGTCACCTGAAGAACGCGTCGGCCTGATGCAGGTGATGTTGCGCGATGTGCTGGCAGTGCTATCGGCGGCGCAAGACTTGGCTGGCATAGCGCTGGTGACGCTTGATCCATGGGCGCAAGCGCTGGCACAGGAGCACGGCGCGCGGATCATCACGGAAGGCGCGCAGGAAGGTCACACCGGCGCGGTGACCGCTGCTGCGGCAGTGTTGCAGGCGGAAGGTGTGGCGAGCATCTTGACTCTGCCAGGCGATATCCCCGCCGCTAAACCAATGGAAATCGAAGCGCTGATTGCAACGGCAAGCGCGCCGCCTGCCTTCATCATCGCGCCCGCGCATGATGAACAGGGCTCCAACGCCATTCTGATGTCACCGCCTAATGCGGTGAAGCTGCGCTTTGGTGAAGACAGCTATTTCCCGCATCTGGCGGCGTCACGCGCGGCGGGAATCGTACCGCACATCCTGCACCTGCCGGGCATTGCGATGGATATTGATCACCCTGCCGATATTGCACGCTTTGCCAGCATTCCGGAAGCCAAATCCACGCAAACCCTGACTTGGTTGCAGCAAAACGGCATTCTTGGCCGTTTGACTTAATCCCCTGCCAATAACACACGCTTGCGCGGCGCGGTCTGCACCATGGGCAATAAAGGCTCGGCGCTGCGCGAAGCGTCTTCGCGTTCGCGCGTAACGGCGCTATAGGTTGTGCTGCGTTGCATTGGCTGCCGCCCGATGGAAAGGATCAGGCGTTCCATCGCTTCGGGTGGAAATTCCTGGCCATGTTCCGTGCCGGCGGCGCGGCTGATGCTTTCATTCATCAACGTACCGCCCAGATCATTTGCCCCCGCTTGCAAAGCCATCGCCGCACCTTCGGGGCCCATCTTCACCCAGCTTGTCTGGATATTGGTAAAATGCGGATACAATACCAGGCGCGCGACGCTGTGCATCAGCAGCGCCTCACGAAAGCTTGGGCCGCGGCGTGCCAGGCCGCGCAGATACATGGGCGCTTCCATATGCACGAAGGGCAGCGGCACAAATTCGGTAAAGCCGCCGGTTTGCGCTTGCAGATCGCGCAGCACCAGCAAATGCCGCGCCCAATGCAAGGGCGCTTCCACATGGCCGAACATGATGGTGGCGGTGCTGCGCAGCCCCAGCCCATGCGCGGCACGCATCACCGCCTGCCATTCTTCTGTGTTCACCTTGTCCGGGCAGATGATGGCGCGCACCTCATCATCCAGAATCTCCGCCGCCGTGCCGGGCAAAGTGCCAAGCCCGGCATCACGCAGCCGCGCCAGGAATGCCGAAAGCGAAAGTCCCAACGTGTGCGCGCCCTGATGGATTTCAAGCGTGGAGAAGGCATGGATATGCATCCCCGGCACGGCTTGCTTGATCGCGCGGCAAATCGCTTCATAGGTTGCGCCGGTATATTCCGGGTGGATGCCGCCCTGCAGGCAGACCTCGGTGGCACCACGCGCCCAGGCTTCCTCGGCGCGGCGCGTGATTTCCGCATGGTCAAGATCATAGGCCGGGCCGCGCAAGGCTTCATGAGTCTTGCCCTTGCTGAAGGCGCAGAAGCTACAACGATAGGTGCAGATATTTGTGTAGTTGATGTTGCGATTGACGACATAGCGCACGGTATCGCCCGCAACCGCCTGCCGCAGCCGATCGGCGGCCGCCATGACATGCGCCTGATCCGCATCGCGCGCAGCAAATAGCGTTTCAATCGCCGGCGTATCAAGCCTTTCGCCTTGCGCGGCGCGTTCCACCAGCCCTGCAAGCCCCGCATCAGCCGCGTTCAATAGCGGTGCGGCAAGGCGCGGCAGTGTCAGCGCGCCGGGCGACCAATCATCGCCGCGCGCAAATCCCGCCGCGTCACTGGCGCGCAGCAGCGCCGTTGCGATGCGCGGGGCGAACCAATCGCGCGGCGCGCGCAAATAGGCAGGGTAGGCGGGCAGGCGCTGCACCAGCACCTTGCCCATACTCGCGGTTTTATCGGCAAGCGTTGCAATTGCGGGCCAGGGCGCTTCCGGGTTCACATGATCCGGCGTCACCGGCGAAATACCGCCCCAATCATTGATGCCGGCAGCGATCAGGCGAGGATAGGTACCAGGTGAAAGATTGGGTGGCGCCTGGATATTCGCCGAAGGACCAAGAATGATGCGCGCGCAGGCAATGGTCCAAAGCAGATCATCCAAATCGGGTTCATCCGCATCGGCGCGCTTGGTGCGCGGTTTGGCGCGGAAATTCTGAATGATGACTTCCTGCACATGCCCATAACGCGCATGGCTCTCCGCTATGGCGCGCAAGGCGTCCAACCGCTCCGCGCGGGTTTCGCCAATGCCGATCAGAATGCCAGTGGTGAAGGGAATCCGCGCGGCACCTGCCTCGTTCAGCACCTCAAGCCTGACAGCCGGGTGCTTGTCTGGGCTGCCATGATGCACGCCGCCGGGCTCGCAAAGTCTTTCGCTGGAGCTTTCCAGCATGATGCCTTGGCTTGCGGTCACATCGCGCAGCGCCAGCAGCTCTGCCCTATCCATCACGCCGGGATTGGCATGGGGCAGCAGCCCGGTTTCACGCAGCACCAAATCACACATGGCCACCAGATATTCGATGGTGCTGGCATGGCCCATTTCCGCCAAGGCGTCGCGCGCCTGGCGCCAGCGCAATTCGGGCTTATCGCCCAGCGTAAACAGCGCTTCCGTGCAACCTGCCTTGGCGCCGGCACGCGCAATCGCCAGCACTTCGTCTGGCGTCAGATACGCCGCACGTCCCGCACGGGGTTTTTCGGCGAAGGTGCAGTAATGGCAGACATCACGGCAGAGCTTGGTCAGCGGAATGAAGACCTTGCGCGAATAGGACATGACGCGCCCATGGCCAGCATCGCGCAAAGCCGCGGCTTCTTCCATCAATTCCGCCAGTGGCGTTCGTTCCAGCCTGTCCTGCACCCTTGCCATCCTCCTTCCCCTGGCCCCATCGTGTGGTAAGGCCGCGCCAGATGCAATGCGCGGGGATGGGAGGCCCAAAATGCAAATCGGTTTCAACACCCCAACTGCCGGCCCGCTCGCCACGCCTGAGGCGATTACGCAGCTTCTCCAGGGCGGTGAGGCTATGGGTTATGCTTATGCCACCTTCAGCGACCATGTGGTGATCCCCACTGATATTCACGCCATCTACCCCTATTCGGATAATGGCGAATTCCCCTCTGGCGCGCGCGGCGGACGGCATGAACAATTGACCGAGGTGATGTTCGCCGCCGCACGCACCAATACGCTGCGGCTTGTCACCTCCGTCATGGTGGTGCCGCATCGCCCGGCGGTGCTGACGGCAAAAATCCTGTCCACCATTGATATTTTCTCGAATGGCCGCCTTACGCTTGGCATCGGTGCGGGCTGGCTGAAGGAGGAATTCGAAGCACTTGACGCGCCGGATTTCGCCGCGCGTGGCAAGGTGACGGATGAGTATATCCTGGCGGCGCGGGAATTGTGGACCGCGGCCGATCCGCAGTTTCAGGGTGAATATGTCAGCTTCGACAAGATCAGCTTTGAACCCAAGCCCGTGCAGCCAGGCGGCCCGCCGATTTGGGTGGGGGGTGAAAGCGGCCCGGCGCTGAGGCGCACGGCGCGGCTGGGCGATGCCTGGTATCCCATCGGCACGAATCCGGCTTTTCCGCTGGATAGCCTGGCCCGCTACAAGGCCGGTGTCGCCAAGCTGCGCCGCTTGACCGCCGAAGCCGGGCGGGACCCCGCTTCTGTCGGGCTTTCACTCCGCGTGCAAAAATTTGGCGCGGAATTGCCGGCCCTAGCAGGCGATGGGGAACGGCATTTGTTCTCAGGCAGTGCGGAGCAGATTGTGGGAGATATCCACGCGCTGCGCGCGCTGGGAGTCTCGGCGATTGATTTCAACTTCCTGGGTTCCACCGTTGAAAAAGTGCTGGACCAGATGGAAAGCTTCCGCAGTTCAGTGATGGCGAGGATCTGACCCATGCGCCTTGGCATGACGCTTGGCATGACCGGCACCATTGATATGGCGTTGGTGCTGGAAGCCGAAAGGCTTGGCTTCACCATGGTGTGGTGTGGCGAAAGCTACGGGTCTGATGCCGTGACGCCGATCACTTGGGTGCTGGCACAAACCACAAAAATCAAGGCAGGCACAGGCATAATGCAAATGCCGGCGCGCAGCCCTGCTTGTGCGGCTTCCACGGCCATGACGCTGCAATCCTTATCGGGGGATCGCTTCCTGTGCGGGGTAGGGCCTTCCGGGCCGCAGGTGGTGGAAGGTTGGCACGGGCAGGCTTATGGCAGCCCGCTGGTGCGCACGCGCGAGTATATCGACATCATGCGCGCCATCATCGCGCGCGAAAGGCCCCTGGAACATCAAGGCACGCATTATCGCATTCCCTATGACGGGCCGGACGCGACAGGGCTTGGCAAGCCGTTGAAGAGCATTCTGCATGGCAAGCCGATGCGCTTTTACTGCGCGTCCATCACGCCGGGCGGCATGCGGCTTGCGGGTGAAATCGCTGATGGAAATTTGCCGATTTTCATGTCGCCGGAAAAGGCCGATCTGGTGATAAAGCCAACGCTGGAAGGCATGGCAAAGGCCGCCACGCCACGCGCCTTAAGTGATTTTGACATCGCGCCCTATACGAAGATCAGGCTGGGCGATGATCTGCAAGCCTGCCGCGATGCAGTGAAGCCGGAATTGGCGCTTTACATCGGCGGCATGGGCGCGGTCGGCAAGAATTTCTACAATGATTACTGCAAGCGCCTTGGCTTTCCGGATGCAGCAGCAGCGATCCAAAAGGCGTTTCTGGCCGGGCATCGCAAGGAAGCGATTGCCGCGGTGCCGGATGCGCTGGTGGATGAAATCGCGCTGGTGGGTCCCGCAGATCGCGTGCGCGCCCGCTTGCGTGATTGGCAGGCGGCGGCGCGTGAGGGCAAGCTGAATACGCTGGTGCTGACGGGTGCCACGCAAGAAGCACTGCGCTTGGCTGCGGAGACGGTGCTTTAGCCGACGTCGCGAATCAGCGCCGCCCAGCGGTCCAATTCCGGCAGGATCTCATCACGCTTGGCGGAAGCAAGGCTGAGGACCACGCGCGCAACGCCAAGGTCCCGGTCCGCCAGTAGCGCGTCTCGGTCTTCCTTCACGCCCCAGATGGTTATGGGCAAATCTTCTTCGCGCCGCCCGGCCTCACTAACCAATTGGCGGAATTGAGGGATCAACGCACCCACATCGGCATAGTGCTTGCGCACACGATGCGGCATCCAGCCATCGCCATAGCGCACCGCGCGTTTCGCACCCCATGGGAAGGCACCGCCGACGATGATCGGCGGATGCGGCTTTTGCAGCGGCTTCGGCCCGGTTTCCATCGGCGTGAAATTGACGAATTCGCCGGTATAGCTTGGCTGAGCCTCAGTCCAGATCGCCTTCATCGCCTCAATGCGTTCGCGCGCCAGCTTGTGACGCGAGGCGAAGACCGTGCCGTGGTTTTCGATCTCATCCTGGTTCCAGCCATTGCCGACACCGAACAGGAAGCGCCCGCCGGAGATATGATCAATCGTCGCGACCGCCTTGGCGGTTTGGATCGGGTCGCGCTGCACCACCAGGCAAATGCCTGTGCCCAGCAGCAATTTCTTGGTGGCTGCTGCGGCGGCGGTGAGAGTCACGAAAGGGTCCATCACCTCATAATATTCGCGCGGCAAGGCGCCGCCGCCCGGGTAGGAAGCGGTGCGCGCCAGCGGAATATGGGAATGTTCCGGCGCCCAAAGACTGTCAAAACCGCGTTCTTCCAAAGCCACGGCCAATTCGCCGGGCGACATGGAATAATCGGTGAAGAACATGGCGGCGCCGATTTTCATGTGATCCTCCCTTGGTCAGGCGGAAGGCTGGCCCGGTGCGGTCCGGCAAGCAAGCCCCGAACCCTTGCCGAAGCCGGCCCGCGCCCCCAAAGAAGGTCGCGAAAGGATCACCGCAATGCTGCCAAGCCATGGACGCTACACCTATCACCCCTGGCGGGATCGTGTGCCCTATACCTGGCCAGGCGGGGCGAAGCTTGC
>Ga0315899_10006188_pt1 | contig 12878 bp, 9 predicted proteins | sample LakEriMetagenome_2_FD_203518 | JGI IMG/M metagenome (GOLD analysis project Ga0315899, IMG submission 203518) | Freshwater fungal communities from buoy surface, Lake Erie, Ohio, United States - Buoy 4 MA112 | ecosystem: Environmental > Aquatic > Freshwater > Lake | place: USA: Lake Erie, Ohio...
CGGTTCAATTCTGCCTTTCGAATTTGCTCTTGTCTCTTGCGCTCAGCTTCTGCCTCTGCTTTGATTATTTCCTGAATTTTCGCCTTCAATTGTTGCCTTTCTCTTTCCTGTTTCTTTTGAATCTCTCGTAACTTACTTTCTTCCGCAACTAAGGATTTCAATTTCACTTCTTGCTCTGCTTTCGATAATGCTATCTCTGTTTTTTCTGCAGCTTCAGACTGACCTAATATAATTTTCTCTGATCTCTGCGATTCTAGTAACCCTTGAATGTTCTGAATTTCTGCCGATGCCGAGTAAATTTCATTCAATTGAAATTTACGTTGTTCGGTATACTGTCTCAAAAAATCTACCCGGCGAATGGCCTGATAAAAATCTTTCGAGGAAAGAATAAATGCCAACTTCGAATATGAACCCCTGTGTTTGTATCCGTTGTAGACCATCTCCGCATATTCCTTCTTAATTAAATCAACTTTTTCATGCAGTTGTTGAATTTCTTTTTCGTTGTGAATCATGTTCTCACCAATTTTTCCTGCATCGGCCTTATATTCTTGAATCAATTGTTCTCTCAAAGCAATTTCATCATTAATAAGAGAAATCTCATTGGTTACACTTCGCTGTTGACCTTGATATTCTTTGATTAGTTTTTTTGTTTTAGCTATTTCTTTTGAAATCTCCTCTTTCCGACTTGCCAATTTATCTTTATTGGTCTGAGCCCAACCCATATGAAATACTCCACTGCAGATAAAAACTGCAGCAATTAAAAGTAGCCAAATGAATTTCGTTTTACTCATGTTCCTTGTTAAACAAATTTTTCCTGGTTAATTCAGGATCAATATAAAAATCAAAATTGTATCTATTCTCTGTATTTAAACGTAAAATTTCAAAATTGAATTGTGTTTTATCTTTTGTTGATTTGATTGCAATTTTTTTGGGATAATGTGATTCATGTTCTTCGTGGAAGTCTTGATACTCAACAATGACAGAAGACATGGTTCGAAGATCAGTAAACTCACATTTTTTCACCTTGTAATACAGCGGGTCTATCCAAAAACGAGAAGATATCCAGTCATTGTCTTCAAGTCTACGCGATGATTTTTTATCAGCAACTTCCAGTGTGTCGTTCAATGCGTCTGTATCTTCTATCTCTTTGGGTAACCCTGCAGCTCGGCGCACGCGTCTGGTTAATTTCGTACTTAAAACATAAGAGTCACCCTCAATTGTACTTTTCAATTTTCCTTCGTCTCTTGTTAATCCTACTGGGTTTCCAATAAACAAATACTGCAAGGTTTTCAGGTCCAATTCAAGTTTTAACAGGTTGTATAGGCTTTCGTTACTATCCTTAAAATACCATTTATCACCGGGAATCTCAGAAACCACTTGAACGGAATCTCTGTCAATCAAGGCTCTCAGCATTTCAATTCCCAATGCGGGCGAAATGGAAATACTCATTGCACTATCCTCTCTCATGCGAACGGTTGCCTTGAAATTTTGTTCTTCGCTTTCACTCAAAACTAAATTTGCATCTAGTTTCATTCCTAGCCATTCAAAGTCTAAGTTTGATTTTTCCACATGACGAATCAGAAAACCAACGGAACGTTCTTTCAAATCCTGCTCTGTTGGCTGGACTAAATCTTTATTGGGCGTGCACGCAAAAAGCATGACACATAAGCTCAATAGACTAATCGATGTACTTCTTGTTTTCAATTTTTTGATTTAACGTAGTTGAATTCGATCCCAATTGCACTGCAATTTGCCATTGTTTCAATGCCTCTTCTAATTTGTTTTGAAAGAATAAACAATCACCCAAATGTTCCGCAGTTTCAGCATCTTCAGGTATAAGTTCGAATGCGCGTCGCAACGATTTTTCTGCTTCATCATATCGCTTCAATCTGAATAATACATATCCATATGTATCGAGATAGATTCCGGAATTTGGAACTAAATCAATTGCAACTTGGATGTAGGATAACGCCTGAGCCAGGGAAACATTTTTACGCGCCATGTAATACGCATAATTGTTTAAAGCGGTAACGTTTTCTGGGTTTTGAATCAATGCTGCATCAAATGACACTTGAGCCTCTGACCAAATATTTTGTTTGTAGTATACGCTACCCAATACACATTGAATATCTGACAGTAGTTTCGAATCATCTAAAACCAAATCTCTTCCCGTAAGTAAAGATTCTTGCGCAGCTTGGTAATTTTTCATTTTATATTTCGCTAGCCCGTTGAAATAATATATTTCTGGATTAAGCGGATACATTTCCAAGGCTTCAGATGAAATTCGGTCACACTTATTCCAATTTCTCTCGGCCTTGGCATGATTCAATATTTCCAAAATAACCTCTGGGTCTGAATGATCCAATTCATATATTTTCTCAAGTACCCGAATATGCTCTTGTTCAGAATTTAATTGATCATAAGTCATGGCCAACATTTTTAAAACATTGGTGTTCGAAGAATATGAAGTCTCAATGATTCCTGCTATTTCTTTGAAATACTTGCACGTTGAAGGATCTGTTGAGCAAAGCTCATTGTACGAATCATGTATTTCTTGAATTTCGCTTTCACTCAAATCTCCCGAAGAAATGGCTTCTTTCAACAACATGTAACTTTCCTCTTTCTTACCCTGTTGAGAGAGGAGTTCACTTCGAATAAGTTTAACACTGGGTTCATCTGGGAATCGGGTATAAATCTCATTCAACCAATATGATAATTGATTCTCATCTTGACCTTTTCGAATGATATCCAATCCTGAAATATAGAATTCCAGCTCGGGTTTATTGGCTTTTTCAAATGCTATCAAATTCTGAGAGGCCTCCTTAAAATTTCCTAAAGCCGATAAAAATTCCACCTTATACTGTACAAGAGTTACGGTTAAGGATTTTGATTTTTCCAATTCTTTGATTAATGCGAGACCTTCTTTTGGAAAAGCCGAGAACCAATTCATGTGCGTTTCAGCAGCATATATTTTATTTTCCGAATAATTGACAGCGTTCGAAAAATAAGTCAGTGCATCCATCTCATTTCCCATAGACCACGAAATCTCTCCAGCAAGTGAATGATACCAAACATTCTTACCGTCCAATTTCAGCGCCATTTGTATGTGATGCATGGCGTCTTGAAGGGATCTGAAGGAACTAAAATCATTTAATGATTGTTCGAGTATCAGCTTTGCAATTTCATAATGCACCACCGGATCATTTCCATAGTTCAGTGCTTTTTCAAATGATAATATCGCTTCTTGTTTCAATCCCGCTGCTTTTTCTTTCTGGGCTTGATAAAAGTGTTGATCGAACTCTTTCTTTTTTACTGAGGTCCGAGACTCTTTGTTTTCATGACATGCGAAAAGCACCAAACAACTAACAACGGCTAGCAATAGCGATTTCAGGTAATTCATCAGGAAATTATTTTATTGAATGAACCAAGGTCAAGCATACCCTGATAGGATTGAATTGTATTGTTATCATCTACCATTGAGTTTTTTAAGTTACAATTACTGAGATGACACGAACTACCAATAGAACTGCTTGAAATAATACTATTTTCAATAATACTGCCGTTTGCAATACTCACGTTTGGACCAATAGTACTGTTTGAAATCTTCACATTCTCTCCAATATAACATGGAGCAATAATTTTTGAATTTTCACATGGAGTACTTTTTTGTTCTTGGATATTCGGTAATAGCACCGACAAAGTATCCAATACAGCATCTTTGTTTCCACAATCCATCCATTCCTTCACCTCGCCCGGAATAAACTTGGCGCCTTGACTCATCATATTCCTCATGGCATCTGGAAGTTGATACTCACCTCCGTTCTTGATTTCGTTGTCAAGTAAATAGTTCAATTCGCGACATAGGTCTTCACCTGACTTGAAATAATAAATTCCAATCATGGCTAAGTCAGAAACAAAATCTTGGGGTTTTTCAACAAAGGAAATAATCTCACCCTGATCATTTAATTCAACAACACCAAATTGTCTTGGATCGTCAATTCGCTTCACCCACAAGACACCATCGGCATTGGGATCAATTTTAAAGTCGGCGCGAAACAAGGTGTCAGCGAATGCTACGGTAACTGGTCCCTTCAAGGCTGAAGCGGCGCACAAAACAGCGTGAGCCGTTCCTAATGGCTCATCTTGATAATGAATGGTTCCCTCAGCACCCATAGCATTAGCAAGCTTAATTAATTCGCCTTCTACAACTTCTCCGAACCTTCCAACTACAAAAGCAATTTCAAGAACTTGCGTAGATTGAATAGCCACTATGTCCTCAACCAAACGCTGAACAATCGACTTTTCGGCAAGTTTCACCAATGGTTTAGGCGTTATTAACGTGTGGGGTCTTAACCTTTTCCCCATACCCGCCATTGGAATAATAATTCTCATAACTTCACAATTATTCAACAAAAAAAAAGGAAATACGCTCTCGAAAATGAGACCAACCCTGAAGTAATGAACAATATGATTTTAACGAGTTCCAGTGCTTCCGAACCCACCAACACCACGATCCGTTTCCTCTAGTGATATTACCTCATTCCATTGAATTTGAGCATGACTTGCAAATACGATTTGTGCCACTCTTTCTCCAGGTTCAATTACAAATTCAGCATTCGATACGTTTACCAATAAAACTTTAATCTCGCCTCTATAATCAGCATCAATGGTACCAGGAGAATTCAATACTGTTATGCCATGCTTGTATGCAAGTCCACTTCGAGGTCTTATTTGACCTTCAAACCCATGCGGAATTTCCATAAACAAACCGGTTGGAATGAGCACCCGTTCCAGTGGTTTCAACACCAGAACATCTTCAACATTGGCCCTTAAATCTAATCCTGCGGCAGATATGGTTGCATACTCTGGCAACTCAAATTTCGATTTATTTACAACTCGAATTTTCATGCTTTATTTACCAATAAAAACAGGTTTGCGTTTTTCAATGAAGGCCGTAGTTCCCTCTTTAAAATCTTCAGTGCCAAAACAAATTCCAAACTCTTCGATTTCTGTCTCTAAACCAGTTTGTTCATGCACAAACCCTGCGTGAATTGCGCGCAAGGCCGAAGCAATTGCAGCGGGTGATTGCTTCGAAATTTTTCCGGCTAAGTTTATAGCTTCCGACTTCAAATTTTCAAGGGAGTACATGTGATTCATTAATCCCCATTGTACAGCCTCATTCGCCGCAAGTCTACCCGCACTAACCACCAATTCAGTTGCTTTTCCTCTTCCAATTAAACGAGCCAATCGCTGTGTACCTCCATAACCCGGAATAACACCAAGTGAGACTTCGGGAAGACCTACAACTGCATTTTCTGAGACCAGTCGAATATGACAAGACATTGCAAGTTCCAATCCACCCCCAAATGCATAACCGTTAACAGCAGCAATGACAGGCTTCTCCATTTTTTCAATAAAATTGAAAAGCATATCATGACCTGCACGCGACAATTCTTTTCCCTCTTCAACAGTAAAATTTGCGAATTCTTTGATATCAGCCCCAGCCACAAACGCTTTGTCACCAGATCCTGTTAATACAATAACCCGAACGTGTTCATTTTTTCCAGCTTCCTCAAAAGCGTCATGCAATTCTTGAATGGTTTGTTTATTCAACGCATTCAATTGTTCCGGTCTATTGATTGTAATGACACATGTCTGATCCATGTGTTCAACGAGAATGTACTGATAAGCCATTTATTTTTTTTACAAAGTTAGTTTGAACTTAGCGAATTACAGTCACATGTCCAATTTGCTCTGTTCTTCGTTCTATTGAATCATAGCTCAATTTCCAAGTGTACACATCATTCTGCACATAATAGCCCTTATAATCAGCAAGCCATGGTTTTGCTTGATCATCTGATTCAAAAACTAACATTCCCCAACGGTCATAAATTTCTAAATGAAAGCCAGTCAAATTCTCCCCTACCACCAAGAAAACATCATTCAAACCGTCTTGATTTGGAGTTATGGCATTGGGAACGTAGACTGGAAAATACGGACGTACATAAACAGAATCCATACCTACACATCCCAATTCATCTGTTGCACTTAGAACATACCATTGTGGGGCAAACGGTGACGCCACTGGATAAGGACAAGTTACGCATGATAATCCATCTGAAGGAGACCACATGTAATCTAGGCCGAACGTATTTCCAAAGAGTTGGGCTTCACCAGGAAATGAAAAATATTGATCAGGTCCGGCATCTACTTGGGGCAAAGGCAAAATATTCATGTACAATGAATCTAGATCGGAACATCCATTCAAATCCGTACCTACCACGTAAATCCATTGCGATGATTCAGGTAAAGCAAACGTTACACTGTCATTTAAATCAGTAACTGAATTAACCGGATACCACTGATATAATGAAGCTCCAGTCACTGATATTGGGAAAGGAGTACCTCCGCAAACTGTACCACCCTCGCTGGCATTGATATTTAATTCAATGACTTCAACGGTCACCTCGGAAATTCCTGATCCACAAATATTCGTCATGGTTATCGTATACGTTGTGGTTTCATTGGGACTGGCTTGAACATTTTGTGCGCTTCCGTCATTCAGTGAATTCGAAGGAGACCAACTCCAACTTCCTGCATTTTCCGCCTGAAGAAACGCCGTTTCTCCAAGACATATTTCTACATTCGGATATACAAGTCCCCCAGGTGCATTCTGCACCACGAAAATGGTTACACTATCCGTGGCAATGCAGCCTTCAGGAGAAGTTGTAGTTACATAAAACGTTTCATCTTGTGAAGGAGTAGCCAAAGGGTTTGCAATGTTCAAAAAATTCAATGCACTTGACGGTGACCAACTATATGATAAACCACCACTTCCTTCCAATTCAACAGATTGTCCTAGACAAATGGTTTCATCAGGACCAGCTTCTGCCACAGGCACAATGACTTGAACCGTAACAGCAGCAGTATCCGAAGCACAAACATTAAAATCAACCGCATAAAAACTGGTTGTTGTAGTGGGTGAGGCAACAGGATTAGGAACAGTGGTTGAAGACAAACTTGGATTTGTAATCCAATAGAGATTGCTTGACCCTACCGCATTCAATTGAATACTTTCACCTTGACAAATTGAAGCCACCGGATCAACAGTTGGCGGAACAAACACAATTACATCCAATTGAAGTGTAACAGAATCATCTTCATAACAACCATTATCATCTGAAACCATAAGTTGAATGGTATATGTCCCGGGCTGGTTGTAGGTATGTTGAGGTTCAAAAAGTACACTTGATGTATTGTCTCCAAAAGACCAGACATAATCAGTTGCACCAATGGTACCGTTGGTAAATTGTGCGGGAACACCCACACACAAGGTACTTGGACCTTCCACACTTGCTATGGCTTCCAATTGTCCCAAGTCAAATCTAAATACCCCAAGATTACATCCGGTACTTCCATTTACTGAAGACCATGCACCTGGAGTTGTAGGAAAATCATCATTGTTCTGACAACCCGCGCATACTGCCTGATAGACGGAACCACTTTTATCAAAACGAGATGTCCCACCATCAACGTGTTCAGCACTTGATGCGCCTCCTAGAAAAGAGCCATATTCCAAAGACGTGGCATCGGCATTCAAAACCGCTAAATAAAAATCACTTCCGTCTGTGGTGGATTGAAATGCGTCTGAAGTTGTAGGCAAATTGAGCGTTGTGCTGCTGAATGCTTGGCAAGTCAATGACATACATGAAATTGAATTTGTATTACCACCCCAACCGCTGAAATAGATTTGATTGCAGTCACTAACCAAAAATGCAGTGGGTGAAATATCAATTTCTCCGCTACCAGTTCCAATGGTCGTATTCCAAACTACGGCACTTAGATTTGAATTAAACTTCCTAATAAATTGTCCGCTATTCAATTGACCATAGAGACCTGGAGTTATGGGCATATCACCTGCTGTTTGGCCAAAGCAATAGATGTTATCAGACAAATCTGTTTGAACAAAATACACTTGATCATACTCCGGAGTGCCAACGAAAGTGCCACCTAAAATTGAAAAATTTGAAGCTGAAACCTTCATCAAAAAACCGTCTGTCTCGCCATTCCATGAATTGTCGGCACTTTCGTTTGAACCTACATTAAAATTCGAACTTTGTGTTCCACCACCAATTAACAAATTACCGTCGTTGGTAAATTCAATTGCGTAAGCAGCATCATTCGAAGCACCGCCGAGGTAGGTTGACCAAAGCAGTGCACTTAAATTTGAACTTAATTTCGCAAGATATCCGTCGCTATTTCCACCACCATAACTTGATTGTATGGCATTTCCTGTAATTGGTGAATTTCCTTTCGAACATGATGCAATGAAAATATTATTTGAATTGTCAATATTCACTTCACCCCGGAAAGCATCACCATAATTGTAGAAAAGCTGAGAAGCATAATTTAAACCTTCGTTCAAATCACCGCCGAGATAGGTTGAATTGGCCAGCGTTCCATTCGAATTAAATTTCGAAACGAAAAAATCACATCCGTCTGGATGACCACTTGTAAAAAAATTAGACATCATGAGAACGGGTCCACCAGAGAAAGTACTTTGGAATACCCCCGCGGTGATTGGAAAATCATTACTACCTGTCACACCAAAAACAACGATCCGATCATTGTTATCTACAACTATGGAATGTGGTGTCTCTTGATGATTACCACCTATATATGTGCTATACAAAAGGCCATTGCCTTGGTTATTGAATTTTGATATTGCAACATCAAAATAATTGTTCAATGCTGAATTGAAAGTTGAATTGTATGCATTCGGAGTTAATGGATAGCCATTTCCGAATACAATTGCCCCTGAAACTAAATTTCCATTTTCGTCATCACAAGCCGTAAAACCAAAATTATTTGCGCTTGAACCAATAAAACTTGAAAATGCAATTTCAGGATCAATAATTAATTCAATGGTTGGATCAAAAGAACCCAGTTCAAAATGAACACGATGCCCTTCGAGAACATATTTGCAACTTACCTCCTTCACACGACCTTCAATAAGTTGATACGCGAAAGGGGTTGATTCCGTCACAATTCCTACTTTACTCTCTGAAATTAATTCTCCCGAATCATTCACATGCATCAGAAGAGAATCATGGTAATTCCAAGCCAACACATTCGGATTGAACCCCGGTAAGCATTCAAATTGATACTTGATTGAATTTCCCTTTGCTAGAAAACGCAGATTAACACTTTCGTGAATTTCATTGTATACCAGTTGAGAAAAGGAACGAACATGATTTCGCCAGTTTGAAGAATCACTTCCCAAATAAAAATTGTAATACGCATCTGAAGGATTTACTTTGGTAGAATGACTCAGATGAGCATTTTCCAAAGCCATGAGATAACACACTTTTTGAAATTCACTTGGCGCCTGATTCAATGAATCGTGACTTGGAAAAGCACCCTTTTCATACAATTCAAATCGTAAACCTTGATCTTCAAACCATACATTACCACCTGGAACTGCAGCCTTAGCAGACACATGATTCGGCCACTGACCATTGTTCTCAATGAACTGAATTTGGCCATAACCCACTAGATTGAGTAAAATACAACTCAAAAAAAGAAGTTTTTTAGAAGCTAAATTGCTGTTCATTTCCTTGAAAATCAAGACAAATTTAAGCGAACAATGGTTGCTTTGGACAAATCTAAACCTACCTAAAAATAGTTTTTGGCACAGCTTTTGTAAATCACCGGCCGTCTATGCAAAAAACGTTTCAATATCTATTAATCGCAATGAGTTTATTCATTGGAGGAACGTCTTTTGGCTACAAATCGAGCTATAAAAAACTAATATTCAACAACTTAGAGTCTGTTGTTGTTAAAGATTCATGTGAAGTTGAAGAGGAAAGTTGTGAAATTCTGAGAACTGATATAGTTTCTTCTATTCTATCTGATGGTGCGGAACTTTTAGGAACTCCCTATAGAGCCTCTGGAATTGCCCCTTGGGTGTTGGACTGCTCAGGTTTTACAAGTTACATTTTTTCATTACACAATATCAAAATCCCTCGTTCTTCCGCAGCTCAAGCTGAGTTTGGCGAAGTAATCGATGTCAAAAACGCTCAACCGGGAGATTTACTCATTTTTACGGGTCGTGATGCGCGATCAAAAAGACCTGGTCACGTGGCCATGGTTGTGAGCAATGACAACGGGAGTATAAAAATGATTCACAGTTGCAGCAGAGGTATTTCTTATGATTACTTCCCACAAATGAAGTACTACAAAGAAAGATTCATCAAATGCGTTCGCGTTAAAATTGACCCTACCTTAGCGAAGATTTAATCTTCACGCATGATTTCTTTCCTATTTCGTCTTTCCCTTCTGTTACTTTTACCTGAGGTTACCGGTTGTAATTCGACACCAAATCTCAATACTTCCTTTGCAAATCCACTACCTGCAGATACTACTTCGACCGAAATTGTAATTTCCGCAGTTGGTGATTGTATGATTGGAACCAATTATCCGAATACTTCTTATTTACCTCCGAATAACGGAGACTCTATCTTCCGTTATGCTCAATCATTTTTATCTGCTTCAGACCTCGCATTTGGGAATTGTGAAGGTGTATTCTTAACGGGCGAAGGTCCTGTAAAACAATGCGCTGACCCAAGTAAATGCTATGCTTTTAAAATGCCCGATCATTATGTGAATCACTTTGTAAATGCCGGATTCGATATACTCAGTGTTGCAAACAACCATGTTGGCGATTTTGGAGATGTGGGTCGAACCAACACCAAAAAAGTGTTGACACAAGCTGGATTACATTACGCTGGTTTACAATCGTGCCCTACTGTTTCTTTTGAAAAGGATGGCGTAGCTTATGGCTTCTGTGCGTTCGCTCCCAACAGTGGTACGGTAAGCATTTTGGATTTAGAAAATGCAAAACGAACAGTTCAAGAATTAAAAAAAACGTGTCAAATTGTAATTGTATCTTTCCACGGTGGTGGTGAAGGAGCTGGATTTCGGCATTTAACGAATAGTGAAGAAAATTATCTCGGAGAAAATAGAGGAAATCCTCAAGCCTTTGCAAAAGCGGTTATTGATGCCGGTGCCGACGTTGTGTTTGGACATGGACCTCATGTTCCAAGAGCCATAGACGTATACAAAAATAAATTCATTGCTTATAGTTTGGGGAATTTCGCGACCTATGCCCGATTCAATTTGAAATCATATGCTGGATATGCCCCATTGGTAACTATTCGATTGGACAAAAATGGAAACTTCCTTCGTGGTGAAATTATTAGTTTTATTCAAGAGGGTGAGGGCGGTCCGGTATTAGACCTTTCGCACAAAGCCGCTTTGGATATCAAATCATTGACCGAGTCTGATCTTCCCTCTAGCCCAATCCAAATTTCAGAAACGGGAATTATTTCCCTGAGAAACTAAGCTAACTGATCAGCAAGGATTCTCATTTCCATTGCAGGCGATATTTTTTCGTACAAAATTCTATAAACAGCCTCTGCTATTGGAATTTCGGCATTGAATTTTTTATTGATTTCATGAATTCCTCTTGCTGCGTAATATCCTTCAGCAACCATGTTCATTTCAATGGTCGCCCACTTCACACTGTAGCCTTTACCAACCATAGTACCGAACGTTCTATTTCTCGAATAAGGCGAATATGCAGTTACAAGCAAATCACCTAAATATGCTGAAGATTTTACGTCGCGATGAACTTCATGAACCGCATCTATGAACGTATCAATTTCTCGAATTGCAGCCGAAACCAAAACGGCCTGGAAATTATCTCCGTATCCAAGTCCATGACAAATACCCGAAGCAACGGCGTATACATTCTTTAAAATGGCTGAAAGCTCTGTCCCGAATACATCTTCGGTTACGGTTGTTTTAATGAATCTGCATTTCAGTTTGTTAGCCATGGCTTCAGCCTTCAATAAATCGGCGCAACCAATGGTCAAATAAGATAGTTTTTCCAGTGCCACTTCTTCTGCGTGACACGGACCGCAAATGATTCCTATATTTTGATAATCAATGTTGAATTGCTTGTGAAAGTAACGGGCAGGAATCGAATCAAATTCATTCACAATGCCCTTTATGGCGGTAAAAATAATTTTTCCCTCCATTCTTTGAACGTTCGCTTCTAGAAAAGACGTATGGACAAAAGCTGAGGGAATTGCAACAACAAGAACATCACAAGCGTCAACAACATCTTGCATGTTCGCGGTAACCCTTAGTTTTTCCTTGTCGAATTCAATGCTTTGAATGTAATTGGGGTTATGTCCAAACTCCTGCAAATGTTTAACAGCCTCGGCATTGCGCATCCACCAATGCAATTCATTTTGAGACTGACTTAATAATTTGGCGAGAGCCGTTGCCCACGAACCTCCTCCTAAAATGCCTATTTTTTTATTTGACCAATCTTCCATAGTCAACAAAGATAACCAAACTTAAAAAGTGTAATTTATTCGTAATTTGCAAAAAACTGATGGAATGGCTCAGCTTCGTGTTGTAATTGTAGATGACGAATTTCACGCTCGTGAAAATTTGAAATTAATACTTTCGGAATATTACTCAGATCAGGTTGAATGTGTTGGTGAAGCTTCCAATGGCAATGACGCCTTAATGCTTGCTCAAGAAGTAGAATTTGATTTAATTTTTCTGGACATCATGATGCCGGAGGCCAGTGGATTTGACTTTCTATCTCGAGTTGAAAAACGAAATTTTCAAGTCGTTTTCACTACTGCATTCCGAGAGTATGCCATTCAGGCCATTCGAGAAAACGCACTTGATTATTTGGAAAAACCGATCGACATTGACGAGTTGGGAAAGGTTATTCAAAAAGCAATTGAAATCAAACAAAAGAAAGAGCCTGTAGATGCTGATCGATTAACAAAGGTGCT
>Ga0315899_10006189_pt1 | contig 12877 bp, 11 predicted proteins | sample LakEriMetagenome_2_FD_203518 | JGI IMG/M metagenome (GOLD analysis project Ga0315899, IMG submission 203518) | Freshwater fungal communities from buoy surface, Lake Erie, Ohio, United States - Buoy 4 MA112 | ecosystem: Environmental > Aquatic > Freshwater > Lake | place: USA: Lake Erie, Ohio...
CAATTACTTCGCACGAAAGAGACGAGATTGGTGGAACCACAGTAGGTACTCTTCCTTCGTTTTGTATTACCATGTGTAATCGAAGCAAATGACTTTACCCTTCAACAAAAAAAACAGAAATTAAAATTATCAATAAGCTCCCTGAAGAATGAAAAACAACCCGATTAGAAAATATTACTGGGGCATTGGGTTAGAAAACGAAACATACCTTCAATTCGAAGAATCGCTGATCGTTTCCGGACAATTCATTCAAGAAAAAATGGGTCGCGAGCGTTACAGCATCGACTACCTGAAGTGTTACCGTGCAGGAAGTCTAGAGAAATTACTCGCTCGCGCTTTCGATTCAAATAAAAATTATCTTGTCAGTCAGATGATGAACAGTCACTCGCTTGAAAAGCTCGACATTCATTTTCAACACAAGACCATTCAATCGGCTCCTCCTCTACTCGACAATCCCGATTATGCGGGCAAGTCTATTTTAGAACATTTCTTGGAAAAACAACCTTATCAAATTCAAAGTATGCTTACGCAGAAGAACAATCCAATGGGATCGATCATCTTCGACGGAGACACCATTGAGTTTGTAACGAAATACTACGAGAACAGAACCATCCAAGAATCTTTCAATGAATTGAAGGCGTCGAAGAAAATCTTTCTCGACAAATTGAACGAAACGAAAATTCTTCCTGGACCACTAACCTATCCGCAATACAACATTGGCATAAACATGTTTATGTCGAATCAAAAGAAACTCGTTCTCTTCAACAACGGAACGTTCCACTTCCACATAACACTTCCAACATTAACTGAAGACAGTCGCATTGTTGATTATGCGGCATTTGATGAAGCGCATTACAAAGCTATTTACCTTCTGCAATGGTTCGAACCGTTGTTCATTGCCACACTGGGAAGTCCAGATATCATGGCTGTGATAAGCGATAAATTCGACATGGAAGAGAAGTTTGCTGGAGGTTCAATGCGCAACGCTATGTCTCGATACACAGGCGTTGGTACCTATCACAAGTCTATGCCTAAAGGAAAGGTTCTTACTTTTCCTGTTGAAGAATTTAGAAAACTATTAAACTTCCAGAAAGAAGAAAATATCTGGTGGCGCGATCGCATTGAATCTGAACTGAGCTATGAGCTGCTTACAGATGTAGGACTGGACTTCAACCGCGAAAAATTATATCAAAGCGGATACGAATTCAGAAGCTTTGATGAATTTCCAACTGAATATCTTCCGGAAGTGTTGCATGCGATTGTGCTTATTTCGGAGCATGCCCAGCACGAAGAAGAAATTGAATGGGCCAGCAACAATGTCATCTGGAACAACCTTGTATTTAAGACGCTTACGCAAGGGTATAAAACAGAGATGACTGAAGAAGAGAAGAATGAAATCGTTCGTGTATTCAAACTTCGAGTATCGATTCAAAATGAATTGATGGAAGTTAATCGCCTAGACGAGTTCTTTTTCCGGATCCTTCAACATCTGCATGACCAACACAATGACAACAGTGAATATTTAAAGGCGTTCTTGTATGAGAAAGCGGAAGATGCTCCGCGCTGGGATAATTTCAATGAGCATCAAGTTGAACAACACGAGATTCAAATCCATACTATCAGTTAACTTTTTTCTATGAAAGGTTTTAAGAAGCTAGTCACCATATTCGTGCTTATTCTAATTGGCGTTTTTAACGCATTTTTATGGGTTCAAAAAGAATGTGACAAGCAACGACGCAGGCTCAATTTGAGTCAAGAACAATCTGAACCGACTCCAGCTTCAACAAGAAAAGAACCGGTAATTGAAACTCCTGTTGACAGTCTTTATAACAACATCACTCAATTAATCGGGGGCAACGATACTGTTTTATCGTACAACCCAAAGTGGGACCTTAAGAAGGTTAAAGAATACGCAAAGAACGTAACAAGCAAAACAAAACGCATTGAAGGCAATCGACTCATGCCTCTCATGGAATGGAATAAATCCAATCTCGAACGAAACAAAATTGCAGATTCGTCCTTTGCCTTTTATCCGTTTTCAGGTGGAGACTTCATTCATTTAAATTGGCTTTATCCGAATGCAACGGAATATCTCTTGGTTGCAAGAGAAGATGTTGGATCTGTTCCTAATTTATTGGACAAAAACACCGAAGCTGTTTTAAGCTATTTGAACGATGTAGATTTTGTACTTCGTGATATCTACAGCAAAAGTTACTTCATTACCAAGAATATGTCTGCAGACACCAAAGTAGACACTCAGGTTAACGGAATGCTTCCTGTTATTCTTTGGGCTGTATCAAGAACAAATCATGAAGTATTGTCTCTGAATTACAAGAATATCGATGCTTCTGGAGTTGCCGTAGATGCGGACTTAACCAAAGGAAAACCTTCTGCTGTTGTCATTTCAGTTCGACACAAAGTGACCCGAAAAATCAAACGAATCACTTATTTATCTTGCGACATTTCAGACAAGGGTTTCAAGTCAAAACCAAACAACTTTACCTTTCTTAGCAATACCATTCCTGCTAACTGCAACAGTTTTGTAAAATCTGCATCTTATCTTCTTCACTACGACAGCTTCAAACAAATTCGAGATTTCATTATAGATAAATCTAAATTTCTTGTTCAAGATGACACCGGAATTCCATACAAGCATTTCAATGCTGAAAAATGGACAGCAGAACTTTTCGGAACATATGTTCTTCCCGTAAAAGATTTCAGCGAGAACTTGTTTCAAAATGATTTATTAGGAGCCTATAAATCGGACATGTACAAAGGTCCTTTGAAGTTTTCTTTAGGTTATCACTGGGGCGGACAGAATAGACAAAACCAAATGGTCTTCATTAAGAAGTAATCCCATACGTATTATGTGGAAAACGAAATTGGTCTTTTTCTTCTTGGTATCAACTCTTTGCTTTTCAAGCAATGCTGAGGCACAAACTAAAGTAAAAAACGAAACGTTTTCGCCCCTAGACAGTCTGTTGAGCAGTTCGAAAGCTTTGAAGGAAATAATTAAAAACAAAGACAAGTATCGCGTTCAAATTATATACACCAAACTCGATAAAAACGCAGAAGGTGAACTGACGCCCCAACATTTTTTCTTCAACGTGAATGAAAAGAATTACTTCTACCCTGCCAGTCTTGTAAAGCTACCCCTTAGCATTTTTGCGATTGAGAAAATTAACAGCTTAAAACATTTCGGCATATCAATTGAAAGCAAATTATCTATTGACAGTGCTTTCTCTTGCCAAAAACCATTAACAATTGATGTGCTGAGTAACGACAGTATTCCTTGCATAAAAAACTACATCTCAAAGGCGCTCATCGTTAGCGACAATGAATCGTACAACAGACTATTTGAATTTGTATCTCCCGCATATTGCTTTCAACGACTAAACGAAATTGGGCTTACCAATGGACGAATAATTTCGCGCTTCTCTTCGTGCGATAGTATTGAAAACCGACATACAAATCCCTTTAAATTTTATAACCTTACAGATGAGGTTATTTATGAGCAAGGGGCTCAATTTTTCGAAAAGAAATACTCTCCTCCATTTCAGAACATGGAAGTTGGCACATCGCATTATTCAAATGGAAAAGTAATTAAAGGAGCTAAAGACTTCTCAAAGAGTAATTGCTTTCCACTTAAATACATGCATGATTTACTTATGGAATTGATATACCCTAGTCTGAATTCCATTGCGTTTTCAATTTCAGAATCAGAACGAAAATATCTTTTGAAATGTTTGTCTTCATCGCCACAGAATTGCAACATAATTCCCATTCAAACGAATCCTATGTACAATGAATTCATGACGAATTATCTTTATTATGGCGCTCAAAAAAAGGCTGTCAAAAATCCTGATTTGGAAATTTATAATATTGTTGGACAATCGTATGGGTTTCTATCTGACATCAGCTATTTTCAAGACACACAGAACGAGGTTGAATTTTTCCTTTCTGCCGTGATCTATGCAAACACTTCTGAAGTTGTTGGAAATGGAGGATACCAATATGAAACAATCGGCTTTCCTTTTCTTCAAGAGTTGGGAAAAACCATTTACGATTTTGAAATTAAAAATCGAAAAGGAAATTAATTCGACTTTGGTTTTTGTCTTCTGCAACGTTCACTACAATACTTCACCTCTTCCCAATTCTTCTCCCACTTCTTCCGCCATGTGTAAGGCAATCTGCATACCGTGCAGATTTTAGAAGGCAGATTCGATTTTTTCATTGCAGCTCTTTTTTGACTTTTTTCCAAAACGCAAAGAATGAAGGGAAATCTCCCTTAACAGAAGAAATCCACTCCCGTTCATCTTGAATCCCTTCATAAATATTCAGCGGATGTTCTTTGAAAATGAACTTCACATCTGGAATACTTTGTAAATCTGAAAACTCACCTACAAAAATTTGAATGTTTGGAATGTTCTCTTTCGCAAGATCAATACAAAACTGAATACTCTTTTCAGAAACGGGATACTTTTCAAACACCGTAGGCTCTAACAAAAGAATACGCGTGCCCTCTTCGTCTTTACGCCAAATCGGATCAAGATTGTAGAAATTATAAATGAAGCATGCCTCTCCTTCCGTCAATGCCGGAAAAGACGTATTTGGGAGCTTTGTTTTCAATTGAAACGATTCCAGCTCGCTTAATTCATCTGGGATTTCAATCGTTTCAATCTCTTCATAGGAAACATCTAAAAACGTTTTCGACTGGTTGGTGCTGCAATACTTGTTAATGTTTTCTTGGTTAGCGAAATAGAGCTTGTTGCTCTTCGCACCGCACACCCATTGCCAACTCAACGCATTGCTCGCCCAATCGGCGTCTAACAAATGGTAATACATCCACTGCGCCGGTTCTAACCACGCGCATCTTCCGAGATTCGTCGCGCAGGATGCGATGTACATCCGTAAATGGTTGTGTAAGTAGCCTGTTTGATAAAACTCTGCAATGCCCTTGTCTATCGCCTCAATTCCCGTTTGACCTTTTGTGATATTTAATGGAACGCCATTTCTTTCGGCGCGCGGTTGAGCATTTCGAATGTCTGAGTTTATTGTTGAACCTCGCACAATCCAGATTTGCTGCCAATAGTCTCGCCAAGCCAATTCTTTGATGAAGCTTTCAATCTCTTCTATGGCATACCCCTTTTTCGTTACACTATCGAAAACCTGCTTCGTGCTTATTACTCCTCTTGAAATAAAAGGAGACAACTGTGTAACTGCTCCGTTTAGGTAATTTCTTGATTTACCATACTCAATGGGATCTATTCCTTCAATTCTACTAATGATCGCCTTTGTATTCAAATTCATTTCCATCGTATTTCAACAACAACCCAAGTCCAATTTGGTTTAGAATCGAATTTGTTTAACCGTTGAAACAAAAATGTTAAACAAAATTGAACAAAACCAAACAAGCGATGTTTAATTAGATGTGAAGGCAGAAATCACATACAAAAACGCGGAGAAACCGAAAATCCAAAAGAGTAGGAAAACCTCAACTAAATAACCTTATTTATGGGACATGTTACAATTGCGAGTGACAACTACGTTGCATTCACGTTCTTCATCGGAACAATGGCTATGATGGCCGCTTCAGTATTCTTCTTTTTTGAATTGAACAACACTTCTTCGAAGTGGAGAACTTCAGTTCTTGTTTCTGGTCTTATTACTTTCATTGCAGCAGTGCACTACTACTACATGAGAAGTTACAACTTGGAGACTGGTGAGTCACCAACATTCTTCCGTTATGTAGACTGGATTTTAACTGTTCCATTGATGTGCGTTGAGTTTTACTTAATCACTAAGAAAGCAGGTGCTAAAATTGCTTTGTTGTGGAAATTAATTTTCGCTTCATTGGTAATGTTAGTGACTGGTTACATCGGAGAGGTTTTAGATCCAGCACAAAGCGTTCTTTGGGGAGTTATCTCTGGTGCAGCTTACTTCTACATTGCATACTTAATCTGGTTTGGTGAAGTTGCTAAATTGGCTCAGGATGCAGGTCCACAAGTGGCTAAAGCAACTCGCATCCTTGCTTGGTTTGTATTAGTTGGTTGGGCTATTTACCCATTGGGATATATCCTAGGTACTGACGGTGGTTTGTTCGGAATGAAATTGGTTCAAGACAAAGCAGCGGCATTACACGCTATGGATATCGTTTACAACATTGCAGATGCAATCAACAAAATCGGATTTGGTTTAGTTATTTATGCGTTGTCGCGTAAAGAAGACTAATTAAATCTATTCTAGAAAAATAGAATTTTGAAAGGGGCGTAAGGAAAATAACTTACGCCCTTTTTTTACTCCTTTTCAACCTAAGAAAGCAGACAAACAACTCCCAAAAATGAATACTCAACCGCAATACGATTTCATCTTTGCTGGCAAAGGAGCGTCTGCGGCACTCGTGCTCATTGAACTTGAAAAGAGAAACCTATTAGATTCTAAAAAAATTCTAATTGTTAATCCAGATAAAAATTCGACCAACAATAAAAACTTTTGTTTTTGGACTGACGATAAAGGAGAGTTAAAAAAGGAACTTATGCCTTTCATTGGACACAGTTGGACTAAAATTCAGTTGAACAATGGAAAAGAAGAAGCACTAAACCCAACATCTTACAACCACATTCCCAATTCAATTCTTGTTGAAAATACCAATGGGATTCTTGAAAAATACGCAGCTCAAGTATTATTCGAAACAGTTACCGAGACCGGAACTGATCGCATAGGAAACTTCGCAACAATAAACGGCGAAAAAATATACGGAGAATTCATCTTTGATTCTAGAACTCCCTCTTTACAAAAAACCGAATGGAATCAAACAACACTGCTTCAAAGCTTTCTAGGCTGGACAGTAGAATTTCCAAATGAAAAATTAGATGTTGAATCCTTCCGTATGATGGACTTCAACATTGAACAAAACAATTTCACACAATTTGTTTATGTCTTGCCTTTCTCTGCCAATTCAGCACTTATTGAAGTAACGAGATTCGGAAAAGAAATCATTACAAATAAAGAAGCGGAATCAATTCTTGATGACTACATCAAAAATCACTTTGGTGAGTACAAGAAGACCGGAACAGAGCAAGGATGCATTCCTATGAGTAATGCATCTCTCGATAGCGGTGACAACAAAAACATTATCAATCTTGGAGCGAGAAATTATTGCCTCAAACCAAGTACAGGCTATGCCTTCAAAAATATGTTTAGCCAAGCTACTGAAATCGCTAAGCGAATCCAAAAGGGGCAAAAAACAATCGCAACAAACCGAACACACGAAGAGTATACAAAAGGCAGATTCGCTTTTTATGATTCGCTTCTTCTAATAATACTCCATCTCTGGCCAAACTATGGCAGAGTCATTTTCACTCAACTATTCTGCAACGTAGAGACAAAACTCATTCTAAAATTTCTCGACGAGAAAACGACATTTTTGGAAGACATTAAAATTTTCAGCCGCCTACCCATTGGAGTATTCTTGAAATCACTAGTCATTCACTTCATCAAAAGCAAAGCATTCAGACCTTTTGTTATCGTCTGTTTTGTTTCTGTTTTATGTTCTCTTTCGAACGTACCCGGAACACAAAACGCAATAGGATATACTGCTCTAATCATTGGAATGATATGCGTTGGTTTGCCGCACGGAGCCGTTGATCATTTAATAGAATCGAAATCGTGGGATTATAAAAAAGCTCCGCGATTCATTGGTCAATATCTATTTTTAATTGCATGTATGGGCGTTTTTTGGCTTCTAGCCCCCACACTTGCGCTGATAGCCTTTCTCGTTTATTCTGCCTGGCACTTTGGACAAGCTGATATAAGGCAATGGTCGATAGCCAACTTTCTGACTTTGCCATGGGGAGGAACTCTTCTTCTCTTTATTCTTGGAACACACCAAGTAGAGACCTCTGAAATATTAAATTACATTGCAGGAATTGAATTCCCATTCTCTATTTCCCCTTTGGTGATTGCCCCTTGGTTATTCTTTGCTATTTGGAAAAGAAACATCTCAATGATCTTCACTATGAGTTGGCTTGCAATTTCAAGTCAGCTTCCACTTCTACTCGCTTTCGGAACTTATTTCATTGGTCAGCACAGCATAACAAGTTGGGGACATCTTAAACAACACATTCAAAATAACAGTCGGAAAATTTGGTTGCATGCTCTACCCTTTCACCTTGGTGCATGGATAATACTGACTCTATTCTTTATACTTTGGCCATTGGTTCAAAGTGAAATAAGTTCTTCGTACAACGCTTGGGGAATTTTCTTCATCTTCATTTCTTGTGTCAGCTTTCCGCACGTGATTTTCATGAATAAGCTTTACAAGCAAGCTTCTTAATAGGAATTTCAATTTATATTCTTCCATTTCGGATTTTCAACAACGTAGTTCAAACAACGAAGTTCATTCCTCAACTAAAATGCTTTGCAATAATTGAATCTTTCTCCATCTTCAAATGTTGCAAAAACGATTTTGATACAAGCGTGTGTTGCTTTCCCTTCAACCAAATCAATTGCCATGAAGTAGTTATTGGGAGTCCTTTGGCAGGCACAATGTGAAGCAAACCGTTTGTCAATTCATTACGAATGCCAATCTCAGGCATGATTGAATATCCTAATCCTGCAAGCACTGCTTGCTTTACAGCTTCGTTCGATGTAAGTTCCAACTTTTTTACTGGTTGTATTTTCTTTTTTTCAATGAAACGTTCCATTGTCCTGCGTGTCGCCGAACCCTTTTCCCTGTAAATGAATGGAAGCTCTGAAAAATTAATTGACTCACCTCCCTTCTTTTTGCTTTTGATTGTTTCTTTTCCAACCAAGAACAAATTATTTGGCAGCAACTCTAAACTCTCAAAATTCCTTTTGTCCGGTAAAACAGAGACCAAGGCTAAATCAATCTCATTATTTTCCAAACTATAAATCACTCCCGCTCTATTATTCACGTCCATGAGTAAAGTAACCTCAGCGTTCAACTTAAGAAAGTCCGTCAGGAAATAAGGCATTACATACTTACCGGTTGATACAACTGCTATTCTGAGCTTTCCTGTTAACCGCTTATTTTTTTCTTTATTCAAATTTGAAATTGATTCAACTTGAGTCAAAATTTGTTCAATCAGGCCTGAAACTTCAATCCCAAAATCTGTCACATATATTTTCTTTCCTACAATCTCAATCAATGGACTTTCGAACTGTTCTTGAAAGTTCTTCAATTGAATTGAAACTGCGGGTTGTGTTAAGTTCAATTCTACTGCTGCCTTTGTGATACTTTTTAACTGAGCAACTTTTAAAAATATCTGAAGTTGATTCAATGTATAATTCATAAATAATTTTTATGTTAATTATAACAAACATAAATAAAAATAGAATTCAAAACACCCCCACTTTTGCACCCGAAAAAAATAATAATTTCCAAAATGAAACAAGACGAAACTGTAGAGCTCATTAACGGCGAATTCACCGCAGAGCAAGCAAAAGAGATTTTGACAAATATTTTCACTGCAAAAATTCAATTTCACCAGATGAAAAATTTCAGTTCGCTTGAACGATTCAGTATCGAAGATGAAATCGCAATGGCGAGACTTCCTGAATTAAAAAGAGAACTCAAGAGAACCTTAGCTTTTCTTCAAACTTCAGACTTTTCCGATAAAAAAATTCAAATCCATTCAGAAATTAAAATTTCAATTATTAACGATTGAAAAGGATTTCAAATTTCATGAATGAAATAGACCGATGAATCTAAATCTTCTCCTTGAAAATTTAACGAATCCCGCTTTACTGTTCTTTGTACTTGGTATCGTTGCGGTGCAGTTAAAAAGCGATCTTGTCATTCCTGAAAACTCCGCAAAATTCATTTCACTTTACCTCTTATTCGCAATTGGTTTTAAAGGAGGACAAGAACTTTCTCACGAACCATTTACCTTTGAAGTTGGCACCTCAATGATTTTCGGAATTCTAATCTCCCTGTTAATTCCTACCTACACTTTTTTCATACTCAGAACAAAACTAAACGTTTTCGATGCCGGAGCCGTGGCAGCAGCTTATGGATCTGTTAGCGCTGTTACATTTGTAACTGCAGCTTCTTTTCTCGAAGCTCAACAGATGAACTTCTCTGGACATATGGTTGCAGTAATGGCACTCATGGAATCTCCTGCAATTATTATGGGACTTGTACTCATTTCAATTTTCAACACAAACAACACGGAACGCATTCAGAAAAGAACCGCTATAAAGCACTCATTCACCAATGGCAGTGTTTTGCTTATTCTGGGGAGCTTAGTCATCGGATATCTGGCAAGTGCTAAGCAAGCCGAAGGAATAAAACCATTCACGAACGACCTATTCAAAGGCTTTCTTGCCATCTTTCTGCTTGACCTCGGAATAACTAGCGGTAAAAAACTAAAGTCCTTCTTTTCCGTAGGGTGGTTCCCCGTTGCTTTTGCTTTAGCCATCCCTTTGATCAACGGATGCCTTGTTGCTTTTCTGAGCAATGGAATAATTATCGATGCAGCTAACCGATTTGTTTTCGCTGTGCTCGCAGCTAGCGCATCATACATTGCGGTACCTGCAGCTATGAAGATTTCAGTTCCTCAATCCAATCCTGGTCTGCTCCTTCCGATGGCTCTCGCCATAACATTCCCGATAAACATAACATTAGGAATGCCGCTCTATTTCCTTATTATTCAAAATTCATAAAGCGAATCTATCACCACCATATCTCTTTTTCTTTCCAATCCTTCAACTGCGAATTAATCTTCGAAAAAGGTTTCGACCCGAAAAATCCACGGTAAGATGAAAGGGGCGATGGATGAGTGCTTTCAATAACGGCGTGCTTCGTCAAGTCAATTAAACTCTTTTTCTTTCGCGCATAATCCCCCCATAAGACAAAAACAACATGCTCATTCTCCTTCGAGATAAATGAAATGGCCGCATTGGTAAATTCCTCCCATCCCGATTTGGAATGACTTCCAGCCTTATCCTTCTCTACCGTTAAAACACTATTCATAAGAAAGACGCCTTGATTTGCCCATGCTGTCAAATCGGTTGAGCGCGTTAAATCAATCCCGAATTCACTTTCCAATTCCTTGAATATATTCCGAAGGGATGGCGGAGTTTTAATTCCTTGACGAACACTAAATGCGAGACCGTGCGCCTCACCTACTCCGTGATACGGATCTTGTCCCAGTATTACAACTTTGACTTCTTTTGGAGCGCATAAAGCAAAGGCTTCAAAGATTTTTTCTTTGGGTGGAAAACAAATCGAGGAAGCATAGGCTTCCTCGATTTTCTTTTCTAATAAAAATAAATATTCCTTTCTCGCTTCCTCTCGAAGTAAAGCGCTCCAGGCTTTCGGAAAGGACTCAAATAACATTACAACTTCACAAATTTCTTATTGAAGGAAGACCCGTCTTTCTTCACAACTTGAATGAAATACATTCCAATTGCAAAGTTACTTGCAGAAATAATTGTTGAAGACGCATTCAAATTCATCGTTTCAACCAATCTTCCATCTTGTGTATATACACGAACTTCTTTCAATAAATCAAAACGAGGACAAGTTAAGGTAATGCTACCTTCTACTCGCGTTGGGAAAATTGTAAGCTCTTGGAAAGACACGCTCTCTTCAACTCCAACTACTCCGAAACATGGTTGAACAGCAGCGGTTCCCGGATAAGAACCGTCGATGGCTAATAAACCTGTACCAGCAGCATCTAACCAATCTACTAAATCTTCGTTAGCAGGATTTGGATTGCTCGTAAAGTGCTTATCCATTTTTCCGTAATAATCAGGAGCTGTTTGATCGGTGCAGAAGGAACCTCCACCTGTTAGTGTTCCAATAATTTGGTGATCTTTATTGAACAAGGGAGAACCTGAAGACCCGCCTTCTGTAACACCCCAATTAGTTACTGTTTGAATCCAGTTTACTTTCCAATGATGCCCAGAGGTCTGCCATGTACCTGTTGAAACTGTTCCCGCAGTAGAAATCTTTTTTACATCTCCAGCTGGATGGTGAATGCAGATTGCCTTCCATCCTGATGCAGAAGATGTTGGAGCAGCTGTATTTGCGTTCCAACCAGCATAATAAACAGACCAAGTTGAAGGGATCGCTTGTGTCATTTCCAACAAACAAAAATCACTTCCAGAAGCTCCTCCACCGTCGTTAGAATCTGCCAAACGAACAGTTCCTGTCTTCTGCTGCGCTGAAGCACTGATACCTGTTCCACAAGCACTCTTCTGATAATTAAATCGAACAACAACACTACCGAAATTCGCTGCTGTTGAAGTTTCGGTGCAATGCATCGCGGTTAGGATAAACTTTCTACAATCATAGGATGTGTTATTCACGAGGGTTCCTGAACATAAACCAACTCCATCAGGAGAAGGAATACTTAATTTCACAACGGATTTCATATCGTCAGCCCATTCATCACCCTCCGGACATTTAATATCTACTTCGCAAGGATCTGAAGCTCTCTCGAACCTATCATCATGTACAAATCTGAAATAATGACCAAAACCGCTAATGTTCAATACTGGTTGCTCCATGACCTCGAAAGGTTGATAATACTCCAGCACTATATCATCGCCAAAAACCTCTGGAGTTCTATACAAACCTGACTCTGAATTTTCCTCACTGTTGTATGGACCAACAAACCACTCGCGATCTGCTGTGTAGGCATACAACTGAGTTCCCTCAGGCAAATACAATTGCTTGAAAAACACATCCATGCTCAAAGCTCCTGGACTGTGAACACGCAACTGCCACATCTTATCTCCGTTCGGGAAATAAGTCCACTCGCCGTCTGTAAGCGCATTCATCTGATACTCGATAATCTTTCCATAGATCGGAAGCGTCCCGTTTTTATCAGATTTATCGGCCATGGCC
>Ga0315899_10006191_pt1 | contig 12875 bp, 11 predicted proteins | sample LakEriMetagenome_2_FD_203518 | JGI IMG/M metagenome (GOLD analysis project Ga0315899, IMG submission 203518) | Freshwater fungal communities from buoy surface, Lake Erie, Ohio, United States - Buoy 4 MA112 | ecosystem: Environmental > Aquatic > Freshwater > Lake | place: USA: Lake Erie, Ohio...
CGCCACGCGGCGAGCGCGGCCTGCGCGACGCTGCTCGCGCCGACCGCGAGCACCGGCCGGCCGCGCGCGTGGCGTGCGAACGCGGTGCCGATCGCGGCGAGGTGCGCGTCGCGCAGCGCATCGAGGAGCACGGGGCGGGGCGCGGCCGCGCCGATGACGCCCGCGTCGGCCGCGGCCGCGTCGCCGATCGCCGCGCGCAGCGCCGCGTCGATCGCCGCGTCGCCCGCCTCGAGCGTGCGCCAGTCGATCGTCGCGACCGGCGCGAGGCCCTGCTTCGCGAGGTGCGCCGCGAGGTCGGCCTCGTCCATCGGCGTGACCGGATGGCGGCTCATCGTCGGGTGCCGGTCGATGCGGAACACCGGCCCGCCGACGCCGGCCTGCGCGAAGAGCTGCCCGAACACGCACCAGCGCCCGAGGCTGGGCTGCCCGCCCACCAGCGGCACCCACGGCGCGTACGCGGGCGACCACAGCGTGCGGACGGCCTCGCCGACGTTGCCGACGCCGGGCGCGCTGTCCCAGGTCGAGCAGACCTTGTAGTGCACGAGCGGCACGCCGCTCGCCGCGAGCCACGCGGCGATCGGCGCGAGCGCCGCGCGCATCGCCCCGGGCGCCATCGAGCGCACCGCAGTCGCGACGCCGACCGCATCGAGCGGCCCGACCGCGGCGAGGCGCGCGGCGGTCGGCACGTCGAGGAACAGCAGCGCGCGCGCGCCGCCGGTGGCGAGCGTCGCGAGGGTGTCGCTCGCGCCGGTGAAGTCGTCGCCGACCCAGGCGAGCCGCGGCGGGCTCACGACCCGAAGAACGCGAGCGCGTCGCGCAGCTCGGGCGCGTCGCGCGCGGCGTCGGCGAGCGTGCGGCCGGCGCGGCTCGCCTCCCACGCCTGGCGCACGCTCTTCACGCCGGCCGCGGGGCCGCCCGGGTGCGCGAGGATGCCGCCGCCGCACAGGAACAGCAGGTCGCCGTCGGGCACGACCTCGAGCGTGCGCGGCAGCGTGCCGGCCCACTGACCCGAGGAGAACGCGGGCACGATCCGGTCGTCGAGGTCCGAGGCGCCGGCGAGCGGTGCGAGGCAGGCGCGCGCCGCGTCGGCGACGTCCTCGTCGCGCTGCGCGAACTTGCCGCCCATGCCGTGCACGTGCAGGTGGTCGATGCCGGCGAGCCGCCACATCGCCTGGTACGGCTGGAAGGCCATGCCGAGCGCCGGGTGCCGGTCGAACATGCCGAAGCCGTTGCGGTGGCCGTGGATCGCGAGGTCGGTGCTCCGGCGCAGCGCCTGCATCGTCGAGAAGCCGACCCAGTTCAGGCTCGCCATCACGCAGCTGCCGCCCTCGCGCTGCACGAGCTCGGCGTGGCGCAGCACCTCGTCGTGCGAGCCGCTGACGTTGAAGGCCACCATCACGTGCCTGCCGCTCTCGTCCTGCCAGGGGCGCACCTTGGCCATCACCGCGCGGATGCGGTCGGCGATCGGCGCGTGCTCGGAGTCTGCGTTGACCTCGTCGTCCTTCACGAAGTCGATGCCGGCGCGGCACAGCGCGTCCACCAGCTCGGCGGTCTGATCGGCCGACAGGCCGACGTTGGGCTTCACGATCGTGCCGGCGATCGGCCCGCTCGCGACGCCGGTGAGCCGGCGCGTGCCGGCGACGCCCTGGCGCGGTCGCTCGAAGCGCGCGCGGAACGAGGCGGGCAGCGCGAGGTGCTCGAGCCGCACGCCGGTCGTCTCGCCGAGGTCGTAGAGGTTGCCGGCGACGGTCGCGGCGAGCGTCGGCAGGTTGCGCCCGATGTTCGCGGCCGGGAATGCGACCTCGACCCTCGCGCGACGCCACGGACCGGTCGCGCCGCGCCCCGCGAGCCACGCGCTGTGCAGGCTCGGCGCCGGCGCCGGGTCGAGCTCGACGATCCGCTCGACGGTCGCGCGGCTCCTCGCACGCAGGTCGTCGGTCTCGCCGGCGACGCGCACGAAGGTGCCGCTGCTCTGCTCGCCGGCGAGCACGTCGGCGACCTTCGCGGGGTCGAGCGGGGTCTCGATCAGGTAGGTGGCGACGATGCGCTCGTCGCCGGATGCAGCGGCCATGTCAGAGCTTCGTGAGGTCGGGGAAGGGGCGCACCGGATCGCGGCCGTCCCAGCCGCGCGAGGCCTCGCGGATCATATCGAACATCCTGCCCTTCGGTCCCTGCACCTCGGAGAGCTCGATCACCGCGCCCGGGTGGAACTCGCCCTCGAAGTAGACGAAGCGGCCGCGCTCGCCGACCTCGCCGCCCATCTTCACGCGCCAGCCCTGCGCCTCGAGCCGCGCGAGGTCAGCGTCGAAGCGCTCGGTCCAGTAGGCGACGTGCTGCAGCCCGGTGCGGCCGGCGCGCAGGAAGTCGCGGTACATCGACGGCACGTCGTTGCGGGTCTGGATCAGCTCGACCTGCACGAAGCCGGAGTTCGCGAGCGCCACCGAGTTGTGCGGCTGGTAGGACTCGCCGTCGTAGGTGTAGTTCACGATCGGCACGCGCGGGTTGTAGAACCACGGGCCCACGCCGAGCACGCGGCTCCAGTGGTCCATCGCGGCCTCGATGTCGTGCACCACGTAGCCGAGCTGGCGGATCTCGCCCAGGAATCTGCTCATCGTCGTTCTCGATCGGAGGAGGTCACTTCATCAGCAGGCCCGGCAGCCAGGTCGAAGCCGCGGGCACGTAGGTCACCGCGAGCAGCGACAGCGTCAGCGTCACGATCCACGGCCATGCGCTCGCGATCACGCGGTCGACCGGCATCTTCGCGATGTTCGACACCATGTACAGGCTCATGCCCACCGGCGGCGTCAGCAGGCCGATCATCAGGTTCAGCACCACCACGACGCCGAGGTGCACCGGGTCGACGCCCGCGGCCACCAGCGCCGGCGTGACGATCGGCGCGACGATCAGGATGGCTGCGAGCGTCTCCATGATCATGCCGAGCAGCAGCAGCAGCACGTTGACGAGCAGCAGCAGCACCCAGGGCTCCTTCGACAGCCCGAGCAGCAGCTCGGTCGCCTTCATCGGCACCTGGTCGATCGTCAGCACCCACGCGAAGAGGGCCGCGGTGCCGACGATCAGCATCACGCTCGCCGACGACTGCACCGTCTCGCGCGCCGCACCGAGCAGGCCCGCCCAGGTGAGGCGCCGGTAGAACAGCACGCCGACGAGCAGCGAGTAGGCGACCGTCACCGCGGCCGCCTCGGTCGAGCCGAACCAGCCGATCACCATGCCGCCGATCAGCACCACCGGCGCGAGCAGCGCGGGCAGCGACATCCAGAAGGTGCGAAGGAAGGCGGCGCGCGTGATCACGATCGTGTCGCGCGGCAGGCCGCGGCGCTTCGCGGTCCAGACGACCTGTGCCATCAGGAAGGCCGCGATGATCAGCGACGGGATGATCGCGGCGATCAGCACCTTGACCGGCGAGACCTCGGCGGCCATCGCGAAGATCACCAGCGGGATCGACGGCGGGAAGATCGGCCCGAGCGTCGCCGCGGCCATGCAGATGCCGGCGGCGAACTCGTCGTCGTAGCCCTGCTCGCGCATCATGTCGATCTGGATCTTGCCGAGCGCGCCGATGTCGGCGAGCGCCGCGCCCGACACGCCCGAGAACACCAGGTGCGTCAGCACGGTCACGTGGCCGAGCCCGCCGTGGATGCGGCCGACCACCATCCGCACGAAGTCGAACAGCTGCGCGGTGATGCCGGCGGCGTTGAAGATCGCCGCCGCGAAGATGAACATCGGCACCGCGAGCAGCGGCGTCGAGTCGAGCGCGTTGACGGTGCGCTGCGCGATCACCGCGAGCGGCAGGTCGAACCACCAGATCACCGCGCCGGCCGACAGGCCCATCGCGAACGCGATCGGCAGGCCGGCGACGGTCAGCACGAGGAACAGCAGCACCGCCGCGAGGCTCATCATCGCCGCGTACCCCGGGTCAGACGCCGTGCGCGCCGGCGGCCGCGTCGGTCGGCGCGCGGGGCGAGAGCAGCCGGTGCACCGCGACCAGCGCGAGCAGCGCGACGCCCACGATCGCCGGCAGGTAGAACAGCAGGTTCGGCAGCGACAGCGCGGGCGTCGAGAAGCGCCCGGCGCGCTGCAGGAAGAACCAGCCGGCGACGAGGAAGAGCCCGCAGAAGACGACCGTCAGCAGGTCGACCACCCGCAGCATCGCGTGCCGCGCGCCCTCGGGCAGCCGGTTCACGAAGAAGTCGACCTTCACGTGCGCATCGCGCGCGAGCAGCAGCGGCGCGGTGAGGAAGATCAGCCCCAGCCCGCCCAGCCGCGCGAGCTCGTCGGCCCAGGGCATGCCCTCGTTGAGCAGCTCCCGGCCGACGATCATCAGCAGGATCAGCGCGGTGACGATCGCCAGCATGACCATCGCCACCGCTTCGCCCGCGCGGCAGGCCGCGTCGAGGACCTTCCCGACGCTCACCGGACCGCCGCGATCTCTTTGTACAGCTCGCCGAACTTCGCGCCGAACCGGTCCTGCACCACCTTGTTGACCGAGGCCTTGAACGCGTCGAGCCTGAGCCCTTCGGCGGGACCCACGACCTTCATCTTCAGGCCCTTGAGCTTCTCGGTCTCGTCGGCCTCCTGCGCGCGCACGTGCTCGGTCGCCTTCGTGCGGACCTCGTCGGCCGCCTTCGCGAGCGCCGCCTTCATCTCCGGCGACAGGCCCTGCCAGGCCTTCTCGTTGATGACGATCAGCTGCGCGTTCATGATGTGCCCGGTCAGCATCATGTGCGACTGGGTCTCGTAGAGCTTGGACGACAGCACCACGTTGACCGGGTTCTCCTGCCCAGCGACCTGCCCGGTCGCGAGCGCGGTCGGCACCTCCGACCAGTCCACCGGCACCGGCACCGCGCCCAGGCCCTGCACCGTGCTCATGTAGATCGGGAACGGGATCGCGCGGATCTTCTGGCCGGCGAGGTCGGACGGCTGCATGACCGCCTTGTTCGCGGTCAGCTGGCGCGTGCCGAAGTAGTACGCGTAGAGCACGCGCACGCCGGCCGACTTCACCAGGCCGTCGTTCAGCTTCCTCATCACCGGCGAGTTCACGTCGACGACCTTCATCAGGTGGTCGACGTCGCGGTACAGGTACGGCGTGTCGAGCGCGCCGAAGGGCTCGTGCAGCGAGCCGATGCCGCCCGCGGTGTTGTGCGACAGCGCGATCGTGCCGGTCGACACCGCCTCGGCGAGCTCCTGCAGCTTGCCGAGCTGCGAGGACGGATAGACCGTGACCTTGATCTGCCCGTTGGAGTACTTGGCGATCGCCTCGGCGAGCCACTGCGCCTGCATGCCGGCCGCGCTGTTCGGCGGGTTCATGTGGCCGTAGCGCCATTCGATCGTCTTCGCCTGCTGCGCGAGGGCCGCGGGCGAGGCGGCGAGCGCGGCTGCGGCCGCGAGGCCGGCGACGACGGCGCGGCGCGGGCCGGCGCTGCGGCCGTTCTTGAATGCGGGCATGATGGTCTCCCCGGTATGGTTTGATGGTGTCCGGCGGGTACCGGTCGGCCGAGCGTAGGCGGGTCGCCGGACAGGGTCAAACCTCCGCGTTGATGGATCTTGATGGAGCGATGATGCAGCGCGCACGCGGCGCCGAGCCGCCGCCGGCCACGGTGGCCGACATCGCGCGCGCGGCCGGCGTGTCGACCGCGACCGTCGACCGCGTGCTGCACGGCCGCCCGAACGTGCGGCCGCTGACCGCGCAGCGCGTGCTGCGCGCGGCCGCCGCGCTGAAGGCGGTGCCCGAGGACGCCGCGCGGCGCGCGCTCGCGCCCCCGCCGATGGAGGTCGCGTTCCTGCTGCCGGCGGGCACCAACCGCTACGTGCGGATGGTCGGCGACGCGGTCGGTTTCGCGCAGGACTCGCTGCAGCCGTACAACGTGCGCTGCCGCGTGCACGAGGTCGACAGCTTCGATCCCGCTGCGCTCGCGGACGCGCTGCTGCGGCACGGCCGCGCCGCGCAGGGCATCGCGCTGATGGGCGTCGAGCACCCGCTGGTGCGCGATGCGGTCCGCGCGCTCGCCGCGCGCGGCGTGCACGTTGTCACGCTGATCACCGACGTCGCCGACTCGCCGCGCGTCGCCTACGTCGGCATCGACCACCGCAGCGCGGGCCGCACCGCGGCACTGCTGATCGGGCGCCTGTCGGGCGGGCGCGGCGGCGAGGTCGCGACGATCGCGGGCAGCCTCGGCTACCGCGGCCACGAGGAGCGCGAGATGGGCTTCCTCGGCGCGATGCGCGAGTCGTTCCCCGAGCTGCGCGTGATCCGCGCGCTCGAGGGCCGCGACGACGCCGACAGCAACTGGCGCCACGCGCGCGCGCTGCTCGAGCGCCACCCCGAGCTCGTCGGGCTCTACAACATCGGCGGCGCGGCCGACGGCGTGGGCCGCGCGCTGCGCGAGAGCGGGCGCGCGGGACGCGTCGTGTTCGTCGCGCACGGCCTCACGCCCGACACCCGCGCGCTGCTGATCGACCGTACGCTCGACGCGGTGCTGACGCAGAGCCCGCAGTCGGTGGTGCACGCGTGCGTGCGCATCCTCTCCAACGCGCGCGACGGCCGCGACCCGATGGCGGGCGTCGAGCCGGTGCGCTTCTCGATCGTGATGAGGGAGAACCTTCCCTGAGCCAGAATCGAGGCGTCGACGGCGCGATCGCCCTCGACGTGACGCGACCCCTACCAGCCGAGCCCCATCATCGAACCGACCGACATGCCTCCCGGCGGGCCCGCCGAGCCGCCCCTTCCCGCTTCGCCCGTCGAAGCGCCCCGGCCGGCGCCGCCGCCTTCGTCCGCTGCGCCGGAGATGGCTGCGCCGCCGCCGGCGCCGCCGCCCGCGCCGCTGCCGCCCTGGTCGGACGCGCTCGCGCCGATCGCCGGCGCGATCGAAGGCGCCCTCGCGATCAGCGCGCGTGCCGTCGGGCGGTTGTCCGCGCAGGCCAACGGGGTCCGCTTCGGTGCCGTGCAGAAGCAGGAAGACACGTTCCGGGCCGAACTGCGTGCCGTCCGGCGACAGGCGGGCGAGCCGGGCGTCGACCCCGCAGGCTTCGCCGCGCGGCTGCGCTCGCTGCTGGAGCAGGTCGAGCGCTTCGCGGGCCCGTGGATCGCGGCAGCGGCGGCGCCGGTTCCGGCGGCCGCGACGTCGGCACCTGCGGACGCGGCGCCCGTGCCTGCCGCAGCAACGCCCGCCGACGCGACGCCTGCGACCGCCGAGGCGACTTCCACCGACGCGCCGTCCGCCGATGCGCCATCCGCACCCGCCGACACGACGCGCGTGCAGGCCGCCACGCCCGAGCCCCTCACCGTCCAGCAGGTCGCGTCGGTGCGCCAGGGCGTCACCCGGGCGATGGTGGTGCTCGCGCAAGCGCCGCTGCACCTGCGGCTCGAGTTCGGACCGGGCTTCGCCGATCCGCATCCCGACGTGCTGCTGCTCGCCGCCCGCATGCACGCGATCCACCGCGCCGTACGGGGCAGCCTGAAGCAGGTGAGCTGGAAGGCGCCCGACCGCGCCGATCTCGCGTTCGGCGACGGCGATCCGGCGCGCACGGTCGAGGCGGTGTTCGACGCGCAGGGCCGGCTTCAGGTGCCGGACTCGGTCAGGCAGGACAAGGGCCGCGGTACGGCACCCGGGGGCACCCCCCCGGGATCGCCCGCCGGGCGTGCGCGTCCCGGGCCGCCGACCGACCGTCGAGGACGCGACCGCCGCACGTCGCCGCCGAAGGGCGCGCCGGCGGGTCGGCCGCAGCCGGGCGCGCCGACCGGCCGCCCGCCGGTGACCGATGACGCGCGATCGCAGGGCGCGCAGGGCAGGCCGTCGCCGGATCGGGGCGGTCGCCCGCACGGGCGCGGCCGGCCGGACGGGCGCAGCGGGCCGCCTTCTCCGAACGCATCGCCTTCATCGAACCGGCCGCCCTCTCCGAGCAGATCGCCCTCGCCCGACCGGCCGCCCTTGTCGAACCGGCCGCCCCAGTCGAACAGGCCGCCTTCCCCGAACGGGCCGCAGCGTCCCGAGGACCGAGGCCGACCGCGTGACGGAGCGCCTCGTCGCCCGGGCGCGATGCCCGGTTCCTCGGGCGTCGGCGCGTCGGTCCGCGACGATCGGCGTCCGCCGAAGCCGCGCGCCCCGATCAACCCGCTGCTGGCGGACAAGCTGCGCGCGGTGCTCGCCGCGACGTCGGGTCCGAAGCCCGCGACCGAGACGGTCGACACGCCCGACGCGGGCGAGCCGTCGGTGCCGAAGGAGGGTGGGTCGGCGTGAGGCCGCGCGGCGGCGCCTCGTCGTCGCGAACGGGGGCCTCCGCGCAAACGCGGCGGCCATGACGGTCGGTGTCGCCCACGCGGTCGAAGGTCCTGCCTGCGCAGCGCCGACGCAGCGTCCTGTTCGAGTTGCGAGTGGATCGTCAGTCCGCCGAGCTCGAACGACGAACGCTGCGTGGGCGCAGGGGCAATCCCGCAGCGCCAGGCGTGCATCGTCCGGACGGCGCCGGCAACGTGCGTGCATGAACAGCAAGCATCGGGAGACGCTCGAGGCGCTGTTCTCCGATCCGGTGAACGGCGGCATCGAATGGAGTCGGATCGAAGCGCTGCCGCGCGCGTGGAGTTCGATCCCGACGACCGGACCTTCGTCGGGCACCTCGCAGGCATCCGTGACGTCGTGGGCTTCCACGGCACGTCGGTCGACGATTACCTCGCGAGCTGCGAGAAGCTGGGTCAGAGCCCGGAGAAGCCGTTCTCGGGTCGGGTGATGTTCCGCATCGACCCGGAGATCCATGCCCGCGCGACGCGCGCCGCGCAGCTCGCGGGGATGAGCCTCGAGCAATGGGGAGAGCAGGCGCTGCGTCGGGCGGTCGAGAAGCAGTCGTCGTGACGAGCGCTTCGGCCGCCGTTGCTTCGCCCAGCCCTTTCTCACGCCTGACTCATCAGCTCCGCCGCCCGCTCCCCGATCAGCGCGCAGGTCGCCATCGTCGCGCTGATCACCGACGTCGCCGACTCGCCGCGCGTCGCCGACGCGGGCATCGACCACCGCAGCGCGTGCCGCAGCTGCTGCGCGCGTTCGGCGCGGCCGTCGACGAGAACGTGGCGCTGATCCGCGAGGGGCGCACGTCGGCGCGAGCGCGCAGATCGCCAGCGGCAACGCCGACCTGTCGGCCCGCACCGAGTCGCAGGCGAGCGCGCTGGTCGGCGCGGTGTCGACGTTCAGGCTCGACTGAGCGGCGCGCGCATCGAGACGAGCAGCGCGATCGCCGCGAACGCGGCCACTGTGCCGCTCGCGGCGAACGCGGCGGCCGCGCCGAAACGCTCCCACGCCCAGCCGAAGCCCGCCGAGGCCGGGACGAGCCCGAGCCCGGTGACCAGGTGGAACCAGCCGAACGCGGTGCCGAGCCGTTCGGGCGGCACGAGGTCGGCGACCAGCGCCTTCTCCACGCCCTCGGTCATCGCGAGCACCACGCCGTAGAGGGCGAGCAGCACCGCGATGCCGGCGAGCGTGTCCACCGTCGCCCCGAGCACGCCGAACACCGCCGCGTACAGCAGCCAGCCCGAGGCGAGCAGCCAGCGTCGCGGCACGCGGTCCGACAGCGAGGACAGCGGCGTCGCGAGCAGCATCGCGACGCCCGACTGCAGCGCCCACAGCAGCGGGATGCTCGCCGCCGGCACGCCGAGCTGCGCGGCGCGCAGCAGCAGGAACAGGTTGCTCGCCTGCGAGAGCGTGAACAGCGCGACGATCGCGAGGTAGGCGCGAAAGCGCGGCGGCAGGCTGCCCGGGGACCAGTCGATCCGCGCGGCGGGCGCGAGCGCGCCGGGCGGCTCGCGCACCGCGAGCGCGAGCGCGACGCACGCGATGCCGGGGATCAGCGTCCACAGGAAGATCTCGCGCAGGCCCATGCCGCCGGCGAGGAGCGCTGCCGCGGCGAGCGGGCCGGCGACCGCGCCCGCGTGGTCCATCGAGCGGTGCACGCCGAACGCGAGGCCGCGCCGCGCGGGCTCCACCGAGCGCGCGAGCAGCGCGTCGCGCGGCGCCGAGCGCAGTCCCTTGCCGATCCGGTCGGCGACGCGCAGCACGCCGAGCGTCAGCGTCGAGCCGGCGAAGGCGATCGCCGGCCGCGCGATCGCCGGCAGCCCGTAGCCGGCGACCAGCCAGCCCTTCGCGCGCGGGAACCGGTCGTACAGCGCGCCGGACACCAGCTTCAGCAGCGCGGCCGTCGCGTTCGCGAGGCCTTCGATGACGCCGAGCGCGCGCGGGCTCGCGCCCAGCACCTGCGCGACGAAGAGCGGCACCAGCGGGTAGACCAGGTCGGAGGCGGCGTCGTTGAGGAAGCTGATCGCGCCCAGCATCCAGACGGTCGCGGGCAGGCCGCGGATCACCAGTCGATGCCCCGGCCCGCCGCCCGCGCCCGCGCGATCTCCTCGGCATCGTCCTGCAGCAGCTTCTCGAGCTGCGCGCGACTCGCCTTGACGACCGCGAGGAACTTCTCGCTGTCGTCGACCACCTGCAGCTGCGCCTCGAACTGCTTCTCGTCGTGCATGCGGAAGCGGTGCGCGATCGAGCGCGCGAGGAACGGCCGGTGGCCGAGCAGCCGCAGCGCGCGCTCGCCGGCCTCGAGCGCCGAGCCCCAGGTCTCGCGGACCGCGGGCACGCCGAGCTTCGCGAGCTCGTAGGCGTCGACGCGGCCGCGCGCGCGGGCGAGCATCGCGAGGCCGGGGTAGGTCGCGCGGACGTGCTCGACGGTGCGCTTGACCGTCTCCGGGTCGTCCATCGCGAGCACCAGCAGCTTCGCCTCGTCGGCGCCGGCCTGCGCGAGCACGTCGGGGCGGCTCGCGTCGCCGTAGAAGCCGCGGAACGCGAAGCGGCGCATCAGCTCGATCTGGTTCGGGTCGTGGTCGATCACCGTGACGGTCATGCCGCGCCCGAGCAGCATCCGCGCGACGATCTGCCCGAAGCGTCCGGCGCCGGCGACGATCACCGCGTTGCGCTCGTCGATCGCGTCGAAGGCGCGCGACGGGCCCGCGTTGTAGCGCGGCGCGATCAGCCGCTCGTAGACGACCATCAGCAGCGGCGTCGACAGCATCGACAGCGCGACCGCCGCGGTCAGCAGCGCGGCCTCGCGCTCGGGCACGATGCCGAAGCCGCGGGCCGAGGCGAGCACGAGGAACGCGAACTCGCCGACGTGCGACAGCGCGATCGCGAACACCCAGCCGTCCTGCGCGCAGAGCCTGAACACGCGGCCGAGCGCGGCGAGCACGACGAACTTGAGCGCGACCGCGGCGAGCGCGAGCGCGAGCACGACCCACGGCTGCGCGAGCACCAGGCCCAGGTCGATGCCCATGCCGACGGCCATGAAGAAGAGACCGAGCAGCAGCCCCTTGAACGGCTCGATGTCGACCTCGAGCTCCATCCGGTACTCGGACTCGGCGAGCAGCACGCCGGCGATGAAGGCGCCCAGGCCCATCGACAGCCCGACCGACTGCGTGAGCCACGCGCTGCCGACGACCAGCAGCAGCGCGAGCGCGACGAAGATCTCGCGCGCGCCGACGTTCGCGACGATCCGCAGCACCGGGCGCAGCAGCAGCCGGCCGACCAGCACCATGCCGGCGAGCAGCGCGAGGGCGATGCCCGCCTCGCGCCAGCCGAAGGCGTCGCCGTGGGCCGAGCCGGCCGGTGCGAGCGCACCCAGCACCAGCAGCATCGGGATCACCGCGAGGTCCTGGAACAGCGACACCGCGAACGCCGACTGCCCGGGCACCGACTTCACCATGCCGCGCTCGGCGAGCACCTGCAGCGCGATCGCGGTCGAGGACATCGCGCAGGCCATGCCGAGCACGACGCCGACCGGCCACGACGTGCCGGCCGCGAGGCGCGCGATCGCCGCGACCGCGGCGACGGTGACGACCACTTGCAGCAGCCCGAGCCCGAAGATCGAGCGGCGCAGCGACCACAGCCGCTTGGGCTCGAGTTCGAGGCCGACGAGGAACAGCAGCATCACGACGCCGAGCTCGGAGACCTGCGCGACCCGCTCGAAGTCGGTGACCAGCGCGAGGCCCCAGGGTCCGATCGCGACGCCGGCGACCAGGTAGCCGAGCACCGTGCCCAGGCCGAGCCGCTTGAAGAGCGGCACCATGACCAGCGCCGCGGCGAGGTAGACCAGGGCGGGCAGCAGGAAGCCGGCGCCGTGCACGTCAGCGGGTCCCGGCGGGGGGTGCGGCCGCGCGGGCCGCCGCATCGGCCGCGTGCGCGTCCGCCGACGCGGCGAGCGCCGCGAGCCACGCGCGGTAGCGCTCGCAGGCCGCCTCCAGCGCCGCCGCGTCGATCCGCTCGGCCTCGTGCACCGTGAACGGCGGGTGCCAGCGCATCCCGCACAGCCGCGCCGACTGCAGCCAGGGCTTCACGTAGTCGGACAGCGGGAAGACGTTCGCGCGGCCCGTCGGCTCGTCGGAGGGGTCGACGGCCTGCGCGTAGGCGCGCGCCGAGCCGGCGGTCGTGATCGCGTGAGCCCAGGTCTTGCCGATCGTGGCGGTGGCGCCGTGGCCGTACGCCCAGCCTTCCTCCAGCACCGTGTCCCACCACTGCTTGAGCAGCGGCGGGGCCGAGTACCAGTACATCGGGTGCTGGAAGACGACCGCCGCGTGCGCCTCGACGCGCGCCTGCTCGGCGCGGGCGTCGACGAAGAAGTGCGGGTATGCGTCATAGAGGTCGTGGACCTCGACGCCGGACACGCCCCGGGCCGCGGCGGCGAGCGCGGCGTTGACGCGCGACGTGGGCGAGCCGGGATGGGCCAGGACGAGGAGGAGGGGCATGGGCGTGACGCTTGGAAATCCATTCTATCGGTCGGGCTTGCAGTGGCTTCGACCGCTCGTGACTTCCATCAATCGGGCTGCCCGGGGG
>Ga0315899_10006192_pt1 | contig 12874 bp, 12 predicted proteins | sample LakEriMetagenome_2_FD_203518 | JGI IMG/M metagenome (GOLD analysis project Ga0315899, IMG submission 203518) | Freshwater fungal communities from buoy surface, Lake Erie, Ohio, United States - Buoy 4 MA112 | ecosystem: Environmental > Aquatic > Freshwater > Lake | place: USA: Lake Erie, Ohio...
CGAATTTTCGGGTGGGGAATTGTTTCAACCAATCTCATAGTCGCGAATTTAATTGTTTTCTTCTACTTTTTTCGCCAAGTTTTTCAAACGAAGCATCACAAAGAAAGCAACAAGTGTGAAGCTCATAGCCACGTATCCAACGATATGATAATTCTGCAAAGGTGCATTGGCATTGGCTTGCGTAATGATGCTTCCTGCCAAGGCAGCGCTAATTCCAGATGCCGTGCTTTGTGCAGCAGAGTTCAAACTCATGAACCCGGCTCTGTGCTTGGGATTCACCACACCACTTACAATGGTGTTCGCCGGAATCATTCTTCCCGTTACCATGACAAAGAAAAATCCAGCTATCGTTAAGACGATCCACAATTCAGTTTCAGGCAAATTCGTATTAATGAAAATCGGAATGAGCGAAAGCAGGGCAAAGAATCCGAACACTTTAAATCTCCCAATTTTATCTACTGCTCTTCCAATTAAAATACTACTGATTACCGTGCAGAATCCGCCGACCAAATAGATGTACTTCACTTCGTGTTGTTCCAACTTCACATTGCTAATCATGTATGGCGTTAAGAAGGAAATAATCGTGAATTGTCCGAGTACCAGCAGAACCGTAAAAAGCAATGCGTTTCGCTGCGCCACATTCGAGAACGAAGCCTTGAAGGTTTCCATGGGTTGAAACTTGTGGGTTCTGCGTTCCAAGTGATCGCGCAACGGGGGCAGTGTTTTCCATGCCATGAACCAAAACGGAAGACTCAGCGCACTCACCATGTAGAACGGCACGTGCCAATTTCCATCGAAAAAATCGACCATGGTCAAGGCCAATGGAACGCCTAAAATAGAAGCCAACGAGAACGCCAGCGTCACTGCAGCCACCGCCTTTCCCCTTCGTTCCATTGGGAAAACATCTGCAACAATGGACATGACCAATCCGCCCAATAATCCGCCTGTAACTCCTGTCAAAATTCTTGTCCCAACGAACAAGTAGTAATTCAATTCATTGTTGTCGGTCGTTGGAACCAACGCGCTGCTCACTGTTCCAAGCATGAAACCTAGATAGGCGAATAACAGTGCTTTCTTTCTTGGAAGATTGTCGAGATAGAACACCCCGAGAAAAGAAGTAACTCCGGCAGCTAAACCATAGGAACTGACTAGCCATCCAAAACCTGCTGGACCAACTCCCAAGTCGCGCTTCAAGATATCGCCCATGGGCATCATAATCATGAAGTCTACGATATTGGTAAACTGAATGGCTGCCAACGCCACTAGGATCCAACGTTCCTTGTTTGTTGAATTAGCCATTGTATTGGGAATTCCACTCCCTTTGTTTTTTATCGAGTTCGTTCTGCCATTCTTGTTTGAAGGGAAAACGTTGAGGTTCATTTCCAGGATGAACTTTCGTGAAGAACAATTTCAGTAGGGCGTTTCGAAGTCTTCCCGGATGACGCAAGGCAATGCGCATTTCAACAGGAACGGCACCGAAGGTAGATTTAATCTCACCCGCAGTCCTTCCGAATGCAATCTCTTCGCACTTGTTTTCAATTCCCCAATTCACAAACGTCAGTAGCATGTTTGAATACATACCGTATTGCGCATTCGCGTCATAATCTACCCCAACCAAGAAGGCTTCCAATTCGGTATTATTGATAAGACCGATTTGATATCCGACCAATTCATTCGAAACAAAATAAGCCTGAATGAGCATCTTGTCTTTCAAGACGTTCTTCAGTTCAACTAAAAAATCGACAGTCAACGGTTCCATAGCGAATTCCGCACGGTCATAGACGTTGCGATAAAGGGCTTGAACCAGGTTTGTGTTCGCTAATAAGTCTGAAGCTTCCCAAATTCGTGTTTCCAAATTTTCGGCTTTCTTCAACGCCGCTTTCGCCTTCGTTCTGAACTTCGTGTTCAAAGCGTTCAAATAATCTTCAAACGTGTTCCACCCGCTATCCAAAGGCATTTTCAAATGGTGATCAACCGCAAAGGTGTGAAAACCACAATCCTTCAATTCATTCAACGCGTTGTAATCTTTCGGATAAAAATCCTTCACCACAACCGCTTGGGTATCTCTGTTGCTCTTTCTTAAGAAATGAATCACGTCGGTAAGCGCATAGCACAAAGCCGTTGTAGCCTCTTCCACCTGAATATCTTTTTGAAAAACGTATCCATGCGGTCCTGTGCAGAAGGGACTTCCACAAACCACCAACGGATATTGTCTCGACTGTCTTCCAAAGACACGTGCAACAAACCCTGCTCCGCCTTCCACGTCTACGTGCGACTTCAATTCACCCGAAACGAAGTAGGTGTATTGCAGCACAGCAATACCAATTGGGCTTTCATCTTTGAAAAACAAAATGTAAAACAAATTGCCTTCCCAAGATTTCGAAAGGGCAGAGAGGTAGGAAGAGGAGAGAAAAATATTGTTTTCGTGATTCAACGCATCCCAAGTTTCCGATGGGACATCTACGAATTTATCCGTAACGGTATAACTGAGCTCGGAAGAGCCAAGTGACCATCGCACCTTCTTTCGTTCACCAAACACACAGCAGTTTACCATAATTCGCAAGAGAGTTGCAAAGGTAAAGACACTTCAAGGTTAACTTTGTTTAATTCCTCAAGAATGTTAGACCCCAAAAAGATACTTTTTTTCGATAGCGATTGCCTCTTCTGCAACCGCTGGGTACAACGCATTCATAGACATTCAAAACGCTCCGATTTATTTTTTTCTGGACTGAAGGGAAAAACCGCTGAATCGTTTTTAACTGCTGAAGAAAGAGCATCGCTCTCGGGTATTATTTTGGTTGTAGATGGAAACAAATTCCACAAAGGATTGGCTCTGCGTCGTTTATTTTTTGAAGTAAAACCTCCCCTTTCGTTTCTTTTGGTTTTGACTTTCATTTGTCCGCTTTTGTTGTTGAACGGGATTTATAATTTTATAGCGAAAAACAGACACCGCATAGGCCGTCGAACAACTTGTGAATTTGAACCTACCTTGCACTCGAAAATACTTTCATAATCATGATTGAAAACATACCCTTTTCGTTAGTCATTGTCACCTGTATACTCACCGTACTTGCAGGAGTAATGATGACCTATGCATTCGTTCGTGGTCACTTCCGTGCGCAACAACGTGCACATACGTTTGCCTTGGCACTTTTGGGCTGGTCTATTTTTCAGGCAACACTCGCGTTGAATCGCTGGTTCATGGACAAGAAAACCGGAACAGGACATTTGTTGTTTCCAATTATTTTTTCTTCCGTGCTTATTCTGTTATTGGCCTTTACGCCGCGTGGAGCGCGATTCTTAAGGGCACTTCGTCCATCTTGGTTATACAGCCTTCAATACCTCAGAATCCCAGTCGCTTCTATGTTTTACATTTTAGCAACGTGGAAGCAGACGCCTTGGGAAATGACTTTTTACGGAATGAATTTCGACATTGCGTTTGGTGTGCTCGCCTTGATGTGCATGCCTATTTTCCCCAAGAAAAAAAGCAAGTATAAACTTGCTTTTAGTGTTTTCAATATTGTTGGAATTGCCTCTATTGTTTGGCAATACATTTTGGTATTGGGAAGTGTGCCTAGCGATTCACAATGGTTGGGGTTAACTCAACCGAATTATGCAGCCACACATTTTCCATACGGTTGGATGATAACTGTTATTCTTCCGCTTATACTTGCTTCAAACGTTGCGCTAATGGTTCAGAACCTCACGCATCATGAGAAGCCTGTTTTGTAATTCTGAATTTTAATCTTTCGATGTAGATTTCAGACTGTTTTGAAATGCCAGATTTGAATTCTTTTCTTCTCTATACACCATAAATCCGGCGAAACCCAAAAGAACAAACAGTAAAGCGGAACCTGCATAAGATATCGTTGTTCCCTTTTGCCAAACCTCTGGCTCAAAAGACCATTCCACTGTATGTGTTCCGGCTGGAACCATTGCTCCGCGAAGGATGTAGTTCACACGAGCAGTTTCAACTTCATTTCCATCTACCCTACACACCCAACCTTTCGGATAATAAATTTCACTGAAGACAACAGGCTGTGCTTCTGCAGAAGTGTTGTTCACTTCGTAACGCAACACTTTCGTTTCATATGCCAACATGCGAACGGAAGCGGTGCTGTCCACAGCATTCAGTGGTGCATGAAATTGTGTTCCGAAAGCTGCTTGGGTTGTAGCTTCAACCTTTGGATCAATTTCACCCAACGCAACAATTTCTTCATCGCTGTTGTTCGTGGTCTTCACTTGAGAAACGAACCAAGCGTTGCCCATGGCAAACTCATTAGGAAATGCCGGTTGCTCAGGACTTCCAATGTAGTACTTGGTATTCAGCATGTTCAACACCGTTAAAGTTCCACCCAACGAATCGAATGTACCGGCTTGCAAATACGCCAAAGCACTGTCCAATTCTTCAGCTAAATGGAAGTCGATAATTTCTTGATAACGCTTCAACTTCGCGCCGTGGTATCCGCCTACACTTTTGTGGAAGAAAGAGGTTTCAGCTTCGTTAAACGAATTACCCAATCGAGCCACTCGGAAATCTGAATTCAATTGAAGCGCACCAAAGTTGGCGACTTCTTTCAACGCATCTTTCGCTTTCACGTGGTCGTAGATTCCTGAATTCTTCAACGCCTGTTCTAGTGCATTCGATTTATTGTCAAAATCTGCAATTGCCGGCTTTTCCAAATCGAGAATGGAAAAATCAGCTGCTTTAGCCTTTACTGGAATTTCTTTTTCCTCCAAGGTAACAAATTGCTTGTAGCCTACCTTCTCTTTGTCGAGATTCAAATACCTTCTTGAAACACTAAAGCCGTCGATCAGCGCAAGCAATCCAATAACCGGGAGAATAGCAATTCTCAGCGTATTATTTTTTACATACAACAACACTACAACTCCGGCAGAGACCAAGAGCACGAAGAACAAAGAGCGCTTCGCGTCAGCTTTAAATATTTCAGCACGCACATCTTGCAATGCGCTGCTGTAATCTTCAACCATAGCCACTTGCTCTTTTGGAGCGCCCTTCGAAATCTCATCGAATTGCACCTGCTCTTGTGGGCTAATTAAAGAACCTGTTGAATCTGGACTCGCATACAAGAACATCATTACAAGTGCAAAAACCGCAACGGCACCGGTTAGGATTTTCTTTCCATTCTTTCCCCAAGCAATTTCCCCTTCAACCAACTTCTTCAAGAACATCATGCCCATGGCCGCTGCCATGACTTGAATAAGAACCAAGATCATTTTCGAATCGCGGAACTTGTTGTACATCGGAACTTTTTCAATGAACATGGAATTCAACGCAGTCATTTCTTTCAAGCATAATCCCAGAGCCAATACGGTAATCACAAGGAATGGCCATTTGATTCCGTCTTTTAATCCAACAAAAGCAAGAATGAACAAAGTCATAATCGCTGCACCGAAATAGAATGCACCACCGGTATATCGCTGACCACCCCAGTAACTGTTTGTTCCTTTCAAATCGTCTTTGAACTTATTGACGTTCTTATTTCCTTTTGCAGCGTTCGGAATAGCCTCTTTATGCTTATCTCCAATGGCTGAAGCAGCTCCACCCTTCGCATTCGGGATTAACATAGACCATTGCTCACCAGAAGCAAAATTGTAATCAAGAATGTAAGATCCGCTCAAACCTTCTTGTTCCGTATTCGATGTCTCCTTCGGTTTTAAAGTCAAGTCTGAACTTCCACGTGTGGTGTATTTGCTGTACTCGTAGGTAGTCATTAAGTTGCTTGCACTCGGCAGAACCGCTGCCACCGTTGCGACAGCAAGCACAGATATGGCCATTAAAAACACCTTTGTTTGTTTCGCAATGAGCAAACGAATCGACTCTCCAATTGCGACTGCCACAAGCAAGAATGCCAAATAGTATGTCATTTGAAGGTGATTTGCAGCGATGTTCAATCCCAAGAAGAGCATGAAGATGGCTCCGCCTAAATAGGCTCTTCCTCTGAAGGCCAGAATGAAACCACCAAGCGCCGGTGCTAAGAATGCAATGGAAGTTACCTTACCCGTGTGTCCTGCTCCGAGGTATAAGATGTTAATGGTTGCGAATCCGAAAGCGACCGCACCAACCAGGCTGTACCATGGACCTAAGCGCAGGCACAAGCCTAATATGTAATAACCTAAAAAGCAGAGGAACAAGGTTCCAATTGCGCCAGGCAATCCTAAACGAAGAACCAACAAAATGGGACGAAGTAGGTTCGCGTTGTGTTCTGTAGACATTTGGTAGGCTGGCATTCCACCAAACATGGAATTCGACCAAAGAGCTTCTTCGTTGTGCAGTTCACGGAAGTTTGAAAGCTCTTGCGACATGCCTCTCCATTGCACAATATCGTGCTGGTCTAAATCGTAGCCTTGCCACAAAGGCGAAAAATAAACACTCGAAAGAAGTACGAGTGACAGAATTGCCACAGCGTGTGGCCAAGACAATTTCAAAAATTTATTCATTTAATCTTGATCATTAATTTCAATAAAATCAACATATTCACTATCAGGAGTTTTATTCCCCTGTCTTTGATTGTTTCTAGCTTTCTCTTTTGCAGCTCGTTGATGTTTTTTCACCTCTTCATTTACTTTGTTCGCGGCATATACAGATGTATATCCAATAAAAAAACGATAAATAGCAGATAAAAAAATTAACAAAAGAATAATTTCTACTGCAGTACTTACAGATGCTAACATCATTTCGTTGTGAGTTCTTTAAACACTTGTTCTAATTTTTGATCTGAAGCGGTCAGTTCATTTACCGGCGCATTCGCTACCACATTTCCTCTATTAATAATAATCACACGTGAGCACATTGCCTCAACTTCCTGCATGATGTGGGTAGAGAGTAAAACAGTCTTTTCCTTTCCCATTTGCATAATAACTTCACGTATATCGGCAATTTGATTTGGATCTAGACCGCTTGTAGGCTCGTCTAAAATCAAAACTTCCGGATCATGAATAATGGCTTGGGCCAAACCTACGCGCTGACGATAACCTTTCGATAATTGTTGAATAGGTTTGTGTGCTTCTGGAGTTAGACCAACTATAGCAATAACCTCTTCCACTCTTTTCTTTAAATTCTTCACTCCGTGAAGACTTCCGGCAAAAGTCAGATACTCACGGACATACATATCGGTGTACAGCGGATTGTGCTCAGGTAAATAGCCTACACGTTTCTTCACCTCTAACGGCTTCTCGTTTACATCGAAACCACACACCGAAACTTTACCAGAATTACATGGAATGTAACCTGTTATTATTTTCATCATTGTGCTCTTCCCTGCTCCGTTCGGACCTAAGAACCCGATGACCTCTCCCTTTTTCGCTTCGAAAGAAACGCCATTAAGAGCGGTTTGAGTGCCGAACATTTTAACTACTTGACTAATTGAAATTGACATAAAGAGCGTGTCTATTATTTTCTAAAATTCGAGTGTAAAGATAACAGAAATCACTTGTCAGTTTAGTGACTGACTTGCGTCAATATGTTACCTCGCCTTTAATTCGTATATTCGAGCATCTTTTCAAACCAAAACAATGAAAACAGAGCAGTTACAATGGACAGTCAACAACGACTGGGACATTACAAAAATTCAACTTAAAGATGCCCAACTTGTTTTGGTTTTTGCAGGTATTGATGTGATTGAAAATTGTAAATATTACGAATCTCTCAGTGTAGCTTATCCGAAGGCCGACATAATACTTGTGAGTACTTCTGGAGAAATTCACGGGACTGAAATGTTTGAAAATTCCGCATCTGCGACAGCTATTCATTTCGAAAATACGCCTCTTCGCATTTCAACAAAAGAAAACACAGCAGGTAGAGATGCAGAACTCATAGGTATGGAAATCACAAAAGATTTATTGCAAGATGACCTCAAGCATATTCTTTTGTTTTCAGAAGGTGGACACATGAACGGCGATCACCTCATTGCAGGAATTTCGAAACACCTGCCTAAAAACATTGCGGTAACTGGTGGATTGGCCGGAGACTCTGCGCGTTTCGCTAAGACCATGATGGGACTGAACAACACCGTTTCTGAGAACTTAGTAGTGGCTATTGGCTTGTACGGAAATGCTATCGAAGTTGGATATGGCTCTAACGACGGTTGGGATTTGTTTGGCCCATTGCGATTGGTTACCAAAGCCGAAGAAAATGTGCTTTATGACCTTGATGATACCAACGCACTCGAACTCTATAAAAAATATTTAGGTGACCGTGCGAATGAACTGCCTGGCGCAGCTTTGCTGTTTCCAATTTGTATTTTGAAACCCGACGGCACAAAACTGGTTCGTACCATTCTTTCCATCAATGAAGAAAATCAGAGCATGGTCTTCGCAGGAAATGTTCCCGTTGGATCGAAGGTGCAATTCATGATGGCAAACTTTGACCGCGTTATTGACAGCGCGAGCAATGCCGCATTGAAAAGCCGAATTCACGAAAATGAAAATCCAGATTTAACAATCATGGTTTCATGTGTAGGTAGAAAATTGGTGATGCAAAACCGAACCGAAGAAGAGATTGAAGCTGTTGCAGATACTTACAATGACGAATCAACTTTTTGTGGATTCTATAGCAACGGAGAAATTTGTCCATCTACCGATGGCGTCAATTCACTGCACAATCAGACCATGACCATAACGACGTTGAAAGAGAAAGTATGACGTTTGATTCCCTCCATCCTCTTCTTAAACGCCAGGTAAAAAAATACTTGGGGCTGCAAGAGGAAATCCCAGAACACCTTTTCAATTTCTTGAAGAGTATCAACCAAAGCTATCAGCTATACGATAGCAACAGAGAGTTGGTGGATCGCGCAATGAAGTTAAGTGGAGAAGAGCTTTTCGAGAAAAACGCAAAATTGTTCGAAGAAGCTGCCCGCCAACGTTCACTCATTAACAACATCAAAGATGCTATTCGCACCATTAGCCCGGAACAAGAAATCAACGACGATGACATTCTACGCATTGGTGAGATTTTAACAAACACTGTTAAAGAGCGAAAAGAATTTGAAAAACAATTGGAAGAGGCTCGTCAAAATGCCGAACAATCTCTTGAAACTCGAAAACTTTTTCTTGCTAACATCTCGCACGAAATTCGCACCCCGATTAATGCCATTTCAGGCATGTCGGGAATTTTAGCCGACACTGAAATCTCCGAAACACAAAAACAATATGTGAACGCCATTCAATCTTCTTCGAAGAGTTTAATGGTAATTGTGAACGATATTTTAGACATGTCGAAATTGGAAAGCGGAAAATTCTCAGCTGAGTTTATTCCTTTCGACATTCAATCCATTGTTGATCCGTTATATACGAGCTACTTACTTCGAACCGACGAGAAAGGCATTGCATTAAGTATTGAATATCCGGAAAATATGCCAAAGTGGGTATTCGGTGATCCCACGCGTTTAGGCCAAATCTTGAACAACTTAATCTCTAACGCGATTAAGTTTACCGACAAAGGAAAAGTTTCATTAAAAATAACCTTCGAAAAGAAAGGTAAACTGAACGAATTCTGCTTCAATGTTACCGATACGGGCATTGGTATCGATCAAGAAAAACTCAAGACTATTTTCGAATTCTTCTCTCAAGAAGACAACACCATCACACGTAGATTCGGAGGTGCTGGTTTGGGTCTGGCCATTTCCAAATCCATTGCCGAATTATTGGGTGGAGAAATTAAAGTTGAAAGTCAAAAGAATGTGGGGTCAACATTCAAGTTTTGTCTTTCCATGCCTGAAGCAAATGAGCAGTCGAAAAATGAAACTCGCGTTCATTCTGATTTATCAGGACAAAACGTTTTAATTGTTGAAGACAACGAGCTCAATCGATTCCTTGCTGTAACCATTTTAAAGAAATGGAATGCAATTATTCATATCGCTGAAAACGGAGAAGAAGCGGTTGCTGCGGTGAAGGACAAGAATATTGATATTGTCCTCATGGACATTCAAATGCCTGTAATGGATGGTGTTGCAGCATCTTTAGCCATCCGAAACGAACTGAAATCAAATGTTCCCATTATTGCATTAACAGCAAACGCCCTTGAAAGCGAAAAAGAGAAGTGTTGGCAGGCAGGAATGAACGAGTACATTACTAAACCCTATAACCCTGAGTTTTTGCTTGAGAAGATAATTTTCCTCATTGAAAACAATTCAAAATCGGAAGATCAAAATTCAGAGAACATTTCCTTAGAAAATCTCAGTGAATTAATGAACGGCTCAAAAGAGCAAATGATTAAAATGACCACTGTCTTCTTGGACCAAATTGAAAAACATTTCAACGAAATAAAATTCGCTTTGAATGAAAACGATTTGGAGCAAATCACCGCTATAACTCACAAACTAAAATCGTCGTTTAAACTTTTCGGACTGCACAAAACAGGGGTGCTGCTTGAGCGCATTGAGCAACGTGCAAAATCGCTCGGTCGCAAAGAACTCAATTCCGAGCTTCAGATTATTCTAAACATGCAACCGAGACTAACTTATTTGGTTCAAAAAGAATTAAACCAACTCATACTCTCGAATACAAATTCATGAACATAGCCATTTTAGCTTCGGGCGCTGGAAGCAACGCCGCGAACATAATTCAACACTTCAAAAACACTGCTGTAAACGTTTCACTCATTGCATGCAACAATGCGGAAGCTGGAGTCTTTCAGATAGCCAAAGACAATGGTATTGACTCTTTTCAATTAACCAAAGAAAATTTCAAAACTTCCGACATTTTCGTTCATGAACTTCAACACAGAAAAATTGATTTAATCATCCTAGCGGGCTTCTTATGGTTAGTTCCGAAAAATCTCGTTTCCGCCTTTGAGGACAAAATCATAAACATTCATCCCGCCCTATTGCCCAAGTTCGGTGGAAAGGGCATGTACGGACACTTCGTGCATGAAGCGGTATGCGCGGCAAAAGAAAGCGAAAGCGGAATTACCGTGCACCTGGTAAATGAAGAATTCGATAAAGGTGCTGTTCTCTTTCAAGCCAAGTGCAATGTAGAAAATTGTAATGCAGCTGAAATCGAAGCCAAAGTGAGAGCATTGGAGATTGCACACTTTCCAAAAGCTATTGAAAACTTTATTTCGAAAATGTAATTTGTACCGGCCATTGCGGTGTAATTTCGCCGCATGAATTGGGTAGAAATCGGCTCTTGCTTCATGGTATTGTTCGCTGTTATTGACATTGTTGGCAGCATACCTATTATACTCGACACACAAAAGAAAACCGGAAAAATCCAACCGCTATTAATCACTGTGGTTTCCATGGTGCTCATGCTTCTCTTTTTATTCGGTGGAGAATCGATACTTGGCATCTTCGGAGTTGACGTATACTCGTTCGCAGTTGCCGGTGCCTTCATCCTGTTTTTTATTGCCATGGAAATGATTTTAGGCATTCAAATTTTCAAACAAAAAGAAGCTTCATCCAAGGTTGCGGCAATCATGCCACTTGCATTTCCTACTATTGCTGGAGCAGGAACCATTTCCACACTCATCGCTCTCCGCGCCGAATATCAGAGCATTAACATCGTGATAGCAATTCTGCTAAACATGCCTATCATTTTCCTTGTACTAAAACTTACCAACCGCATTGAGCGCGTTTTAGGACCAAACGGATTGGCCATTCTAGAAAAAATGTTCGGTATTATACTTCTTGCGATTGCTCTAAAATTATTCAGTAAAAACATTGCATTTCTTTTTCCACATTAAACTTTCAACATGAAAAAAATATACCACCTCGCGAATTGCAGCACTTGCCAAAACATCATCAATGAACTTAGTCCTCTTCCAAAAGGAACATCACTTCAAGACATTAAAACCGAGTCAATCACGGAAGAACAGTTGAATGAAATGCACGCCCTTGCAGGAAGTTACGAAGCCCTATTCAGTCGTAGAGCATTGAAATACCGCGAGCTTGGACTGAATGAAAAGAAGTTGACCGAAAAGGATTACAAAAAATATATTTTGAAAGAGTATACTTTTTTAAAGCGTCCTGTGATGGTGTTCAACGATCAGATTTTCGTTGGAAATGCACCAAAGGTTGTAGCTGCCGCGAAAGCGTTTCTGCACAAGAAATAATTCAGCCCTGTGGCACAAAATAAAAATGTAGGTGCTCACCTCGCGTTGTTCGCAGTTGCGTTAATCTACAGCGCGAACTACCTCGTTGCGAAATGGGTCATGCCCAATCCCATAGGAGCGAATGCATTTATTGTCCTGAGAGTTTCAGGCGCACTTGCACTGTTCTTTTTGGTTTCGTTCAAATTTCTTGAACTTCCAAAACTGAGGGATCTACCACTTTTTCTTTTTTGCGGATTAACCGGGGTTGCAACGAACCAGTTATTCTTCTTCAATGGCCTCTCACTCACCACGCCGGTGAATGCGTCCATTATTATGTGTACGAACCCCATTTTAGTGGCCATTCTCTATTTCATTGGAAAAAAGAAATGGCCTTCACTCATGACTGCCTCTGGCATTCTATTGGGATCCATTGGTGCATTGGGAATAATTCTTTTGCGCGCGCCTTTCGAAGCGAGTGCCGACAATCTGAAAGGAGATCTCTTCATTCTTATCAATTCTCTATCCTACGGATTGTACTTAACAACTGCTCCGCGCCTCATGAAAAAATACAGACCCATTACAGCTATCACTTGGGTTTTCGCCTGCGGTTTACTTTTCATTTTACCCATTGGTTATTCAGATGCAAGCGCCATTGCCTGGGGATCGCTAACTCCGCTTCATTGGGCTAGTCTGGCTTTTATTGTTGTGGCTGTTACCTTCTTGACCTATCTGCTTAACATTTATGCGTTAAGCAAAGTTTCACCAACAGTAACGAGCGCATACATTTATTTGCAGCCCTTATTGGCGGGAGTCTTTGCATTT